>Ga0181557_1000459_pt1 | contig 51642 bp, 37 predicted proteins | sample 011ome_23_FD_148632 | JGI IMG/M metagenome (GOLD analysis project Ga0181557, IMG submission 148632) | Coastal salt marsh microbial communities from the Groves Creek Marsh, Skidaway Island, Georgia - 011506CT metaG (spades assembly) | ecosystem: Environmental > Aquatic > Marine > Intertidal zone...
TCTCCGTCCAAGAATGTGTCTATCTGGAGCTGCATGGCATAGCACTGTGTCTGTTCAGAACTCTTGTTCATTTGCTGTTCCGCCTTAATTTTCTGACTCTCTAAATTCTCTGATTCTTTCATCTCTATACCAACGTCGCTGGAGGGCTAGGTCATCTCTTCAAACCGCATCCGTAGTTGGGGATCAGCGCGCAGCTTACGACGCGCCCTGTGCAGATAAACCTTGACCTGACTCGCATTCATTTCAAGACTCTCTTCAATATCTGCGTAGCTTAGCCCCTGAATATCACGCATCACGAGAATTGACCGAAAAGGGTCGTCTAGCTGCCTTATTGCCTTGGTAAGGCTCGCGGTCAGTTGGTTATTCTCAAGCGCGTCGAACTGGGAATGTTCAGCCGCTTGCGCCTCTACGTCGACGGCCTCATCTATCGAATCATTTCTGGTCTTGCGACGTCTCACGAAATCGATAATCGCGTTATGGGTCACCCGCAGCAACCAAGACAGCTGCTTATCGGGGTCTATTTTTGGCCAATGCTGCCAGAGTTTAACGAACACCTCTTGCGCGATATCCTCGGCATCGGCAGGCGAGCGCAGGCTATAGCGCGCTAGCGTCACGACTCGTTGACGATGTTTCTCTATCGCTTGCTGGAATTCAATTTGCATATGTTCTTAAAGACGTGGCGGCCTAAAAAAAGTTACATCGGGAAATATAGCAGTAGGGAGGAAAAGTAGAGAATCAGCATTTTCAATGCTTCAGCTAGGGGCTGGCTTATCGAGGTGCCCATTAAGATGAGAGCTGATAAGGCCTGATGGGGAGGGTAAACGCGCACAAAGGCCCCACTGCGGAGGCCTCATTCGTGCGTATTTATCTAGAAGCGGTCTTCTTCAATCCAGTAATTGGTGACTACGCCGTTGGTAAATTCGATCGAAAGCGTCTCTACCCGCTCTTGCTCAACATCGAACGAGAACAGCAGGAAGACACCTACCTCGGTATCTTTCTCAGAGATATTCCGGTATTTCCAGATCTCGGTGCCGTCGGCATAATTCAGCTTAGTCACAGGGTCGCCGAAGGAGCTGCGCACCCAATCTCCATCGCTGAGGCCTAACTTCAACCGCGATACGTCGCTCTCGCTCCATACCTGCTGCACTGAATCTGAGTCGGACTCGACCGTGACTAAACAGCCATTGAGAAGCAAGCCTAAGGTAAAAACTGTTATCACTCTGATCATAATCGAATCCTCTTTTTTACTGTTTTCTGCTAGTCTGAATTACTGGTGTTCTGGCTATTATAAAATCGAGCTTCTTACTATGCGTTTTTGATCGAACTTACCGAGGTGGCTAGAATAGCGGCATTGCCTTGGGGTTAACGCAGAGAGCGCGGGAATGTTACAGCTACTCAGACAATGCTGCGACGTCCGGTCACGACTTCCAATTTCTCATTGGAAGAGTAGCGTCAACGGACTGAACCGTTGCTGAACGTAGCTCTATTCGCATGCTAAGCTTACCTAATGCCTGCGATACTTAGAGTGATAGAGATCCCCCGCCAATGCCCACAATTCAAAATAAACGCCCTGCAGTGAGACAACGTGCTCGCCCCCAGGTGCCAAGGACCCCTCGTCAATCGCGCCTCACCCGGCTTTTCCCGATCTTCGCCTTACTTATAGCCACCGCAGGCGCACTAAAGCCGGACAGCTTCGCGTCTTCGCAATTCATGATTGTCCCATTACTTGCCTCGATAATGTTCATGATGGGGCTAACGCTCACCCGGGAGGATGCTGCACGTATTGCACATGACCCGCGTCCGGTTGCGGTAGGTGTTGCTCTGCAATTTTTGCTTATGCCGATTTTAGCACTGACACTGGCGAAGCTCTTGCAGCTATCTACACCTCTGACCGTGGGGATGGTTCTCGTCGGCAGCTGCGCCGGAGGCACAGCATCTAATGTCATCTGTTTTCTGGCTCGCGGCGACGTAGCGTTATCGGTGAGTATGACTTTTATGTCGACGCTCGTTGGCGTCGTCGCGACTCCCTTGCTGAGCCAGTTCTATCTGGCAGAACAGGTTGCCGTAGACGAAGTAGCGATGATCAAAAATCTGCTGCAGATCGTGTTTGTCCCTGTCCTGGTTGGCGCAGGTTTTCGAGCACTGCTGCCACGCGTGAGCGCTGCTTTACAGCCGGTGCTACCGCTATTATCGGTGATCTGCATTTTGCTCATAATCGGGATTGTGGTTGCGCTGAATGCACCACAGCTTCAGGGAATTGGCCCACTGATAGTCCTAGCAGTTATCCTTCACAACGCGCTAGGCATTGCAGGGGGCTTCACCTTGAGCAGGCTCCTCGGATTCGATCTTACCCAAAGTCAAACCATAGCGATCGAGGTCGGCATGCAGAACTCAGGGCTCGCAGCGGCGCTTTCGCTACAATTTTTTTCCGCAACGGCCGCTCTTCCAGCGGCTATTTTTAGTATCTGGCATAACATTTCTGGCGCGCTGCTCGCGGGACACTGGGGGCGCCAACGTGACTCTTTGAAGTACCTGTTAGCAGATATCAAAGTCAGCGAGATCGATGGAGCTTAGGTCGATACCATGTTACAGTTTTGGCGTTGATAGTGGCCGTAAACGCACCAAAATAGGGCGTTTGCGGGAACTTACGCCCGACAACCACAACAAGTGCGACACCTTATTTCGAACTAATCATTTGGCGTTTAGCCCAAGGCAACGCGCCGCAGGAGATCGACGTGAAACTAGTGACAGCGATAGTAAAACCCTTCAAGTCAGACGACGTACGAGAGGCGCTATCCGAAATTGGCATCAGCGGAATGACGCTGACCGAAGTTAAAGGATTTGGTCGTCAAAAGGGGCACACCGAATTGTACCGGGGCGCAGAATACGTAATCGACTTCCTGCCTAAGGCGAAAATCGAAGTTGCCGTCGAGGATGGCATTGTCGATCAAGTCATTGAAGCAATCTGTAAAGCTGCCAACACTGGTCAGATCGGCGACGGAAAAATATTCGTCAGCAACCTTGAGCAAACGATTCGTATACGTACCGGCGAGACCGGTAACGACGCTCTTTAGCCCCAAAAAATAACAAGGCAATGACAGACATGAAAACCTTTCAAAAAATCGCCGCAGCGGCGCTTCTCTTTGCTGCGCCCAGCGCCATTTTCGCGCAGGAAGCAGTTGAATTAAATAGCGCCAATACTGCATGGATTCTCACTGCTACTGCGCTCGTTCTGTTTATGACACTTCCAGGCCTTTCATTATTTTATGGCGGACTTGTGAGGACGAAAAACGTATTGTCAGTTTTAATGCAGTGCTTCGCGATTGCCGCTGTGATTTCAGTGTTATGGCTCATTGCCGGCTACAGCATAGCCTTCGGCCCAGCCGAGTCGGCTTATTGGGGCGGCCTGAGTAAGGCGATGTTCAGCGGCGTCACGGTTGACTCACTTGCAGGCGACATACCTGAAAGTGTCTTTGCCACTTTCCAAATGACCTTCGCGATTATCACCCCCGCGTTAATGGTTGGCGCATTCGTCGAGCGCATCAAGTTTTCATCGATGCTCCTCTTTACGACACTTTGGACACTGCTCGTCTACTTCCCCGTAGCCAACTGGGTATGGGGTGGAGGATGGCTCGGGCAGATGGGGCTCATCGACTTCGCTGGCGGCACCGTTGTCCACGTCACCGCAGGTGTCGGCGCGCTTGTAACTGCGTTATTTTTGGGTCCCCGCACAGGATTTCTCACCGCACCCATGATGCCGCATAATTTGACCATGAGCTTCTCTGGCGCCGGAATGCTGTGGGTTGGCTGGTTCGGGTTTAATGCCGGCAGCGCCCTTGCAGCAGACGGTAGCGCAGGCATGGCGATGTTGGTGACCCATCTCTCGGCGGCAACCGGCGCTGTTACGTGGATGGCGATCGAATGGCTTAAATATGGCAAGCCAAGTGGCCTCGGCGCGATCACAGGCATGGTCGCAGGTCTCGCGACGATCACACCTGCGTCGGGCTCAGTGGGTCCCGCCGCCGCAGTGCTTGTCGGTTTATCCGGTGGCGTAGTCTGCTACTTCTGCACAACGTATCTAAAGCAGAAAATGCGCATCGATGATTCCCTAGACGTATTCCCTGTTCACGGTGTCGGAGGCATAGTTGGCACTCTCCTCGCAGGCGTGCTTGTCTCGGATAATCTGGGCATCTTCAGCGGCAATGGGCTGGCAGAGGGAATGACAATTGGCTCACAGCTTTTAGTACAAGCCTTCGGTATCGTCGTCGTTGGCCTCTTTACCTTCGTCCTGACCTTCGGATTGCTTAAGCTCGTCAGCGCGCTCACCGGTGGCATCCGCGTATCAGCTGAGGAAGAGCAGATCGGCCTCGATATCGTCGACCACGACGAGAAGGGCTACTCGATGTAGCTCGTGCTAGTCGCTCTTTCGCAGTGTCGTGATGGCGTAAACCAGTTTGATGCCGTCCAGATCTTCGAAATGGGTCGCGACGAGGCAGGTTGAGCGACCATCCTTAATTAGTTCGCCGCGCAGCTTAAAGCGCGGCCCAAGAACAGGGGCGAAATAATCAATTCGCATATTCACCGTAGCAGACCATTTGAACTGCTGCTGAGAGTCGAATAGCGTGCGCACCGTCCAGATCGAGATCATATCTACATAGGTTCCGGTGAAGCCGCCGAAGAGTTGATCGCGAGGGTTGAGTAAATGGCTGGGCAGGTGCGCTTCCACCTCAACGAGTCCCCGTTCTTCGCGTAGAATTTTCCATTCACGCGATTCGAGTAAATCGCCAGCATTGTGTCCTGGCTTCAGAAAAATCGGTCGGTCGTTAACGTCAATCATCTACTTTTCCTGTTCTTCTTATTATTGTCGCTCTTCACGCTGCTAGACTAACCTTCGCTAGGAATCTTTCCTCTGGCCTGCAAACCGCACGGAAATTAGTTTTCGCGCGCCTCCAAGAGCGAATAAATGCGGTTGATTGCGCGTGGATCGACACCCGGCGCGCGTATCTGAGCGAAATTTTCTGAATGATTGGTCATATCCAGCGTCTCGGCAGCCGTGGCGGCATCAATGCCTGCAGCATACATGTCGCTCGCTTTTATCCAGAGATCTCGAAGGTAGGCTTGAAAATCGTGAATAGGCTTGCGTGTCCGCATCACAGGTCCGTGGCCCGGCAGCCAAATCTCGAAGTCTAGTTCTTTCAGGCCATCTAATGTTGCTGGCCATTCATCGACGTGCCCATCGCCCATGTAGGCAATACCGGGCAACATCATGTCGCCGGTGAATACAACCTTTTCGTCGGGCAACCACACCAACACATCCCCGCCGGTATGAGCGCGGCCAAAATGGCGCAACTGAATTTCACGGCTCCCTCCTTCGAGGGTTTGAAACAGCGTCATTTTCGATTCGAGGGTTATATTTGGCGGGGTAGGAACGATTTCCTTTATCGCCTCCATATAGTCCCTTTGAACCTTCGCCTGCTGCAATAGCTGCTCACGACGCGCGCCGCTCGATGCGTCTGCCGCCTGTCGCTCCAAACTACGGACCGTGCCTGGGACGGGATCGGAAAAACTCTTAAACGTAACTTCCTCTAACACATTTCCCGCCTCGCCATTGAGCTTCATGCGAGTGTACTCATGACCGATGATCTCAACGCCGGGCGGAAAACTCTGATTCCCGTGCGCATGATCAAAGTGATAATGGCTGTTTACGAGGTAGCGGACCGGCTTGTCAGTTAGCACTGATAAGGACTCGATTAACGCTCTCGATGCCGCCGCAGTGACATGCGAGTCAACAAGTAGCGTGTCCTCTGACCCCACAAGCACCAGGGCATTGCTCATCGTGTAGACGCTACCACTGCCTGTTGCCAGCCACACACCATCGGCGACTTCCTCGAAGCGATGCGAAGCAGACTCGCGTATCTCGCCTTGCGCAAGCGCGACGCTTGGTAAGGCACAGGCAACGACCGCTGCGCTCAAACAGCCTAATACATAATTTGTGCAGACTTTCTTAGGCGAAATGTTTCGCAACGCGCAGCGGTTAGACGCCTGTTTATTTCGCTCTCTCATCGCAGTTTCCTCATAGTTTTCTCATAGTTTCCATAAAAAATGATGGCAGGCTTTTTCTAAGAGTGAGTAACTTTTCCCGAAGTTAGTCGTCTAGATAGAACGAGGCAGGAAAATAATTCGAGTAGACGTTAGCCCATAGCCCACAGACTGTAAAGCAGTGTTGCCCCTTTGAGAGATCCATCAACGGCCCGAGTCTGCGGCGATGTTGAAACGAATAATTTTTGGCGAATTTCGCCTCTATAAGTTTTTTAGAACAGCATTGAAATCCACATGCCATTGAAATAGTTATATTTTTATTTATTGGCAAAGTACTTGCTTTGCAACTTAACAAGAACGCTGTAATTACTTGGACCGTAGCCGGTCTACTAAATTAAAACTCCACGAAGGAGGAAACCCAATGCCATTTCAGAGTAATCACAATAGACGACTCGCCGCCGCGTCGCTGCTCGCGCTGCTACTCTCAAGTTATTTATTTGCTAATAACAGCCATGCCGAGGAGTTTCGAGATATCAGCAAGGTGAACGGGAGTATTCGAGTCGCGGCAAACGAACAGGTTAGCGAGGTCTCGACAGTGAATGGCAGCATAGACATTGGACGAAACGCTCACGCAACCGCTGTCGAGACCGTTAACGGTGGCATAGAAATAGAGGATGATGCAGCTATCGACAGTGCTGAAACCGTCAACGGCGGCATTCGAGTGAGAGAAAACGTCACTGTCCGACGTTCACTCGAAACAATCAATGGGGCTATTCGCATTGGCAATGGCAGCAAGATTGATGGCAGTGTAGAAACGGTTAACGGGAAAATTTCTCTCAACAATACTCACGTCGGCGACAGTGTTATCACAACCAATGGCGATGTCCTTATTGCCAAGGGCAGCGTGATTGAGGGCGACGTGATTTTCGAGGGCCGTCGCCGCTCCTGGACACGCTGGTTAAACTGGAACAATACGCCACCAGAATTAATTATCGACAGTAACGCCGAAGTCAAAGGCGACATCCGGCTCTATCATAAGGTGACGCTCAAGATTGACGAGGACGCCAAAGTTGGAGACATAAAGCACCACTATCGAGACTAGGCCTTTAGAACTAGAGGTATGCTCTCAGCGCGCTCTCGCAGGAGGTATTTTTGAACCTTGCCTGTCGACGTTTTCTCGATAGGGCCAAAGTCGACCTTTTTCGGAATTTTGAATGCCGCGAGCTCCTCGCGGCAATAGGCAACGAGTTCTTGGGCTGTCATTTCTTGACCGTCTTTGAGACAAACAAAGGCACAGGGTACCTCACCCCATTTCTCATCACTTGCTGCAACCACCGCAGCCTCAAGTATTTTTGGATGGCGGAACAGAACCGATTCAACTTCGAGGGATGAAATATTCTCACCGCCTGAGATAATAATATCTTTCGACCGGTCCTTGATTTGCACATAGCCATCCTCGTGCCAAACGGCTAAATCACCCGAGTGAAACCATCCACCGGCAAACGATGCCTCGGTGGTCTTAGGGTTCTTAAGATAGCCTTTCATGACCAGATTTCCGCGCATAAATATTTCACCCATAGTCATCCCGTCCTTCGGGACGGGGACGAGCGTTTCAGGATCAGCAACCATTAGCTCGTCTTGCAGAGGCGCGCGCACGCCCTGACGTGCCATGAGTTCGGCGCGCGCATCGATCTCCATGTCGGCCCAATTTGACTGCGGTGCACTGACGACACAGGGGCCATAAGTCTCTGTGAGTCCATAGACGTGGGTGACATTAAACCCAAGTTTCTCCATCCCAGCGATTACCGCCGCCGGAGGTGCTGCACCCGCCGTCATCGCATTGATGCCAGAAGGTACGCCATCGTGCAGTTTGGAATCGGCGTTTAATAGAGTATTGAGGACAACCGGGGCACCGCAAAAATGAGTGACGCCGTGGCACTTAATCAAATCGAATATGACATCTGCGCGCACATGGCGCAGACACACACTGGTACCCGCCACTGCCGCGAGCGTCCAAGGGAAACACCACCCATTGCAATGGAACATAGGCAGGGTCCACAAATAAACCGGCTGCGCCGTCATATTCCAGCACATTGCATTCGAGAGAGCATTTAAGTAAGCGCCTCGATGATGAAAAACAACCCCCTTCGGGTCGCCCGTTGTGCCCGAGGTATAATTGAGCGAGATAGCCTGCCATTCATCTTTTACTTGGAAACATCGGTAGTCAGGATCACCCGTGCGAAGTAACGCTTCGTAATCCGTCTCGCCGAGCAGTTCCCCTCCTTCAAAATACGGGTCATCGATATCAATCACACGCGGCTTATCTGTCAGCAACTCCAGCGCTGCCTTGATCGTTGCACTGTATTCGCGGTCCGTAAAAAGCACGCGAACCTCGGCATGCTCCAGAATGAAAGCAATCGCTTTCGCATCGAGCCGCACATTGAGCGCATTGAGTACAGCACCGATCATCGGCACACCAAAATGCGCCTCGAATGTCTCCGGCGTATTGGCACCCATGAAAGCAACAGTGTCGCCCTCGCCTACACCCATTCCATCTAGCGCAGAGGCAAGCAGACAGGCACGCGAATAAGTTTGTGACCAGGTATAGCGAGTATCACCATGTATGATCGAGGTCTGATCTGGGTAAACACTCGCGGCGCGCTCGATAAAATTAAGTGGGGTTAACGGTGCGAAATTCGCTGCGTTTTTATCCAGGCCTTGATTATATTTGTTCATCCCTTTCTCCTCGCCGTCTCTGCGGCCGTTTCTTACTTCGAAAACTATCAGTAGCTTCGCGCTGTGTAGTTGCTACTGAAAATCCATGTCCCCCGCAGTCAGCCACCATTTGCCGTAAAGCAACGCAGCAGGCGGCCCAGGGTTCCAACTATTACAAGGAATCTCGATGCCCAAATCACGAATCTCCGCATTTGGCATATCGAGCTTCTTTACCCAGCCCTTGGTGAGCCAAAGCGCAATCTCACAAGGGCCCTGAGTCGCTGCTTTTTGATCCGAGGACAGAAACATTTCAAGCGCAGCGAGTGCTGGTGGAACCACCTCTAGCGACGCAATGATATCCATCACAAGCCAGGCGTCTTCGCCGCGCTTAATCACGATCAGCGCCATTGCCTTGTTCGTCGAATCGCGCAGCCAATGAAACACATAGCGGGCACTATGTGGGTGCTGCAGATAGCGATAACTTATGTAGTCCCAATCGCGAACGCCGATGATTCCGTCTCGAAAATCTGCTCGCATAGTCTCCCATAACACGTCCACGTCGGCGCGCTGCGATGGATCCTCAGCATCGAAACGAGCGAGCGTCCACTCTGATTCTAGCGTTGCTGATGTTGACTGCAACACTGGAAGCCTGAGTTCGACGAAATCATCGGTTTTCTCATAAAGACCGAGCCGAATAGCAAGCCGCATTGTCTTTTTGTTAGGAAACCCAAATCCGAGAAGATGGTCTACCGTATTGCCTATTTCACGCTCGAGAAAGGTAGCGGCAACTTTAAAGAATAGACTGCCGCGGCCGTATCGCGTGCGCTTCTCTGGCATAACCATCACATCACAGGGCTGAATGGCTAGCGCCTCTCTGCCAAAGTAGCTTATATCACGAGGCGCACCGCCGTAATGAGCGACGATATCACCGTCGGCGCTAGCCCGCGCGACAACGCAGCGCCCTGCCCCAAGTTCATATTTCCAATGCCACAGCTCAGCATCGAATGCATGCCCAAAGCTGCTCTCGAAAAGCGTTGCGACTGCTGCCGGCTCAAAGCTCGATCGATCGCCGTATTCTGCAGCGGCGTATTCGCTATCGAGCTCAGTTGACCTCTGTCCTTTAGTGAGAGAGACAAGCTTAAATGCGCGTTTTCCGGAAGACAGTTCCTTAGCCGCAGTTTCGAATTCTGCGAGCACACCATCGAAATTCTGGATTTCACGCTGCGGCGTCTCTCTCGCAAGTTGCACCAATTCATTAATAGAGCGCAATGCGCTGGAAGTATGATCTTCAGCCACGACGGAAAAGTTAAGCCTCTCGGCGAGCTGTAGCAACGAACTCCAATTCGGCAATGGAGAATGTTCGATGGCACTGTCATCAAGCAAAAATTCAGCGAAGAAAACCAACCCCCCTCCGGGTTTCAAAAGCCGACGCGCACGCGAGAGAAATCCCAATTGATCGATGCTGCGGTAACTGCCCTCGACTAACAGGCAGTCGAAACTTTCGCTGAGGTTCTCACTATTTGTTAAAGACTCGCTTAAGACTTCGACGAAGATGATTTCGATCGAGGGCTGATTTTCTGCCTCAGCCAGGGGCGGCAAGACCACTGGAAAAGATGCCGCGCTAAGGGTTGCGAGGCTAGCGCCTTGAACACCGAGGCGATACTCGATTCCCCCTGCCGACTCGCAGGCTAGAGCAACACGCTCGGACACTAGTGCAATTAGCTTGCTGCTTAACGCCCCCTGCGCGTCGCCTAGTGACTGCCTGTCGTCGGTAAAAAGTCCATAGTGATATTTGTTTACAGAGCGCTCAACTCCTCCTAAGAGCGCGTCTATCACTTTACGTTTAGCCTCATCAAGCGCCTGTTTTTGCGCCGAGTAGTAGCTAGAGGGACCACGACGCAGCAAAAAATGGCGGCTAACTGAGGCCTGAGAGTGGTCTTCGGTCATAGGGTTATCGATTTCTGTGGCTGCTTTGGGGCGCGGTAAGGATTTGAAAGTGAATATAGCGTGCGAAGACAGAATTGCCTAGGATCGAACCCGCTAAACCCTTAGCTTAACTTAAGTTAGAATAGGAAAAACCGAGTCTGATCACCCAAGCCCCTGGCGAAGGATCAATAGTATGGTAGCGATACACAAGCCGCAGTCTAGTCTTCGCGCGCTCATGGCCCCGCTTGAGGAAAGCGCCTCACCGAATCGCGTTGCGCTTCAGCGACTGCTGCAGCTGCGCGCCTTCGTCACAATCATTGGCCTTTTAGGTCTCGCAATTTTGCTTCCTTTCAGCAGCATCGAGGTGCCACTGGGCGTCGTGCTGGCACTAGTGCTGGGTGTCATCGTAAGTTTATTCATTGGATTTCGGAGACTCCGCTCCACCGGCCCGGTTCTTGCGTTCGAACTGTTAGGCCACTTGCTTGCAGACGTCGTTCTGCTCATTTTGCTACTAAGCCAAACGGGGGGTATAAGTAATCCACTTATCTCTTACTTACTAGTGCTACTTGCAGTAAGCGCCACTATCCTCCCCCGCTTTATGGTCCTGAGTTTTGCTGCGGGTAGCATCGCGATCTACACATTTTTCCTCTTGCTAGATCTCAGCTCAGGTCAACAAATGACGATGGGCGCAGAGGGACAAGAGATGACCTTCCAACTTCATTTGGTGGGCATGTGGGTAATTTTTGTAGTCAGCGCCGCGCTCATCACCGCGTTTGTCACGCGTATGGCCGAAGGAATTAGAGTACGCGAGATCAACCTTGCTCACGCTCGAGAGGAGGCCCTGCGCAGTGAGCAACTAATCGCCATAGGCACACTTGCAGCAGGCACTGCGCACGCGTTGGGCACGCCACTTTCGACTATGGCTGTTATGCTCGGCGAACTCGACGAAATCGCGATGGAGAATCTGGCCGCCCCAGAAGTGAAAGAGGATATCGGTATTTTACGACAGCAGGTTACCCGCTGTCGCAACTCGCTCACTCAGCTTACGCGGTATTACCACAAAGAGGATGGGGGTGTCCCGCGCAACAGTTTGATCTCAGACTTCGTCGACGATATTCGCGAGTATTTAACCAACATTCATCCGACATCAAAAATCAGATTTGAAATAGCACAAACTGATAGAAAAGAACTTTCTTCAGATCCCAGTGTAAAGCACGCCGTTATCAATATTATTGAAAATGGCATCAAAGCGGCTCGCAGCGAGGTTTGTGTGAGCGCGAAAATAATCGGCGCAGATTCATCAATCCAGCGCGAGTCAGAAATGATCGAACTAATAATCACTGACGATGGTCCGGGTATTCCGGACGAAGTCATGGAGAACCTCGGCGAACCTTTTATCTCCGTTAGAAACCAAGGCATGGGGCTAGGAATTTACCTTGCCAACGCCTCGATTCAGCGACTGGGCGGCACAATCGAAATGAGAAATGTCAGCGGTGGCGCACGTACGCGTATTCTCTTGCCGATAGAGCGCCGTTCGTTAGCTGACTCATTGAGCGCAAGGTCATGATTATGAAGCCTGCTCTCTTACTCGTCGAAGATGACGAGGTGTTTGCAAGGGCGATTGCAAGAGCCCTCGAGCAACGTGGCTATGCCGTTAACCACACGCTAAGTGCAGATGCCGCAGCCCGAGCGATAGCTGAGGGTAATTTCGACTACGCGATTCTCGATCTTAATCTAGGTGGGCATACCTCGCTGTCGTTAATCCAGCCTCTGCGTAAGGCCAATCCCGAGATGCGTATTCTAATGCTGACGGGCTACGCCAGCATCGCAACGGCAGTCGAGGCGATTAAATTGGGTGCCGATGATTACCTCGCCAAACCTGCGGATACCGGCGACATTCTCAATGCCCTGCTCGCAAAAGACCATGAGGCGAAGCCTTCGCAAGTGGAGAAGGCGGAATCAACTCTTGAGCCCATGTCGGTTAGACGGCTCGAATGGGAGCATATTCAGAAAGTATTAGCCGAAAATGACGGCAACGTCTCGGAGACCGCGCGGCAACTTAAAATGCATCGACGCACGCTTCAGCGAAAATTGCAGAAGCGCCCTGTTGCCAGTTAACGCGCGGCGGCATGATAGCAATTCAATCTGCTTGTCTAACGCCGACCCAGTGGCGTTGACATGAGATGACGCCCACCATCGACTATTAATGTTTCACCGGTAACGACCTGTGGGCCCGTCACGAAGTGTAATATCGCCTCGGCAACGGTGTCAGGGCAAGCAGTAACGCCCAAAGGCGCGTCCCGTCTGTTTGCGTCCCTCACGGCTTCATACTGTTTGTCGCCCAGTCCTTCGCGCAGCCAATCGCCTTCTATAAATCCAGGGCATACTGCGTTCATACGTATTTTGGGACCCAGTACACGAGCAAGCGAGAGTGTCATCGTTACCATCGCACCCTTAGACGCCGCGTAGGCAATACTACTGCCAATGCCCGTTACCGCTGCTGTCGACGCAATATTTACTATTGCCCCGCCTTCGTCATTTGCTTCCATGGCGGCGCGAACGGCGCGCGTCATCTGGTAGCAGCCAACGACATTCACGCCGTAAATACGCTGAAAATCTTCAGCATTGAGACCATCAAGATTGTTGTGGTCGACAAATTTAGTAGTGCCCGCGTTGTTAACCAGAATATCGACACGCCCCCATTTATCGATCGCGGCTTTCACCATCGCCTCACAGTCGCTGTCATGAGCCACGCTGCCGCCAAAGCATATTGTTTCGACATCCAGCGCTTCGCAATCTTTCACCACCTGCTCAGCCCCCGCAGAATTGGTATTGTAATTAATCACGACATGGCAGCCGAGGCTGGCAAATAACCGCGCAGTCGCAGCCCCAACGCCACTGCTAGAGCCTGTAATGATTGCTACTTTTCCCTTTAAATCTTTCATTTTCCCAACCTCGTTACGCGTTTATTTTGAGCAGGCCTAGCCGCTGTGAAACATCTCGAGAGAAATTAGCATGCCACAACTGTTTTGCCGAGCCACATTCTCCTGCTTCTGCTTGCGTTAAAGCGTTGCATTGCTTCTAGATAGGGTTACAATACGTAACACTTTGCCTAAGTAAGCCGTCCCAACTTGGGCGTAAACCATGTGATACTGCGCCGCAGTTCATATCCTCGGCCTATGTTTTATCAAGGAGTTCATCTGGCTTTCAAAGCAAGTCGTAGTAGTTGTTAAGTTATCACTGTGAACTTTTCAACCGTTAAGCCTGCGGCAAGGTGACAAGATCAACAATCTAGCAATCGGAGGCTGGTTTGAAAAAGCAGCAACTAGTAGCAATCGTAATATTTCTCGCTGTCGTCGCATGGATGATTATCCCTCGCGAACCAGTCGGTACTTCCGTTGAAGCAGGACCTGCGGTTGTCGTGAGCGCAGCCCCCGAAGGCAGCAACGTTGGCGAAAGTATCGAAACGCCTCTCGTGCGCACGCTGACGGTGAATGAGCAAGACTATACGCAACAGATTCGGATACGCGGCCGAACACAGGCGTACCGTCATGTGATGGTTAGAGCAGAGGAGTCTGGGAAATTAGTTAGCGAGCCGATCGCACGTGGCACACGCGTTTCTAAAGGCGAGGTTCTTTGTGAACTCGCCATCGATGCCCGAGACGCTAACTTAAACGAGTCTCTCAGCCGTCTCGAGCAGGCGCAGTTCGAATACAGCGCCTCACTAGACCTGCAAAAACGCGGCCTGCAATCAGATGTAATCGTGGCACAGCAGAAAGCAGCGGTCGCCGCCGCTGAAGCCGCGGTAACTAGAGCCGAGCTAGCGCTCTCTCGCACGAAAATTCTCGCGCCCTTTGATGGGGTAGTAGAGACCCGCACTGTTGAATTAGGTGATCTTCTCAGCGTCGGCACTGTCTGCGCCTCAGTACTCGACGACAGCCCTATGCTTTTGGTCGGCCTCGTGCCAGAGCAAAACATTACAGCTCTCGCCGTTGGTTCGCAGGTCGAAGCAGAGTTAGGCACCGGCATGCGGGTAACCGGGCATGTCTCTTACCTCGCGCGCGCCGCTGACACCAGTTCGCGAAGCTATCGAATTGAGGTCGAGGTAGATAACAGCAACACCGACATCCGCGAAGGCATTACGGCCGAACTTCTGGTCGATGCGCAAGACCTGCGTGCTCACCAGATCCCCTCGTCAGCACTCACGCTCGACGATACAGGCGAAATTGGCGTCAAGATTCTCGATCGCAATAACGTGGTTCAGTTCCAGCGCGTCACTATTATTGGCGACAGCAGCAATCAACTGAATTCCGGCGTGTGGGTAACTGGGCTAAGCGGCACTGCGACTCTCGTCACAATAGGCCAAGAAATTGTGTTCCCGGGGCAGCGCGTCGATAGCACAACAGTCTTTTAGCAAAGGCAAAGCCAGACTAGCGAGAATTAACTAGAGAGCACCAACACACTAGCAATGAACTCTGGACGGACTAGATGAAAAATTATATCGACACGGCTGTATCACGCTCGCGCACGACGCTGAGCATCTTTGTAGCGGTCATGTTAACCGGCTTCGGCTCTTATCTCTCGATTCCGGTCGAGTTAAACCCCGATGTCGAAGTACCGATAATCATCACCACGATTATTCACGAAGGAATATCACCGGAGGACGCGGAACGGCTGCTCGCGAAACCAACTGAAGTTGAGCTAAAATCACTCGACGGCATTACTCAGATCAGCTCATTCTCGAGCGAAAATGCCGCAACGATCATTACAGAATTCGATATCTCGTTCGAATCTAAAACAGCCCTCAGCGATGTCCGCGAGGCGGTCAACAGAGCGAAAGCAAAGTTCCCAGCCAACACCGAAGAACCACTGATGCAGGAAGTCTCAGCAGCGGGCCTGCCTGTCGTTCAGATCGCTATCGGTGGCGAAGGCGTACCTGAGCGCGTATTGCTACGTGTCGCTGAGCAGCTTCAGCGTGAAATCGAGATTTTACCGCCAATCCTCGAAGCGGTGATGGTGGGCAATCGCGAAGAATTGCTCGAAGCCGAAATTGATCCGGGGAAACTCGAAACCTATGGGATTCCTAATAGCGCGATCGTTAACTCGGTAATGAGTAACAACCGGCTAATTCCAGCCGGCCAAGTTGATACTGGCCAAGGCAGCTTCTCCGTTAAAGTGCCCGGCCTTATCGAAAATGCCGAAGACCTATTTAATCTACCGCTTGCATCAACGGATCTCGGCGTATTGACAGTATCTGATATCGCGGAAGTGCGACGCACATTTAAAGATGCAACGCGCTACTCCTACTCGAACGGCTCTGCATCTATCTCGCTCAACGTTAATAAACGAAAGGGTGCGAATCTTGTCGAGTCGATGGAACAGATAGACGCAGTGGTCGAGCGCATACGCCCCACTCTTCCACCGTCGGTTACGCTGTCTTACATCAATAACACGGCGCCACTTGTACTAGAGCAAAACCTTGGACTTCAAGGTAACATGGCGACCGCGATGGTTCTCGTTCTCATCGTCGTTATTGCCTCGGTCGGCGTTCGCTCGGGTCTTATCGTCACGCTTGCTGTTCCTTTCTCCTTCTTCTTCGCCTTCATAATTATAAGCCTTCTTGGCTTCACCTATAACTTCATGGTGATCTTCGGCCTGCTCCTTGGGCTTGGCATGCTCATCGATGGCGCGATCGTTATGGTCGAATATGCCGACAGAAAAATGGCCGAAGGTCTAAACAGCCTTGATGCATATAAGGCTGCTGTCGATCGCATGTTTTGGCCGATCATGGCATCAACTGCAACAACACTCGCCGCATTCCTGCCAATCATGTTCTGGCCTGGCGTCTCTGGTCAGTTTATGAGCTACCTGCCAATCACAGTTTTCGCCGTGTTGATTGGATCACTGTTTTACGCGCTCCTCTTCGCACCGACGATAGGTGCGCTTATAGGCCAAGGATCAGCTGCGGCTAAGGCATTTGCCACGCAACGCAGGGACGATGGCCGGGTCGTTGCGACGGGAATTACTCGCATGTACGAGAAATCCCTCCAAGTCGCTGTCAAACTCCCCATTACTGTTTTCCTACTCAGTATCGTCACGCTAGTCTCTATCGTTTGGGCGTATGGCCGTTACGGGAAAGGGGTTGAGTTTTTTACCGGCGTCGAACCTAGTCAGACACAAATTCAAGTATTCGCGCGTGGTAACTACTCGCCAGCAGAACTCCGCGACATCATGCTCAGCGTGCAGGATCGTATTTACGAGGTAGGCTACTTTAAAGGGATTGTTATGCAGTCTGGCACCGGGCAACAGCTCGGCGGTGACCAGCAAACAGCGCCTGATCTAATCGGGTATATTTTTGTAGAAATGACGGACCGTCGCGAACGCGACCTCGACGGCTTTGAAGTCGAAAACCTCTACAGACAAGCAATCGCCAATCTACCCGGCGCTCGCGCAGAGGTCGTCTCACTCGAGCAGGGACCACCGGTTGGTAAGGAAATCCAGATAGAGCTGTCTGGCGACGAACTCGAACCCCTGTTCGCCGAAGCTGCGCGCATTCGCGGTTTTATGGAAAACGAGATGACAGGACTTATCGATATCGATGACACCGCGCCGGTGCCTGGCATCGAATGGGAAATCGAAGTCGACCGCGCACGCGCTGCAATGATGGGCGCGAGCATGGCGGAAATTGGTACGGCCATACAACTCATGACGAATGGCGTCTTTATGGGCGACTACCGCCCTAACGACAGCGAAGAAGAAGTCGACATTCGTATCCGCTACCCTGCCGAATACCGCGGCATAGAGCAAATGGATACGATTCGCATTGCCACCGCCAACGGGCCTGTACCCATAAGCAGCTTTATCACTCGAGTTGCAAAACCCGCGGTGAGCAGCATCCAACGGGTCGACGGCGCACGCGTTGTCTATGTTCGCGCGAATCCCGCACCGGGCGTCGTTGCTAGCAACAAGCTTATCGAAATAGATCAATGGCTCGAAGAGAATCCGCCGCAGCGAGGCGTCACTGCTGTGTTCCGCGGTGCTAACGAAGAGCAAGCCAATTCGGCTGCATTCTTAGGCAAAGCCTTCAGCCTTGCAATGGCCCTCATGGCAATACTGTTGGTGACGCAGTTCAACAGCTATTATCAATCGCTAATTATCTTGTCCTCTGTATTGCTGTCTACGGCTGGCGTTTTGCTAGGGCTCCTAACTACGGGGCAAACCTTTAGTGTCATTCTCACCGGCATCGGTATTGTGGCGCTCTCGGGAATTATCGTGAACAACAATATTGTACTTATCGATACGTTTAACTATCTCAAAGCCAAGCATACCGATTGGACACTCGAAGAGATAATCGTGCAGACGGGGGTTCAGCGACTGCGTCCGGTTTTCCTCACTACCTTCACCACCGGATTTGGTCTATTGCCACTGGCGATGCACGTCTCTGTCGATCTCATCAATGCTGAAATCGAAGTCGGTGGACCGATTACCTCTCAGTGGGTAAGCCTTGCGTCTGCAATCGTATTCGGACTGTCATTTGCGACGATTCTTACGCTAATCGTGACACCCGCAATGCTCGCTCTCCCAGATGCCTTGCGTAAGATGCTGCGGATGAAACCAAAGCATCAACCACTCGGTACTAACCTCGTTACAGGCTAAGCGGAAGCTATTTAGTGAAGAGACGAAGACGGCGACCCATCAGTCGCCGTTTTTTTATGACGCAACTTAATGTTTGATGAATTACCGATTGGCCGCGCGCTAGATTATAACAAGGTGTCAAAACGCACAGAGCAGACTCTAGCGGTAGGTCCTATTAGAAACCAACGTCTCAGCGAGCAATAATAATAAAATGAGGCTGAGCACCCACCACCAAAGTCTCTGAGGCCCCTCTAATTCGATCATGCGCTGAGCAGTGCGTACCTCGCGCGGGGCAAGGCTCGCGTTCTCCGGATTAATAATCGCGTCAAAAACCGATTCGACTGAAGCACTCGCTAACGAAGATTCATTGATGTCTGCATTAATGGCTACCAACCGCGTCTGGCCTCCGCCCCCTCGTTGGTCTTGCATCTCGCTAGCTAAGCGCGACAGTCCTACCTCTCTAAAATTGGCCACCCCTGAGTCACCAACAAGATAACGACTCGGCTCGCTCGGACGCGCAGCTAGATAGTCGAGCGTTTCATGCACGAAGGGTAAATAAAGTGGCTGCAGAGGGAAATCACCCCATTCCGAATCCAGCGGCATTGCCGTAAGCAGCACGCGCCCCTCTCCAGCGCGTGTTTCTAGAAGCGCTGGTGTCGCATCATCGAAACGCATGAGTGTCACAGCATCCTCTTTTGGCGTTAAAGTCCATACACGCTGGAATCGCGTCGACCATTCAACGGGCAGGCCGGTGAACAGCGGATGGCGACGATCTAGATCGGCAATGACTCGATAATCCCCAGCGCGCAGTCGCTGACTACCCGCTAAGCTACCTGGGAGAATAGAATCTAACGGGGCCGTAACCTCAGCAGCTTGATCGCCTGGTGCAACCAATAGCCCTCCTCCAGAGCGCACAAAGTCAACTAACTCGCGCGCTTGTTGAAGGCCTAATGCACCGACGTTAAGCAGGACCACAACCTCCGAGCCTTGAATTAGCTCAGGAGTCAACAGATTTGGCACGGTGCTAGTCACTGAAAAGGGACCGGTTACCCCTCCACCGCTCGCCAACTCGAACCAATGTGCTTCATCATCGAACCAATCCGACGATGCCTCGCCGTTTACTACAAGCACATCAACTTTCGGCTCTATGGTTACAGCCGCAAAGCGAGAATTATCAGAGACAAAATCATCACCCTGCACGCGAATCTCAATCCCCTGTTCTCCACTTCCCGTTAGCGCGTGAGCAAACTCGACAACTTTCTCAGACACGTCTGTAAGCTCGACGTCTATTCTTTCAACGATATCTCCATCAACAAGCAGAGTTGCCTGCGCACGTTCAATCGGTAAAGTGCCTGTCGAGCGGATGCGCGCCAGAACAGGGCTCGCCTGCATCCCTTCTACAAGAGTCGAGGGGACGCGAACGTCTGCGACTGTGAGATTTTGGGTGGCCTCAACGCCTACATCGACAGGAGTAAAAGCAACACCCCTCGCCAACTTCCAGCTACCGTCTAATTCATCTACAGCCGTGGTTTGGAAATCAGAAATTAGCGTGATCGAACGATTCTCAAACGAGGCTGCGGCGAGCATCTCGTCGGCAAGCGCTAGGCCCGATCGCAAATTCGTCGAGCCGAAACTAGGCTCCTCCAAGGTATCCAGCACACGCATCAAGGCGGCTCGCTCATCTGTAAAATCAATCAGCACCGTGGCGCGTTCATCGAGGACAACTATCGCAGCCTCATCTCCCGGTCCCAGGCGTTGTAAAAACTCATGCGCTTCGTCGATTGCTTCATCGAATACGCCCGGATAACGCATACTTAGCGTCGCGTCGACCACTAAAACTGCAGACTGAGGATCGGCGTCCAGTAATTTCGCAAGCGACTGATTGAGCAAGGGTCTTGCGAAAGCAAAAACGAGCAGGCTGATAAGAAGCGCACGCAGTAACAACAGTACCCACTGTTGTATATGCTGAAAAAGAATGAGCTTCTTCGGTGTGTTTTTCAGAAATCGAATCGAGCCAAAAACGACCTTGGGGGGTCGCTCGCGCCGAATCAGATGAATAGCAATCGGGATTAAGGCAGCCAAGAGACCGAATAAAAGAAGAGGCGCTAAGAACACCATTTAGAATCCCCTCGCCCGTTTGCTTAAATAGGCCGACAGTGCTGAGTCAATCGGATCAGCAGTATTAAGGAGGCAATAATCTACCCCTGCTCGCTGACATTGCTTTTTGCATTCGGCCAGATAGGCATTCACATTTTCAAGGTAGGCTGTGCGCACAGAAGCCGGTGTCGTAATAAAGGCTTCTCGCGTCTCGCTGTCGATGAATTCGGATGATTCGTCAAAGGTAAAGTTGAGCTCTGCATCATCCATGACATGGAGAACAATGACATCATGACCCATCGCGCGAAGATTGCGCAGCGTCGCGATAGTTTCCTCCTCACCCTGAAGCAAGTCAGAAATAAGCAATACGAGACTTTTTTTAGTAAGCGTCGCCGCAAGGTCGCTCAAGGGGCTCGCTGCATTGGTTTGATCGCCCGGAGACACCTGTGTGAGAAGCCGCAGCAGGTGCATAAGATGTGGTTGCCGGCAGCGCGCTGGCAAAAATTCTTGCAGCTTGTCATCGAAGGTAATGAGACCCACCGCGTCGCGCTGGCGCATTATAAAATACGCAAGCGCTGAAGCGACACTTATACCGTAGTCGAGTTTACTCATACCGCCCGAGGCATACGTCATCGAAGCACTGGTATCGAGTGCAATCATGCAACGAGTATTAGTTTCGTCCTCGTATTGCTTAATGTAGAGCTTGTCGCTACGGGCGTAGAGTTTCCAGTCCACATGACGCAGATCATCGCCGCGTTGGTAGTGACGATAGTCATTAAATTCCACACTGAAACCGCGGTGCGGACTTCGATGTAGGCCCGACAAGAAGCCTTCGACCGCCACACGCGCGCGCAGTTCGAGATTGTCGATCCCTGCGAGTATGCTCGGATCCAAAAAGTTCGCAGCCCCTTCAGTGGGCGCCTTGGATTTCGAGGCCTCGGTCTCTGTCTTTGTTGGCATAGGTTTCAGGTCTTACTCATGCTCGATAAAAGCAGCGGTGAAGTTTAGAGGTATCACAAAATACACAAATCTACAGTCCCGAACTCGGCTCCGGCACCTCTTCGAGTAACCGCGAGATCACGGTGTCGGTAGTGATGCGCTCTGCCTCAGCGTGGAAATTTAGCAATACACGGTGTCTGAGTACCGACGGTGCCAACGCGCGGATATCACCGAAGGAGACGTTATAACGACCATGCAGCAGTGCTCGCACCTTGCCTGCAAGAACAAGATTCTGCGAAGCGCGAATGCCCGCACCCCAACTTACCCAATCTTTAATGAACTGCGGCGCCACATCAGACTGAGGACGCGAAGAATGCACAAGTCTTACCGCGTACTGTATCACCGCCTCGGCAGCGGGGACCTGCCGGGCTATGCGCTGAAATTCAAGAATGTCCTCGCCGCTGAGCGGATGCGAAAGCGCAGTATCTCGGGTCTGCGTTGTGTTGGCGACAACGGCCACTTCATCTGCCTCAGAGAGATACTTAAGTTCGATTTTGAACATGAAGCGGTCAAGCTGCGCCTCAGGCAGAGGATAAGTGCCTTCAAGCTCGATCGGATTCTGCGTGGCAAGCACGAAGAACGGCTTCGCCATCGGGTAGGTAGTCCCCGCCGCGGTCACTTGACGTTCTTCCATCGCTTCGAGTAATGAGGACTGAGTTTTAGGCGGTGTACGGTTAATCTCATCCGCCAGAAGGATATTTGTAAATATAGGGCCTTTAACAAAATTGAGCCCACGCTTGCCGTCTTTCTCTTCAACTATCTCGGCCCCGACAACGTCAGCCGGCATCAAGTCTGGGGTAAACTGAATACGACTGAAGTTTACCTGCAAAATGTCTGCGACAGTTTTAATCAGGAGCGTCTTTGCGAGACCCGGAACACCGGTTACGAGACAATGTCCGCCCGAAAAAAGGGCAATGAGAAGCTCATCAACAACCGCTTCCTGACCGACAATAACCTTTCGGATCTCGTCGACGATCTGCTGGTGGCCCTGCTGCATTCGTTTTACTAGCGCGAGATCGTCAGGAGTTTCAAGTGCACTATTTTCTGCACTTGCTGTTGTTTCAACCGTTGAGGCGTTAGCCTCAATAGACTCATTGCTCTCCATTTCTGCCCCTTCCTGCTGATTAAAATCTGTCATTGTTGAGTCCTGTGTTAAATTCTATGCCTGTAAGTTGACGATATGCCAAACGAAGATTAATGACTAAACGCATAGATCAAATAATTTATTCCTATCTTATAGGCATCGTTAGTCGACTGTGTGGGGTAGCCCGCATAAAACGTATGTTCCCAACCATCGCCGAGATCGGTGTTGTAATTAGCCGCAAGCATCACCCTGCCGTCGTCGTCTAAAACAGCATAGACTGCTGGCGGATACTGAGGGTCATCTTTATTGAGAAAACCACCATAATCCCACGTCACCATCCTTCCAGGCACCTGAGCGACTTCATCGATATCAAAGAAAATGTGAAAGACCTCGTGATCCGACTCAAGCCGAATAATCTCGCGCTCAGGGAAAATTTTTCGGATCTCGACAAACATATCATCAAGATGTGGCTGCCCCCAAAAGTCGTCGACTAGCACGAAACCGCCTCGGAGCATAAACTCGCGCAGCGCTTCGACCTCGGGTGCAGTAAAATTAGGACCACTCATCGGATAGCCGATGGGGACACGCTTCCAGTTCATGTAAAGAAAAATATTTTCGAAGAGACGCGGATCAGTTAATTCAACAAACGTGTAATTGCGAGGATTGGTATCGACGTTAGTATAGCGCTGCACACCTCGAAGAAAATTCTCATCAGAATCTGGAAAGTCAGTATCCCACCAACCACCGCCGCGCCGACCAAACCCGCCTCGACCGGCACCATGATTCGTATAGCGCCCACGCACCCATTGGAACTCGGTGATTTCGTCGCCGTATACCGACAGATCCTCAGCATCGGGGGCAAGTTCATCGAATCGTAAATTTTGTGATAGCGCGTCGGAAGAAAAAGCGAACAATGGTGCGACAACACAGAAAAACAGACCTATAGCGGCGCCAGTTCTGCTCGTTGACTTATGCTCGCGTGTGCCTTTACTCACCGGGTTGCAGCCCCCGAGACGACGCGAGTCTCTCACATCTAGTCATTGTTTCCGCTCGCTCCATCGACTGCGCGCAGGAGAACTTTTTGCGCGCGAACATAGCTCGGTGCGATCTCTAATGCGCTCAGCACGTTGCGCTTGGCTAACTCCAAATCGCCATTGTTTAAATACGCCTCTGCCAGATTAGTTCGCGCCTCGACGGGGTCATCGACCTCGAGAGTCACAATGACTTCGTTTTCGAGCACCGCTACCGCAGTGTCGTTCTGCAGAGAGGCTAGACGCGCCCGTAAGTCGTGGACTTCGCGTCGATAAGGATCTACCTGAATGGCTCGGTCAATAAAGTAAGCTGTGCGTTCTAGGTCGTCGCTAGCGAAAGCTGCCTCGGCTAAAGTGATCGCTGAATTGTAGTCATGCTGCTGATTCTCGAGCAGCAGACTGAGTTGCTCGAGGCGAGCAGCCTCATTGCCTTCTTTCTCGTAGATCTGCGCAAGCACGAGCGGCGGACTCGGGTAACCAGTATATTCTGGGAGCATGGCGTAGGCTGCGTCTAAGTAAACTTTTGCTTCGTCAAATGCCTCTTCCTTAAACAGCACGATACCCATCTGGAGGTGCGCCTGAAAGTCCTTCGGATTTGCTTCGATTCGCGCGCTCATGTGCTGCTTTAGCGACGCATTGTTATACAGTTCGGCAAGAATCGCGCTCGAATTTTCGCGCACGCCATGACCATGGCCCTCGCCTTCATCTGGGGCATCTTCTTTGTGTACGTAGACGTCTATCTCCGCAACTCGCTGCTCAACCCAAGAGAGAAAACCCGCGTCGAAATCTTCGAGTGAAATTGAGAACGCGTCGCTAAATCTCTCAGCGTCTGATTTTATTTCGTCGTATTGCATCACCAGGGAACGCAGACCCTCGAAGCCATATTCTCGCGTAATATAGTCAATAACCAAATACGATTGAAAATAGGCGAAGCCAAGATCCGCACTATTTTGTGCACCGCTAAAGCCTTTATTTAAATCTGCGAACGGGAGGAGTTTACCCTGCTCCCACGCCCTCACTAAGTCGAGCCCTTGGCTCCGTCCCCAATAGGGCCTTCCCTCACGCTCTTCCCACACCGATATCCCTTCTGATAACCAGCGCGGTAATTTGTTGCCAGTCATCTGTAGCGTTATCACATGCGCGAACTCGTGCCAAACAATCTCCTGCCAGTTTGCCGACAGAGTATCAGGCGAGATTAGCGTAATAACCTTCCCAAAACAGATACCCACAAGCGGACCAATATCGGGAAGCCCGACGGAGCGGACGGCGAAATCCTGCGAGTTCTCGAATACCTGAATGAGTATTGGTCCTTCTGGTTCGAATCCATATTTTGCGGTTAGCGTGTCCCAACTCTCTTCGAGCAATGGCTCCAGATAGGGCCATAAAATCTGTTCATCTTTCTCAGATAAATTTACTTTGAAATGCTCACTTTCAACTGTCACGTAGCTGTCGAGCGTGTCATACACCTTGAGCATATTCGAGGTCATGACGTTAAATGGATCGTTATCGAAACCAATCTCTAAATTTTCACGCCCCTCGACCTCCTCACCCAGGCGGATAAGATTACTTCCTAGAAGCGTGTAGCCTTGCCAATAGCTTGGGTCCGAAGCGATTGCCTCACGCGCCAAAGCGACAGCCTCGACAAATCGATACTGACGACCGAGCGTGTCGGCAACATCGCCAAGAAACTGTGGATTCGAAGGACTGAAGGCGTCAACGCGCGCACGGATTTCGGCGAAATCCTGAAGACGCTCCTCAAGGGCGGCTTTTGCTCCCAGAAGACTTAGGCTTTTTAGCGACTCTGGATTTAGCTCGAGTACACGATTTATCGCGGCAAGCGCGTCGTCTTCCCTGTCGTTCACAAAAAATAGCTGTGCCTGTACCTCGAGCGCAGGAACGTAGTTCGGATTAATTGAAAGAGCACGCTCCAATGCTCCCATGTCGCCGCTGACGCGTGCAATGCCGGCAAGTGCCGGCAAATAGCGCGCGTTTATCGCAAGCACATCTTGGTAGGATCGCTGCGCATCCGCCGCATTGTATTTTTCGAGGAACAAGTCCCCCCACAGGGTCTGCGCTTCGAGATTATTTGGGTCGAGCCTCGTCGCCTCGCTGAAAAGACTATTCGCATCATGGTATTCGCCAAGAAGCCAACTTGCGCGCGCGACCATGCCAATATCTTGAGAAGAAAAAACTAGGCCATCAGTGTAGCGATCGAGTGCACGCTGAAGCTGCGATTTAGCATCATCGCGTCGACCGACCATTTGCAACGCTTCACCGTTTTTAACGAGAGTGCGAAGCGGCGGCTGATCTAGACCCGAATCAATTTGTGAAAATAACGTGAGCGCGCGCGCAGACTCTCCCTGCGCGAGTCTCAATTCAGCGAGTTGAGTTGCGATTAGAGGCAAATCTGGCGGTGTGGCGTTCGCCAACGCTTTTTCACAAACCGCGATCGCCTGCGCCCTATCACCCATCATTGCTAATGACCGACTCGCGCCAACAATACCTTCTTCTAGGTCCAAACCTTGCGCACGCATAAATGCGTCACTCGCCGCGGCATAGGATCCACGAAGAAACAATTGCTCTCCTTGCGCTAAAGGAGAATCGGCATCCGCTAAGACATCATTCAAGCTCTGTGCCGTAGCATGCGACGTGATAAATACTACGGAATAGATAACGGCATAGAGGCAGCATTTTACACGCGAGTGTCTGCGTTTCGCCGCGTCTATTAAAAAAGTATCAGGGCGCTTGAACATTGAATTGCTCCGTCGTTTTTGCAAGATCAACAAGTAAAGTCTCAAGTTGCAGCCAATAGTCGCCTTCTAGATATTCCGCCTTGCGGCCACGCAGAAGTAATATATTGCGCTCAAGTGTTTGCATCCGTCGCTTAAGCGCTAAACGTTCTGCAGACAAGGTGTCATCGTCCGCATCCGCGGCATCGATAAACGCAATCTCTGCGAGGCTCCCGTCGCTTTCGCCAGGCGCTGGTGCAAGAGCGAAGAGAGCGTCGCCATTGTCGTCTAGCCCGGCATGCTCGGCAGCCAGCCTGCCTGATTCTTCGTAAAATTCTTCGACGTTATTCTTTGCGTAGGTGAACGCTTCGAGTAACGAAACTCGAGTGTTTTTATCGCGATCGGCGCGCTTATCAGCTAAACCCTCTATAAAATAACGCGGGAAATAAGGGTCAAATTTCTCCGATGAAGAGCGAGTGGCAGAGATGACAATGCGTCCTTCTCCTGCCACTTCACGAGCAAGAGCCGTGGAGAATCCGTAGCTCGCACTCGTTGTATTTACGAAAATTAGGTCTTGCTCGGCAAAGCCATCGAATAGACGGGCAAATTCCACGCCGGTAAGGTCTGGCCCACGGAGATTAAATTTCGCTTCATCATCGACACCCGTGCCATGACCGAGCATAAAAACAGCGAGCTGGTCGCCAGTTTTTAGTTTTTCCTTCAGCCTGCTTAAGCTCGCAATTATCCCGTCTCTGTCCGACATTCCATCTGCACGCGAATCAGCATTGGTTTCGCTCAGTAGAAGCTCTATCCCAGCGGTGCTATAGCCATAATCACTCGCGAGAATGTCGTGAAGAGAAAGAGAAAGTTGGCGGAACTTTGCTTCGTTTTCTTGACCGACCGTGGCACCGGTTAGGATCATTGCATACTTTGACGTAGTCGCTGATTGCGCGAATAATTCTCGGTCTTCTCCACTCTGACCTATCGCGGTCAATGGACCAAGAATGAACAACGCTGGCGCCAGCGCTTTGCTAAGCAGGCTTTTCATCAAGACAGCCCCTTGCTGCGACGCAGCGTCCAGTCCAGACACAGCAACAAAATGAGCAACCCAAGTAACCAAGGACTATCCCAAAGGTCTGTCATCACCTCCTTGGAATAAGCGTTCGGTGTGTTGCGAATGGAAGAGATGAGCGACGCGGCATTGTCAATGGTGGCATAATCTCCGCCTGTCGTGTCAGCTAGTCGTTGGAGAATGCCTGCGTCGAGTCCTGGATTCGAATATTCACGCAGTGAGGGAGTCACAACGAGTGATGCACTCGCCTCGGCGTTTTCCGCACGCCCTTCTCCGGCAGCACTTGTGACGTCGATTCGCAGATTATTCACACCTACATCTTCTGCGAGGAACTCCGCACTGTAGACGCCCTCCTCCTTAATCAGCCACTGCATGGGGATATCGCTGAGAGCACCAAGCGGATCTTCGCGTTGTAACCATAATGTCGCATCATTGTCGGCGTTGTAGCTCGCGTCACGGACAGTTGCTTCGACTCTTACCGTGTCACCAACATTATAGGATTCCCGATCGAAACTGAGTGTAATGCGCTCTTTAGCACCAACTGCAAGCCACCTGAGCAGTTGCCGCCAGAGCTTTTCCTGAGTTTGATCGGCAACAGGTAGCATCATCTGCCAGCGCCATGTGCTTGCAGTAGCAACACTCATACTTCTGCCAGAACCGAATCGCTGCGAAACAATAATTGGAAGCGGCTGATTCTGATACTCGAGGCTCGGGTGTTCGAGCAATACTGAGGCGCCGGGCTTGATTCGGCCGCTTACATAGACCCCCTGAAGAGGCGGCAACTGCGACCAAAAATCCCTATTCGCAGCCTCTTCGGCGGCGAGCCGCAGCAGCGGTGAAATGCGTCCAGCCGCGGTCAACCGCGGCGAAAAAAGCGCACCGGTTGGATGATCACCGCGTCGAATGCCCCCCTGCAAAGGTTGGGGCAGTAGCGACTCTTCAACCAAATTCACGGGCGCAATTGAGGCAAGTGGCGTACCGATAAAGCCTTCATCAACTCTTCCCGATAGCAGAAGCCCTCCCCCCCGCTCGGATACAAACTCTTCGAGCAGCGCAAGTTGCTCGGCATCGAAAAACTCCTGCTCTATGTCGCCGAGAATAATCGCTTCATACTCAAACAGCGCGTCGCGCTCGCGCGGAAACCCATCGCTTAATTCAGTCGGAGACTCGATTCCCTGTCGGTAGAATTTTTCTGGCCCGGTACGCAGGTAGGTCGCGAGGCGCAAGGAATTATCTCCACGTACGGCTCGCTGAATAAACTTATACTCGTTGCGCGGATGCCCCTCTATGAAAAGTATATCGAGAGCGGGCTTGGGGGTGTTATCAACAAGAAACTCGTACTCATTGTTCTCGAGCACTCGCTCCTGATTTGCCTTCGCGCGATCGAGCAATTCAACTTCTAACCGGTAGACAATGGCCTCGTCGCGCTCAGGGGTGAGTTCAATTTCGAAGCGTTGGGTAATATCTCCCGGAGCCAGAATTACTTCTCGGCTAGCTATCTCAAGCTCATTATCGAAAACACGAAGACGAACTCGCTCGTTATCGAAGCCTGCTTGAACGAGCCGGATTTGAGCTGTAAAGACCGACCCTTCCAAAATGGTTTCGGTTGTTAAAACACCTTCTATGCCAACATCATTTGGGAGTGTTGGCATTCCCACGCCAAGGGTAAATACTGGGACACCACTGGCGGCGAATCTACGAGCAGCGATGGAAGCATCCGTGCCGCTGTTATCTGCGCCGTCGCTAATCAGCAAAACACCGCCCAATGGCAAACTACCTAACTGGTCATCGACATAATTCAGTGCATCGCCTATAGCAGTCTTACTAAAGGCTATCGCGGCTTCGTCATCATCGAAATCAGTGCCAATTGTCGCGAGCTCACTCGCCCGTCGAGTCTCACCACCAAAGCCAAAAAATCGCAATTGGTAGTCTTCGGCGAGCGTATCCAAAAGACCAGTCCGAGACAGAGAGTCTTCTGCAGCCTCCGTGCGCGTCTGGCCGCCGGGCATATCCGCAATTTTCATGCTGGCAGAATTATCGACGAGGACCGCGAAAAAAGTCTCCTGTGGAATGACCTCCTGATCGATCACGACCGGCCTTAGCAAACAAACCATGATAACCACGAGCACCGCAGACCGGAGAGCGACGAGCCCAACGCGCCAGCGCAGGCTTAATGGTCTCGTCGTCTTTGTGTAGCCAAACCAGACGAGTGCAATCACGAGGAGCGACGCGGCGAAGAAGGCCCAAGGCGGAATGCCATAGGCGAAACTGAGTGTGCCAGCACGCAATGCCTCTAAAAAAGAGAGATCGGAAGACTGCATAACTACCGAACTCCTCCACTATCACCCTCTGACAGGGTTCGATAGTACTGCTCCACTAGCTCTCGATAGGCGTCTGGAATTGTTTCGTCATCCGCGCTATAGAGCTGCGTCGCCGCGCTCTCTAACTCGGCTTGCGCACGCAACGCGCCCTCGAGCTCAACGATGGGTTGCAGAAGGGCTTTAAGAAGCTCAGGCTGTGCGAGAAACGCTTCTATGTCCTGCCTAGACAACTGCTGTCTGATAGATCTCGCTGTTCCTACCGTATTGGAGTCGCCGCGCAGCGCCTGTGCGGATCCACCGCGCTGCTGCGCAAGCTGCTGCGACAGACTGTCGGCAAGTGCTTGACTACTCTCTAACTGCTCTCGCATCTGCGCAAGGGAGGGCGCATTTCCATCGCCCGCCGTCTCGCCACGCTGATTAAATTCGGCGGCCTGTTGGCTGAGGCTTTCGATCTGCTGCCGCAGCTGCTGGGCGTCCCCTGCTACTTGCCGAGTCGAGCTTGCGGAATCCTGCGTTTGCGAGGGATTTAATTGTGCCAGGCTCTGCGCCAGCTGCTGAATCTGTTCGCCAAGTTCCTGTTCCATATCGATGGCAAGGTTGAGCATGCCATTGCGTAGAACGCGATTGCTCGTCGCCATTTCGTCGCGAATCGGCTTCAAGTCACGGGTTGCCGCCTGAGCCTGAGTGAGCAAACTCCTGTCTTCGCTCTCACCGCGCGTCACAACCGCGCGAAGCATATCCTCGATTTCCTCGATATCGCGCTGCTGTTGGCGCTGCGCCTCAAGAAGTGTCTGCAGTGCTTCGTCGCGTCGCGCCTCGCGGCGAGTCTGACCCAGCCCCTGATTTCTGCTAGCCTCTGCAAGACCTTCCTGTAGCGCCTGCTGATTACGAACAAGCGCCTGTCCGCGCTCGCCCAAGCGTCTGGCGATCTGCGACACCGAACTTTCACCCGCCTCGCTTAGTTCGCGCTGCTGATCACGCAAACTCTCGAGCGCTTTTTGGCCTTGCGCAGCAGCAATAGCCGCGCTATCACTGGCTGCAGCCTGTTGCATTTGCTCCAGCGCACGTTCAATGGCCGCCTGAGCGCTAGGGTCACCTGACTGCTCCGCTCCGGTTCGTTGAGTCGACTGCTGACCCTGCCCTGCTAATTGTCTTTGCTGATTTTGTTGGCCTTGCTGAGGTGAATCTGAATTGCGTGGCTGCGACTGCTGACCCTGACCATTCTGAGCTAATTCGCGGGCTAGTTTTTCGACATCGGCAGACAGCTGTTCCTGCTGCCTTCGCAGCCGCTCAAGCTCTCGACGACGCTGCTCCTCAGCAAGCTCTTGCTCGCGACGCGCAAGGTTTCGTTGAGCACGAGTCAACGCCTCCTGACGTCTGGCCAATTCTTCAAGCTTGTTTACTTCTTCGGCGTTCGTTCCGCCCGCTTGGTTAGCGCTATTTGGCGTTTCATAGCGGTTTTCAAGCTGCCCCATCTCCATCTCGAAGAGCTCGCGAAGGTCCTCCCGCTCTTGCTGAGCGCCGCCTCCACCGCCACCGCCACTATTCTGATTCATGCTTATGTCGGTGCGATTGATATTCGCCTCTGCCTTTAAAACATATTGCAGAGCGAGTTGTTCAGGCTTGAGCGCAGTTGTTATTTGCAGGCTGTCCAGATCGTTCGCAGCTAAATTCATCTGCTCAATAGCGAGAGATAGATTTTCGACAGCGAGATCATAACTGTCGTCGGAGAAACTCAAGCGCTCAGATAGTCGATCGATTGACATCTTAGCGCGGCCCGTTGCCTCTCGCTGACTCTCGGCGATGATCTCTGCATCAGCCTCGATGTCAGTGCTAGAGGCGTCTCGCAGACGATTTCGCAGCTTCCACGTCGCCGCAATGATGTCTTTTTGCACCGAAACAAGCGCGCTGCTTTCGCCGCCTCCTTGGCCGCCTCCGCCGCCCCCACCGCCTTGCTGCTGCGAACGACGGAATTCTTGATCGGTTGGTATAACCTCAAGGAAGTAAATGTCAGACACCACCTCACTCGGACCCTTTAGCGCGTTATTATCAGCAAGCGTTAAGTAGTAGCTAATAAAATCGCCTGGCTCAACCGCGAGATCCTCAAGATAGAGCAGTGTCGACCCCTGCGCTGAACGAACTGACTCGGCAGGTAAAAAGTCGACCTCTTTATCTTCCTCGCCTACCACTGCGTAATTGAGAATGAATTCGCCCAATCCATAGTCGTCGCTAGCATCAACCTCAATCACCACCTCTTCGAGTGGCATGACATCTCTGTCTGCTCCCGGTCTACGCAACGTGAACTGTGGAGGCTGATCTTCAATAGCGCGAATGTAGTAATCTAGCGGCGACTCGCTCTGAAGTCCTTGCAAATCCGTTGCGGTAATTCGATAAACACCATCGCTCGCTACGGTAAAACGTGTGGTCGCCTGCAGCCCATCAACATCGAGACTGCCGTTAACATACTCTTTATCTGTTTCGCTTTCCGCGCCCGAGAACTGTATCTCAGCGCGAGCTACAGGCTTGTTAAACGTAACAGTAAGAGTGACTTCCGTGCCCTCAGCCGCAACGATATCACCGCCATCAGACTCGATTCTGTCCTCTTCGCCTGTGTAGCCGGGAAAGTCCATGGCGACATCGATCTGTTCAATCTCCGGAAGATCGTACAGGTTAATCTGGTACTGCCGCGAGCTTTGCTCCTCTCCTGCAAGACTTATGAGATAGTTCGAATCTTTGACCACCGCCGGCAAATAATAGCTGAAGGTTGCTCCATTCGAATCACTCGAATCGAGGAGCATAGGATAGTCGCGCCAATTCAATCGATCGTCTTGCAGTCTTAGCGTCAGGGCGCCCGGCTGCGCGTTTTCAACCCTCACTGTCACGGTCAGCGGCGAGCCTCTCTGCATTTCAATATCGCCGGGTTCAACGAGAAGCGAGATGGGCATTGCGGTCGACGTCACATCGACGGTTTCCTCGAGTGCAAAGGGCCATACAAGGCGCTGCGCAGCCTGTCGGAGTTGAGCAAACTCTTGTAGTAGCAGCACCAATGCCAAACACGCAGAAAATCCGGCCACCAATGCAATAACGGATTCTCGCGAGGAGCCGACCCGCTCCACCTGTTGTCTCTGCAGGTCAACATGTGAGCGTGCATCGTTAATCAGCTGTTCTACAAAGGCAGGCGAGATTCCTTCCTGTGAGGACTTTTTCTCGGCTTGCGAAAATTCGATAGAGGTAAGCAGGCGCTGTTCGAGATCCGGGAACTTTTCCTCTACATAGAGGGCGAGTGCTTTTTGATCGGCCTGAGCCCGATGACTTTGACGCCATGCGACAGAGCAGATAGAAAATATAAGGGTAGTACTCACGATAGCGACCAGCAGAACCGCTGCCGCCGACGAGGCAAAGTTCGCGACTAGTACGAGACTGGCAGCGATTACTGCGCAGGCGGCCACTAATGCGAAGCCAAGCTGTCTCGCGAGTAGTAGTCTAGCCTGCCTCCTCTGAAGACCATCAAGGGTGTCGCGCAGACTATCGAGAGTCGGAGCCGTCATGCGTATCCTGGAAGAGTTAAATGCTATGTAACTAAAACGCCATGTAGCAACCGTTAGACCTGCTCTCGCCACCGTCTATCATAATGCACAAGAGATTCCCGCCAATTGCTCTAATTCCACTACCTCAAAATTCTTTCTTAGCACTATCCCACTTTCGCCAGCTGCTTAGCAAGGATTGGGGGATGGATAGCCCATTTCTCGCGGACGGTAGAAGGGCGAATCCTCCGGAAATATATGCACAGGGGTTGCTTCGGCCCACGTCAACAGCGCCTCGACGCTGCGAATCTGCGCGATACTCTTTAACGTTTCCTTGGTCGGCTGAGGCAAGACGATCTCTTCGGCTTTAGAGGCGGCTAACGCAGCTTTTGGCGTAATCCAGCGATGCTCGAGAATTTCATCATTATCGACCGAGACAACGGATGAGCGCGGCACCGGGCACATGAAGAACCAAGTGCAAAAACGTCGTGGTAGGTGGGGCGGCGTCGTCCAATGGGCAGTGTGTATAAGCTGCCCCTCGCCAATCTCCAGACCAGCCTCCTCCTTCGTCTCTCTCACCGCCGCTCTCAATGCAGCCCGATACTCCAATCCATCAGCGCCCGCAAAGTCCGCCTGGTCAACCCGACCTCCGGGAAAGACCCAGTGTCCCCCGTGAAAAACTAGTTTGGAGTTCCTTTTAAGCAGCAAAATCTCAATGGAATCTGCGGCCACACTATCACGGGCTACCACCACCGTTGCGGCCGGAACTGGGGTCATTTCGCTCATTCCTGGGTCTTCCTCAAGGCTCTGGGTCCACGCACTTTGTCGCTTACCTAAACCTTCATCATACCCAATTTGACGAAAGATCCCACTCCCTGAGCGAGACTTTTGGTTGATGGTTTGCGCCCCCTCGTTCATACGCATAGAATCGGGCTACCGGTGGCTTGGAATAAGACATTCAACCCCCCAGGAGGCTCCCTAGGACTCTCGGTACAATTTCCCATCAATAGAAAAACGGAAAAGAAGCTATGACAATTGGATTTGAAGGTCGCGTCGCAATAGTAACCGGTGCAGGCGGCGGCCTGGGTCGACAGCATGCCCTAGAATTGGGTCGCCGTGGAGCTAAAGTGGTCGTCAACGACTTGGGCGGCAGCGTAGATGGCAGCGGCGGTTCGGCGACCGCTGCAGAGCTCGTTGCTCAAGAAATCATCGCCGCAGGTGGCGATGCGATTGCTAATGGCGCATCAGTTACAGACCTCGCCTCGGTGCAATCGATGGTCGACGAGGTAATGGCAAAATGGGGTCGTATCGACATTCTGGTGAATAACGCCGGTATCCTGCGCGATAAGACTTTCTCAAAGCTCGAGCTCGAAAACTGGCACGCGGTGATCGATGTACATCTCACTGGCAGCCTCAATGCGACAAAATGCGTTTGGCCTATCATGGTTGAGCAAGGCTACGGCCGGATCGTCATGACTACCTCGACGAGCGGGCTTTTCGGCAATTTTGGCCAGAGCAACTACGGCGCGGCGAAGTTGGGGCTAGTCGGTTTCATGAATACCTTGCGCCTTGAAGGGGCGAAATACGGTGTTTTCACTAATTCCATCGCACCAATAGCAGCGACGCGAATGACCGAAGAACTTCCGGGATTCGAAGACAGCGCCGAAAAACTCGCGCCAGAGTTAGTCACTCCGGCGGTTGTCTATCTCTGCTCAGACAAAGCACCGAATGGCCGCATCATCCAGGCCGCTGGCGGCCGTTATTACTCTGCCGACATCCGCGAGAATGAAGGCGTTAATCTCGGACGTGGCGCAACGGTCGAAGATATCGATGCGCACATCGATACAATCTTAGATATGACTTCAAGCAAGGGCATTCTCGAGCGAACGCATCACCGGTAAACGATTCGTCAATCACTCGAAAGACGCTCGTAAGGGTACTGACGAAACGAAGAACGCCTCCCTCAAGCGCGATAGATGCGTCTGAGGGAGGCGTTTTTTTATCCAAAGTACGGAATGGGCTACCCTTTCTTTTTTTGATCAGCCAATACGCGCATGATAGAGGCGCGCTCATCGAGGCGCGCGATCAGCTCGTTATTGCGTGGCATTTCGGCGGCAACGTCCCAGCCTAGCCCGCGCTTGCACACCGTCATCGCCAGATTCATGCTGAATCTAAAGTAAAAATCCGCATACGTTAGCTGATCGCCACACAAATAAGGCGAAAACTTAGCTAGCCGATTGAACGAAGTGAATCCCTTTTCAAGTTGAGGCTTCACTTCTTTCTTCAACTCGTCCGTTGCCGGACGTCCAAAGAATACTTCTCCATACAAGCGGCGCGCAGGCAGTTCAATATAGAGCTCAAGGTAGCGGATAATCTCCTGCACTTTGGCTTTCTCGAACGGGTCTGCGGGGTAAAAGCTCTCGCCCTGCCCAAGAGAGTCTAGATAGTCGATCATTACGCCAGTTTCCGTAAGGAAGCCTTGCTCGGTCTCCATAGCCGGCACTTTACCCATCGGGCTCTTAACTAAGTAGTCGGATTCTTGGTTGGGGAGTACCAGTACTTCCTCGAAATCCATGCCTTTCTCGAGAAGAACGGTTTTCACCATGTTGTAATAATTACTGAGCGGCATGCCATAGAGTTTGATCGTCACACTCGTCCCCTTCATACTTTGAATTTGAGTAGCGACAGAAATTACTCTGCGCGAGCAAAGAATGCAAAACCTATTCACCGAAATTCAGCCGAACCCGCCATGCCCGACACAAAAAGCCTCCGGATCTTGATATTGTCCGGCTACGATGCAGCCAGTCATCGCCTTTGGCGAGAGAATCTCATGCACCTATTACCGATGCATGAGTGGACCTCATTGGCCCTTCCGCCACGCCATTTTAGTTGGCGCCTACGCGGCAACGCCTTGAGCTTTGCTTATAATCAACGAGAGTCCCTCAGCAGGCCTTATGATCTTTTAGTAGCTACATCGATGGTTGATCTGAGTACGCTGCGGGGATTCATACCTGCTTTGGCGAAATTACCAACTCTGCTGTATTTCCACGAAAACCAGTTTGCCTATCCCACACGTGATGCACAGCGCAATAATGCAGAAACACAACTCGTTCCTCTCTATGCCGCGCTCTGTGCAGACTCACTTGTGTTTAACAGTGACTATAATCGCAGTACTTTTCTAGCTGGTGCCAAAGCGTTGCTTCGCCGCTTACCAGACCACGTACCAAAAGGTTTAGCGGTGCAGCTCGAAAACTCCCACGTCCTGCCAGTGCCTGTACTCCCAGCTGCACTGCCGACCGCACTTTCGACCGCATCCTCGCCGGTGCCAGTGCGAGAGGCAAACTCAGTGCGGCAAAGCGCGCACGCAACGCTCGAGGTCGTGTGGAATCATCGCTGGGAGTATGACAAGGGACCTGAGAGGCTGTTGGCAATAATCAAACGCATCTGCGGGGAGAAACTCAACTGCCGACTGCATATCGTAGGCCAACAGTTCAAACAGGCGCCCGAGGAATTCGCGAAGTGCCGGCAATTACTCAAAGCACACTACGACGCAATGAACTTAGACGAGGGTCACTTCGGTTTCCTCGAAAATGCTGCGCAATACCATGCCTTGATCAGCAGCTGCGACGTCGTTTTATCCACTGCGCTGCATGACTTTCAAGGACTCGCGGTCCAAGAGGCCACAATCGCGGGGTGCTGCCCACTTGCACCAGACGACCTCGTCTATCCAGAATATCTCCCATCGGAGAATCTTTACTCCGTGGCGCAAGGAGACAGTAACGCTGCGAAGTCTGCTGTCGAGAAATTAAAACGCTGGCAAAAAGATAAGGCCAACCGAAAAGCGCTTCCAAACGTGTCACTAGTGAAGTTATTCGCAGAAGACCTAACGAACCGATACCAGCAACTCTTTACCGAGACCATTCTTGCGAAAAGCAACGATACTCTTGACGAAGCTGACGATCGAAAAAACTAAACGAAAATAGACCAACTACTCGACGCTCTGCAGCAGTGGGAAGACAACTTTCTGACCAATCTGAATGCGATTGAAGTCGAGCTCGGGATTGTACTGACGCACAAGCCATAGTGGGGCGGAATAGCGATTCCGAGCAATCGTGCCGATGTTCTCGTTGCGTCTTATCGTGTATTCCTCGACGTCACGAATCCTATATTGCGCGAAAAACTCTCGCTGTAGCGTGGAATGATAATCTTTTCGTCTGCGTTCGAACTCGGGTCGCGACACCTTCGTAAAACTCAGCGTGAGTCGCTTTCCTACGATCACCGGATCGCTGTAGGCCATCCCGTTTAATCGCCTCACATCCCAAGCGCGCACAGCAAGCCAATCGGCATAATGACCCAGCGTCTCTGTCGCCTGCACCTCGATCGAGTCGTCGCTGGCTACCGAATAGTCGGCGGGATCGGCACTCAGCGCCTCGGCTAGTTCGGCATCGCTCTCGACCGGCGTATTATCGTTCGTGGCCGTTGCCACCTCTTCGGCGACCGCGTCAATATCAACGGCGACCGTGTCCAGCAAGGCTAATTCTACGGCAATAGCCTCCGATGCCTGCGGCGCGTCTGCATCAGAGCCTTGTTCCGCGATAGCCTCTGGCACGATTCTCTCGATCTCGGAAAGCGTCTGCGAAGACTCTGCGACTCTACTCTCAGGGCTGTCCACACCACGCTCGGCTTCACCCTCAACGGTAGCAATCTCAACAGGGTCTACCAGCGATGCTGGTGCGCGTTCAGTTGCCACAAGCTGAGGCTGAGCGGCATAGAGGCCCGGCAAGCGCAGTTCTTGACCGGGATAAATTCGATGCGCGTCTTCGATACCATTCAGACGTAGCAATGCGGTTTCGCCCACGGAGAAGCGGCGAGCGATCGTAGACACCGTATCGCCTCGTGCCACGGTGTAGATGCCATCAGCGGGTGCCTGTTGCGACTGCGCAGCAAGAGATGTCTCATCCTGCGGCAAAAGTATGCGCTGACCGATTTGAATGCGGTGACTGCTCGTTAACTGGTTCAGCGCAACAAGACGTGATACTGACGTGTTAAAACGCTTCGCGATTGCAGACAAGCTGTCTCCTCTCACAACGGTGTAGGCTACATCGGGGGTCTGAACAACAAATTTATAATCGCCATCGATGCTCGCAAGCAGCTCTTGGGGCGTCACTTTTGCATCGCGCAGTTTCATTTTAAAGCCGCGCGGGATTCGCTTCTGTCCTTCCCAAACCACAGGCCTGAGTGCCGGGTTGTCTGCCTTCAATTGCGCAAGGCTAATGTTCGCACTGCGGGCGAATACTTCGGCATCGATATAGGCGTCGGTCTCAAACTCGGTGAAATTTGGCGCAGAGTTGTAGTCGACTTTGCCGAAAAAACTCTCAGCTCGCTTTTCTACTTCATTTACCGCAAGAAACTGGGCGTAAAAGTTGCGCGAAGCAAAACCAAATCTCCTGCCTTTGTAGTTAGCAACGATGTCTTCGATATTACTCGATCCTATTTCGCGCACGGCCCGCGCGATACCCCCAGCGCCATGATTGTAGGCCGTCAGTGCAAGTGGCCATGTGCCCAACACTCGGTAGTTATATTCGAGCAGGCTCATAGCCGCCTCGGCTGCGATATAAGGGTCCATGCGCTCGTCGACGATATGATCTATACGCATAAATCGCTGTCCGGTGGCGCGCGTAAATTGCCACATTCCAGCGGCATCCGCCGAAGAATAAGCGCCCGGATTAAAAGATGATTCGACATGCGGGAGAACGACAAGCTGTGGAGGCAGATTTTTCGCAGCGATGACCTTTTGAATGTGCTCGCGATAAGCACCTGACCGACGCAAGCCAGCGAGAAATCTATTCGACTGGCCAAGTTGCCAGCGGACATTGTCAGAAGCGATTTTTAGCGTTTGGTTGCTAACGTTTGAGGGCCAGAGGGCAAGCACTTGCTGTTCCTCAGCCGTAAGGCCTGTTCGCTTACCTGTAGACAAAACGGTTAAGGCCGCCTTGATAGCTTCACGCTTGGCTTCTATCTGCTTTCTGTCTAGCGGTAGGGCTGTGTAAATAACATCCAGGTGCTCGGCATCGTGAAGAAATCCGCTCTGGGTATCCACCTCGGTGTAGACTCGAATCCAGAACTGGACAGCGGGCTCTAAACTCTCTGGGCGAGGAAAGTCACTCGCATTCTGCGCAATCGCAGGAGTCATAAGCGCTGTAAAAAAGAACAATAAAGCCGCGCGCCAACCTGTCGCTCTTACCGCGTTAGCCGTGTAACCAATTGAATAAGGCAATACGTCTACTCTTCTGTTTAGTGGATACACACCTAAAGACCAACCGAGGGCACGTCTGAACGGATTTCCACAATTGGCTCATCGACTAGGGGATATCGTCCAACTCCGATCCTTCCTTGATAGGAATCATCAGGTCCTCGCGCGTCACATTCATCATAAGAATTACATTCGAGGCAATATAGATCGATGAATAGGTACCAACAACAACCCCAATAATTAGCGCGATCGCGAAACCTTGAGTGGATTCACCACCGACTAACAGTATTGATACCAACACGAGAAGTGTCGTGAATGACGTGATGATAGTTCGCCCTAGCGTTTGATTCAAAGACGCATTAACCATGTCCGATGGTGAACCGCTGCGCATACGCCGGAAATTCTCTCGAATCCTATCAGATACCACGATGGTATCGTTGAGGGAGTAGCCGATAATCGCAAGCATTGCCGCTAGGGTATTGAGGTTAAATTCCATGCCGAAGACAGAGAAAAGCCCCAGCGTGATTATCAAGTCGTGCGCAAGGGCAACGACTGCGCCAACAGAGAACTTAAACTGGAAGCGCACGGCGATATAGACCATGATGATACACAGCGCGACAAGCATACCTAAGCCACCCTGCTCCGCTAGCTCAGTACCCACTTTCGCACTTACATAGTCGGATCCCTCGAGCGTAATATCCGCTGACGTGGTCGCCGAGAGCAGCGCGGTAATTGTTTCTCCAACACGCACGGCTTGGCTTGCCTGATCTGCCTCGGCGACCGATTCATCGACAGGCAGGATAATACGAATATCTCGATCAGAGCCGAAGCTTACGACCACCGCATCACCATAGCCGCCGTCAGCCAGTGCCGAATTAACATCGGCGATCGCAACCGCTTCAGAGAAGTTCAGACGCACCGACGTCCCGCTGGTAAAATCAAGACCAAAGTCTAAGCCACGCGTGGCGAGTGATCCGAGTGAAATCAGCACTAAAAGAAGCGACCCCATCGCCGCCGCGCGCCTTACACCCATAAAATCGTATTGCTTGCTCAACATAATTTCTTATCCGTAATTGACGCAGGGAGCGCCTTAGTCTTCTGTCACTAGCGCTTCGGTGCGTGGAGGAATCGTTCCGATCGATAGGGACTCAACTTTGCGTCCACCGTAAATCAGATTAATCAGAGCACGAGTACCGACAATCGCCGTGAACATGGAGGTAATGATCCCGATCATCAGCGTGATCGCGAAGCCCTTTACTGGGCCTGAACCGATCGTGAACAACACCATCGCAACAAGAAAAGTGGTTAAATTGGCATCGAGAATGGTCGTGAAAGCCCGATCATAACCCGCATCGATCGCGCGCTGCGGCGATGACCCTTCAGCGATTTCTTCGCGTATGCGAGTAAAGATCAGCACATTGGCATCGACCGCCATACCCACTGTGAGCACAATCCCTACGATGCCAGGCAGCGTCAGCGTGGCAGGAATTATCGAAGACATCACCGCGAAAATAAGGAGTATATTCATGACGAGTGCGATGTTCGCAGCCAAGCCAAACACGCGGTAGTAGAACAGCATGAATAGAATCACCAGTGCTGCGGCCACCTGAACCCCGCGTATACCCTGGTCGAGATTCTCCTGCCCCATCGAAGGGCCTATGACTGACTGTTCGACAATGGTCATAGGCGCGGCAAGTGAGCCGGAACTAATCAGAAGAGACAAATCATTAGCTTCGCGAGAGGTCAACCCGGTAATCACGAACTGACGACCGAGCGCCGAATTAATTCGCGCATGGCTTATGAGCCGCTTCTCTTCATAAAATTCAACTTCGTCGACCTCATTGCCTTCCGCATCAATAGTCGTATTAGTGCGCGACTTCGTCTCGATAAGAAGAATGTCCATTAACCGACCGACATTGTCCCGAGTAACGCGGTTAATCTGATTGCCGCCCTGTGCATCAAGACTGATTTGCACCTGCGGCAATCCATTTTGATCAAGTGAGGAACGCACGTTGCTTATGCGATCGCCCTGCAGAATCACATCATTGTTGACGTTAATCGATTGACCCTGATAGTCGAAGGTTTCATAGGACAGGCTTGAAGCGCCCAATTCGGCCTCCAAGTGGAATTCGAGCGTCGCAATGCGTTGCAGTATTCGGATGGCCTGCGCGGGATCCTGCACGCCGGGGAGCTCAACCACTATGCGGTTTGCACCTTGCTGCTGGACGGTAGGTTCGGACACGCCGAGCGCATCGACTCGATTGATTAGCGTCGTGCGGTTCGCTTGAAGCGTATCGCGCTGGATTTGAAGGATAACATCCTCTGTCATGCGCATATCGAGCACGAAGAAATCGCCCGACTCACTATTCTGTAGCTGAAGCTCGGGGAAATTCGTGATCAGCGCCGAGCGCGCAGCCGATCGATCGTCTGAAGTCGCGAAACGGATTTCGAGGTGAGTGCTATCAACCAGGGTCAGCCCTCGCGAACGGATCCGCTCTTCGCGCAGTATCGACCTTACGTTGCTCAGGTTATCTTCCATGCGCCGCTGAATGGCCGCGTCCATGTCGACTTCCATAAGGAAATGAACCCCCCCTTGGAGATCAAGGCCCAGATTCATTTTTCCTGCACCGATAGACTGCATCCAACTGGGCGTCGTCGGCGCTAGATTCAGAGCGACGATGTAGTCGGGTCCAAACGCATTCTCTAGCGCTGTCTTCGCCCGCAGCTGATCCTCCACAGAGTCGAGTCTCACTAGCAGGCTTTCATCGTTGATCGCCGCACCAAAAAAATTCAGCTGCGCAGCTTCCAAGGCCGTTGTCGCCCTCTCGATATCAAATTCTGTTAGCGGCGACATCTCGCTACTAATCTGGATCGCCTCATCGTCGGGATAGAGGTTAGGCACCGAATAGAGCAAGCCCAATAGAACGACGAGGAATATTAGCGCGTTCTTCCACGCAGGATATCGATTGAGCATAAGTGGGCTCTGCAGATTGAAAGGTTAACGATTTCAACACGCGTGAGCTAACACGCGTAACTTAGAGGAACGCACCGAGATCCTCACGGCGCGCTCCTGCGAGTAGACTAGATCTTCGCCAGCGTACCCTTAGGCAATACAGCAGCGATCGCCGCCTTTTGTATTTTGACCTCAAGACCAGTGCCGACATCGACAGCGAGGTAATCTTCGCTCACGCGCACCACTTTGCCCAAAAGACCTCCTGAGGTTAACACCTCATCGCCCTTGCCTATGCTGGATACCAAATCGCGATGCTCCTTTGCGCGCTTAGACTGGGGACGCAGAATCAACAGCCAGAACAGGAGGAACATCCCGCCAAACAAGATGAGATTGAAGGTAAGCGAAGGCTGGCCGGGTTCTTGGGCGTAGGCTACTGGGAACAAAAAATCCATGTACTGTGCTCTCTTTAATAATTGATTCGGTTCGGTATGCGGCGCATTGTCTCACAAATGGAGGCGCCGGAAACGATATCAAGGCTGGGGCTGGGTAGAAAACCCTTCTTTGCTTGAATCATTTGGCCACTGTTCCGGGCTCAGGTCTTGCCCTGCCCGTCCCCGGTGACTCCTTCGTTCTGCAGAATCTGCTGCTCCTCTTCGAATTTCGCGACAAAATCCGCTAACTCGCCGCGCGCAATTGCGTCCCGCAGTCCCGCCATAAGATCTTGATAATAATGCAAATTATGGATGGTGTTAAGCTGCGCGCCCAACATTTCTCGACACTTATCGAGATGATGCAAATAGGCGCGAGAGAAATTCTGACAGGTATAGCAGCTGCAGTTCTCGTCAAGTGGTTTGGTATCCTGACGGAATCGTTTGTTGCGCAGGCGCAGAAGCCCCTTCGAGGTAAAGAGATGCGCATTGCGCGCATTGCGCGTGGGCATTACGCAATCGAACATATCGATGCCCTGCGTCACGGCATAAACGATGTCCTGAGGCGTTCCCACGCCCATAAGATAGCGCGGCTTTTCGGCAGGCAGCAACGCGCCGCAGTGCTGTATCACCTCGCGCATCTCGTTTTTGGGTTCGCCCACCGAAAGACCCCCGAGTGCATAGCCATCGAAGCCGAGCTCGACAAGACCCGCGAGCGATTCCTCTCGCAAGTCGCTGTACATGCCGCCCTGAACGATGCCAAAAAGCGCCGACTGGTGTTCGCCATGCGCCTCCTTACAGCGCCCCGCCCAGCGCATCGACAGCTCCATAGACTCTCTCGCCTGCTCGCGAGTAGCGGGATAAGGCGTGCATTCATCGAACACCATGATAATGTCGGAGCCTAAGGCGTGTTGAACGTCGATCGCCGATTCGGGCCCGAGGAAAATTTTGGCACCGTCGACCGGTGAGCTAAACGTCACGCCTTCCTCGTTTATTTTGCGCATCTCACCCAAGCTGAACACTTGAAACCCACCGGAGTCAGTGAGAATTGGCCGATCCCAGCCAATGAAATCATGCAGGTCGCCATGTGCATTAATTGTTTCGGTGCCTGGCCTTAGCATCAAATGGAAGGTGTTGCCGAGGAGGATGTCTGCGCCTGTGCCGCGCACCTGTTCGGGTGTCAGTCCCTTGACTGTTCCATAGGTACCCACCGGCATGAAAGCAGGAGTTGCCACCTCACCCCGTGGAAAATTCATCTTGCCTGTGCGGGCCTTGCCGTCAGTCGCGGCGATTTCGAAACTCATGTGGCTCATAACTAACTCGTCTAGCGGCCAACCATGGCCGTGTTATCAATGCATTCGATCTGTTTGCTGCGGCTAGTGCTCGCGAGTCGCGCGGAACTCAATGTCGGGCCAACGCTCTTCCATAAGGCTTAAATTCACTCGCGTGGGTGCGAGGTAGGTGAGGTAGCCGCCGCCGTCGATTGCTAAATTATCGTGCGCTTTTTTTCGGAATTCCGCGAGTTTGCTTGCATCCTTGCAATCGACCCAGCGCGCCGACTGTACGGTAATCGGCTCATAGATTGCATCAACCTTATATTCATCTTTTAAGCGAAACGCGACGACCTCGAACTGCAGTACACCCACCGCGCCTACGATCAGGTCATTGTTACGTAGCGGCGTGAACAACTGCGTAGAACCCTCTTCCGAGAGTTGCTGTAGGCCTTTCTGCAGCGCCTTCATCTTGAGCGGGTCTTTTAGGCGAATCCGTCGGAACAGTTCGGGGGCGAAATGTGGTATTCCCAGAAATTTGAGGTCTTCACCACCGGTAAAAGTATCGCCTATTTGAATAGTGCCGTGGTTATGTAAGCCGATGATATCGCCAGACACAGCGGACTCTGCTTGATCACGATCGCCCGCGAGAAAAGTAACCGCGTCGGCAATTTTTACATCTTTACCAAGACGCGAGTGGCGCATCTTCATGTTGCGTGAGTACTCGCCAGAACAAAGACGCATGAAAGCGATTCGGTCTCGATGCTTCGGATCCATGTTTGCCTGAATCTTGAACACAAACCCAGTGAACTCAGACTCGACAGCTGCAACCTCACGAGTCTGGGTTTCGCGGCTCCGCGGCGCAGGAGCATACTCAACGAAGTCATCGAGCATTTCTTTAACACCGAAATTACCCAGAGCAGTGCCGAAATAAACTGGCGTCAACTCGCCACGCAAATAGGCGTCCAGATCGAAGTCGTTGCTCGCGCCGCGCACCAGCTCAATTTCGTCGCGGAAATCGTCTCGGTAACTACCTAGAAGCGTTTTCGCTGCGTCGCTGTCTATGCCTTCGATCACTTCAACTTCGTGCAGCTGACTGCCCTGCCCGTGTCTGTATACGTGGATAGTGTCTTTATACAGGTTGTAAACGCCCTTAAATTGTTTACCCATACCGAGGGGCCAGTTAATCGGCGCACACTTAATTTGTAGCACTGTCTCAATCTCATCGAGCACGTCGATCGCCTCGCGAATATCGCGGTCGAGTTTATTCACGAAGGTAAAGATAGGAGTGTCGCGAAGCCTACAAACCTCCATGAGCTTGATTGTTCTCTCTTCGACACCCTTTGCGCCGTCGACGATCATTAACGCCGAATCAACGGCAGTTAAGACACGGTAGGTGTCCTCCGAGAAGTCCTCGTGGCCGGGCGTGTCGAGGAGATTAACGATACGGTCTTTGTAAGGAAACTGCATAACAGAGGAGGTTACAGAAATGCCGCGCTGCTGCTCCATCGCCATCCAGTCGGAGGTCGCATGCTTCTCTGTCTTCTTGCCCTTAACAGACCCTGCAACCTGGATGAGATTTCCGAGAAGGATAAGCTTCTCTGTGATTGTGGTTTTACCTGCATCGGGGTGCGAGATGATGGCAAAAGTCCGCCGTTTATTAATTTCGTTGGCTAAGTTGCTAACACCCATACCTGATGAATCCTAAATGCGACTATTTCTTTATCAGAGAAGCTGCGGGAACTAGGCTTGAAAAGGCACTGACCCGCGTGAGGGACGCATGGTATCAAATTACTGACTACAATCCTCGCGTGAGTTCACCTACACTCGGGTTTAACGTTTTCACCCTAAAACCGGTTACACAGGTAACAACATGGATTTCACCCTGAACGAGGAACAACGCGCGCTCCAAGAATCAGTTCGGCAGTTTGCACAGCGTGAGCTCCCCGAGCTTGCTCGCGAAATAGAGCTCAATGATGAACCACCGAGCCTCGAGCTTCGAAAACGCTTTGGTGAACTCGGCTACCTTGGCGTCAACTTACCGAGCGAATACGGTGGCGGTGGCCTGTCGCATTTCGATGCGGTGTTAGTCCTTGAGGAAATCGCCAAGATTTCCATCGCCGTGGCATTCCCTATTTTCGAATCCTGTTTTGGCCCGACACTCGCCATCGCGCACTTCGGTAGCGACGCGATGAAGCAGCGAGTATTGCCGAAAGTCTGCGCTGGCGAAATGGTTGTCGCGGTCTCAATGTCAGAGCCCGATGCGGGTTCGGCGCTAACCGACCTAAAGACGCAGGTACGCCGAGAAGGCGACAAGCTACTGCTGAGCGGAAACAAACGCTGGAGCTCAGGAGCTGGCCACTCAGAAGCCTATGTTGTTTACTGCCGCATGGACGATAGCCCCGGCGCCAAAGCTATCGGCGCAGTGCTCGTCGAAAAAGGCAGTGCGGGCTTTACCTTTGGCAAACGCGATCACCACATGGGCTTTCGCGGCGTGTATAGCGCGGACATGTATTTCGACGATGTCGAAGTCAGCGAAGCAGATATCCTCGTGCCTGCAGGCGGCTTCGGCAAGCTAATGGATGCCTTCGACCTAGAACGCTGCGGTAATACAACGATGTCACTTGCAACCGCACAGTCAGCGTTCGATTATGTGTTGGCGTATGTTCAAGAGCGCCGGCAGTTCGGCAAGCCACTCGTTGATTTTCAGGGCGTACAAATTCAGATCGCCGAAATGAAGATGAAACTCGAAGCGGCGAGACTGCTGCTCTATCGCGCCGTTATCAATGCCGAAAGCGGACTGCCATCAATTGCAGAGAGTTCCGTCGCGAAATGCTTCGCCAACGAAACCGCTCGCGAGGTTACCGGCAAAGCGATGCAGCTCATGGGAGGCTATGGCTATTCAAAGGAGTTCCCGTTGGAGCAAAAGCTCCGAGATTCTTGGGGATGGGGGATCGCAGGCGGTGCCATTGATATTCAGAAAGTGAATATCACCGCCGCGCTCGTTGGCCGACGCTTTAATCAACGGGCGTAACCTCGGGTAAAATCTAGTGCAGCACCGCTGCGCTAGGAATCTCTCGAGATTCCGAATAATCAGCGTGAAGAATGTCGGCCCGCTGAACGAGGAGCAAATCGTTCGGCAGGAGTTTGTCATACTCCTCTGCGGCTGAATCTATGGCCTGTACATCAATTTCCTCTGTCAAGACACACACCACGTCGTCATCATCAACATCGACAACAATCGCTTGCTTAAAGCCGACTATCGTATTGAGCGAGGCTTTTGATCCGATATCAAATCGATAAGCCGGCAAGAGCGCGGATGGCGATCTGAGCAGGCCAGTAGAGGTGAATGCCACGCCAAAACCCGCCGCTGCAACAATATTAATAATTTCGATGACGTCGGGGTCCGAGAGATCAACCCGCAAAGTTCGCCCCTCTGGCGGGACCGATTCGAGTTCTGCTTTTGGCTTTTTCTGGCTGAGCAGACGCAGGAAGAGGCTAATGTCTTCTTCGTTCCATTCGAGCGTCTCTTCTTGCTCAGAGCGCAAACTGTCCGATGCCAAACTCAGTATCGTGGTTTCGATAGTGAGGTCTGGCACTTCGTTCTCTGGCGGTCGAGGCACCACGAGAGAGACAGAGCAGTAGCCTTCACTACTCTCGGGACTTAGCCTCCAAAGAAACGGAATTTCGGCGTTGAGTTCGATCATAAAACGAAGGTGCCTTGCGAGTCTGCCTAGAAACGGATGGCGAGAAAAAGTGACCAGTGAGTCAATGTGCACGTGTGCAGCGATCGCCAAAAACTGACGCTAAGATATCACAAATGCCTAGGGGTATATATCGATCGATAGCATGCAATAGAGAAAGCCTAAAAGAGAAAGTTAGCGTCAAGACCTAACTGATTCTAGACATTTTTGCCTTAACTTCATGTTTTTAAGTATATTTTCAGAATATGCAAAAGCAACCGCTTTTTCCACAGAAACTGTGGATAACTCTGGGGGTAAAATGAGAAAAGCGCTCAAAAGGCGCTAAATACGCGCTTTTTTGCTTAAATTGATTAATTTTTAACCATCTTATAATTTTAATTAAAATCAATGAGTTACGTCAAAAATTTACCGACTATTCAACTAAACACCGAAAAAAACAGTGTTTTGTGACGCAAATGTAGCGCATGTGCATAAAATTACGAGGTTAACGCGCCTTCGATAAACAACTAAGTCGCTACTCATTGATTTTTATGGTTTTTTCCGAAAATAGAAACCGTTCGTTCCGGCATGCTTATCGTATTCACGCTGCAATCCTAAAACCGTCTGTGCGACAATGCCTGCCAACCCCGCCATTGGCACCACGGCTATGACACCCCTATTTTACTCTTACAAAAATTCTCTCGCGCTGCGTCTCGTTGCGTTAGTCGCGCTAGCAGCCATTCTCGCAGTTTTCCTAAACGCTATTTTTTCCCGTTGGTCGGTGAGTAAGGAGGCTGATGCGCGAACGCTAAACCTCATTCAGGACGTATTCGCGGCCGACACGACGTCGAGCCTTCTGCTCTTTGCGCATCCTGATCTATTTATCACCACGAGCGAACTCGAGTGGCCGAGAACGATTTACTCGCTACGCCTTAGATTAGGCAAATTGGCAAGCATCGATGCCCTAAGCAGCACGATAACCCTTCCTTTATTAAACCTCGGAGGCGGAAATACTCGCGCAAGTTATGAGGCGCGCGTTACGTTCGAAACAGGCCCTGCGCAAATCAGTGTAGACTACGTGCTCAGCGACAATGAATTGCTTGTGACAGAGTTTTCGGTACTCTCGGGCGCCCTGTCACGCTAGCGTTGCCACCGCTCATTTAACCCAACCCAACGCCAACTACCTGGATAAGCTGGCTGTAGTCACTGTACCCAGACACTATTTTTTCTATTCCATCTTGGCGCATGGTTCGCATGCCCTCTTTAACCGCTTGATCGCGTAGCTCATCGAGACCTGCGCGCCTGTTGATCAGGTTCCGCAGCCGACTTCCACAAATCAGCATTTCATGAATCGCCAGCCTCCCCTTGTACCCTGTGCTGCCGCATTCAGTGCAACCAACAGCTCTGCAAAGTTTCCACTCCTTGACGTCAAGACCCTGCTCAACAAACGCTTTCTCGCCATAAAAGTGGCGCAATCGCTGCTTTTCCTCCTCGTCTGCTTCATAAGGCTGCTTACACTTTGAGCACAGAGTTCGTATAAGCCGCTGAGCCAAAACACCGAGCAGCGCATCGGAGAAATTAATCGGTTCGAGACCGAGATCCAATAGCCGTGTAATGGTTTCCGCCGCCGAATTAGTGTGCAGAGTCGACAGAACGAGATGTCCAGTAAGCGAGGCTTCAATACCAATATTGGCCGTTTCCCTATCTCTCATTTCACCGATCAAGATGACGTCAGGATCTGCTCTGAGAAATGCCCGCATAGCCATGGCGAACGTAAAATTAATGTTAGATTGCACCTGCACTTGCTGCAGACCGTCTTGCGTTATCTCTACGGGGTCCTCAGCAGTCCAAATTTTCCTTTCAGGAACATTGAGCTTGCTCAGCACTGCATGCAATGTTGTCGTTTTACCAGAGCCTGTTGGACCAACCACTAAGAAAAGCCCGTGAGGCTGCGTCGCAATTTTCATGATTGCGCGCTGATTCGCAAGACTCAAACTCAAGTTCTCAAGCTGCATGGGCGTCCCCGGTGTCAATAACCGCATAACCACGCTCTCGCCATAGACCGTAGGCAGCGTCGCAACACGCATCTCTACAGTGCGACCGGCAAGTTTTAATTTGCATTTGCCATCTTGAGGAAGCCGTCTTTCAGCAATATTTAAGCGCGATATCACTTTGACGCGGGCAATCGCGGCCGAACAGTGCTCCTCTGGGATCTCTAACAGGCGGCGGCAAAGACCATCGACACGAATCCGTACAGTCCCGGATTCTCCTTCCCTGCTGGGCTCGATATGAATATCGGACGCGCCAAGTCTGTCGGCTTCGGCGATTATCCTATTAATAAGCTGAATCATGCCCGAGGCTTCGGCCCCATAGTCGTCTTCGGCTTCACTCTCTGGCTGCACAGCCCTGCGCTGAGACGCGAGAACTGAGAACAGGTCCTCGAAGCCCGTGTCGGCATCGGTAGTCGAGTCATCGCTTAGGAAGAACAGAATATGTTCAGGCAAACCAACTTTTAACGTGCAGTGCTGAACATTAAGAACGCTGTGGATCTCTCTTACCCGCTGGTGATCTAAAGGATCGTCGATAAGAATCACCACAGTGCTTTTATGTCTACCGATGGGCAGCCAGAGGTTCTTGCGTAAATAGCTTCTGCTTATGTTGCTTAGCAAAGAAGAGGGCAGCGTTAGCTTGGGGTCATAGACCACAAAAGGAACGCGATAATACCTCTCCAGCAATTGACCAATCCTCGCAACCGAAAGGCCATAATTATCCATTAACACCTTTGCTGTAGATGCACCATGCTGCCGCGCATACGCCGTGGCTTCCATAAGGTCTTGCTTGCTAAGACTTCCCTCTTCGACTAACTGGCCGAATGGACCCGTTTCTTTTTGCTGCTCATCGTTAAACTCGCGGGCAAGCATTTGGCTAATCAGCGCCGCTCTTTTGAGATCGATTCCGTCGAATGGCGCATCCTCGTCGAAACGAAACAACTGCAAAACACCCAGCAGCATTACGCCTTTAATCGGCAAGGCGATAGCCGAGCTAACAGGCCAACCTTGTGTAGCACACAACTGCCCATCGAAACGAAGCTCCGGGTGAATACTGCAAAGCTCTTCAGTATCATTGGTGTCGGGAAGCAATACCGCACGTTGGGTTAAAGCTACATGGTCGGCGAGCGATGTCGCAGCTCTTAAAACATGACTCTCATCACCGATGCTGTCTTCAAGGTCTACTCCGCAATAAGTCGCATTGAGCTTGCGATCATTCTCGACACAGAGATAAACAATAAGTACGCGCGCGCCTAACAATTTTCTCAGCGCGTCACCAACCGAATCTAAAGCGGGATCGATTCTTTCAAATTGTCGAATCACTTTGTAGATCGTTTTCAGCTCCGCTAAAAACGCATGATCCGAAAGCCGTTTGTCTGCTCTTTCGCGCTGCAACAAGCTAGCACTCCTTAAGTCGAACAAAACCACCCTGCCCTCTGCCGGCAAGGCGCGCTATACTGCTTAGCGTAGCTGTCGATTGCATTGGCGAGGATTTCCCGCATGCCTCAAATTACCCGTTTGCTTCAAATTAAAAGAAGCCGCATGAAAAGCTCCAATAATTTTGTGCTTGCAGCTTGTCTAGTGCTGCTTAGCCAAATTGCTTTCGGGCAAGCCAGTGCACAAATCTTCCTACCCAAACTTACCGCCTCGCAGGCGCATTGGCTGGGCGAGAGGATTTTCGCCAACGAATGCGCCTCCAAGCGCGCATGCCTGACTAGCTGGAACGAAGGCGAAGACTTCCCCTCCCTCGGTATAGGCCATTTCATTTGGTATAAACAGAATCAAGACGAAATTTTTACTGAAACTTTCCCCGACCTGCTAGCTCATCTCCATG
>Ga0181557_1000461_pt1 | contig 51553 bp, 48 predicted proteins | sample 011ome_23_FD_148632 | JGI IMG/M metagenome (GOLD analysis project Ga0181557, IMG submission 148632) | Coastal salt marsh microbial communities from the Groves Creek Marsh, Skidaway Island, Georgia - 011506CT metaG (spades assembly) | ecosystem: Environmental > Aquatic > Marine > Intertidal zone...
AGCCAAGATAGTGGCACAGTTTTAGGGGGCCAAGACAATAAGGCACTTGAGCTCTTACTGAGCCATGACTGGCCAGAAAATTTTCACGAAGTCAGAAGCATCATCGATCTACTCGTCAGAAGATGTGAAAAAATAATCACCGAGACTGACATTTTGTCGACTGGTTTGCAATTCACTGAAACGCAACAATCCAAAGTAGTTTGCGAGGCGTGCAGCGGTACCTCGTGGAAAGAAGAACTCTGTAAAGCGATAAAAAATGTAGTTGCAGAAAATAATGGTAATGTTTCAGAAGCCGCACGACAGCTTGGAATGTCTAGAACCACTATCTACAAACATTTGTCTTAACATTATTTGAAATTCAAATATGCAAACAGCAACAACTGTGTTGTTTCACTAGGTCGTAGACACAGTGTTAGGCCCCGGAATCTAACCACTAAAACACACGAAAAAGTGTGTGTTTGGTGTGTTTTTGAATCCTACACGCATAGCGTTAGTGTGCAAAAATTAAGTCAGCGATATTATTTTTGAAAGTGGTGCCCGGGGGCGGAGTCATTATGTCGCGCTATTTGATTTGTAATGCCTAAAGTTTTTGGTATTGCGCCCCATAATGTACTGGCCTGCAGAAATGACATCTTCGGCAGTGTCTGACGCGCCAAAGTCGCGTGGATCGATTGGTGTTTCGCTTGCAGGATCACAAAAGACGGGGATAGAATACCGATTGGTTGGATTTCGATTGATCACGCGGTGCACTGTCGATGTCAGGCGTCCACCGGTCCAACGTTCCAACAGATCACCGATATTGCAAACCAAAGTTCCCTGAACGGGTGGCGCTTCGATCCAGTCCCCCGTAGGGTTGCGCACCTGTAATCCGCCCTGCATATCCTGCATCAGAATCGTTAAAACACCAAAATCCGTATGCGCTGCGGCGCCCAAACGTTTTTGCGCGATGTCTTGGACGCTCATCGGAGGATAATATACCAACTGCCCTCGCCCCAACGGAGTTTCATAGGCCTGATCAAAGAATGTTTTTGACTGCCCCAAACCATGTGCCAAAGCCGACAGAACCCGACGCCCCAGTGAAATGACCTGTTGATAATAGGGCCAAATCCCTTCTTTCAAAAACGCAGCTTCATTTTTGGGCCATTGATTGGGATGTACCATTGGTGGGCGTTTGTCAGGATCGCTGGGCATATTTGCTTCTTCCCATCCCCAAAAAAACACCTCTTTTGCATCGTGCGTTGCTGCGCCCTCTAATTTAGCAAGGCCCGATTGCATCCATCCGCGTTGATGTGTGTTGACGGTGACTTGGCCTTTCACATTAGTCGGTAAATCAAAAAACCGACGCGACGCAGCAAAAGCCTGATCCATCACATCTGTGGAGATTCCGTGATCGCTTAAATAGAAAAATCCAACACGGTGTGCCGTTTCGACCAGAACATGCGCGATTCTTTCAAACCCCTCTTCAGTGTCCAAACCCGACAAACTGATGATTGGGATTTCATCAAAATCTGTTTTTTGTGCGGGTGCGTAGTGATCGATATCCATGGTGCATTCCTATAAATATTGGGGGGCAATCGTATTGGGCGCGATACATTCAATTGCAGATAAGATGTCGATAATTCGGACGTTGCTGTCGTGCCGCATCTGAGGTTTGTAGGGCGGCAAATTTGTGCATTCCAATATCACTGTTTCCGTTGTGGGCATAACAGCAAGTGCGAAATCAGCAACAACAGCATTGACCACATCCGAAGCATCAAAGCAGTCTGGGACATCCTCTTCAATCCGCTGACGCAGGGGATTATTAGGACGCAGGCCCACAACTCGAAAATCATTTGCGCGATACGGATTTGGGAAATGTGCCTCAACCAAACGTGTTGCATCAAAAGTCAGCACACTACTGCGATCGGCTCCTTTTATCACATCCAGATCACTTAGCCTGTTCAGAACCGAGGCGATAATAGGTTTGGGTGTGATACTTTGCAATTGATCTTGAAAGGGTGAAAGAAACCCGCATGAAGTCACGACAACGTCACCTGTTGCCCGCTCAATCGCGTTTAGGAATGGATCAAGATCAATTTGCCCGGGCTGATCTGTGACAATATTTGCAACACTGGCACACGGAATACGAATAATCTCTGGGTCGTGCAGATAACTTTCAGCGCATCCAACGTCACCTGGCACGCGGCAGAACCGCGTATCCAGTTGTAAAACGCTGACACGTGCCACGCACTAGTTCCGCTGACGAATATTTTCAGGCAACCATGTTGCCAGTTCAGGGAAAATCACAAGGATCACAACCATCAACAACATCAGCCCCACCATCGGAATGGCCGTTTTTGCGATATAACCGATTTCATGCTTGGTCATCCCCTGCAAGACAAAAAGGTTGAACCCAATCGGTGGCGTTACTTGCGCGGTTTCAATAACTACAACCAAGAAGATGCCAAACCAAATCACGTCAATTCCTGCGGCACGTATCATGGGTTCGACAATGGCCATCGTCAAAACCACCGAGGAGAGGCCATCCATGAACATTCCCAAGATAAGGTAAAAGACCGTCAACACCGCAATCAATGCTACAGGGGAAAGGTTATATCCTTCGATCAATTCAGCCATAGCGCGCGGCAATCCAGTGAAGCCCATAGACAACGACAGGAATGCAGCCCCCATCAGGATCAGGGCAATCATCGCGGATGTACGCGTCGCTCCCATAAGGCTTTGGGAAAAGCTGGCCCAATTCAATGATCCTTGCGCCGCCGATAAAATCAATGCCCCCATCACGCCCACGGCTGCGGCCTCGGTCGCGGTCGCATAGCCAAGGTACATGGATCCGATCACCACAAAAACCAACCCCATCACAGGCAACAAAAACACGCTTTCACGGATCATTTTAAAAAAGGACATTTTTGGCTCAGGCGTGGGACGCGTTCCCCTACCGAAGAAGTGCCAAAACACGATATAGGCCATAAATAGACCTGACAAAACTAACCCAGGGAAAACACCCGCCATGAAGAGCTTGGTGATGCTTTCGTTAATGGTCACGCCATAGACGATCAGGGTCAGCGATGGAGGGATCATCAACCCCAAGGTCGCAGCACCTGCCAATGTGCCAATGATCATGTGTTCAGGATAACCACGCGCACGCAATTCGGGGATCGACATTTTCCCCACCATGTTCAACGTGGCCGCCGACGATCCGGATACCGCCGCGAAAATCGTGCATCCCGCAATATTTGTATGCAGCAATCCACCCGGCAAAAAACGCATCCACGGCGCAAGGCCGCGAAACATATCTTCGGACAAGCGCGTTCGATACAGAATTTCACCCATCCAAATGAACAGGGGAAGTGCGGTCAATGTCCAACTGCTGGCCCCTGTCCATATGGTTGTGATCATCGCATCCCCTGCTGGGCGTGATGTAAAGAGTTCCATCCCAACCCATGCGACCCCCATCAACGCCAATCCCACCCAAACGGAGCTGCCTAGAAGTGCGAAAAGAACAAATAAAAAAACAATGATCGCGTAGACTTCGGTCATTCCACTTCCTCTCGTACAATTTGTGTCTGTCCCAGAATCAACAAACGATACAAGTAATCCCAGAGCGCAACAGCCAATAAAATCGTCCCAAACGACATGGCCAATTGCGGCAACCATACGGGAGTGAACACCATTTTACCCGATGTTTTCGCCCATGTGTCGGCCCACTCCCACGGCCATTGTCCCATCATCGTGAAAATCGACAAAACCCACTCTGGGACACGGTCCAAGCCTTGAGTGCGGTCATTGAGCATTTCTGAGAAATAATTTGTTTTGACGGCATAGCGAGCAAAATATGTTGCTGTGATCGCCGACAGCAGCATGGCAAGCGCATCCAGCCAAAATTTCAAGAAATCATTCATATTAAGGAAAATCGAAACGCGAATGTGCGATCCGCGCGTGAGAGCATAAGCCATCGCAAAGAACGATGTACAGGCCATGGCATACCCAGCAAATTCAGTTCCACCCGGAAAAATCATGTTCGTCCAGCGAGCCACCATTTGTCCAACGATCAGCAATAGAATAATCACCATGAACATCGCAGCGAATACGCCACTAATCACATAAATCCTATCCAAGACGTTCCAAATAGGTCGCAAAATGCTTTGCGCAAGCTGTCGCGATACTAGGCAAAACACCGCTATCAACGTTGGAAAAATAAAAAGCCAAACCCACAATGGCAGGCCGATATAAATTGGCCAGTCGTTCATGACCTACCTCCCAAAGTAGCCCTGCCATTACAGCAGGGCTTTTCTTGTTTTGATCAGTTCGCTTTATAGGCGTCGATGATCGCTTGACCATCTGCGCCGGTGTCTGCCAGCCATGAAGCTGTCATTTTCGCTCCAATCGCTTGCAATTCTGCAAGGAATTCTGGACCAGCATCTTCAACAGACATACCGTTTGCGGACAATTGCTCAAAATACCAATTTGCCAAATCCGCTGATTTTGCAGCACAAGCCGCAGCTGTTTCATCTGCTGCTTTTTGCAATGCTGCTTTGGTGTCACCACTTAGTCCTTCCCAAACACCTTTGTTAACCATGACATAGTTGCGTGGTAGCCAGGCGTTCACTTTATAGTAGTGCGTTAGATGTTCCCAAACTTTGCGGTCATATCCAGTTGAACCAGAAGAAATAAAGGACTCAGCAACACCTGTCGCCAATGCTTGGGATAGTTCTGCAGCTTCTACTTGCACTGGAACCATACCTAACTCTTCTGCAAATGTTGCTGTTGCCGAATTATAGGAACGGAATTTGACCCCTTGGGTATCTTTAGACGACGCAACGGCCTTGTTGAAATAGAATCCCTGCCCTGGCCATGGACATGTGTAAAGCGCGACCAAATTCAAATCGGACAATTGTGCGTTTACTTTATCTTTAGCCGCGGCCCATAACTTATCATTTTCCTCATATGTTGTTGCTAGGAACGGGACGTTATCCCACCCAAGTAAGGGGGCTTCATTCGCGTGTGCGGACATGAATCGTTCGCCAATCGGGGCCTGACCCGTTTGAATGGCGCGCTTAATCTCGCCTCCTTTAAACAGTGAACCGCCTGGATGGACCGTAATGTCGATGTCACCATTGGTGTATTCACGCACTTTATCTGCAAACACGACCCCCATTTCCGAATGGAAATTCGTGGCGGCATAGGCCATGGGCATATCCCATTTTTCTGCACTTGCAGTTTGTGCAGACACAGCAATGGCCGCAATGCCCATCGCCAGTGTTGTCATTTTCTTTAGTGCTTTCATTTCAATCTCCCTGATTTGTTGCACGTTTCTTGGTTATGAAAATCGCCGTGGTTCGAACGGGCGCAAATCAGCGTTTGCTGATTTCCCTGCAATCATATCGGCCACCATGCGACCTGTTTTCGGACCGCCAGTCAGACCAATGTGATGATGTCCAAAGGCCGTATAAATGCCCGAATTTTTCACCTGCCCCAAAAGTGGCAGGCTATCTGTTGGCGCGGGGCGAAAGCCCAGCCATTCCTCATCGCTTTCGTATTCGAACTTTGGAAATATCTCTTTTACCTTTTTGCGCAGCAATTGCAGCGGCGCTTTGGATTTTTGGGGGCTTAGGCCCCCGAATTCAACAACGCCTGCACAACGCACACCTTGGTTCATGGCCGTGGCCACGAATTTGCCTGCGGCCAGCATCATGGGATTGCGGGGTTTTTGCGTGGGATTTTTAAACACGATGTGATAACCCCGCTCAGCCTCAAGCGGGACCTTAAGACCCAGTTTTTCAATCAGGGGGCGGGACCAAATTCCGCTAGACACCACAGCGCGATCACAATGAAACCGCCCTGCTGTGGTATCAACAGATGTAATCGTTTCATTTTCAATCGTGAAATCTGTCACCTCTGCCTGAACAAAGGTGCCCCCCATTTCAGTCAGAACTTTGACCAGTTCCTGCACGTATTCAGCTGGATTCAAAATGAAACCATGGTTTTTCAAAACCGCAAGCAGCTTTGTGTTGGACCCTAAAATAGGTTCCTCTTCCCGAACGGCGTCCCCTTCGATTATATCAGGAACAAATCCCGCCTCGGCCCGCAATTGCCACGTGAACTTATCCTTTTCAAAGGCCTGACGATCACTATAGGCAAAACTATACTTGCTTTCACAGACCCATTGGGCTGCTGATGTCCCGGCACTTAGCGCCTGATGTTGTTCAAGGCTGTCCCCGACGATTTGCGTTAATCCCTGACTGATGCGGCGCGTATCATCGGTATTTGCGTGTCCCAGATACTGCACCAACCATGGCACCAATTTCGGCAGATATCGCCAGCGTAGGAACAGCGGAAAATTAGGATCACGCAACATTTTGGGTGCGTTTTTGACCAACCCTGGACCTGTGACAGGAACAACCGAACAACTGGCCAAAATGCACCCGTTTCCGTAAGACGCGCCCATTCCAGGCGTGCCTTTGTCGATTAGTGTCACGTCAAACCCTGCGCGGCGCAACCAAAGGCCCGTTGAAACCCCGATGATGCCCGCGCCAATGACAACCACATGTGTCATGACCGTCTCCAACTCTCTGAGGTTAGGTTGACACTAAGCAAATATCATTTCAATTATTATATTATCAAACAAACATCATTTAAAGTGATACATATGAAACTCCGATTCCGACAGTTGCAGGCGTTCCACGCGATTATCCAAACTGGCACAGTTGTGGGGGCGGCGGAAATGTTGGGGATTTCACAACCTGGGGTGTCCAACCTGATTTCGCAGTTGGAACGACAGACTGGACTGAAACTGTTTGAACGGATGCACGGACGCCTAACTGCCACGCCCGAGGCCGCGATTATCCATCGCAATGTGGATGCGATTGTGCGTGGGTTACAACAGGTCACACAAACCGTTGTGGATTTGCAAAACAAACAGACGGGTAATTTGCAAATCGCCTCTCAACACTCAATGTCATTTGGGGTGATGCCCCGCATCATTGGTGATTTCAAAAAAACCTATCCCGACATCAGTATTTCTTTTCAATCCCAATACAGCGCGAAAATACAGGAATGGGTCGAAGCGGGCATTTTCGAAATTGGGATCTGCGAACTGCCAAAACTTTATGACACGCTCACCTATTATCCCATTCAAATCCCAACCAAGATCGTAATGCATCATGAAAATCCATTAGGGGAACATCAGGTTTTAACGCCTGAATTATTGCGACATGAAAACTTTATCCTAATGGGTCCCGATCACACGACACAGACACAATTGTTGCAGGCCTTTGAGCAGGCTGAAGTGAAATTGAAATCCTCAATCCATTCTCACCTGTTCAAAAACCTACTATCATTTGTAAAAGAGGATATGGGAGTGGCCCTGGTGGATGATTTTGCCATCGAAAATGATCTCGACCCCCGCTTTATTAGTCGTAATTTTACACCAAAAATTTACACCAACATGGCTATAATAGCATCAAACACTAGGCCACTTTCACAACTTGCGAACGAATTCCTGCAGCTGCTTCGGCAAAAATTGGCATGTTACTTTCCAAAGGCTGAAACCGAAGCTCCCGATACTACAGAAAGCAAGCTTTATAAAGACTAAGTTGAGCGCTTGCACTTTGTGAAAAGGTATTTTTGAAGAAGACACTGGCCCTTTGCCCGACAGCTAAAAATTAATCTATTCAGTTTTGTAGAGCCAACGCATGAATATTGGCGTTAGGTACATCGGCAATTGATAACAACCGAGGAAAATGAGAAATTCATTGCTGTTCGAAACAGTAACAGCGACTAAAAAGATTGCTACATTTCTATTTCCAGCAATAATTGCCATGGATATGTTTTGCGAATTGGCGCCGGTAGTTCGAAACAAAATATACGTAATTAGTTGCAGACCATAATTAAGGCTGAATGCAAGAACCAACCAATTAAGCAACTTTTGGGGATCTTCGTTAAGCGTTGGAACGATAGCACTCATTAACCCAACAACTATTACTGCCAGTAAAAGCGTAGAAACACCGTCTAAAGCCATTTTTTGGTCAGAATTAACCTGAGGTATTAGAACCGCTCTGATAATAAACCCAGTCGCAATCGCCAAACCCATAGTTACAGTGAGTTCAATGGACAACCAAATTACATCGTACAACGAACCAGCAGCAGGTAAGAACCATAGGACAGGAATTATAGTAATAGGTAGGCAACATGTTCCAATGACCAAAACTCGGAAAGTAGCTTCAGGCTGGTATCCGAGCATTATAGCAAAATTTGGCGCTCCAGTTATTGAAGGTGCAGCCAATACCAAAGTAATCACCATTGCAGCAGCTGTGTTACCTAATCCAAAAGTTATTAATATAGCTACAACGGTCAGAGGAAAAATGACTTGAAAAGTAAAGACTACTAAAAAAGTTTCTTTAATGTGATCCACTGCGTCTTTCACGGCTGTAAATCCAATTCGAAGGGACGTGAAACCGAGTAACAGCATTACCAATTCGCTTAACCACGGGCGCATTGCCAAAGCAATATCTGGCAACAACACTCCTGCGATTAAACCGAGCACTAAAACGAACCGTCCATATTCAGCGATAAATTTAAAACTAGCAATCAAATGGACACTCAAATCTATAAATTTCATTAAACTTATCACAACAGTGCATTTGTTTCTACGTAAAGCAAAGACCATAAAATACATAGTTCTTTGCAAACAACTGTGTTCTTTCACTAGGTTGTAGACACAGTGTCGAACCCCGGAATCTCTCCCCTAAAACACGCCAAAAAGTGTGTGTTTGGTGTGTTTTTGAAACATACACGTATAGCGTTAGTGTGCAAAAATTAAGTCATTGATATTATTTTGGAAAGTGGTGCCCGGGGGCGGAATCGAACCACCGACACGAGGATTTTCAATAGAGACAGCAGAAGATAATACTATAAATACAATAAGTTATATGAACATAAAATTGGTGTGCGCTAAAGTGTGTTTTTCATATTGCTTGCGGTTTGGATCAAACACTGTGTCTAGAACCAATGGCGGGACACAGTATTTAGAACCGCTTAATCATACAAAAATTTCACATACAGCATAACGGCAAGTTTGATGATCTCAGGGCTGGTTTTGAAATAGCAGACTAATACTGGATTGGGCATAGCTGATTAGCTAAATTCCAGAGCGCTATAGGACAAGGTGAATTACTCTGACATAACCCCTACAACACCGCTACGCTGAAATTCATGAGGATATGAGGGTGTCCGCTTTGTGTGCAATGCACCAGAAACAAGCCGTTTGGGTAGCCTATCACTCAACAAGCGGACGTCGAGTCTCTAACACGGTAGCTTCCTGTTTAATAGTAATTTCTGGCTTCATTTGGGTTTACCTTCTAGCCCGTTTTGTAGCGAACCAGCCATATCTGGGATTTTCATTTCGAAAACATCTGTTACTGACGAGTAATCATAATATCCCAACCTAGATAACGGTCGTGCCTTTAATATATCAATTTTTCCATCAGACGTAATATAGTCGTCATCAATGTGTATGTGTTTTACTTCTGCAAAAACTACATCTGCCGTTCCTTGAGGGCTATTACCTTCAAAAACTAAACTGGAAAGTACTTTGCATTCAAAATGGATCGGGCTTTCACACACTCGCGACACGGGGGCCTCAATACAATCACCTTTTTTTAAATTTGCCTTTTCGAACTCATCGACATCGCGCCCAGACTCCATTGCCGATATATTCACTGCGTCTTTCAAAAGAAAAGTCGCCATATTCCACACGAACCAACCAGTTTCAATCGCATTGATAGCAGTATCTTTCCTTGATCCACCACCATCACGATTCGCAGAGAACATTACAATTGGAGGGTCAAAACTGATATTTTGCCACTGACTGTATGGTGCAAGATTATCTATCCCATCACGACTTCGGGTGGACAGCCATCCAATTGGTCTAGGCACAGTGCATGACTTAAACGGTGCATATGGTAGAGGACAATCTTCTTGATCTAAACTATACTGCATGTGTCTAACCTTATTTATCTAACCGACAGCAAAAATTTTCATCGAAAGGCACGCGCGGTTTCCGGCAACCAGAGTGCGATCTCTGGGATTAGGAATACAGCAATAATCAACACCACTTGGCCGATCACAAATGGTAAGACGCCTTTGTAAATTGAAACCAATGGCACCGATTGCGCCATACCCTTTATCACAAAAACGTTCATGCCGATCGGTGGCGTGATCAATCCCAATTCAACAACCATCACAACGATGATCCCAAACCAAATCGGATCATAACCCAAATCCAAAACAATTGGATAAAAGATTGGCACAGTCAGCAGGATCATGGCCAAGGCATCCAGAAAGCAGCCCATGATCAAATACATCAACAGGATGATCAACATCACAGTTGCAGGCGACATATCCAAGCCAGAGACAAAATCAGCAAGAGCATTTGCAAGGCCAGAAAAAATAACAAGATTATTCAGCGTGATCGCGCCAATCAAAATTGTAAAGATCATCGCAGAGGTTTGCCCCGTTTCAAGCAAAGTCTCTTTCATCATCTCGCGGTTTAGGCGTTTGCGAAAAAACGCAATAAACAAGGCACCAAAGGCCCCGACACCTGCGGCCTCAGTCGGGGTGAAAATACCAAAGTAAATACCCCCGATCACAGTCGCAAAAAGTGCCGTAATCGCCCATGTTTTCAGGGTGGCGTTTAGCTTTTGTTTCCATGTGGATTTTTCCCCTTTGGGCCCAGACTCTGGGTGCAGGCGGGTCACAATCGAAATCACGATCATGAAGACAATGATCGTTAAAATACCGGGTAGGAAGCCCGCGATGAACAAATCACCAATAGAGGACTCCGTCAGCAGTCCATAAAGCACAAGGATGACAGATGGAGGGATCAGAATACCAATGATCCCACCTGCGGCAACAGAGCCTGTTGCCATGCTATCGCTGTAGCGGTATTTTTTCATTTCAGGCAAGGCAACCTTGGACATAGTAGCCGCAGTTGCAACAGAGGATCCGCAAATGGCCGCAAAAGCGCCACATGCCCCTACGGTTGCAAGCGCCAATCCACCACGAAAACCGCCCAACCATGCGTTAAAAGCATCGTAAAGTTCTTGGCTAAGGCCCGATCGTGAGGCGAGCGCGCCCATCAGGATAAACAGGGGTATGATCGACAAATCATAGGTCACCACACTTTGCATGACCGTCGTACCAAATAACGACAGTGAGGGGACCAAACCAATGATCATCGCCAAACCACCAACGCCGCATAGCATCATGGCTACGCCAATGGGCACCGTGATCGCCAACAGGAATATTAGCAACAAAAACGCGGTAATCCCGACAAATAACGGATCATAAAACATGGCAAGCTTACCTAAACATAAGTTTATAAATTTGGTACATTACGACTAGCACGCTGAAAAAGACGGCCGCAGACATCAGGTACAGCCACGGATGAACGGACCATTCCAAAATCTGTGTGTAGGACCCATCACTCATGTTTGAATTCGCTTTGCGCAACAATTGCCAGCTGGCGGCCAGCAAAAAACACATCGTCGCAAAATCAGCCAAGGTCAGCAGCACTTTTTTCGGCATTTGACCGATGAACTGGTTTAAAATGTCGACTTGGATATGTCCGCGAACGATAGTCGTGTAGGCAAGCGAAAAGGTGATAACGCACCCCATTAACAATTCGACAAGTTCAACCGAAAACGTAAGCGGCATGCCAAACAGATATCTGCCTACAACATCCACGAACATAATCAGCATTATGACCAAAAGACATGTGCCCGAAAACAGCGCCATCCAAATTGCAGTGCGTTTCATGTGCTACAGCCCCATTGAAAAAGAGGGCACAATTTGCGCCCTCGTTCAGATAAAATATTTATGAGTATTTGGCGATTGTCTCTTTTAGATCCGCAAGTAGTGCCGCGCCATCAAGCCCTCGCGAGTTCGCTTTTTCAATCCAACCATCGTTCATAAACGCGACGCGCTCTGCCCATCTTTCAAGCTCAGAGCCGCCAAGCGAATTAATCTCAGAGCCATTTTCAATGGCCAGAGTACGCCCCGCGACATCGGCGTCATCCCATGCTTTGCCAAGGATTTGCGCGCCAACCGCTCCGCCTACATCTTCCAAGACTTGCTTGTGGTCATCAGACAGGCTTTCGTATTTCTTTCGGTTCATGATGACCGCGAATGGAGTTGTATAAAGCCCGCCTGGAATTTCCAAATGGTGTGACAACAGCTCACCCAATTTAAAGCCTTTGATCGACTCCCATGGAAACATCGCACCATCTGCAACACCTTTTTGGATCGCTTCATAGGCTTTTGATGCTGGCATCGCCACGGGTGTTGCCCCCAATGCCTCAGACATCGCAACACCCCCGCCACCAACACGAAGTTTGACGCCTGCTAATTCGTCAAGGTTTGTAATACGCTTTTTCGAATGCACAGCACCGGGGCCATGTACGAACAATGTCAAAACTTTCACATCGTCAAATTCCTTATCAAACCCCACGTTACGATCATACCAATCCCAAGCAGCCTGTGATCCAATCTCTGCGTTTGGCGATAGGAACGGAAGCTCCACACCACGAACGATCTCGAAAGGACCGGGTGTGTAGGCCATCACGTGATATGCAATATCTGCCACGCCGTCGCGCACAATATCATATTGCGCGGGTGGTGGTGCGATAGGTGCAGGATCAACCGCCAATTTCAGCGTGTCACCTGATGCATCAGAAAGGGCAGCCGCCCAATTTATAAGGGCATGTGAATTCATGTGGTGTTGTGCAGGAAGCCAATTTGAAACTCTTAGTCGGCTGGTGGCAGCACTTGCAAGATTTGGCATGATCGCACCCGCCGCAGCAGTGGCAGCCGTTGCTTTGATGAATGATCTTCTGTCCATGTTACATTTCCCTGTCATGTAATTGTTATACGACATAACGTAATCAAATGTCGCTAGATTGCAAAGGTTTTTTATTTCAACTCTTTGCCTATAAAGCACGACGTTGCTGTCAGACAAACGAAACCAAGCATCAGTATTTATTTGACGAGTATGTCTACGATTTCGCTAAAGAACGCCACTCGGTGAGAGCAGCGTCACTGTTAAGCTTGAATGCGCTGCGTTTTGAGAGTGACCGTTGCGAGTTGAATAGATTGTGAAGCGAGGCATAGATCGAGGCGACCTGCTATGAATTTTGCATGCTCCCACCCAAAAATATTATGCCGTTAGTGTTTTTATCATGAGTGAATGCTATGCGCACTGATGACGACTTAATTCAAACAGTAAGAACTGTGTTCTTTCACTAGGTTGCGGACACAGTGTTGAGCCCGGATTCACGACTGACAAACACGCGAAGAAGTGTGTGTTTGGTGTGTTTTTGCACTTTTACATGTCTGCAAAAGCAATCGAGACCCGCCAACATGTTTTAAAATTTAGAGATCAATTGGTGCTGTATCGACAACACTTTGCATAGAAATATAAGTTGAGGTTGAAGCGACATTTGGCAGTCGAGACAGTTGTTCCCCCAGAACCTGTCGATAGGCGAAAATGTCGGATGTGCACACCTTGATCAGATAATCAAAAACCCCTGCAATTATATGGCAGGCTTCGACCTCGGGAATGCCACGGACCGCGGCAAGATGGTGCAGGGACCCCGGGCCAGGTTTCATGTAGCGAGATGGGGGGGTGCTTTTGTCATCAGGCACGGCTACAAAACCACCCTGTACGGCTTAAGCTCGATTTCTCTGAGATTATCTTCTTACCGTTTAGCCCAAAGCAAATCGCAGACAAAATCCTGAACCAGAAAAAGCAAAGCCCCCAGGTAGTCTTTTTTTTAAATGACCCCGCTGGGTCAGTTTTGAATGCAGATTGACAAATAATAGGTGTATGCTAGCGTGATCTTCTAAGTTGGCGAAATAATACGATTTTCTTTGCTACAGTTACTTCAACTTTGGAGAAATAGTTGTGTCTGCAGCTGCGGAATTGGTCTTTGATGGCCACAATGATGTCCTTTTGAAACTCTATAGCGAAGGCGGAATGGGGCAGGCAGCTTCTTTTGTTGACGGGCGAAGCGGCGCTATCGATCTACCTAAAACCATGGTTGGAGGGTTTGGCGGCGGGTTCTTTGCGGTCTTCGTGCCGTCCCCCACGGATCTGGATCACAAATTCCAAGAAATGACCAAAGACAACTACGATCTGGAGCTGCCCGAGGCAATTGATTGCAGCGACGCCTTGCCAGTTGTCGCTTCTCAGATCGCCATTCTGCTTGAGCTTGAGCGTATGGGTGCGTTGAAGATTTGTCGGAGCGTTGCAGAAATGCGCTCTGTCTTTGCCGCAGGAAAGATGGCGGCCATCATGCACATGGAAGGCGCTGAAGCGATTGATGCCGACTTGCATATGCTTGACGTTCTTCATGCAGCAGGCCTGCGATCCATTGGCCCTGTCTGGAGCCGCCCAACCATCTATGGGCATGGTGTCCCGTTTCGGTTCCCGTCATCCCCGGATACTGGCGATGGACTAAGCGACCACGGAATTGCGCTAATCAAACGGTGCAACGCGCTGAAGATCATGGTGGATCTTTCCCACCTGAACGAAGCTGGGTTCTGGGACGTAGCGCGTCACTCCGGGGCCCCTTTGGTCGCGACACACTCAAATGCACACGCGATCACGCCCCATTCCCGTAACCTGACCGACTACCAGTTGCGCGCTATTGCGGAAAGTGACGGAATGGTTGGACTGAACTTTGCTGTGGCCTTTTTGCGAGAAGACGGCAAGATGCTAGCAGATGTTCCGATCTCGCAGATGCTCAGACATCTGGATCATCTGATTGGTATCTTAGGAGAAGACAGAGTCGGACTTGGCTCTGACTACGACGGAGCAGTCGTACCAAAGGAGTTGACCGAAGTGTCGGCCCTTCCAAAACTTATACAGGCAATGAATGAGCACGGGTTTGGTGACGAACTCATCAAAAAACTGTGCCACGAAAACTGGTTCCGTGTGCTGGAAAAGACCTGGGGGTCATAATTGCAGAACGGACCAGATCCAACGTTAACAGAGAGGTACTTCAATGAAATCCCTAACACGATTTATTTCCGGTGCGGCCATTGGGCTTGCTGTGGCTGTGACAGCGGCACCAGCTGCTTTTGCTGAAACACCCGCCAATATGTTGGTGATCGCGAACCGGATTGACGACATCACTACGCTAGACCCGGCGGAAAGCTTCGAGTTCGCCGGTTCAGACGTCAGCCGCAACATCTATCAAAAGCTGGTTAACTTTGACCCGGCTAATCTAGATGCGGGCTATCAACCCGAAATCGCAGAAAGCTGGACAGTGTCAGACGATGGCACGACGATCACTTTCACGATCCGCGATGGCCTGAAGTTCCATTCCGGCAATCCGGTGACTGCTGCAGATGTCGAGTTCTCGCTGCGCCGCGCCGTCATCCTGAACAAGACACCATCATTCATCCTGACCCAGTTTGGATTCACGGCTGACAATGTTGGTGACACCATCGTTGCGGATGGCAATACGATCACGATAAGAACCGACAAGCCTTATGCGACGTCATTTGTACTGAACTGTCTGACATCCACCATCGGCGGCATCGTCGATATGAAAACTGTGATGGCCAACGAAGTTGATGGCGACATGGGCAATGCATGGCTGAAGACAAATTCGGCCGGTTCTGGTGCCTACAAACTGGTAAGCTGGAAGCCGAATGAAAGCGTGACGCTGCAATCGAACCCTGACTTCTATCTGGGGGCTCCGGCGATGGAACGTGTGATCGTTCGCCACGTGCAGGAAAGCGCCTCTCAGCGTCTACTGCTTGAACGTGGTGACATCGACATAGCTCGTAACTTGAACCCCGAAGACGTAGCAGGTGCGCGCGATGCCGAAGGCGTCATGATCCATGACGAACTGCGTGGTCGTTTGATGTATCTTGCATTCAGCCAGAAGCATCCAGAACTGTCCAAGCCACAAGTACGTCAGGCCATGAAGTATCTGGTAGACTATGAAGGAATGCAGAATAGCTTCCTTAACGGTCAATACACCATTCACCAGAACTTCCTTCCACGTACCTTCTTGGGCGCTGTGGATGAGAACCCATTCAGCTTGAATGTCGAAAAGGCAAAGGCACTTCTTGCCGAAGCTGGTGTACCTGAAGGTCTGGAACTGACCGCAGGCGTACGCGAGGCGCAAGAGCGGATCGAGATCGCTCAGACCTTCCAGAACGCATTGGCGCAAGTTGGAATCAAACTGAACATCACCGTCGGGACGGCGAAACAAATCCTGGGCGAGTATCGTTCGCGTAATTTGGACGTCTATATTGGTGCGTGGGGCCCGGACTATCCTGACCCGCACACCAATGCAGGCACGTTTGCCTATAACCCTGACAACTCTGACGCAGCGAACGCCACCGGACTTCTGGCATGGCGTAACAGTTGGGACACTGGTGGTCTGACCGACAAAACTGCCGCTGCTGTGGTCGAGAATGATCGTGATGTACGTCGGCAGATGTACAGCGACATTCAGGCCGAGTTCCGCGACACGTCGCCCTTCGCCGTCATGTTCCAGAAGATCGAACAGGCTGCAATGCGCGACAATGTTCAGAACGTGAATCTGGGTGGTGCGACCACTGCAGTTTCTTACTGGCCGATCACCAAATAAATGGTAGTTAGTGACGCCAATAAAGAGAGGCGCCGCCGCGCGCCTCTCTTCCCTTGGATAAAGGGAACTCTCCTGACGCTCGGGTCGGTCGCAGTGACGATGCTTGGGCTATTGTTTGTGACATTTGTCATTGGGCGTGTCATGCCGATTGATCCGGTACTGGCCATTGTTGGCGAACGCGCCTCACAATCGACTTATGACGCAGTCTATGAACAGTTGAGATTAGATAAGCCACTGATTTTTCAATTTTTTTATTATTTATGGGACGTTGTGCGGGGTGACTTTGGAATGTCGCTGTTGAATGCCCGTCCCGTTTCCGAGGATATTGCGCGCGTGTTCCCGGCAACGATGGAGCTTGCGACCCTAGGTGTCTTCGTTGGCATCGTACTTGGTGTACCGCTGGGCGTCATTGCTGCCGTCAATCGCGGATCGTGGATTGATCAGATCGCGCGCGTTGTTGCGCTGGTTGGGTACTCGATGCCGATCTTCTGGCTGGGCCTGATGGGGCTGTTGGTCTTTTATGGCGTACTTGGATGGGTCGGCGGACCCGGTCGGTTGGGCATCTTCTATCAAGACATCGTGCCAACGCGCACCGGGATGATCTTGCTGGACAGCGCGATTGCGGGCGATTGGTCAGTTTTCCGAAACGCCTTCTCGCATATCGTGCTTCCCGCTTCGCTGCTTGGATATTACTCGTTGGCGTACATTAGCCGGATGACCCGATCCTTCATGCTGGAACAGCTATCGGCAGAATACGTCACCACAGCGCGGATCAAGGGCCTGTCTGAACGTGCCGTGATTTGGCGCCACGCCTTCAAGAACATCCGCGTGCAGCTGATTACAGTGATTGCGTTGAGCTATGCCAACCTTTTGGAAGGGTCCGTTCTGACCGAGATCATCTTCTCTTGGCCCGGCATCGGTAGCTACATTACCACAGCGCTTTTAAGTGCCGATATGAACGCCGTTTTGGGAGGGACAGTGGTTGTTGGACTGATCTTCATCTGCCTGAATATCCTGTCCGACCTTCTGTACCGCGCATTTGATCCGAGGTCAAAATGAGCGACATGACGTCCCAACATTCAAGCTGGCGCGAATGGCTTACGACCGACGCGCCGACGTCCAGACGTCATGCGCGGCTGGCCAATTTGTATCAGGGGTGGCTGACACTTCGAGCGAACTCGATGGCCATGTTTGGGCTGGGCATTTTACTTGCACTTTTACTGGTGGCTTTACTGGCCCCAGTTCTGTCTCCGCATGATCCGTTTGAGCAAAGCCTCAGCAATCGACTGCAGCCGCTGGGAACAGAGGGTCACATTCTGGGAACGGACAGTCTGGGTCGCGATATCCTGAGCCGTCTGATCTATGGATCCCGAATCACGCTTTACATCGTAGCTCTTGTCGCGCTGATCGCCCCTGTGGCCGGGCTGCTGGTTGGTACCGTTGCTGGGTATGTCGGCGGTTGGACCGACACGATCTTGATGCGCATAACCGATATCTTTTTGGCCTTCCCGCGCCTTGTGCTGGCATTGGCTTTCGTCGCCGCACTTGGGGCCGGGATCGAGAACGCGGTGTTGGCCATTTCGCTGACGGCATGGCCCCCATACGCAAGGATTGCACGGGCGGAAACACTGACGATCCGATCTGCGGATTATATCAGCGCCATTCGCCTTCAAGGCGCAGGAGCTTTGCGGATTATCACCAAACACATCTGGCCTCTCTGCATCTCGTCCCTGATTGTACGGGTCACGCTGGACATGGCTGGGATCATTCTGGCTGCCGCAGGTCTGGGGTTTCTTGGCCTTGGCGCGCAGCCTCCAAGCCCAGAATGGGGTGCGATGATCTCGGAAGGTCGCCGCTTTATCCTTGATCACTGGTGGGTTGCTACTGTGCCGGGACTTGCCATTTTCACCGTCTCCTTGGCCTTCAACCTGCTGGGAGATGGGCTGCGTGACGTGCTGGACCCGAAGGATGGAAGCCAATGAGCTTGCTTGAAGTCGAAAACCTTTGGGTACGGTTTCCCACCCGTCAAGGCATTTTTAATGCGGTACGGGGCGTGTCCTTTGCGTTAGAGCGTGAACGGTTGGGAATCGTCGGAGAAAGCGGTTCTGGCAAGTCGATGACAGGTCGCGCCATCCTGCGCTTGATCCGCAAACCCGGAATAGTCGAGTCCGACGCTATCCGACTTGAAGGCCGCAACCTGTTGGAACTGTCTGAGCCCGAGATGCGCAAAGTACGTGGGCAGAAGATTTCCATGGTAATGCAGGATCCAAAGTTTTCGCTGAACCCGGTGATGACAATCGGCGATCAGATCATGGAATCGTATTTATTGCACAACAACACGTCGAAGGCACAGGCCCGGGCCAAAGCCATCGCCATGTTGGAAGCCGTGTCCATCCACGACCCCGAACGCGTCATGCGCGCTTACCCACACGAAATGTCAGGTGGCATGGGGCAGCGAATTATGATTGCGATGATGCTCATCCCGAATCCACAGATCTTGATTGCAGATGAACCAACCTCGGCGTTGGATGTATCTGTACAACGGCAGGTTCTGGACATCATGGACGGGCTGGTGAAAGAGCGCGGCATGGGTCTGATCTTTATTAGCCATGATTTAAATTTGGTCTCCGAGTTCTGCGACCGCGTTCTGATCATGTATGCGGGTCGCATTGTCGAGGTCTGCGACGCAGACAAACTGCACCAAGCAAAGCATCCATACACTCAGGGGCTGTTGAACTCACTGCCCCGTCTGGACCAACCAAAGAAGCACCTAGAGGTTCTGAAGCGCGATGACGGGTGGGCCGACGGTGAAAGTGTCGGGGGAAGCTGATGACAGCACTTACCATCAAGGAACTGAACGTTTGGTTCGGTACAGATAGGGACCGCGTGGACGCGGTGAAATCAGCAAGCTTTGACGTGGGCATTGGGGAGAGCTTTGGTCTGGTTGGCGAAAGCGGATCGGGAAAGTCCACGATCCTTCGGGCAATCACTGGACTGGCCCCTATGTGGTCGGGTGAGATCACCGTGGAAGGCAAGCGAATACAGCGCGCAACGCGGGATCGCGCATTTTATAAGACCGTGCAGATGGTGTTTCAGGACCCCTACGCCTCGCTTCACCCACGTCATACGGTAGACCAAGTCCTCAGCGAAACGCTCCACCTTAATGGCTTCAAAGATATCAACACGCGGGTCGTCAGGTTGTTGGACGACGTTGGTCTGGGAGGCAAGTTCCGTTTCCGTTATCCGCATCAGATATCGGGTGGCCAACGACAGCGCGTGGCCGTCGCGCGCGCACTGGCAGGCGAGCCGGACATTTTACTATTGGATGAACCAACTTCAGCGCTGGATGTGTCCGTTCAAGCTGAAATCCTGAACCTGCTAACTGATCTGCGCAACGAGCACAAACTGACCTACCTGATGGTTTCGCATGATTTGCCCGTGATCGGGCACATGTGCGATCGGCTTGCAGTTATGAAAGACGGCGAGATCGTCGAGGTGATGGAGACCGACGATCTGCGCCACGGCACAGCCAAGCACGATTATTCAAGATCGTTGCTAGCTGCGTCTGCGGTGGCGTAATTGAATGAGATTGAACGTAGGTTATCACTAAGGGCGTCGTTCCTGCGGGGAACCACGCACATCGATTTTGAGGCGCTGTCGCTCACTTCTTCTCAAACATGATAATCGCCTCACCGATGCGAACGCCGTAGCGGATGCTGTCATACAAATGAGAACTCGCATCAGATTGCTAGCGCAGCCTGAATCTATGCGTTCAATGGTTGGCGCCACTCAGTGAGAGCGGAGGCTTGGTTCAGCTTGAAATTCATGCGTGAATAAAGATGGCGTTACTAAACAAAATCCTGCTCCAATGAATTTACTACTCTAATACTAAAGGCCCAAGGTCCGAGACGCGAGGTCCTGGGATAGGCGGGGGCGGTCCGTGGGCCTGCGGCTCAAACTTAGCGATTAGGCACAGTAACCCCACGCTTCCCGTGTTCGTCCGCACATTCACGGTCACACACTGGTCACACGCCCTTTGACAAAAAGGTTATATTCAGACAAAGTAACCTAGCTATAACTTGGTGTGACCACCTAGGTTAAACATCTATTTTCATTGAATTCATGGTGCCCGGGGGCGCAACTATACTTTTCTAAAATATCATTTAATTATAGTTAGTTAGCATACATGTAAATTATGTAAATGGTCCTAAAAGCGGTCCCAAAATTTACAGATTTATGGCAGATAAAAGATTTTCTCGCTCAGGTCTCACCGAGCCCAAATCAAGTCCAGATTCCAAAATAGGACCTGGTATCGCCAACCCAAGGATTTCAGACGCAGCCAGCATACCAAGTGCGGGAGATGATTGAATTCCGTACCCACCCTGTCCTGCCAGCCAATAAAAATCGTCTACTTTGTTGGAAAAACCCACGATAGGACATTTGTCTGCCACAAAACTTCGCAATCCCGCCCACGAATGCTGAATTCTGTTAATTTCAATGTCAAAAGCCCGCTGAATGCGATCTACACAAATAGCAATATCCATTTCATCTGGTTGCACATCGCATGGCTGCACCGGATCCTCATTGGCTGGGGATATCAGCAATTTGCTGCCATATGGCTTGAGATAGAATTGTTCATCAATATCGATGACGAGCGGAACCCTACTCAGGTCAGCCCTGTTCGGTGGTTCTACAATAAGTGCGGTTCTGCGTTTTGGTGTAAGACCAATACATTCTGCACCTGCCATCGAACCAACCTGTTCTGCCCATGCACCGGCGGCATTGACGATTATTTTTGTAACGCATTCACCTTGGTTAGTTTTCACTAGCCACCCGTTTTTCTGCTTCTGAAGTTCCATCACTTCCGTTGATTTAAGAAGCGTCCCACCATTATGAGAAAATGCCTTCAAAAAGCTCTGGTGAAGCAACGCCACATCAATCTCGGACGTGCCACTATCTAAAATTGCTTTAGAAACATACCCTTCACGAAGAAATGATACCCTATTTTGTATCTCCTTCACTTCTATTTCTCGCCAATCCATAACCCCATTCAATTCGCTGCATAAGGCATCAAAAGAGCCACTTTGATCAGCACGGGCGATAAATGCAGCGTCAATTGGTGTAAGAAAACTCTGTGGCTCGTCAGAAACACCCGTTAAAAAGTAAGCTAATGACGCTCTTGTTAAGGCTCTGATTGGAGGCGGACCATAAGTTGGTGAGTAAATCGCGGCAGATCGACCTGTTGAGTGATATCCAGGTTGCTGTTCTTGTTCTACCAAAGCGACCTTCACGCCATCACCTAAGGCCGCGGCAACTGAGGTGCCTGCAATACCTGCCCCTATGATAACAATGTCGTATGAAATTCGATCCATCATTTTTTCTAAGATACCCTACAATTCACATGAACACCCAAAAAAAGACTAAGTTATTAATCCATAAAGTTCCGATCACGACGCTATGCAGTTTCGTCCAATACAACAAATAAAAAACACGCAAAGTTAGAAACCTCTGGAACTGACAAATAACTGAGAACAGCAAGCACTGTGTTCTTTCACTAGGTCGCAGACACAGTGTCGGCCCCCGGAATCTAACCACTAAAACACACGAAAAAGTGTGTGTTTGGTGTGTTTTTGAAATACACACGCATAGCGTTAGCGTGTGAAAATTAAGTCATTGAAAATGTTTTGGAAAGTGGTGCCCGGGGCGAACAGTTCCGGACAGACCACAAGGTCGAGCGTTTGCCGCTTCAACGCGCCCTCAAGACGCGACAGACGTTCATCCAAACCAAGGCCACCACAGTCCGCTTGAAACACCCCGAGCCTCATGTGGAAATTACCGTGCCAGCCACCCCCATGGCAGCGTGAACATGGGTTGCGATGGCTGTATCCTGAGCGCCGGTGCCAGTGAGGTCTGCGATTGTGACAGCATCGTCGGATTGGCGCCCTGGGTGCTTACCCGAAACGATTTCGCCCAGTTCTCGCGAATCCTTGGGAGCGATCCCCGCTGAGCGCGCCGCTTCCAACTCTCCAGAAACCTCGCATTGGCTCAGCCTGTCGGCGACGTAAAGGTCGCAGACGGCCAATGCTCTCGGGTCGATTTCGTTCTTGCCGGTCTGGTCCGATCCCATGGCGGTGATATGGAGCCCCGGATGCATCCAATCGGACATCAGGACGGGATCCCGCGCAGGCGTGGTCGTGACAACAAGTTGCGAGCGCTGAACCAATGCCTTTGCATCGGTGGTCACCTCCGCCTCAATCCCGAGTTTTTCGGCCAAGTCCGTAGCGGTAGCCGCCGCTTTGCCGGAGTCGCGACCGTGCACCAGCACTCTCTGGAATGGGCGTACAAGATGCGCAGCCTCGATCTGCAAACGCGCCTGAACGCCAGTGCCGATCACGCCTGCCGTTGTCACCTCAGCCGGGGCCAGGTGGCGTGCCGCAACAGCGCCTGCCGCCGCCGTACGGATGTCGGTAAGATATCCGTTGTCGAAGAACACTGCCTCAACCAGCCCGGTCTTGGCAGAAAACAAGATCATCAAGCCGTTTAGGCTTGGTAGGCCCAGCTTTGGATTGTCGAAGAACCCAGGCGAAACCTTGATCGCGAAACAGTCGAAGCCGGGGATATAGGCCGTCTTCACATCGACCTCGCCGTTCGCCTCGGCCAGCTCCATCGATAGGATTGGCGGCATGACAACTTTGCCCGATGCCAGCGCCGCGAAAGCGCGCTCGATCACATCCACCGTTGTCAGGTCTAGCGCCATAACCTCGCGCAACTCAGCTTCGGTTACGATGCGGGTGTCATGTGCCATAGCGTTTGCCTTTCAGGTTCATGTCGCCAAGGGCGATATCCTCGCCGCCCATGATCTTGTGGAACATCTGCATATCGAGGTTGCGACCGGTGATGATGGTGCCGACCGGCCCTTGAGGACTTGGCAGCTTGCCCGCCAGCGTCGCGGCGATGCCCACTACGCAGGCGCCCTCGGCCACGATTCGGTCTTCGAAGAACAGCACTTGCATGGCGTCTCTGACCTCCTCCTCGGTCACCAGAACGATATCATCCAGATTGTCGCGGCAAAGCGGAAAACTCAGCCTGTTGTCCATCCCGATGCCGCCGCCCAGGCTGTCAGCGAGGCTGGCGACCTCGTCCACCTCCACCGGATGGCCCGCGGCCACTGAGGCATGCATGGCAGCCCCCCGATCCATGGAAATGCCGATGATCTTCACGGTCGGATCAATCGACTTGGCTGCGACGGCCACGCCAGCCGCCAACCCGCCACCCGACAAGGGCACGAGGATCGTATCAAGATCCGGCCGCGCCTCCATCATCTCCAAACCTATAGTGCCTTGGCCCGCGATCACCAGAGGGTCGTCGAACGGGGAGATTTCAACCAGCCCTTCAGCCTCGACCAACCTCTGGCTTTCTGCTAGAGCATCGTCCTGCGATGTGCCGACAATCGCCACATCAGCGCCAATAGCCTTGATTCCGTCGACCTTCGCTTGCGGCACCAGTTTCGACATACAGATCACCGCCCGCATACCGCGCCTGGCCGCCGCAAAGGCGACACCTCGGCCATGGTTGCCGGTGGAACAGCAAGTCACACCAGCGGTGCCGTTTGGCAGGCTCATCACAGCGTTATAGGCCCCACGCAGCTTGAACGCACCAATGGGCTGCATGTTCTCAAGCTTTAAAAGGAAATCCTGGCCACACCGCTCGGACATGAATGGCGAGGGCACAAAAGGCGTTGCATCGGCCACACCGCGGATCACCTGTCGGGCGGCGAGGATGTTAGCTAACGAGAACGCCATGCATCAGTCCGCCGATTTGACCGCACTTAGGAACTGTTGGGTGCGTTCCCGTTGCGGGTTGCCGAAAAGTTCGGATGGCGTGCCCTGTTCCTCGATCTTGCCGCCGTAGAAGAAGCAGACCCAGCGTAAGCCGTGGGCTCCAGTGTTTGACAGCATCAGCAATTGGCTAGGGCCTGGCGTACTCATAAGTGCGATAACAGCCGCGACGTAGAGCGTCCAAATTTCAGTAGTCATTTCTTTACCTCCTACAATCATGGAACGTTCGAGAAGCCGATACAAGAAACCTGGCTTCCGCTTCCACAATTACTTTAGATTTCCTTACCTTGAAACGCCGCTTTTCTAGTTACCACTGCAAGTTTGCTTTTACAGAGGGTTACTCTGAAACCAATATAGAATAAAACGCTATATCCCTAACCGTGCCATTCGCAACCGCTTATAAATGCTCAATTCTATCCCCAATGCTAAGCATCTTGTAATTAAGTAGCTGTGTCATCTCTTTTACGACCGACCTATATTTTGGATCTTGATATAAATTAAACAACTCCATCGGATCGTCCAGACAGTCAAATAGTTCCCATTCTTTATCTTCTCCGCCTTCATTCGTACCAGGCAAGTCAAATCCTTCGTTGTACCAATAAATGAGCTTAAATCTCTTATTGCGAATTCCATAATGCGCATACGCATTGTGATCAGGATCTTTATGCATCCAATATCTATGATATGCGATCTGTGGCCATTCTTGGGGCGTTCGGCTTTCGAACAAAGGACGCAAACTATCACCTTGCATATATGATGGTGTAGTAACACCTGCATAATCAAGAAAAGTCGGCGCGAAGTCTACGTTGCAACATATATCATCATTCACCTCACCTGCTTTGATCCCGGTTGGATAGCGAATTAAAAACGGCATCTGAAACGACTCTTCGTATATGAACCTTTTATCAAACCATCCGTGTTCGCCTAAGAAAAACCCTTGATCCGAGGTGTAAATAACAATCGTATCTTCCGTTAAATCATTATCATCCAGAAACTTAAGAATTTCTCCAACACTATCATCTATTGATGCGATGGTAGCTAAATACCGCTTTAGATATCGCTGATATTTGAAATTATGTAATTCCTCACGGCTATTGAATTTAAATACCTCTCCGGTGTGTTTATCGATTAGTTTTAGTTTGGAAACATCCAAAGGATTTGGAATTTTTCTGCGATTACTTTTAAGCCTCGCACGTTCTCCAATTTCTGATCCTCCTTCTGGTTGTACTAAGCCAAGATCATCATAGGTCATATCATCTTTTATTCGCATTTTCGCTGCTGCTGCAGCCTTTGCTCTATTCTTGTAATCATCATTGAAGGTATCAGGTACAGTTATGTCTTGATTAAACATATCTCTGTACTTTGGATGAGGCTCCCATTCTCGATGGGGGGCTTTGTGATGGCACATCAGAAAAAATGGCTTTTTATGATCACGAGACTTAAGCCAATTCAAAGATTTTTTTGTTATAATTTCTGTTGCATAGCCTTTAACTTCGACTTCCTCGCCCATCTCAATAAAATAAGGATCGAAATAATCACCCTGCCCAGGCAAAACAGACCAGTAATCAAATCCCGTCGGTTCGTGATCCTTACCTTCGCCTAAATGCCACTTTCCAACGATTGCAGTCTGATAGCCGTTGTTTTGGAGATGTTTTGCAACATTTGGTAGCTGATTATTTATTGTCGTGTTTAGCGTCGTAACGCAATTTACGTGATTGTACGTTCCAGTTAAAATAGCAGCTCTACTCGGTGTGCAGATAGAATTCGTTACATAGCAATGATTCAGTCTCATGCCTTCATGTGCTAAACGATCGATATTTGGCGTGTTATTTATGCCGCAACCATATGCGCTGATAGCTTTAGAAGCATGATCGTCTGCCATAATGAAAATGATGTTTGGTGATGTGCTCATGCTCTTCTCCAGCTAAAAAATCGTCTGATGTTTATTGGGCATTAAACTATTCCTACAACCGTGAGATATTGAATCACTCAGTTCAACTCATTTTTTTCCACTGGACTTCCTGTCCCCCGCAAGCCTGTGTGTTGGTGTGCCCGAATAGCGTCGGGCTCGGTGCTGTCAGACTAAAGAGTCCAAGCATCAGTATTCATTTGACGGGTATTTCTATGAGGTCACTAAAGAGCGTCACTCGATGAGAGCAGCGTCACGGTTAAGCTTGAATGAGCTACGTTTTGAGAGTGACCTTTGTGAATTGAATAGATTATAGATCGAGGCCCACTTTTGTAGATTTTGCATTCGCTTTGTATGAATGTACGTCCGCTTCTATTAGTTCGCCAGCAAGAACTGTGTTCCTTCACTAGGTTGCGGACACAGTGTTGGCCCGCGGAATCTATCTCCAAAAACACAGGAAAAAGTGTGTGTTTGGTGTGTTTTTGAATCCTACACGCATAGCGTTAGTGTGCAAAAATTAAGTCATTGATATTGTTTTGGAAAGTGGTGCCCGAGGGCGGAATCGAACCACCGACACGAGGATTTTCAATAGAGATGGCAATAAATAGTTAATTAAATACAACGATTTGTATGAGCGTAAATTTGGTGTGTGCAAAAATTAAGTCATTGATATTACTTTAAGAAGTGGTGCCCGGGGGCGGAATCGAACCACCGACACGAGGATTTTCAATAGAGATGGCAATAAATAGTTAATTAAATACAACGATTTGTATGAGCGTAAATTTGGTGTGTGCAAAAGTGTGTTTTTGATATTTTAATTGTTTTGGATCAAACACTGTGTCTACAACCAATGGCGGGACACAGTGCTTGGTACTACTTCGGTAAACAAAAACCTGAATTTCAGCATAACTACAAGTTGGATGATCTCGGGGCTAGTTTTGAGATAGCGGAAGGATACTTAGGTGAGCTTAGGTTAGAAGCTAATTTCCAGCGCTCTAACAGACAAGGCGGTTTATTCCGACACTCTTAACGAAACGCAATTTAAAGCTCGCGATCCTGCACAATCATTAAAATGCGACGTGCGGAATCTTCGACAGGCTTATCAACCATCTTACCATCAACAGCAACCGCAGCACCGTTTGATGCCTCCAAAGCTGCAAGGACTTTGTGTGCCCATGTCACTTCTTGATCAGATGGAGTAAACCCACGCAGAGTTGGAGCGATCTGTTTGGGATGTATCAAAAGCTTGGCCCCAAAACCAAATTTTTTGGCCAACAGTGTATCAGAGAACACTTGATCGTCGTCGATATTCGGCGTCACCCCTTCGATTGGAGAAGCTTTTCCATGTAACCGTGATCGCCAAACTAAGGTCTGGCGCGCAAGAACTAAGCCGTCCCAATCTGTCGAGCAACCTAAATCAACGGCCATATCTAAATGTCCAAAAGCAACACGTGACACGCCTGCCGTGCACAACAGTTCGTCCACCGCGTTTAGGCCTTTGGCTGTTTCAATCAATGGCGTTATGTCAATCGGGCGACCAATAGTCTGAGAAACCATGTTTATATCAGCTGCGGTTTCTGCTTTGGCGATCATGATGCCTGCGGCCTGCGTTGCTGCAACTGCTCGCAGGTCATCTTCAAAAAAAGTAGTGCTTGATGGATTGACCCGCACAAGGACTCGCGACCAATCCAGTTCGGCTCCAATGAGTGCCGCCCGCGCGATATCTTTGCCGTCCAACGGCACCGCGTCTTCTAGGTCCAGAATAATTCGATCCGCACCTGCAGCCCTCGCTTTTTCAAAACGATCTGGCCGGTTTGCAGGAACAAATAAATAGGTTACGGGCATAGGCTCTGTCATTGATTAAATCGTTCGTCCGCCATCTACTTCTAATACAATTCCAGTTATAAACTCTGCCTCATCAGAGGCAAGATATAGACACGCATTCGCAATGTCTTGCGGTTCCGACATCCTCCCCATTGGGATTGTTGCAATGAATTTTTCCCGATTTTCTGGAGTGTCAGGCAAGCCCATAAAGGATTCAAGCAAAGCAGTGGCCCCAATGACGGGGGCAATACAATTCACGCGAATTCCATCTGGGGCCAATTCAACCGCCATCGATTTCGACAAAAGATTAACCGCGCCTTTTGTCGAATTGTACCACGTCAAACCAGGACGTGGGCGGATACCCGCAGTGGACCCGATATTTAAAATCACCCCTGCCCCTTGTGTCCGCATAATAGGAACGACCGCCCGAGACATATGAAAAATAGAGCGAACGTTGATGTCATAAAGACGATCATATTCTTCTTCGGTTACATCAAGCATGGGTTTATTATGGTGCGTCCAGCCAGCATTGTTGACAACGATATCGACAGCTCCACCGTTTTTATGGGCGCAAGATACAGCATCGTTAATATCACTCGATTTTGTGACATCCCCCTGTATCGAAAAACCATCAAAGTCTGCAGCAACTTGTGCCGCACCTGCGCCATTAAGATCCATGATTGTTACACAAGCGCCTTGCGCGGCAAAGGTGCGTGCAATCGCGGCGCCAAATCCAGAGGCGCCGCCGGTGATGAGTGCAGATTTTCCCTTGAGTCTCATTTGTTCAAATCATTCCAATTTGTTGTTGCAGACCCAAGTTATCAATTGCAGGCCATTGTTCCGCAATCATTCCATTTTCCATACGGAAAAAATCCAGAACCATAACATCAAATCGCTTACCTGTTGCAGCGTAATCCCCAAATGCGCCAGAATGAACACCACGGAAACGCAAATGTACCAACACTTTATCGTTCTCTGCGATGACTTCTTGGATATCCAGCTCTATCTCGGAAAATGCACCTAGAAGGACATCGCCTAATGTCATAACTCCATCGGGACCAACCACCTCAAAAGGCAAAGTCGTGTCTTGGCGGATATAGGTTGGAGCGACATTCGCATCCAACCAAGCCCGGTCTTGCGTCGCGAAGGCTTTAAAATAGTCTCGTGCGCGTTGTTTGTTCGCGGCGAGTATATCGTTTTGATCTATGTCTTTCATGGTTCTCTCCTTTTAAAGTCTCTCACGCTGCAGATTGCGCAGAGGATGTTACGGGAAGCGTTTCAAACCCAGCCCGTGGGAAATGAATATGCAAAACGCCAGTTTCGGGCGTGTCTTTGCGAATGATGATTTCTTGCGCATCCGCAGCCACTAAAGTGCCGGTCACAGGCACCCGTGCGTTGTCGTTTGGCGTAACCGCAACTCTCGTACCCGCCGCGATTGCTGTTGGATCTTTAAAACCTATCGATGGGAGAATTGGGGACGCCGTACGAGCACATTCAAGCGCTTCTTCTGGGGTCATTTCAGTTGAATGACCGTGTCCAATCGCAGCGATCCGATCCATCCAGTTGATGACATTTCTTGACAAGAATAGCTGCTTATCAATTGCGTCAGCACCGCAGTTAGCACGCAACAACCACAAAGAATGATAGCATGTCAGATCGGCGACCGACAATGCGCTGCCCGTCAGATAGTTGCCATTTTCCGCAAGCATTGAGTCGAGCCATTCGGCAAAAGCACACATTTCCTGAACAAAGGCAGGTAGCATCGGCGCCATGGCTTGTTTCGAGATGTCATAGCCAAGATAGTGGTCTTTGCGGTCTGCCAAAAACTCTGGTGGTAAATGTTCGCCGATGTAATCCACCAAAATTCCAATTGCAGGTTTCCAAGTTGAACGGTCCCACCATAGGGACAGTGCTTTGGAAAGCCCTTCACCAGTCGGATAAAGACTTGGCTGTGGCTTAATGCGTTCAAGTGCACGAAAGATAATTTCAGTATCGCAATAAACATCGGCGCCAACTTGCAAAACAGGAACGCGGCGATACCCGCCAGTCAAAGCATTCAACAATGGACGTGGCGGCACGGCCTCCACCTTGACCGAGGACCACTCAAGCCCTTTATATCCCAGCGCCAAACGAATTTTTTCCGAGAATGGAGACAGATCATAATGATGTAAAATGATACCGGACATAAAAACCTCCCTGTTTTTCCGATTACAATTATAGTTGCTAGTTTACGGTCATCTTTTGGGGTTTGGATAAGACCTATTTTGTCCTTAAGGTATAAGATATACATCTAGCTACTATGACATTTCCTTAGATTGAAGATCAAATTCAGCCCGCAAATTATCACCATGCTGCCCCAAAGAAGGAACTGAGCCGAATTGATCGACGTCCCCTTTGACCTGCGCACCTGGGGATAGCATTTCAATGTCACCAACCGGCGTTTGGACTGTTATCATTCTATTTTGCGGATGAGCCAAGAGATCGCGCAAATCGCTCAACCGGCCAAATGCAATAGCCGCAGCTGTCAACTTGACGATCAATTCCTCTCGGCCATATTGCGCAAAAACTCCCGCTACAATTGAATCCAACGCGTCTCGATTTTCAACGCGCAAAGTGTTGGTTACAAATCGCGGGTCAACAGCCAACGAAGCATCACTCAGAACGTCTGAACAAAGTCGCACCCATTCCCGTTCATTTTGGATAGAAATCAAAACAAATTTATCATCAGCACATTCAAATGCGCCATATGGCGCAATGCTTGGATGTTTTAAGCCCAGCCGCTTTGGTGGTTTACCACCATATCGCGTTTGGAGATAAGGCACATTCATCCAGTCGGCCATTGCATGATACAAGGACACCTCAATAGCGCGCCCTTTTCCTGTTCTTTCACGCGCATATAAGGCTTGCAGAATGGCTTGATACGCAGTCATTCCCGCAGCTATGTCGCATACAGAAACACCAACGCGCGCAGCGCCTTCTGCCGTGCCATTGATTGCACAAAGACCACTTTCAGCTTGGATTAATAAGTCATAGGCCTTCTGATCACGATAGGGTCCATCTTCGCCATATCCAGAGATCGAACAGTGAATTAAGCGCGGATATAGAGTGCATAGTGTCTCTGAACCAAACCCCAAACGCGTCGCCGCACCGGGCGCAAGATTTTGGATAAACACGTCCGCTTGGTCGATCATGGCCGCCAAAATTGCATGATCCTCAGCGTTTTTCACATCAAGGCAGATGGATTCTTTGCCGCGGTTCAACCAAACAAAATATGCGCTTTCACCATTTACGAGACTATCGTAGCTGCGTGCAAAATCGCCTTCTGGGCGTTCGATTTTGATCACACGCGCGCCAGCATCGGCCAATCGACCAGAGGCATAGGGAGCGGCGACCGCTTGTTCAAGAGCGACAACCGTCACCCCTTCCATATCCCGCATAAGCATGACTCCTCAGTACTTTTGATGTCATTTATTTCATGATGCAGCAATGAACAGAAATACCCACTTCCTAAAGTGGCCAGAAGAATTTAATATACCCTTGGAGGTGCCAACATGGATTTACGCCAACTACGTTATTTTGTAGCGATTGCCGAAGAAGGATCCTTATCTGCAGCAGCACAACGCGTGAATGTTGCGCAGCCCTCGCTGTCGCAACATATCATCGGAGTAGAAAAAGATTTGGGTGTCACCCTCTTCAATCGCAGTCCACGCGGGATGACACTTACCCAATCAGGAGAGATCCTTTTAGCGCATGCCCGCGACATTCTGGGCGCGATGGACACGGCAGTAGAAGCAGTCAAACAATCTGGAAGTGAACCCCAAGGAGACGTGACATTTGGCCTCCCTAGTTCAATTGCCATGGTGTTGTCTGTCCCACTCGCCGAAACGGTGAGATTAGAGTTACCCAAAGTCAAATTCCGAGCCATTGATGCCATGAGCGGTTTTATCAAAACCTGGTTAGAGGACCAAAGTATAGATGTCGGTATGCTCTACGATCTTCACTCAGTCCGCCATATGAACCACATTGAATTAATGACTGAAGAACTGCATTTCTTTTCTGCGCCAGATGCATGGCCTTTTTCTTCGAGGGTTGGATCACCTGTAAAAGTATCTGACATTCCAAAGGCTGAGCTTGTCTTGCCATCCCCGCATCACGGGCTGCGCAGTATGATTGATCGCTTTATGAAATCACAAGGTGTGGCTTTGAATGTTGTGACCGAAATGGATGGTCTTGGACAGATCAAGACCTTGGTTGCGCGGGGCAGCGGTCATACGATTTTGGCGCCTGCCGCTGCAATCGATTTTGTTGAACGTGGCGATTTGATAATGGCCCCAATCATAGAACCAAAGCTCATCCGGCCGGTATATCTGGTCCGTAACCCAGCAAAATCAATGTCACGCGCGAACCAAGAACTTGAACGCATCACCCTAGATGTCATCAAAGATCTTGTTTCGCGCGGCATTTGGCAAACAATTGAAAAATAGTGTCAATGTTTGTGCTTGGTTATTTGATTTTTGGACCGTGAAGCATCGGGGGGAAAATGAGTCGGGACCACGACCAAATCCCGCTGTGGTTTTTCAAAAACTAATTTTAGAACCCAAGCACCATCCATAGCAATGTCTAAGACAGCATGATACGTCCCCGCCTCATGGGTAGGATGCGCAGTAACAGGGCGCATATTATGTGCCATGGGCATCGATGGCATTTCGGCCAGAACACCGAATTCAGCCCCCTCGAGGGGTTGAAGGTTTTTTGTAATGTGAAATACGCATTCATAGAGTTGGCCTGTATCACCCTTAGCACAATGTGCTTCGGCATTAATACGATCCGCCCAAGACGGCAAAGCCGCGAATGACATCACTAAGAAAGCTATTATTCTATGCATGTTAACTCCTAGGTTTCGAGAATAGCAAGTTTTGGATAGTTGAAAGAGTTTGATCGTCCGCCCCAGCTTCAATTGGTGTGACACGGCCATAGCGCATCACACTTATACGATCTGTAAGTTGAATGACTTGCTCGAGATTTTGCTCAATCAACAGAATTGACATGCCGCGCTTACGTAATTGAGACATAATTTCAAAAACGCGCACAGTGGCCGCGGGGGATAGCCCGAGTGTTGGCTCATCCAGAATGAGATAATCTGGCTGTTTGATAAGGGCGCGCGCGATTGATAACAGGCTCGCCTCGCCCCCGCTTAATGATCCTGCTACTTGTTTCAAACGTGGCGCGAGCTCTGGAAAAGTCGCTAGCACATTGTCGAGACGAGACTTGAAAGCCGAACTGCTCATGCGACCTGCCCCGAGCTGTAAGGTTTCAACAACGCTCAAACTCGGCGCTAAGATTCGTCCTTCGGGAACAAGGCCGATCTGCAGGCGTTGATGAGGAGCATGATTTGTAATGACAGTGTCATCCAATGACACTGTCCCATATTTAGGGATAACTCTGCCTGCGATGGCATTGGCCAAGCTCGATTTCCCCACGCCGTTCAATCCAACAATCCCTTGTATCTCTCCTGGAAAAAGATCCAACGAAACACGATCAACCGCACATACTTTCCCAAAGTAAACAGATAGTTGCGAGACATTTATCATGACACTGCCCCCCCTAAATAGACGCGACGCACGTCTGCACGTTCCAACACTTCACCTGTTGGACCATCGGCGATCAGTTGGCCCTGATGTAAAACGGCCGTTCGCGCAGCAAGAGAAGCCACAAAATCCGTTTTATGCTCAATGATGATGGCACTGCGCCCCTGCAAAACCTTGTCATTCAACACTCGCGCGAGCTTGCTCGCCTCCTGTGGTGTCATTCCCGCCGCTGGCTCATCTAACAGCATAAGTTGCGGCTCAGAAATAAGAGCGCGCGCAATCTCAAGTTTTTTAAGATCGACCATTGTCAAAGAGGCAGGCAGATCTTTCGCATGATCCGCCAAATCAAAAAGCTCTAGCAACTCGGTCACACGATCACGTTCCTGACGCTGCACTTCCTTAGACGCCCAAAACCGTCCTCTGGCTTTTGATCGCTTAGGAAGACCAACGCGCAGATTATCAAAGACAGAAAGCCTCGAAAACACTTGTGCGTTTTGAAAGGTTCGCGCAATTCCAGCCTTTGCCCAAACATGCGGCAAAGCACCTGTCACAGTTTGCCCTCCCACAACAACTGTTCCAGATGTCGGGGCTTCGAAACCACTCAAAACATTGATAAAACTCGTCTTTCCAGCACCATTCGGGCCAATTAATCCCAATGTTTGCCCTAGAGGCAGCGTTAATGTGATATCCTTCAGCGCAGAAATACCGCCATACGATAGGTTTACATTTTGAACGCTTAGCGCCGCAGACATGTTTTCACCCTCGCCACAAAGGTTTCGTCTAACAATCCACGCGGACGCCAGATTAATATGAGAACCACTAATCCACCGAAAACGACCATCCGGTAGCTTGATAAAAATCGTAATGTCTCTAATGCTCCGATATCGATCAAAACCCCCAAAACAGGACCAAGCACTGTCCCCAATCCACCGATCAACCCATAGGCCAAGGCGTGCACACCAATCATCACACTGAACTGCGCTGGCTCAATATAGGTCGTCATATGCGCGTAGAGAACGCCGCCTAGGGCCGCGATGGCCCCAGATGCACCAGCCATTATCAACCTGACCTGCAACGGATTAATACCTTGGGCAGAAGCCAAACGTGCATTTTCGCCGACGCAACGGATGATCATCATATCCCGCCCAAAGGACAGGCCAATAATCAACACAATGACCGATAGCAAAAACGCAAGAATGATCACAAAATATTGCCCTTGGGATAGGCCCACATCAAATATCCAACGAATATCGCGAAAACCATTGGCACCATCAGGGCCGGTTAAATATCCATCAACCGATCTTTGGTACTGGATGACATTTAGACCACTGCGGATAAATTCAGCAAAAGCGAGCGAGGCAATTGAAAAATGCAGTCCAGACAGGCGCAATGTGGATAAAGCAACCAAAATTGCGCTTAGTGCCCCGCCTAAAACGGCAAAAATTACAGCGAGAGCAAAAGGCATTTGAAACACGGCTGTGGTCAATCCCCCCACATAAGCACCGATAGCAAAATAGGCTTGTTGACCAAAGCTGACGCAGCCTACCAGCATCAACAACCATGCTGAGATCGCAAGAAAAGAAAAAAGTGCGACATTTGACAGGACTGAGATGGTATAAGGATCCATGACCTATACCCTGTGGACGTGCTGCTTGGCGCCCAAAAGACCATTTGGCAAAATTACCAAGGATAAGAAAAGTAGCGCATAAACAATAACTTCACGCAAGGACGCGCCCAAATACCATTGCGCTTGAGCTTCGATAATGCCCAAAACAAGGCCACCCACCACCGCCCCGCGCAATGAGCCCAAACCACCAATGATCATTGCTATCAGACCTTTGAGAGTCGCCCATAAGCCAAATTTAAGTGTGACTTGACCATCTCCCATTGCAATCACAAATCCTGCGATTGCACCGATTGTTCCCGCAAGGATAAATGCTATTAAAACGATGCGCGCAACATTCACACCCGACACGATGGCTGATTGACGATTATCGGTCACAGCCCGCAGCGCCAAACCAAAATAGGATTTGTATAAAAAAAACCGCAAGCCCACGACAACGGCGAACACAATTACAAGATTGAGCAAAATGCTGTGTCGGATCACAAAAGGGCCGATCTCAATGACTGTCGCCACATCCCAACCATGAAACGCGTAAGTGCGAAGTGGGAAAAGATGCGCAATAATTTCATCAAACTGCATCCATATCGCAAAGGTAGAGACCATAGAGGCTAAAACCGCATCGGTTTTAACGGCAGCAAAGGAGAGACGCTCCACATAGAGCGTCGCCACCAGTGTGCCAAACAAAGTTGCCCCAAAAACCAAGATCAGCGATCCAGTCACATCTTGGGATAGGCTGGCACCTGCGAAAACGCCAATCATGATAGATGGCCCATAGGCGATGTTTAACCGCCCCATGGCCCCAAAAATCAACGTAAAACCCAGTGCCAAAAGGCTATAGGCAGATCCAACGGAAATTCCATCCAAAATATTTTGCACAAAATCAACCATCGCCTAACGCTAGCTCGCTTTGCGCGCACCGAGATAGGCACGTTGGATTAATTCGTCATGATCAACCTCACCCGGACGCCCGCCAAAGGTGACGTTGCCTTGTTCCAAGAGGTAAAAGTGATCTGCGTACTCTAACGCCATATTCGCATTTTGCTCGACCAAGAAAATTGTACGGCCTTCGTCGCGCAACTGACCGATGATTTCAAAAATCTCTTGCACGATAATCGGGGCAAGGCCGGTCGAGGGTTCATCCAATAGCAATACTTTTGGACGTGCCATCAAAGCCCGCCCAACCGCTAACATTTGCTGTTCACCCCCTGACAATGTGCCTGCCTCTTGCGCCGCGCGTTCTCGCAACCGCGGGAAACGGTCAAAAACATCATCTAGGTCCGATTGGATCCCAGTTTTGTCATTACGACGGCTAAAGGCGCCTGCAATCAAATTGTCGCGCACGGTCATTTCAGGGAAAACCAAGCGGTTTTCCGGGACAGTCACGACACCATTGCCGACAATATTGTGTGGTTTTAGACCACACAATTCTTGGCCATCCATGCAAACCGACCCAGATTGCGCACGCAAAATTCCAGCGATCGTCCATATCAGCGTAGTCTTACCAGCGCCATTTGGCCCCAACAAACAGGTTAAACCACCTTCGCGGATATCAAGCGAGACACCTTTTAGCGCTGCAATTTTGCCATAGGAGGTGCGAATATCACGAATTTCAAGCATGGGCCGGCTCCTCATTTTTGTGTTTTGTTCCCAAATAAGCGGCACGCACATCTGCATTTGATTGAATATCCTGCGGCGTGCCTTCAGCAATTTTGCGACCAAAGTTGAGAACTGCCATCCGGTCCGTGATCCCCATGACCAATTCCATCATGTGTTCGATCAATAATACCGTGACCCCACGCTCACGTACCGCACGAATGCGCTCGCCTAAAAGAGCCCCATCCTCCAGGCTTGCACCTGCCGCGGGTTCGTCCAACAACAAAACGCGTGGGTTTGATGCCAAGGCACGCGCCATTTCAAGACGGCGCATCTCCCCAAAAGACAAGGCAGAAGCCATCAAATCTTTTTTGGAATAAAGCCGCGAGAATTGCAGCAATTCATCAATGTTTTGATCCTGCTTTCCTCCGGCCTTAAACCACCGCGACATAAAGTGTTGGCGTCGTTGTTCTTGACCGTTTTGTGCAACCCAGATGTTTTCAGCCACACTCAGGTTGCCAAAAAGACGTATGTTTTGGAACGTGCGTGCGACGCCTAGCGCGGTACGGTCATGCTGTGCCATTGACGTGAGATCCTGACCATCGAGTAAAACCGTGCCATTGGTCGGCGCATAAAGCCCCGTGATAAGGTTGATTGTGGTTGATTTTCCTGATCCATTCGGACCAATCAACCCATAAATTTCACCCTCTTTGATGGTAAGGCTTACGTCATCAACAGCCTTTACACCGCCGAAGTGTTTTGAAATTCCGTCAAGTGTCAGCATTATTCTGCCTCCGTAGATTGGGCTTTAAGCGCATCATTACGTTTGAAAAACTTTCGCAAGGGCGGCATACGTTCCCCAAGCAACCCAGTGGGTCGCAGGTTCATTGCAACAACAATCAAGGCGCCGAACAATAGCGAACGCCAATCACCGATAAACCTCAATCCTTCGACCAAAAAACCCTGGACAAAGATAACCGCTAGCAAGGTTCCAAACACGGATCCCAAGCCACCTAAGATCGGGTAAGCTATGGCAAATGTTGCCAACAAAACTCCAAAAACGCCATGTTCGATATGGGTTACAGTGTGCGCATATAGCCCACCACCTAGACCAGCGATTGCACCACCAACTGCCATCACCGTCACTTTGACCGACGTTAGGTTTAGGCCAATTGATTGCGCGGCCACCTCGTCATGCCCGACAGCGCGTAGAACGGCACCAGCGCGCGTGTTATCGACCCACCACAGAGCTGCCATAACAACCGCAACAATCCCCCAAATAAAGAGTGCAACATCGCCCGTATCCCATCCGTTTTCAGGGAAAAAGCGAATAGACCGGAACCCTTCTGCTCCGTTTGGACCAACCAATCTGCCCCCTAAATCAACCTGCCAACGTAAATTGAAAAAGAACAAACGAACCATTTCACCAAAGGCCAATGTCGCTACGACCAACATCAAACCGCGGACACGCAGCGCAGGAAAACCAACGCACATCGCCAAAGCGCCGCTGACGAGAGCAGCAACAATCACCGCGGGCAAAATATGCATGCCGAACATCGCTGTGCACATCGCGGCTACATAGGCGCCCACCGCATAAAACCCCGCTTGCGCCATGCTGACCTGTCCTGTCAACAATACGACATAAGCTGACAAACCGAGCAGAGTGTGCACGCCTAAAATTTGCAAAAGTCCAAGATAGAAATCCATTTGAGCCTCCTGTTAATCGCGGCCTGCGGTGCTGCCGAAAAGGCCACCAGGACGAAGAGTGAGGAAAATAAACAACAGCAACATGACATAGATGTCGCGTTCGGTGACACCGCGCAAAAGTTGGAATACATTTTCCGCAGCTCCGACCATGAGGCCGCCAATAATCGCACCTGGAATAGACCCCAGACCACCGATCACAACGACAATCAAGCCTTTGGTGGTTAACCCCATCGCGATCACAGGTGATAAAACCCCAACCGCTGCCGCTGTCATTGCACCGGCAGTCCCTCCCAAAATACCCGCAATCACAAAAGTCAGTGCATTCACGCGTTCGGTCGGAATACCACACAATTGCGCGGCGCGCGGTTGTTGGGATACGGCGCGTGTCGCCAATCCTAATGGTGTGCGATACAGCAACCAGTATAAAACACCCATTGCCAAAACACAGATCCCAAAGACAAACAAAAGATCGCCGCGTATCCAGAGTTCGCCAAAGGTCAATTCCGCATTTCTAAGCGCGGATGGGTACGGGTATGGCATCCCGTGGCTAAGATGAATGACAAGTTCATCAATAAACAAAAGCATCCCGACCGACGCCAACAATGACGCCATAGGATGACTTGCGGGGGTAAACCGAAAACATCCAAGATAAACGATATAACCGATAACCCCTGAGCCAAGCGCGGAAATCGCAAAGACAACGATTGGCGGCAACGACATCGTAAGGGATGCAGCCAGCCCGACATAGGTCCCCGCCAATGCCGCCGCACCATACGCCAAGTTTAACTTCCGCATGACGCCAAAAATTAGGGTAAACCCGATCCCAATCAATGCGTAGGTTGTTCCGAAGAGCAATCCATCAACAAGCGATTGGATCAGATCGATGAAAAAATAGTAATCCATTGTGAGTGCCTTTTGTATTTTGCGCCGTCATAACTCAGCAAGCAATCGGGCGGAGAAACCCCGCCCGATCCATCTCATTTGGCTATTAGCTGCCTGGATTATGGACTACGGACCAGCCGCCGTCTTTTGCCCCGACAAACACGTATGGTTTGACTGCTTCGCCATCGGGCAGGCGTTGGTTAGTTCCCAACAAACCTTCGACAGTTTTCAGCGCGGCCAAGGCATCACGAATTTTGCGGCGATCACTTTCGATTGTCTCTGCAGTGCCCTCAATCGCGGATGCGTTCAGAACGTCGCGCAGGATCATAAAGTTTTCCCATGCTGCAGCTGAGTGTAGGTCAAGCGCCCCACCCTTTGCAGCGACAGCATTTGCCGCAAATTTGGCAGCATCATTCACAGGTGCAAAGCTGGTTGGGATAATCAATCCTTCGGCTTCGTTGGCGCAGCCAGTCAAAGTTTCCAAGCTTGAAGAAGATGTCAGACCCACCAAAACTTGCGGCTTAATTTTTTGCCGATCCATTTCACGCAACATGCCACAGGTCGTGAATGGATGCGCAGAGATTGCAACAATATCAGCTTCGGCGCGGCGCATTGCTCGGGCTTGGTTCGAAAAATTGGTATCGTTCAAAAGCCACTGACCTTCGCCAACCACTTCAAAGCCGTGCTTTTCCGCGGCGACTTTCATCACCTGATACCATGTAAAGCGCGAATGAGCGAAATCTTCTTCTACGCCACCAAAGACTGTTTTGGCATCTGGATATGTTGCACGCAACCAGCCAAACAAATTGTCATACATCGCAGCCTCTGATGGCGTGTTGCGGAACACCCATTCAGAGATGCCTGCAAGGCCACCTTTGATCGCGACGTCCGTAAATATAGGGAACTGCAATCCAGTGTCCCCCGCATCATCAACTTTTGCCTGTAAAATTCCAAAAAGCGGCTCAGCAACGTTGGAACAAGTTGGACCAACAGCGACAACAGCTTCAGTTGTTGCGATACGACGCAAAACCGAAATCCCTTCTTCTGCGTTACAGCGGTCATCGTAATATTCCGTAACCAATTTCGCTTTGGTGCCATTCGCCAAAGTGATACCACCTTCGGCGTTAATTGTTTCAGTAGCTGCTTGCATCGCAGCAGATGAATTCTGACCAAAGACACCCACAACGCCCGAAGACGCGCCAAAGCCCGCAATTTTAACCGTTGTTTCAGCAACGGCCGGCATTGCGACCGTTAATGCCGCGATAGATGCAGCTGCTAATGTATTGAATTTCATTTCTTCCTCCACTTTCATTCGTTTCAGCGGGCTACTTTGTTGCGGAAGGTTTCGCGCAATTGTTCCACGCCGCTACACACTCAGTAGCCCTCGAAGGTAGTGAGAAATAAAATAGTGTTTTCCCATGTCTCATAGACGATTTACCTATACCCAAGTTCGGCGTAAATATATTTCTATATTATTATCAGTTATTTAAATTTCACTATTTCAGCTCCAAACGAATTCAGCGTCCATCCATTTCGACAAAAAAATACCACAGTATAACTTTTACCTATACCCATTAGACAGCATCAATATTTGTTGATTTTACCAATCTCGCGAAAATCTCTCAAAAAATCATGTATGCAAAGGGCGTGTTTCATGGGAAGCAGATTAGAGAATAAAGTTGTCTTTATCACCGGCGCTGGATCCATTGGACCGGGCTGGGGAAATGGCAAAGCTGCTGCGGTGCAGTTCGCAAGAGAAGGCGCAAAAGTATTTGCATCTGATATCAATGCTGAGGCCGTAGAAGAAACTGCGAGCATTATACGTTCAGAAGGTGGCAGTGTTGAAACAACCGTTTGTGACGCCGCTGATGAGGGCTCGGTTCAAGCGGCAGTCGCTGCCTGCATGATAGCATTCGGACGCATCGACGTCTTGCACAACAACGTTGGCATCATCGATCCCGGTGGCCCCGAAGACTTAACCGAAGAACAATGGGATCGGCTGATGGCGATCAACGTTAAATCCATGTATTTAACCTGCCGTCACATTCTACCGATCATGACCACCCAAGGTGGCGGATCCATTATCAATATCAGTTCAATCGCATCGACACATTCCCTTGGCTATTCATGTATCAGCTATTCAGCCTCAAAAGGCGCTGTGAATGCTTTCACACGCGACATTGCACTGAATTATGGGCCCAAAAATATCCGCTGTAACACAATCCTACCTGGTTTAATGAATACGCCATTAATCCATATGGGCAATGTTACCGATGTCTACGGCTCGACCGAAGAAATGGTGCGCCAACGCGATGCTCTAATCCCGCTTGGCAAAATGGGGGATGGCTTTGATGTCGCGCATGCCGCGGTGTTTTTAGCTTCTGATGAATCCAAGCATATTACCGGCATAGAATTGGTCATAGATGGTGGCGTAACGCTCAAAGTAAGGTAACAAAAAATGAAATTATTTGCCAATACGACCTCTCCTTTCGTGCGCTTGGTGCGCCTTGCCATTGAGGAAAAAGGCCTTAGTGATCAAGTTGAAATTGAAATAGTTGACCCCTGGGCTGATCTTCAACACTTTCTGGCCGCCAATCTTGCAGGGCGGGTTCCGACCTTGGTCACCGATAACGGCAATGCCATTGCCGAGGCACATTTGATTTTGCACTATCTAGAGAACCTTGATGGAATTCCTATTTTTCCATCTGAGGATTTGCCCAATACTTTGGCAATTGCTGGCGCAACTCTTGGCGCAATCGAAGCATCAACTGCAATTATCATTGGACGCAAGTCTAGCGATACATTTGATAGCGACATGGTCGGCTCAAAACGCCATCGCACGATAGCCGAAGGGTTCAAATACTTGAACACCAACCTACCCCGTGATTTTGCAGACCGACCAGACATCGCCAATTTCGCCGGGGTCACATTGGTTGACTATGTCTTATTTCGCTTTCCGGACACAGATTGGTTGGCTGATCTACCCGATCTGGCCGCATGGCGTGACCGCCAAAACGGTCACCCCTCAGTCGAAAAAACGCGCCCTTATATGTGAGAATTCAGATGACCGAAACGCACCTTACCGAATTGAACCATTGGATCAATGGGGCCTCTGTTTTACCTGCAACTGGGCAGTATATTGAAACCCTGTCCCCTATGACAGGCGCACCTGCACTACGCGTTGCGGCTGGTAATGCTGATGATGTCAGCACTGCAGCAAAGGCAGCACAAGCAGCCGCAGATTCATGGCGCCGCTTTAACGCGGCCGAGCGCGGCCGATTGATGCTCGCTTTGGCCAACAAGATACGTGAACGCAAACAAGAGTTGGCCGAGATGGAACGTGCCGACACCGGCAAACCCATGGCAGGCGCCTTGGCTGAAATAGAAGGCAGTGCACAATATTTCGAATTCTACGGCAGCTTGGTCTATTTGCCGACGGGTGATATTTTAGATGTCGCACCGGATCAACATGTTTACACCAAACGCGAACCTTACGGGGTGATTGGCGTCATCACCCCATGGAACCTCCCCTTGAACCAAGCGGCACGCGCAATTGCTCCAGCCTTGACTGCCGGAAACGTTGTGGTCGCAAAACCATCCGAGATAACGTCACGCACAACAATAGAAATGGCGTGCATGGCAAGCGAAGTTGGCTTTCCTGATGGGGTTATCAATATTGTACTGGGAACGGGTCAGGCCGTGGGCGAACACATAGTGAGTCACCCTGCGGTGCGCAAAGTTGCCTTTACTGGATCAGTTGGCGTTGGGCGTGCGATCGGTCATATCGCGGCCGATCGGATCATTCCGCTGACGCTAGAGCTGGGGGGAAAATCCGCAAACATTGTCTTTGATGACGCAGATCTGGATTTTGCGGCCACAGAAACAGTCAAAGGTTTTACCTTGAATGCGGGCCAAGTGTGCTCTGCAGGAACACGGGTTTTGGTACAGCGTTCGGTTTATGACACCTTTACTGCAAAACTGGCCGAGGCAATCAAAACGATTGTGCCTGGCGAAACCTTGGGGCCCATCATAACCCCAGCCCAATTTCAAAGGGTTCAAAGCTATTTCAAAGTGGCCCAGGACGATGGCGCGCGCTGCCTCGCAGGGGGCGACGTCGCCACGGTCTCAGGGCAAGAGAATGGCTTCTACATCCAACCAACACTTTACTGTGATGTGTCCAACGATATGCGGATTGCACAAGAGGAAATTTTTGGCCCTGTTGGTGTAGTTATTCCGTTTGATACCGAAGAAGATGCAATCCGGATCGCCAATGAAAGCGATTATGGTTTGATAGGCACAGTTTGGAGCCAAAACATAGGGCGTGCCCTGCGCGTGGCGGATCGGATCGACGCAGGCCAGATTTTTATCAACATCTGGAACACGATGTCAGTGCAAACCCCTTTTGGCGGGCACAAAAACTCTGGCTATGGTCGCGAAAAAGGCATCGAAGCAATCCACCATTATTCGCACACCAAAACGGTAACTGTAAAATATTAACACACCGCAAGCGCAATCGAGGGACATAAAGTCTCTCAATTTAACGATTACTTTGGTGCACGCACCGGAACAACCAAACCGATTTTCGTTAAAGTAGCGGGTTCAAAATGGAGTGTACTCAATGCTGACTATTGGAGAAATGCTCACAGCGCAGGCGCGCTTGCAGCCAGACCGTATCGGTACGCGTGATCTTGAACGCGCGATGACGTTCCATGAGTGGAACGCACGGGCCTGCGCACTTGCCAACGGATTACTGGCTCTGGGACTGGCCAAAGGTGACAGAGTCGCCATTCTCGCTTTCAACCGCGTGGAATGGGCAGAGATTTATGTCGCTGTCGCCAAAGCTGGGCTCATTGCCGTCCCCATCAACTTCCGGCTAACCGCACCTGAAGCAACATTCATTGCTTCTGATTGCGCAGTGTCCGCTGTGATAGTAGAAGAGGCACTTATCGATGTCGCTTTAGACATGCGTAAAGAACTAGATGTCCCAGCCGATAACTATCTTCTGATCGGCAGCCCTCGTGAGGGCTGGCAAAGCTACGATAAGTTGATCGAAGGAGCATCACAAAAAGAACCCGCCGTAACGGTTTCGCCGGACGATACATGGTGCCTAATGTATACCTCTGGCACCACCGGCAACCCGAAGGGTGCGATCCGGTCACACCGCGGCATGACGATGCTGGCTCTTATGACCGAGGTAGAGCTTGGGCTCGGTCGCGACGACAACGCGTTGCTGGTCATGCCAATGTGTCACGCAAACTCGCTCAATTTTTTCACCGCGTTCCTCTACATAGGTGCGCAGGTTACAGTATTCTCTTCACAAAGTTTCGACGCCGATCTTTGCCTACAAACTATCGGGGCTTACGGTATCACTTTTTCATCTCTGGTACCCACGCATTACCAAATGATGCTGGATGTCCCCGAAGCACCCCGCGGAGATGCGGGCTTTGCCAGCGTCGCCAAGTTGATGATATCCTCTGCCCCTGCCCGCGTAGAAACCAAACGCGCGATCATGCAGATGTTCCCGAATTCAGGCCTGTTCGAGCTTTATGGTTCGACCGAACAAGGTTGGGCCACAATGCTCCATCCACACGAACAGTTCGACCACCTCGGCTCGGTCGGGCGCGAGGTGGTAGGCTCTGCTCCAATAAGGATACTAGATGAGAACGGTATCGAAGTGCCAGATGGTCAGGTCGGAGAGCTCTACTCCTGCGGTCCATACGCCTTCGAGGGGTATTGGAACCTGCCTGAAAAAACCGCCGAGGCGTTCCGCGGTAAATACCTTTCAGTCGGAGATATGGCCATGCGCGATGCACACGGCTTTATCAAACTGATCGATCGTAAGAAGAATATAATCATTTCGGGCGGTGAAAATGTCTATCCAACAGAAGTCGAAGCTATCCTTGGCCAGCATCCCGACGTAAAGGATGTCGCCGTAGTTGGTGTGGCAGACAATAAGTGGGGCGAAAGAGTCGAGGCCGCTGTGGTCTTGCGAGAGAATGCAGAAGTGACCGCACAGGACCTGATAGACTGGACCCAAGACAAGCTCGCCGGCTTCAAGCGGCCGCGCAACATCATCTTCCTGTCTCCAGAAGAAATGCCTCGCAACACCACCGGTAAAATTCTGCATCGCATGCTTAGAGATATGCTGGCCGAGCGCGCCTCTGCTCACACCAAAGGAGAAGTCGCGTGACCGAAACTCAAGACCTCAACCGCGACATTGACAGTGTCGCCGCATGGATCGCCAAACTGCTGCAGGAACGCGGGATTGATAGGGTCTTTGGCTTACAAGGCGGCCACATCCAGCCGATCTGGGACAACCTTGGCAAGCTGGGCATCCGCATCATCGACGTGCGTGACGAAGGTGCTGCAATTCACATGGCTCATGCCCACGCTGAACTAACTGGTACACTTGGTGTCGCGATGGTTACAGCTGGCCCAGGGGTGACGAACTGCGTAACAGGCATAGCGAATGCGTCACTCGCGCGGGCCCCTGTCCTGCTAATAGGCGGCTGCACATCGCGACCCCAGGCAAATATGGGTCCTTTGCAAGACATTCCCCATGTCGATATTATGCACCCTATCACCCGCTATTCCCGCACCGCACGCGTGGCTGCGCAAGTAATCCGCGAAATAGACGAGGCAATTGCCCGCGCGCAGGGAGATATGGGAGAGCCTGGTCCGTCCTATATCGAAGTACCAACGGATGTTCTCCGGACGCGTGTTGCGGCGAAGCTTATCCCGACAGACTGGATGTCGGCAAAACCTGCCCGAGTGACAGCGCCAGATCCTGAAATATTGGCCGAGGCGGTTGCCGCAATCAGGGCTGCAAAGCGACCACTGGTCGTCAGTGGCCGCGGTGCGCGCGGTTCGGCTGGGGCGTTGGTTCCTTTTCTTGATGCAGTCGATGCCCTTTACCTTGATACGCAGGAAAGCCGTGGCCTTGTACCGTCCCATCACCCGTCAGTGGTCGGTGCAGTCCGCGCAGCAGCAATGGCGCAGGCCGATTTGGTGATCACACTTGGCCGAAAACTCGATTACCAACTTGGCTTCGGCTCGCCCGCTGTCTTTCCCGACGCCAAATTCTTACGGATCTCTGACACCACAAGCGAATTGATTGACAACCGCCGAGGAACACCAGAAATTTTGGCCCCTGTCAGTGTAACGCTTGAAGATTTGACCAAGGCGCTCGGAAATAATTCTGGCACACGCGATAATGACTGGTTGTCAGGACTGCGCACCAAACATGCCTCTCGGATCGAGAAAGGCCGCACAACGCCAACCCCACAGACCGGACCTGATGGCAAAATTCACCCGATGGCCATTTTCGAGGCATTGCGCGATATTGCCGACCCCGACTATATTGCGGTGGCGGATGGGGGTGACTTGCTAAGCTTTGCGCGGGTTGGGTTAACAGCGTCGACTTATATGGACGCAGGTGCTTTCGGTTGTCTGGGTGTGGGCGTGCCTTTCGCCGTCGCTGCGGCGCTCGCATTTCCTGAACGGCAAGTGATCTCGGTCAATGGCGACGGTGCCTATGGGATCAATGCGATGGAAATCGACACCGCAGTGCGGCATGGCGCAAAGGCTGTATTCATCGTTTCGAACAACGCCGCGTGGAACATCGAGCGCTATGACCAAGAGTTCAACTATGGCGGCCGAGTGATCGGCACAACACTGCGCCATTCGGACTATGCCGCTATGGCCCGTGCGCTAGGCGCCCATGGCGAAAGGGTCGAAAACTCCACCGATCTGGCCGCCGCGATCCGCCGTGGTATTGAGAATGCGCCCGCTGTGATCGACGTCGTGACATCTCAAGGGGTGGCGTCTTCTGATGCGCAAAAGGGACTAGGCTTTGTCCCCGACTATCAGGCACTGACCGCATGGGACGACGCAGAGCGCAAGCGACGCGAGGAGACATGACGAAGCTGTCTATAGGACAAGCGAGCGCTTGGGAAGAAGTAACAAGGATTCGTCGTCCATTTGATTGACCCGCGTCAAGAATATGTGGATCATGTTAGTGATTGTGCACGGGCAAGCGAAGTATCTGACACGGGCTGCATTGTGATGCGCCCTGACGATCATGTAGCATCGCGCGCGGATGAGTTGGCCGAGGTATCCAAAGACCGAACTTAGCCGCGTTATGAACGCAATTTAGTCACGATAGGACAGCGAATGGAAACGGGATATTTCACCGAAGAAAACTCAGCAGAGGTTGTCGCAGGACGCATTGCTGACACCACCGATCCACGGTTCAAGGAAATCATGACCGTGCTGATCCGTCACCTGCATGCAGCAGTGAAAGAGATTGAGCCGACCCAAGACGAGTGGTTTCAGGCAATTCAATTCCTGACCGCAACGGGCCATATGTGCGATGATTGGCGACAGGAATTCATATTACTGTCTGATGTGTTGGGTGTGTCCATGCTGGTGGATGCCATCAATAATCGCAAACCCTCTGGCGCATCAGAATCCACCGTTCTGGGTCCATTTCACGTGGCAAACGCACCTGAACTGGAATTAGGCAGCAACATTTGCTTGGATCAAAAAGGCGAACCCATGTTGGTCAAGGGTCGAGTATTGGACACCAACGGTGCGCCGATCCCCAATGCCAAGGTCGATGTGTGGCAGGCCAATGATGAAGGGTTCTATGATGTTCAACAAAAGGGACATCAACCCGATTTCAATTTGCGTGGTGTGTTTCGAACAGACGACCAAGGACGTTATTGGTTCAACGCTGTGCGGCCAAAATTCTATCCTATTCCAGATGATGGCCCTGTTGGGAAAATGTTGGCGCGTATGGGGCGGCATCCCTTCCGTCCCGCGCATCTGCATTACATCATCGAAGCGGAGGGGTTTGAAACACTTACAACTCATACCTTTGATCCAGATGATCCCTATATCAATTCCGATGCGGTATTCGGGGTCAAGGAAAGCCTGATCGCGCAATATAAGGACGCAACTCCAGAAGGCGGCGATCAGAAACAATGGGAAGTTGAATTTGACTTTGTCCTAGCACGGAGTTGAGCATTTGCGAATTTATAAGGCTTCATCGAAACTTTGATGCGCGACTTGCGGATGAACATTCATCTCATGAATCTCATAAAACAACCAGGTTCAGCGAGATTTCTTGCTAATCTTCCTTTATAAAACAATCTTTGACGATATTAAGTTTGTATTGTTTGTACGATTAGAGAACTAAGGCAGTACATGAAAAGCACTGATGTTCTGATAGTAGGCGCTGGACCATTTGGCTTGATGTTGGCAATCGAATTAGGTCGCCGCAATATAAAAGCGTCGGTTATAGATAAAAAGCCCACTACCGCTTTCAATCCGCAAGCCAACGCTACACAAGCTCGTACGATGGAATATTTTCGCAGATTAGGCTTTGCAGAAGAAATACGCGAGCTTGGCCTGCCGCGAGAATACCCAACTGACATAGCTTATTATACTCGCTTTGCTATGGATGAACTTGGACGCTTTGAATTACCGTCTGCGTCTGATGCAGCAAAAAGAATTCTTTCAAATAGTGGCTCTTGGACGGCGGCGGAAGCCCCCCACCGCGTAAGTCAAAAATTCGTTGAGCGCGTATTATTAAAATATGCGCAACAATGCGCTAGCATTGATGTTTCGTTTTCGACTGAGCTTTTGGAATTTGAGCAATCGAACGATTTCGTGGTAGCGTCCTACAAGCATCAAAAATCATCCTCTCCTAAACAAATAAAAGCCAAGTTCTTAATTGGTGCTGATGGTGCTCAAAGCTTGGTTCGCCGTTCATTAAAAAAGAAATTAGAAGGCGAATTTGGAAAAAAACGCCATTTCATGGGTGGCCGGATGTATGCTGTTTATCTTCGATGCGAGGACTTTTACAGGGTTACAAAAACAAAACCTGCATGGATGCACTGGACATTTAATCAAAACCGAAGAGCATTCATGGCTGCAGTGGATGGTTTGGGTGAATTTGCATTTCACACCCAACTTTCGGAGCAAGAACAAGAGGACCAAATAACAGACGACAAAGCCAAAAGACTTTTTTGGGAGGCAGTAGGAGTAGAAATCGAATGTCAAATATTGTCCCACATGCCATGGACTGCTGGTCACGCCGCTGTGTCAAATTCATTTATCGAAGGGAGAGTACTCATAGGCGGCGATGCTGCTCATTTATTCACTCCGACTGGAGGACTTGGATATAATACTGCAGTGGAAGATGCAGTTAATCTCGGTTGGAAAATTGCTCATGTCATAGAAGGTCAGGCTAGCGAAAATTTACTTCAAAGCTATGAGCATGAGCGCCGTCAAACTGCATTAAGGAATACGCAGTACGCCAGAAAATTTGCTGACTCCATTGGAAACTTTATTCCTCACGATGATATAGAGTCACAAAACAAAGCCGGAATTGAACAGCGTGAAATAGCCGGACAGTATTTAGTTGATCATGCAAAAAAAGAATTCAATATTCCCGGAATTACATTTGGCGCGAGATATGATGGTTCACCAATATTGCCAAAAAATGATGTTGGTGAGATCACAGATAATGCAAATGAATATAAACAAACCCCAATACCCGGAGGTCGAGCTCCTCATTTTTGGTTAAGCGAAACTAAATCAATTTATGATGAATTTGGCTTTAACTGGACCTTGATTAGGTTTCGGCCCATATCGGACTCCGCCGATACAATAATTGAAGAATCTAAAAATCGCGGATTGGACCTGAAAATCCTTAATATCGAGAACCAGGAAATAAAAAAGTTTTACGACGCGAACCTAATCGTCATTAGACCTGATCAAATAGTTGCCTGGCGCGGAAATACATCAGAAGGGTTTGATTGGGACTTGTTGTTAGGAAATCTAATTTGATTACGTTTCACATTTCTTACGATGCTACCAATCCATATAAACAACTGTGTTCTTTCAATGGGTTCGAGACACAGTGCCGGACCCCGGAATCTCCACATAAAAACACGAAAAAGTGTGTGTTTGGTGTGTTTTTGAATCACACACGCATAGCGTTAACATGCGATAATTAAGTCATTGATATTGTTTTTGAAAGTGGTGCCCGGGGGCGGAATCGAACCACCGACACGAGGATTTTCAATATAGATGGCAGTAGAGAATTTAGTGAATACAGTATGTTGTATCTTCAAGAAACTGGTGTGCACAAAAGTGTGTCTTGGAGTTTTTAATAGTTTGTATCAAACACTGTGTCTATAACCAATGGCGGGACCCAATTCTTCCTTATTACTTCAACTGAGTGCTTATAATAAGAAGTGATACTATTTTTCAGCAGTTCGGGCGTTATAACTCTGTCAATTTCACTGGCATCCCTGTTTTTGCGGATTGCGTCGCCGCTTCGGCCATAGCCAATGCATCAATGCCATCTGACAAGGTGACTGGAATATCGGCACCATTGGTTAACGCATCCACAAATGCACCCCATTCCGCCGCATAAGCAGGCATATACCGTTCCAGGAAGAAGTAAGTTGGCTTAGCGCCTGTCACGCCGTTGGTGGTTGATTTGACGACGGTGTTTTCCAACATGTTCTTTGCCTGCAACAGTCCCGCGGACCCAAGCAGTTCCACCCGCTGATCATATCCATAAACTGCACGACGCGAGTTTTTAATAACAGCAATGCGGCCATCGGCATATGTCAGCGTTACAACAGCCGTATCAACATCACCCGCCGCGCCGATTTCGGCATCAACAATACAGCTGGCAGTTGCCATGACCGTCACTGGCGCCTCACCCATCATGAAGTTTGCCATGTCAAAATCATGGATCATCATATCGCGGAACAATCCGCCCGATACTTTCACATAGGCAATCGGGGGTGGTGCGGGATCAAAGGATGTAATCGACAATAACTCTGCTTTGCCAATTTCCCCTGCATCAAGGGCCGCTTTCATCGCACCAAAGTTTGGATCAAATCGAC
>Ga0181557_1000462_pt1 | contig 51396 bp, 43 predicted proteins | sample 011ome_23_FD_148632 | JGI IMG/M metagenome (GOLD analysis project Ga0181557, IMG submission 148632) | Coastal salt marsh microbial communities from the Groves Creek Marsh, Skidaway Island, Georgia - 011506CT metaG (spades assembly) | ecosystem: Environmental > Aquatic > Marine > Intertidal zone...
GATGACCTTTCTGATAAGCATCTGGACACTTTCATCCATGGGTTCCACACAGAAAATTGATCAACGAACACCACGACCCTACCCACTTAACCCTACCAACTTAGCTGCCTAAAGGTCTCTACGGCAGCCTCTATTCATTCCGAACCGCCGCGGCAAAAGCGCGAGGCAGCGGTCGCTTTGGCAGCAAACCGACAATAAGCGCGCAAGCATCGGCACGCCATGCTAGCTAGTGCCATGCTAATAAGCGCTCAGGCACTAGTCCCGCAACAGGGTGAGCGGTTCAGAACCTAATTGACCTCACCGATTAGAGTATCTGAACCTTTTGACTGATGACCGATCTGGAGAATATCTGAGTGTTTAGGCTGATTGCCAAGCTGCTGAGCGCCTGAATCTTGAAACTCATTGTCAATCCAGCGAGCGTCTGAAAACTTTAATGCACCCTTCGGTTCAAGCCCCGCAACAGGGTGAGCGGTTCAGAACCTAATTGACCTCCCCGATTAATGAGTATCTAAACCTTTAGCCTGATGACTGATCTGAAGACTATCTGAGTGTTTAGGCTGATTGCCAAGCTGCTGAGCGCCTGAATCTTGAAACTCATTGTCAATCCAGCGAGTGTCTGAAAACTTTAAAGCCCTCAGGCACAAGCCCTGCAATAGGGAAAGCAGTTGAGAACCTAAATGACCTATCGGTTTACTGAGCACCTAGGCCTTTACACCGACCGCAGTTGTTAGATTAGGCGACGACCTAAGAACAACTTGAGCCAACTTGCTGACGCTGCTCAGGACCAAGGGACCGCCCTAAGGCGCAGGTTACCTTGGGGTAAGCGTAAACATCCAAAGACCCGGAAACCCAAAGCCCCCAAGACCATAAAAGGCAGAGTTGGCATGTAACTTGTATTCAACCAAGCGTAAACACAAGACGCTTCCGAGTCAGAATACCGGAGGCCTAATGTAAATTATTGATTAACATAGGTTTTACCATGACCCCTGATAAAAACAATGCGATCACTGGCCGCTGGAAACAAAAATTCGTCAATAAGCTGACGCTTTCAACCATGATCTTGGCGCTCGCCGGCACCCTTGCAACATCTACTCATGCGAACCGCCCCGTCTCTGAAAGCCGAGATAATATCTTTAGAGCCGCCAAGGAAGGCGTGCTGCGCATGCCTGAGGTGCGGGCGCTGGCAAATCCCCAAATCAGCAGCACTCAGCTCGATAATCGAGTGCGCCTCGCCGCCTGCCCAGGCCCCTTGCATGCCGAACCCACCCATCGGTCGTTTCGAGGCGGCAGACTGACGCTAAAAGTCTCCTGCGAGCACGAGATTTCATGGTCAATCTATGTGCCAGTAACGATAACCTCGGATATGACCGTCGTTAAGGTCAACCGCAGCCTACCGCGGGGCACGATTCTTAGCGAACACGATTTGCAAGCGCTTTTGGTTCAGCGCAGCCCAGGCCATTTACCCCTTATTAACCATATCGAAGAGGCCGTGGGCTCTGCGCTCAAACGACCACTCACCGCCGGCACCGAACTTCAGCACAGCATGCTTGAAGCGCCGGTCGTGATTAAACGGGGCGACCAGACCGTCATTGCCGCGGGAAATGCCAATTTTTCGGTTCGTATGACCGGTAAAGCACTACAAGATGGTGCCGTAGGCGAGCAAATCAGAGTGCAAAACTTGGCCTCAAAACGCACCATTCAGGGCGAAGTACAGGCAGATGGCACGATTGCCGTCATGCAATGGTAAAAAAAACTAAAGTTTTATGAAATAATGTCGATAACCACGGTACGCCAAGGAAGAATTGGCCGCCAAACGATAGGAAAACACTGAAATGGCCATGGATATTAAGCCAACTCAAACTGGGGTTACCCAGACGCCGACGCAAAAGCCTATGCAGGCTAAAGCGGCTGCGGATCTTTCCAATCGGGCAACAAAGACCGACACGGTCACTGTTACCACGGCCGCAGAAGACTTAATCGAAATGGAAAAGCAACTCTCGTCCCTCAGTAATGCTGATGATGCGCGCATCGCCAATATCAAGGCGCAGGTGCAAGCGGGTAGTTTCCAAATTGATTCGGCGAAGATTGCTGAGAAGCTAATCGAACAGGAAACAGACCTCCTGTAACCCCGTTATCGGCCCTCTAATGACTAGGAGAGCCCGATGAGTGAATTTGAACCCCACCAATACCGATCCGCTTTGGCGAATTTGCTTGCGAGCCAGCAGACTTTGCTAACGTCGCTAAAGGGCTGCATTGCCGAAGAACGCGAGGCCTTAAATAATCGCCAGAGCGAAACCTTGTTTAAGCTTGCCAGCGATAAACAATCGCACATGGAAAACCTTGAGCAGTACTTGCAGCAAAGCAAAACTGTGGTTGACCATCTGAAAGCTCAAATGCCTGACGCCAGCACCCAAGACATTTTCTTATGGTGCGACCCAAGCGGTGCCTTGGATGAATTGCGATTGGATGTAACCCATTTGACGGATGAATGTTTGACCGCCAATCAGCACAACGGCATCCAAGTCAGGCGTCAGGCCCAACAAGTCAGGCGCGCCCTATCGACCCTGCGAGGCGAGGATCTTACCGCCATCGGCTACGGGGCTCGGGGTGAAAACCACAAAGGTCATGATTCGAGAAGCCTAGGCAAAGCCTAGTGGCCTAACCGGTTCACCCTTATCACCTAATCGAACCTAGCGCGGCTGGATCGGTTCCAGACCGCACCACGTGGCAATAAACAACGCCAAAGTTTTGGTGATTCGTCGAATTGACTCGATACTAACCCGCTCGTTAAACCCATGGATGTTGTCTGAATGAGGGCCATAAACCAGGCAGGGGGTGTCGGCATAAAGTGCAAATACTCGTGCATCTAAATATGCTAGCGATGTTATCGATGACAGGGGCTCAGCTATAACCGACTGATGCAGCGTCGCCAACAGTGCTTCCGCGTCGGAGCCTGGTGCTAATTCGTATCCTTCTGCCATAAAACCATTAAAGGTGACCTTAGGTGGGTTGTTCGACAAAAAGGGATGCTGCCCGGAGGCTTTCAACAAAAACTGCTCGATCGCGCGAGCCTCGGCGTGTGCATCTTCGCCCGGGTATAGGCCAGTTCTAACATCAAACGTGCACCACGCTGGAACCGAGCTTGCCCAATCGCCGCCTGCAATTTTGCCGACATTGACATTGATGGGCTTGTCGATATCAGCGAAAGCTGGGAACTCGCCTTTTTTTGCATTCCGATCGCGTTCAAAGGTTTTGAGTGCCTGAATCAGAAAAGCCGCTGCATCGATGGCATTGGCACCGCTGCTCGCGGAGGCGACATGCACGGGATGCCCTGTCACAGACACTTGAAACCAAATTACCCCAACATTCGTTCTAACCAGCGACTCACCCACCGGCTCAGGTATGATCGCCGCATCAGCCCGATAACCTCGCAGTAATGCCGCCAGCGCACCATTACCGGTGCATTCTTCTTCGGTCACGGACTGCAAATACAGCGGGGCTGCTGGCTGCATGCCAATTTGCCGAAGCGCATCAAAAGCAAACAGATTAGCACCAAGACCCGCCTTCATATCGCCAGCACCCCGGCCGTATAGCCAATCACCGTCACGGTAGGGCTCAAAAGGCGGGTTTTCCCAAAGACCTATCGGCCCCGTAGGCACCACATCAACATGACCGTTTAGGATCAGTGAGCGGCCGGTCTGAGCCCTCGGTCTGTGGGTGGCAACCACATTAATCGCTTGATCATAGGGAACGGTTACCGGGGCGTAGCCAGGGTGATGGCATAACGCCGAAGGATCTATCTGCCAGCGATCGACGCCCAGACCTCGAGCCGAATAGGCATCGGCCAAAAAATCCTGGCAGGTACCCTCCTGACCGCGGGTCGAAGGAAACCGAACCAAGGCTTCAGTAAATTCTAATTGCCGATCAAAGGCTGCATCGACGGCATCAAGTAAGTGTGTTTTTTGGTCAAGGGGCAGAGGCTGCATTAGATACTTCGATCCCCCTAGCGTTGAAATCTGTAAGTCAACCCAGAAGCGTATCGCACATTCTGGGGTTCAACGCCGGATAGCGGATTACTGTCATGATCATAGGCAACCGTGAGATCCATCGACAATGCGCTTGAGATTTTCACTTCAAACTTTGCGAGCGCAATACTCCTTAGATCACCAGGGTCATCAAATTTCGGTTGCAAATAAGCAGAAAAGCTCACGCTTGCGGCCGTGGCCAAGGCCAGCGGAATCTCGGTGGTGAGATAAATATTCGCCCGCTGATTGGTTTCTGATCGTGCTAAATCGACGTAACGCTCGCGCTCTACCAAACCGCCAATACCCAGCAATAACCTTCGCTTGCTCTCGTACTCGCGCTCTAAGCGATACCCGACGCCGATCACGTGTCGCGAATCAAGCCTTTGAAATCGATCCTTTTGAGTCTGCACGTATCCCTCAATGCCTCGGCCTGCCGCCAGCGCCCGAACATACCGACCATGCAAAAACTGATTGTCCGCGGTATCACGACCGCCGCTGTCAGCTCGGCTATAGCTCCCGATCAACATCAACGTGCGATCTTCGGTTCGCCATAAGTTGTGCGTCTCTAACGAAAAGGTCTGCCGCGCATCATTACCGGTTGCACCGCTAAAATCTAAACTCCAAGCGCTGAGCACTTCGGCATCGGGTGCGGTGTAATACTCATCTTGCACATCGACAATAGCCCAGGTCGTCGTGGGCACGGTTGCAACCGCCAGCACTAGCCCTGATATCCACCGACGGTAACGTTTGAATGCACTGCCTAATTTCTTTCGGGAAATTTTAAAACCTCTAACCATCGACTGACCTCTCATCATCAAGGACGCATTCTGCACCCTCGACAAACTTCTCGCAACGCGGCGCATAGGCACAAGCGACAAACCTCGTTATCATACGCCGCTCATCTCTGCGGGAGGCACACGTGCCACCAACCCCTGGTCAAGTCGATTTTTCTACCAAACTCTATTACGGCTTTGGGGCCGTCGCCAACGGTGCAACCGCCAACGGCTTTAACTACCTGTTACTGTTTTACTACAGCCAGGTCATTGGATTGCGCGCCGATTTGGTGTCTCTCGGAATATTAATTGCGTTAATCGTCGATGCTGTGTCTGACCCTTTGGTGGGCTATATTTCGGATAATTTTCAATCTCGTTTAGGGCGCAGGCACCCCTTTATGTACGGCGCTGGCGTCCCAGTTGCAGCAGCTTACTTTTTTTTATGGTCGCCGCCTGACCTACCAGAGACAGAGCTGTTTTTATATTTCGTGGCGATGAGCGTACTCATCCGAACGCTTATTACCTTTTATGAGATCCCCGCGACCGCCCTCGTCGCTGAACTAACTGAGGACTACGACAAACGTACAGAACTCATGAGCTTTCGGTATTTTTTTGCCTGGTGGGGCGGTCTCACCATGGCCGTACTCAATTATTTGGTTTTCCTGCCAGAATCGAAGGGCGGCCTTGAATATATCGAGGGCTGGCAGAACTATGGGCTCACGGCTTCTATCATCATCTTCATCTCAATTTTTGTTTCTGCCGCTGGCACCCACAAACATATTCCGAATCTCAAACAGCCCCCGCCGAAAACCGGTTTTTCTTTAAAGAAAACCGTCGGTGAACTGAAAGAAACTTTATCGAACCGGTCGTTCTTTGCGCTGTTCATTTCGGCGCTGTTTATGGCGGTTGCCTCGGGTGTCTCGACCTCGCTCAGCATCTATTTCTCACGCCACTTCTGGGAGCTCACCAGCAGCCAAATTGGCTACATGAACTTACCCTACTTTTTATCAGCACTCGTCGCGCTGTGGATAGCACCTTGGATATCGAAAACGCTCGGCAAAAAGCGGGGCGGCATGGTCACGCTGGGCGTTTCCTTCGCGATGGCGCCAATGCCTTACATCCTACGCTTGCTCGACTGGTTTCCAGAAAACGGCACCGATGCGTTGTTTTGGACACTTGTGGTATTCAATGCCCTTGAAGTCATGCTGATTATCGTCGCTGCATCGCTGGTGGCCGCGATGATTGCGGACGTCGTCGAAGATAGTGAGGTAAAAACGGGCAGGCGATCAGAAGGCATCTTTTTTGCCGCTAATAGCTTCGCGCAAAAGGCTGTTAATGGGCTGGGCGTCGTTGTCGCCGGTCAGATTTTAGCGATCATCCAATTCCCTACCCAAGCAAAGCCAGGAGAAGTCGCTGAGACTACCATCACAGACCTAGCAATTTACTACATCCCCGTAATTTTGGTTTTTTACATTGTTGCGCTGTCGATTCTCTCGCTCTATAGAATCAACCGAGCCGGGCACGAGGCAAACCTTAAGACCCTCGCCGAGCCGGGCAGCCGATAACGTGCTCTGATCATTGGCAACGGTTCTCTGGAATTACTCCGCCTATTCCTGTGCGTTTTTGTGGGCTTTTAGACAGCTTAAGACCAAGCGCAACCCTGCCACTAAAACCTTTATACTATCTTTATCGCACCGCCAGCCCAGTTAGCCCGGCGGTTGAATCTAACCACGAAGCGCGACTACTGCGCCCGCACTGATGAGAATCGCCATGCAGCCTGACTCTTCCAGCCGTTTTTTAATGGATGATGCCGATATCCGGGGCTACCTCCTGCAGCTAAACGAAACCTATACACACGCATTGGCTGCCACCGATTACCCTCAGCCGATAGCAATTTTGCTGGGCGAATTCTTAGCGGCATCAGCGCTTCTGGCGGAAACACTTAAATTCAAAGGCCGACTGTTGCTTCAGGTGAAAGGCCTTAAAGAGGTCACCCTGCTCGCCGCTGAAGCGACCAGCGAGCGTAGTCTGCGTTGCGTTGCACGTCATCAGCCTTTAACTGATCTGTCACAAGCGGGATTTAAACAGCTACTCGGCGAGGGGACTTTACTCGTCACGATCGAACCCGACCAAGGCGAGCGCTATCAAAGCCTGGTGCCCCTGACCGCGGGCACCCTTGCCGAATGCCTAACCTTTTATTTTGGGCAATCAGACCAGCTGGGGACCCAAATCCAGCTACATTCAGACGGACGGGTAGCTACTGGCTTTTTGCTGCAACAATTGCCACCTCAACGAGAGACCGATGAGCAAAGACGGGCCAACCAGTGGCAGCACTTTAGCCTGCTCGCGGCGACCCTCACCCCAAATGAAATCTTAACGCTATCAGAAGCAGCGATTTTAAAACGGTTGTTTGCCGAGGACTCGGTGCAACTGTTTGCATCCCAGCCTTATCGGTTTGCTTGTACCTGTAGTCAAACTCGGATGGCAAATGCCCTGATTGGTCTGGGCGAGACAGAGCTAGAAGCGCTTTTTAAAGCAGAGCCGACCCTCGTCTTAAACTGCGAATTCTGCGGCCAGACGTATCACATCGAACAAGATCAAGTTGGCCCGTTGGCCCGGGGCGACAGGCCCGCGCATTAGAACTTGGGCGCTCCGGGGATAGTCTCCACCAGCTGCTGATAACCGCTGGCGCTATGCGTTGCTGGCCTTAGTACGGTCAGTGTGTAAACACAAAAAGTAGTAGACCGTCACACGCTGTCATCAAATCTAGATGCTATGGTGATTCCAGGTGAGTTCGGGCGAGGCAGCACTAAAAGCGCGCTTCAAAGCAGAGTGGACTCTCGTCTTAAGCTGCGAATTTTGCGGCCAGACTTATCACATCAAACAAGATCAAGTTGGCCCGCTGGCCGGTGGCGACAGGCCCGGATGACAGGCCCGCGCGTTAGAACTTGAGCGCTTTAGTGATGGTCTCCACCAGCTGCGGGTAACCGCTGGCATTACGCATTGCTGGCCTTGGTACGTTCGGTGCGCAAACACAAAAAGAAGCAGACCGTTGCACAAGCTGTCATCAGGTGCCACATGCCATGGGCCTGAAGCCAAGTATCAGGATCACACCAAGGGTGATCAGGTTTACCGGTTTGCCAAATGGCAAACGCCCCTAGATAGCTCGCCATCCCTAGGAAAAACCAAGGCACGTAGGTGCGCTGTCCCGGTGGCGCATGAGGTGACAACAAGCCCGGCAGCCAAAACAGCAGCACCCACCAGTAACGGGCAGGATCTGCCCACATCACCATTGGCGTCAACCCGAAGATACCGGCAACCCCGAAGCCAACAAACCCCGATAGCCACCGCAACTGCTGAGAATGGAAACGATAAAGCACTTCGCTGATCACCCAGAAAGCAATCGAAAGCCCAAAAAAATCCAGGTTGATGCCCAACCCCCAGCCGTTAACCCACCGGCCGACGCCATAAATCACCACCAAGCTGGCATAGACCCCGAGCAAACGTGCTGAGCCCCAACGTCCCATCGCGCTGACATTGATCAGCCATGGAATCAAAATATACATCACCATACTCAGGTTATCGGCCCAGCCTCCCCAGGCCGTGTGGGTGCCATGCATTAATAGCGACCCGGGGCCTAGCCAAATCACTGCACCAGCATAAAGCAACGCTACCGGATTATGGCCATACATCAGCCCCGCACGGGCAGCCTGGGCATCTCTACCGAGAACCCATAGCATCCAAAGGCCTGCAACCATAAAGCCTAGATTACTGAGCGCATTTACCGGTTCATAAAAGAGCCCCGGTTGCACCCGTTCGCACCAGCGAGACACCTCACCGACGGCTTGCTCGACACTGGCAACCGGGCCCCAACCATTCCAACCTAGCAAGATATAGCCGACAAAAAACAGCGCACTTGCAACCAAACCAAATATCAAGGGCCGGTAAGCAAGATCAGATTGAGGTGTTGAAGCAGAGGTTGTCATTATAATGTATCTACCTTGTTGTTGACTCACGTTGAGACTCTCGGCAAACCGAGCCCCACTGCGATATTTACAGCGCTCTAATTACACCCCGCCGATTACACCCATTCCATTACAGCCAGCCGATTGCGGCCATCCAATCCGTTCACTGCCAGCCACCCAGGAAAGGGGTACTATGATCTTTGTCGCAACATCATCGGCCTTTTATTGCGGTCTGAGTCTTAATTGGCTAAACCCGGTGCAACTGTCGCGGCGCCCCAATACTCTGCTCTTTACTTCCCGTGTTGGTAAGGTTTACCAAATTTACGCGGCGGTCCTATGTCTCTTGCCGCGCCCACTGGGCACCACCTTTTGGTGCCATAAATCTAAGGGCCTGAGGTCCTCGCACCCTGTTTTGTCGCTGCTTGTTAGGACTTAGCCGAGTATCGAACCCATCACCTGACTGCCTACGCATTTAAATGCGCTCTGCCCTTCAAAACCTGGCTAAATCCTAGCGAATGACCCGAAGGTTTATCCGCCAGCCCTGTTCAGGCGTAACTGTCTTTTAGTGACATATCTTCTCTGAGGGTCCTTGAGGCAAAGTAGTAATGCAGCGCCGACCAAAAATTACCCGCAACGGCCAAGATCAGAAGCGAGTAACGAATGGCATCAACCCCATAATCCGCGGTTAAAAAATCACTCAACATTCCTGCAAATACTGGCCCTAGACCGAGACCAATCAGATTTAACACAAACAACAAAATCGCGGATGCGGTGGCACGCATTTGTGGTGGCACTAGCGTTTGGGTCATCCCAAACGTTGGGCCTAAATACATTGGTCCCAAAATTGCGCCGGGCACTGCCAGCAACAGCGCCAGCAAAGGATCTTCTGTTGTATAAAAGAAAAACGCGAAGGGCACGGATAGAAACGTCGCAACACCAGGGAATAGCATGTACCAGCGCTTGTCTTTCTGGCCAAATCGATCGCCCAAATAGCCGCCTAAGAAGGTACCTAAAATTCCGGTTAGGCCAATCAAAAATAAATAGCTCGAGGTTTCGGCCAAACCGTAGCCGTGGATCCGCATAAAAAACGATGGCAAAAATAAGGCAACGCCATAACCCACAAACGCATGCAAAGCACCCGCAAACGAAAGATGCCGAAAAGACCGCAGGCTCCACATAAACCGCAATGTCTCTGGGAGCGAGATCGCCGGCGGTTGGGGCGCAGTCGGCACAGTTTGCTGCTGCCCACGAATGGGTTCTCGAATGGTTAAGTAAACGACCGCTGCCAATACGATGCCAGGACAACCCACCAACAAAAACGCCATACGCCAGCCATAGTATTCGCCAATCCACCCCCCTGCCAACGTGCCGATGGCGCCCCCGATGGGTATCCCCATCGAATAGACCGCTAACGCAGTGGCGCGTTTTTGCTCTGGAAAATAGTCCGAGATCATCGAATGAATCGGCGGCGAGCACCCCGCCTCGCCGATACCAACACCCACCCTTGCGAGTAGCAAACCCCCAAAGGATTTTGCGGTGCTGGTAAACATGGTCATTGCGCTCCAAATCAAGATTGCTGCCGCAACGATATTTTTTCGCGTTCCGACGTCTGCCCAGCGTGCAATGGGAATACCAGCGAAGGTATAAAACAGCGCAAAGGCAATGCCACCCAACAGCCCCAATTGGGTATCGCTTAGCTCGATTTCTTGCTTGATCGGTTCAATCAAAATTGAAAATATTTGGCGGTCAACAAAATTGACGATATACACCAGTAAGAACATCGCCATGGCGTACCGCAAATAACCTTGACTGTAAGCCCCAGATGCTTGCTCTGACTTGGATTCCAACCTTACCCCCTTTCACTCCAGTCTTATTGTTGTTCGCACCCGCTCAACCTACCACTTACAACAAATTCGACTTTGGCGTTGCCTACAATGACACGACCTCATACAACCAAACATCCCCTCGGGCGACCATCTCAAATATGGCATCGTCGCTCATGCCCTCGCTGCCCAACCCATATTTACCTGAGAACTTACGCATTACGGCAGGGATCTCGGCAGCTGTTTTTAAGCGCTGGAGTTGCTGAGGATAAAGGCCGCCATCGGCTCGAACGGTCACCCGATTATTCTGCTCGATATGCTTGGGCCAGTGTTTCCAGACTTTTCCCACCAGCGTGTTCATATAGCCGCTAACAAAATATAAGCGATCGTTTTCGACAACAAGCCAAATCGTTCGCGAGGTTTCAGGCTCGCTGGTTTGAAATTCGATGACCTCCCGTCCCTCTAGAAACCCAAATTGGGACAACGAAGGCCGCGCTTCACCCGAGCTAAAAGCACCACCAGAGAGCATACCCACGGGCCCATCAGAAAACCGCATGCCACCGAGCAAGAGCGCCACGCCAACACCGAGCAGTAATAGCACTGATATCAACCCCTTGATCGCTTTCATGGCCTATCCCCTTTAGACGACTCAAATACCCTAACACAGCTTCCTAGCTTGCCGTGGATAATTTGGATCAAGGTTGCAGCCATTCTAAAAGCGGATCAAAAATAGACCAGAAAAAGCTTAATCAGGGACGCTTGCTTTTGCTCCAAGTTCAAGGTCTCATAAAGGCAACTCCTCATTGGATACCACCCATGATTATCTATGGCGATACCTTGAGCAAACAGCGGTTTGAGCAGGAAACTGGCTGGATCATCAAACCAGAGGGCGCCTGCAAGAATGACACTTGCATTCCCTTACCCTTCGATGAGAACACAACCGAGTATCCGGTAACCGCCCTCGCAGCCGCTATGAACTTACCTTTGGTATCTGCACCTGAGATGAACGCCAGTGCCCTTGGACACGACAGCCTTGGCAGCAATGCTTTGAAAAGCGCTAAAGCACCAGACTTTGCTTTACCAGATCTCAACGGGACTCTACATCGATTGTCTGATTATCTCGGCCAAAAAGTGATTCTTTATGCCTGGGCACCTTACTGAGGGTGCGCCAATCACTTGTCCGTGTGGCGAGTACTAAGAGATGAACTTCACGCCTCTGGGGTAGAACTGATTACCGTCGGCCTCGATAATCTTGGGGTTGAGGGTTGCCGAGCCGCCATTGAGACAGCCCAACCGAGCCATCCAGCCTTAATCGATACCCATCACGTGATGGCTAGATGCTTCGGGGTTGTCAACATTCCCCAATCTATATGGATTGATGAGGCCGGTATGATCGTTCGTCCCGTGACCTCTGCGCCTCCTCCACCGATCGATGCTCCAGATGCAGCGCCGCCGGATCTGACAGCGTTACCGGAACGCATGCTCAATATTATGGGTGAAGCGATGCAAATTGAGAGCGACCCAGACACTTACCACGCAGCCCTGAAAGACTGGGTTCTTAACGGTGCGGACAGTGTTTATGCTTTGACGCCAGAAGCCGTGATGGCAAGGTCAAGCGCGCCATCGCAGGATCGCGCCCTCGGTCATGTGCACTTTGAGCTGGCTTCAGAGGCGGTTGTTCAGGGCAAAAAACAGCTTGCGGTGTCTCATTTTCAGGCAGCGCATCGCTTGGTTCCTGATAGCTGGACGTACCGGCGCCAAGCTTGGTCCCTTGAGGCAGTTGAGGCTGCTGGGCCGTTTGCGCGCTTTTGGCAAGGGCCGCACCCGGAACGCCCTGAGGAATGGCCTTATGCGGGCGATTGGCTGACAGACATACGTCGAGAAGGCCCGACGAATTATTACCAGCCCTGGGAAGACTGACAGCAGTAGATCGAGTTGCTCTGAAAGCCCCCTGCTGACTCGGAGGCTTTCAGGACTCGGCTAAAAAACAGGGGATTTGCCGTGACTGAGACACACCAAGCACGGCTAGGTAAGCCTTGGCAGTAGGCTATCAGCGGCCCCAGCTGCACGGCACGTCGCCCTTGACAGCCTTAAACGCCGGCTTGCCCTAAAACATTCCTCCAGCGATCCCAGCCAATCATGGGCAATGAGGTGCTCCCACCCGGGCAAACAAAAAACTTGGTCGTATCACGATGCTATTTGCTGACGCTCACTAAGGCTATCTTTTAGCCTTTGATTTGGTGTCGAAAGGAGACCCTAAGGGATTGCTGGGCGCTTTGGTGTTGTGACGTGGTCAGGTCAATATCTGGACTACCCGTCGCCTAGACGCAAGCCCTCAAATTTTGGGTTGATTTTGCTCCAGCCCGCTCTAAGCTCTCAGGGTGCCTACAGCGAGGTAAACCCTTATGGAAAATCCACCATTACCCCAGCGCTACGCTGGCTTCTGGCTGAGGCTTGCCGCTACCATCATCGACAGTTTTTTGCTGTTTGCAGTGATCTTACCCGTGCTTTTTGCCATTTATGGCGTTGATTACTTTAAAGGCGACATGCGCATACAAGGCATTTGGGATCTGCTACTGCAGACCCTCGTGCCACTGCTCATCACTGTCTGGTTTTGGCGACGCTATCGCGGCACGCCAGGCAAAGTCATCCTCAAATTGGCTGTGGTCGACGGGTCAACCGGTCGAGCAATGACTCGCGGTCAAGCGGTCGGTCGTTATTTCGCTTACATCGCCTCGACTTTACCGCTTGGCCTAGGTTTTATTTGGATCGCCTTTGATCCCAAAAAACGGGCTCTGCATGACCTTCTATGTGGCACTCAGGTTATCGAACAATCTGGGCCCGACCGGAATTCTGATGTACCTACAACTTAAGGCAAACCTAGGCGGCCTATGGTGCCGGCATTCAGCGCATGTTACTTTGATGAGATTAAAGTAAGCCTAGCGAACACGCGGCAAGTACCAAGGAGCAATCATGACAATTTCGGTTATCGGGGCAGGGTTTGGCCGGACAGGTACGCTGTCTCTCAAGTTTGCTTTAGAAAAACTTGGGTTCGATAAGTGCTATCACATGATGGAGCTCAGGAATCATCCTGATCATCAGAGTCTGTGGGCCAAGGCGCATCAAGGCGCACCAACCGACTGGGACGCGTTGTTTGACGGCTATGCAGCAACCGTTGATTGGCCAAGTTGTAATCTTTGGGAGCCGATCGCCGAGGCCTACCCTAACGCTAAGATCATTCTGTCTTTGCGCGATCCCGAGAAATGGTATGACAGCGTGATGAATACCATTTATGCCTCATCAAAGGAGCGATTAGCGTCAGAGGACCCAATTAATCGAGCCGGCGGCCAGTGGGCAATGGATATTATTTGGGATCGCGTCTTCGAAGGCCGGATGGATGACCGCCAGCATGTCATTGACGTTTTTAACCGCCATAACGACTACGTTATGAAGACTGTGCCGGCTGAAAGATTGCTGGTTTTTGAGGCGGTGGCTGGATGGCAAGGATTATGTCCGTTTTTAAACAAAGACATCCCAGAGGACCCTTATCCTCGTGTCAATTCAACGGAGGATTTCAGAAGTATTTGGCATAAACAATCAGAAAAAAATTAACTTTCTGCGCAACCAAAGACCAAGGTTTTATGCTCTAACGTGGTCGACCGGTCTATCGATTAATCAGCGGTTTATATAAGGATATTGTCTATGAAACTTTGGCATTGTCAGGATGCCCGTTCTCTCAGGGCACTGTGGACGCTTGAGGAGCTTGCGCTCGACTATGAACTTGAATTGATGCCCTTTCCACCACGGTTCCTGCATCCGGGTTACCTTGAAGTTAACGTCTTAGGAACCGTGCCTTACTTTGTCGATGGCGATCATCATCTGACCGAGTCAACGGCGATCTGCCACTATTTAGTGGAAAAATATCAGCGCTATGATCTCGGGGTTAGACCCAATGAGGCAAGCTACGGCGCCTATTTAAATTGGCTATATCACAGTGATGCAACGCTGACATTTCCCCAGACTTTGTATTTACGGTATACCCAGCTAGAGCCGGATGAGACCAAAGCTTTGGTAGGTGAAGATTATAAAAAGTGGTATTTATCACGATTGCGCATGCTCAATGCCAGAGTCACCGATCATGAGTTCTTGGTTGATGATCGATTCACCATTGCTGACATCGCCTGCGGCTACGCATTGTATTTAGGCGAGAATTTAGGCATTTCAGAATTTTATAAAGCCCCTACCCATGACTATCTGCAGCGACTCAAAGCCCGACCAGGCTTTCAGCACGCTCAAAGTGCACAAGTGCCAAAGCCGAATGCAGATCAGGCATGAGCTTTAGATGGATGCGAACAAAGCCGGACAGATCACGCTTCTCAAGGCGTGTCGAGCCGAGCTGCCAACACACCCTCCTAAGGCTTACCCTATTGTCATGCGCGTCAAGCAAAGTAACAATCTCTCGAAATGCCAAAGCAAATGTGCTTCAACCCGATGACTGAAACCGAGCTCGGTGTTCAGCTTAAAGACGGCAGCGCCGCCTCGGCATTGTTTTATCAAATCTTGAAAACAGCCACAGAAGCCCATCCATTAGCCTTTAAGTCCGTTAACTTCTCCTCAAGCGCGAGCGATTTTCGCAGACAATACGTTGACTTGTTGCCGCGTTTTGAGGCGGCGCGACTCAATAGTGATGACCCACTTGGCATCGCCGTAGAGCTGGCCAATGGGTTTGCAGACCAGATGGTTTATCGAAGCGCTGATCAGGGTGAACCGCTCGCGTCTTACCTTGAAACACCAGTTGCAACACCGGAATTACTCAAGCTTGCTGCTAATGCAGCGCCAGGCTGGCAACCCCGGTTATCTGTTGGCGGCGAATCTTGGTCAAGCCTGCGGGAACTCGCCGCCGAGCTCTGGTCAAGGGGTCTGATTTCGAAGGGCGCATCATCAGCTTTTGAAAAACTTGCTGATACTTTTGGCGATGCTCCAAGCATCAACCTTCAGGGCCGAAAAATCGTGATATTTGGCGCTAGCGCAGAGATGGCCCCGACTGCCCAGTTACTTGCCGCAGGTGCTGATGTGCTTTGGATCGATTTATCGCAACCAGACGCCCTCAAAAACAGTGATTGCCGGGGCGGAACGCTGTATTACCCTAAAAAGGGGATTGATTTACTTACCCAACCCCGTGACGCGCTTGCAATGATTCAAGCCTTCGCAGCGGGCGCAGCTGTTGACTTGTGTCTTTATGCTTATGCACCCGGCCACGCCAGAGAGATGCGCCTTTCAGCAGCCATGAACGCAATCGTCAATGCTCTACCAGCCGAGCTTATTGCCAGTGTCACCTTATTGCTGTCGCCGACAACGGCAACGCCGCTAGATCATGATGATCTCACCGCGCTTGCAAAACGTCGTGCCAGTCGTCCTTTTTGGGAGGCCTTCTTAGAGCCCCTCGGTATCTTAGGTCGAGGCGGCGGCACTGCCGCGGCAAGGCATACCCCACACACGGTTGGTGCTGCGAGCCGAACGGTGGTGGCAATCCAAGGGGCAAGCTATCAAGCGGCGCAATACCTCGGAAAGCTCATGACAGCGATCACCTGGCAGACGCGAGGCCAACTCGGCAAATCAAACCCCAGACTGATGACCGTCTCAGCAAATACTGCCGCCATTACCCAAACAAAATCCCTGGCCCACCCGGTATTTGATGCGGCCTTTGCCGGCGCCTCAGCCCTCGGCGTCAGAACCTTAACGCCGCTCGAGTCACAAACTTTGAATGGTATGCTTGCCATCAACGATTGGCTCAATCCATCCCAAGCGGTTACCGGCAAGGTGCGGATTCATGGCGGAATTCACACCTTACCCTATCCGCTCAATACCGCACTGCGGGTCGCGGCTGGCATCGGATTTATTAAAAAGCCCGCAGCACTTCTGGGGCTGATACCTCAAAAGCATCCACCTAGCCCCACAACTTGAGCCCACATAAGCCAAGATCATCATTCGCGAGCGTAATCACCCTGCCTAGCTCAGGCGCTGGGCGTTGGGTTGTCAAAGTCCCAGGCAACTAACTTTTAGAATACTATCCAAAGCGACTTTTGATTAACGGGTCGCGGCTGGCATCGGATTTATTGAAATGCCCGCAGCACTTCTGCGGTTGATACCTCAAAAGCACCCACTAGCCCCATAGCTTGAGCCCGCATAAGCCAAGATAATCATTCGTGACCGTAATCACCCTGCCCAGCTCAGATGCTGGGCGCTGAGCGTTGGGCGTTGGGCGTTGGGCATTGAGTTGTCAAAACCCTAGGCATCTAAGCTTCAGACGAACCTCAAAACCCTCTTTCCCTTGCCAAATCATTTGCTTTCGTTTTACTCGAATCATTCTGATTACCCAAGCGATGCAAGGTTAGGACAGGGTAAAACCGAGTGACATTGACGAAAGCTTGTGGGAATGAGAAGGTCAAAAAAACCGTCCAAGGATCTCTTATGACCGCATTTACCGGCGCCGATTTAGTCGCACAGGGCTTGGCTGAACTCGATGTCGAGCACGTCTTTGGTATTGTCAGCATTCACAACATGCCGATATTTGACGCGATCAATCGCCTTGGAAAAACAAAGATCATCGACGTTAGGCACGAACAAGCCGGCACCCATGCGGCTGACGGTTATGCCCGAGCGACGGGCAAACTGGGCGTGATGATCGCGTCGACCGGTCCTGGGACGTCTAACACCGTTACGGGTCTTTACGAGGCGCAATACGGATCCTCCCGAGTACTGGTGATCACCGGGCAAGCTGAGACGGCTTTTTATGGCAGGGGTGTCGGCTATGTACACGAGGCAGAAAATCAGGTGGCCATGCTCTCTTCGGTCTGCCGACGGGTGGAAAGCCCGCGACACATCAATCAATTGGGGCCCTGTCTACAATTAGTGGTCGATGACTTATTTACCGGCCGGCCCGCGCCAGGTGCCATCGAAATTCCAATTGACCTACAGTACGCCGAGGCACAAGCATTTACGCTACGCCCGCCATCGACCGACCGGGTTGAACCCAGCGAGGCGGAGATCCAAGCCGCAGCAGCATGCCTCAGCGCATCCCGGCGGCGTATCATTATCGCAGGCGGTGGCGTTATCGCTGCGGGCGCAGGACCAGCCCTTCAAGCCTTGGCCGAAAAACTTGATTGTCCAGTACTGACTACCGTTGATGGACGCGGCGCCTTGCCAGAAACACACCCCAATTGCATCGGAAATTATTACAACAGTGCAGGCATGTACCAAAGTCTTGCCAAGGCCGATGTTACTTTGGCAATCGGTACCCGCTTTGCCGTCGGCGTCGATGGTCAATTTCAACATCAGACGCCACCGGGGTCACTGATCCAGATTGATATCGAGGGTCCAATGATCGGGCGAACACATGCAGCGCAGTATCCGGTTCTTGGGGATGCCTTGGCTGCGATTGAAGCCCTCAGCGCTGCAATCCCCGACGCCGAGGCTAATGACGATCAGTTCAACCAAACAGTTTGGGAGGCTCGGGATGGTTTAAGAGGCGCGATGCGTAAACGCTTAGGCGCAGATTTTCCCCGAATTATGGATATGATCCGCGATAAACTGCCCGCTGATGGTCTATTTGTTCGAGACCAAACGATCTCGGCCTACAACTGGGGCAATCAACAGTTCCCAATATTGAAACCCAGGACCTCGATCAATCCCTCTTCTGGAGCCATTGGACCGGGTTTTCCGCTCGCCCTCGGCGCCGCCCTTGGATCAGGCGAGAAAACCGTCGTCGTCCATGGGGATGGCGGTTTTATGTTCCATGCCACAGAACTTGCCACGGCCGCCCAATATCAAATTCCTCTCGTCATTTTGGTATTCAACGATTCTGGTTATGGCGTCTTGCGATGGCTTCAAGAAACTCGGTTTGGTCGCATTAATGAAACCGATTTGGGCAAGGTGGCGTTTGCACAAATGGCCAAAAGTATGGGCGTTCCCGGTGAGCGAGTGAAGACCCTCGAGGCTTTTGAAGCAGCCTTGAACCTCGCGATGGAGACGCAAGGCCCCTATTTGATTGATATCGATATGGAGTGCTTTGCCCCCATGGAAATCTCTATCATGCCTAAACAAAAGCATGAGGTGGATATCGGAAATCGAAATGCCTAGCGCGCTTGAGCACAAGCCATGGCGAGATCTCGAGGACGCGCTCGTTGGCGTCCATGGCCAGCTCGGCGTGTTTGCCCTCGCAGATGCTAAGGATAATACGCTATTCATTGGCTATGCTGGGGGGCGGACGCCTTTCGGGCTTAAAGGAGAAATTACTGATCGGCTGCAAACCACTGAGGGCGCCGTGCGGGCAAGAATTGAAATCACCACCAGTTATCTCAGCCGATATCGCGAGTGCTTGATGTTCTATCAGGCTCAATTTGGTTGCCTGCCGCCCCTGAACCCCCCCGAGCGACTCGGTCGCCTGAGCCCGATGGTATGAACTTAGAACTGACAGAAGAACAAAATTTGATCGTGGCCATGGTGCGACGATTTGTCCGAGAGGAGATCTTACCGCTTGAGCTGAACCTCGACCCGGATGCTGACACGCTGGACCCTAAGGACCAAGCCCGGCTAATTGAAAAGACCCAGTCAATGGGCCTTTACGGACTCGATATTCCACCCGACTATGGCGGGCCTGATATTGACTTGGTGACTCGAACCCTAATCGCGGTCGAGATGGCTCAACATCGGGCAGGGCTCTATGCACCGTGTTATGGCGTTTTTGGCGGCGCCGGCTTAGCCCAGTTATTTGAAGCGACAGAGGCTCAAAAAGCGGCTTATTTATATCCTACCTTACGGGGCGAGAAACGGGGCTTCTTTGGTTTATCGGAGGCCTCCGGCGGCTCTGACCCCGCTAGAGCCATTCAAACTAAAGCCGAGCGGGTCGGCGATCATTGGATTATCAACGGTTCAAAACTTTGGATTAGCGGCGCTGACCGAGCCGATTTTGGCTTGATATTCGCCCGCACCAGTCCCGATAAGGGCAGAGGTGGCGTCACCTGCTTCATCGTTGATACGGATACACCAGGGTTTCATGTCCGCCGGGTGGTACACACCCTGCGCAGCGCGCATTACGCAACAGAGCTTCAATTTGAGGATATGTCGGTGCCCCACAGCAACGTTCTCGGCGAGGTTAATAAGGGCTTCGCGATCGCTAATGATCGATTAACTCGACAGCGCATCCCCTACGCCGCAGGCTGCATTGGCGTTGCTATAAAAGCCCAAGAAATGGCCCTTGACTATGTCCCCCAAAGAGAAACTTTCGGAGCGCCGCTATCCTCTCGTCAAGCTATCCAGTGGATGCTGGTGGACAATGAACTGGATATCAAGCAAGCCCTTTGGGTTACCCTGGAAGCGGCCAGTAAAGCGCAGCAAGGTTTGCCTTACCGCAAAGAGGCCGCCATGGCTAAATTGGTTGCGACCGAGGCAGGTGGACGAGTTGTCGACCGCTGCATGCAGATGTTTGGTGGTCTAGGGGTCGCCAAAGACCTGCCCTTCGAGCGTTGGTTTCGCGAAATGCGCATCCGCAGAATCGGTGAAGGTCCGAGCGAAGTCCAACGACATGTCATCGCTAGAGAGCTACTTGGATCTTCTTTGCGATAGCGCTTTTTTGAGCGCTGGTATTTGCTACACTCGCCTTACCTAATTGGAGAAACACTATGAGCCTATCGTTATCTGGCGCTGTCCTACCGACTTATCAGCAAATCCTCCCCGCAGTATTGGGCTATTTGGAGAAAGGTCGCGCCCACTATGAAGCTGCTGGCAACAACATCAATGACGCCGTGGGCTTAAAACTCATCGATGATATGCAACCGCTGCACTTCCAGATGGTGTCTGTGGTTCATCACTCCATGAATGCCATTACCAGCACAGAAACCGGCAATGCGACGCCACCTGATTTTTCCCTCGCCTTTGACTATGCGGGTTTAACCGCCCACGTTAAAACAGCATTAGATGCCATTAATGCTGTTGATCCGGCAGCGCTCGATGCGAGGGCTGACACGCCCGTGGTGTTCAGAATGGGCAGTCGTGAAATGCCATTTACCGCCACAAACTATTTGCTGAGCTTTTCGTTACCAAACTTTTATTTTCATGCCACCACTGGTTACGATTTGTTACGCATGAACGGCGTTAAACTCAGTAAGATGGATTTTTTAGGCGCGATGCGCATGGGCGCCTAAGCAGCTACCCTAAGTCTGGGCGAAGCCTTGTGTCAGATTCAAAGCACTCAATCATGCGAGCACGCCAAGCCCAATAAAGCCTAAAATCGTGCGGCCCAGATAGGCTCTGTTATAACCGGGTTTTCGATATGACCTAAGCCCTCGATTTCGACTTTTACTCGATCACCTGGCACCAAGCGTGCGGGTGGCCGTTGGGCAAACCCTACTCCGCTTGGCGTGCCCGTTAAAATCACGTCGCCAGCTTCAAGGGTAAACGCGGTGGATAAAAACTCGATCAATTGATAACAATCGAAGATTAAATCATCGGTGCTTGAGTCCTGACGCAGGGCTCCGTTGACCCAAGTGCGCAGCCTCAGTTGGTGGGGGTCGATCGTGTCGTCGATCACGATTGAGGGCCCTATCGGGCAATGACTGTCCCAGGATTTACCCATCGTGAATGAGGGCGGTGTTCCGCGCATTTGCCAATCCCGAACACTGACATCGTTAGCTACGCAAAACCCAAGAATAACGTCTCTTGCCTCGTCGCGGCGCACCCGACGGCAATTTCGACCAATCACCAGCGCAAGTTCACCCTCGTAATCAAGCGCTTGACTGTCCTTTGACCAGTAAATTGGATCGTAGGCGCCGGTGACACTGGTGGACTGTTTGGTAAATACCAGCGGAACCTCAGGAATCGCCATATTCGATTCCTCCGCGTGAGCCCGATAATTCAGACCAATCGCAATCACCTTCGGTGGCCGTTTGATAACCGCTTCGAGGACAACCTCCTTCTCAGCAAAATGCGCAGGACTGGCTGCCGCGGCCGCTATCGCAGACAGCGCCGGTTCGCCCATCTGGATCAAGCTCAAAGTGTCTTTGGGCAACGACGGGCAGGCCTGGCTTAGATCAATGATGCCGTTATCGTTGCGAAGACCGGCTCGACTTTGTCCGCCCTCGCTAAAAGTTATCAGCTCCATGTGACTCCCTACCGTTTTTTAAAGCGCGGCTTGACAGCTCGCATCGCCATATCCAGTTTTTTTCTGCGCACTGGCATACTTTGCCAGCGAGTACGTCAGGCAAAAATGTCTAACGCATTAGTGTATGTCAACGATTGGCGTTGTCCGCACTGGTCGGTATCTGACTGAAAGCCAGTCCTTTATCCGCACGCATATCCTCAGGTAAACCCAGCACTCTTTCTGCGATGATATTCCTTAAGATTTGGTCAGTGCCGCCCTCGATCCTCACCGCTGGTGAGCGCATCAGCATCGCTTGTATCTGCGCCTGACTGCGGGCAATCAGCGGATCTGTTATCAAGCCCCCGAGTCCCTGAAGCTCTAAGCCATATTTGGCAATATCCTGCATCATGCCGCCGGCAACCAGTTTACCAATGCTATTTTCAGGGCCCGGTACTTCTCCTTTGGAAAGCGCCGATATTGCTCTAGCACCCGTATTTTTTAGACCCGCACTTTTCGCATACCAATCCGCCAATTTAGACCGCACAGAGGCATCTTTAATCGCCGGCCCAGAAGCAAGCATCAACTCTCGAACCAAGGCCTCAATTTCTGGAAAGCCGGTTGCAATGCTGCCGCCGATGGCGAGCCGTTCGTTCATCAAGGTTGTTAAAGCAACCTTCCACCCGTCGCCGACTTCACCCAAGCGTTGTGCATCAGGAATGCGCACATTGTCGAAGAAGACCTCATTAAAACCACTGTCACCGTTTGCTTGCTTGATCGGCCGAATATCGATTCCCTGGCTCTTCATATCAAGGAAGAACATAGTGAGACCGCGGTGCTTGGCAACATCCGGGTCGGTGCGGGTAATCAAAATGCCAAAGTCACTATAGTGTGCCCCCGAAGTCCAGATTTTCTGCCCATTGACCACCCATTCATCACCATCTTTGACAGCCCTGGTTCTAAGTCCCGCTAAATCGCTCCCGCCGTGGGGCTCTGAGAACAACTGACACCAAATCTCTTCACCGCTGGCAAGTTTCGGTAGGTAACGGCGTTTTTGGTCTTCGCTAGCAAAGGCCATCATTGTCGGCGCGCACATGCCCTGACCAATGATAAAGGTACCGCTCAACTTACCGTAAACCCCTTCTTCTTGACTCCAAATCACATTTTCGATCGCGGTAGCACCTCGGCCACCGTATTCCTTGGGCCATTGAAGACAGGCCCAACCCGCGTTTGCTTTGGTTTTCTGCCACTTTTTGGCTTCCTCAAGGGGATCGAAATCGCCTGTTCGGGTGGAACCAAAGCCGCTTTGCGACAAAGGTTCTGCAAGGTGGGTGGGGGCATGATCGGCAATCCAAGCTCGAGCTGTTTCGCGAAAATTCGCTTCTGCCTGTGTGTCACTAAAATCCATGATGTGCTCCTATGCTGCCAAACCGGGCAGCGCGTTTATAAGATGATCTTCCCAGGTTTTATTACCGCCTATCGCCACCGACAGATAATTCGCTCGTCGGTAAAATAAGTGACAATCAAATGCCCAGGTAAAACCCATACCGCCATGCACCTGAATATTGTCTCGAGCACACAACTGGAATGCTTGGGTAGCTGATACTCTTGCTGTTGCCGCAGCCAAAGCTAAGTCCTCGGCATCATTTTGCAGGGCCCACGCGGCGTAGTAGGCATTAGACTCAGCAAGTTTAAGAGCGACATACATATCCGCCATCATATGTTTCAGTGCTTGAAAAGACCCAATCGGCCGACCGAAGGCAAATCGTTCTTTGGCGTAAGCGACCGCCATATTCAGCGCCTGTTCGGCGCCGCCAATTTGCTCGAAAGCCAGCAGTACAGCAGCCCGATTGACTAAGGTTTGATAAGCGACATTTCCCTCTGCTGACAGAATTTCACAGGGGGTCTCGCTAAACTCAAGCGTCGCCGCGGCAATGGAAGGATCGACCGTCTCGACAACCTCTCGATGCACGTCAGCCAAGGACACAATGACCAGCTCAGGGCCCTGTTCACCTCGCGCCAAGACAATCGCGATATCTGCCACCAGCCCATGAGGTACTACGAGTTTTTTACCTGTCACTGCGTTACCCGAGCGAATAACCCCGAGGTTCTCCATGGAGGTTTCTGCGAGTGTCTCATTGACCGCAAGAGTACCAATCATTTCGCCCGATGCTAATCTCGGCAAGTAACGCTCTTTCTGGTCGGTGGACCCAAATAACGTCAAGGCTTCGGCAGCGAGATAAACGGATGATGAAAATGCCACGGGCGCTAAAACCGCACCCAATTCCTGCGCGACTAGGCAAAGCGGGAGATAGCCTGCGCCGACGCCGCCATAAGCCTCAGGGATCGCTGTGCCCTGCAAGCCCATTTCCGCCAGCCCTTGCCAAACATCATCGGCGTGCGGGGTTTCACCTTCGAGCACGGCGCGGTGACGACTTAGAGGACTTTGTTCGCTTAAAAAGCGCCTAACCTGCTCTTGGACCATACGGTCCTCAGCAGAAAAATCAAAATTCATTGTTCAGACTCCTATCGGTTCAATTTCCAGGTATTTCTTCACCGAGCGCCCCCAAGCGCCAGCGTTCTTTTATGGCATCACGCCGACATCTGATAGTTGAGCGGTTGCAGCGTTTCTAATTTCATATATTTCAATCACATTGCCAAAAGGGTCGCGGCCATAAACCGCGCTACTTTCACCAAAGTTAACCGGCGGACCGACAAATTCCATGCCCAGTGCCGAAAGCCGGGCATGCTCAGCATCAATATCTTCGACCTCTAGCGCCATATGTGGATAGCCTAAGTCGTTGGGCTGTGAAATCTTATTAACGCCCTGGGGTGATTTATATTGCCACAATTCAACGTAACAATTCGGCGCCTTTAACATTGCCATGTCAGCATCCATACCCTCTAATCCCACAGCCTGGTCAGCCTTCGGTGCACTTGCAATGGTTGTACGTTGTACTTCCGTAAAGCCAAACGCTTGACAATAAAACGCCACGGCTTGATCCAGCTCGGGAACGCCAATGGCGATGTGGTGTATACCTTTAATCAAATGACACTCCAATGCTTCCATGACTCGATCATCATGATCTGCGGCTAGCGAGGTGAGTTGTCAGGTAAGACGCTGCACCTTAGTATGCCTTTTTTCATTCGTTAATAGAGCCTGTTATGCAGCTGTTTCATAATCCTATGTCGACCTGTTCACAAAAAGTCCGCTTAGTGCTGGCGGAAAAAGCACTCGACTTTGACTCCCAAATACTAGACTTACAAGCCGGAGCACAATTTGATGATGCCTATCTGGCGCTTAACCCGCAAGCTGTCGTACCAACGCTTGTCGATGCCGGCCAGCCTCTTGTAGAGTCAACTCTGATTAACGAGTACCTAGAGGAGTCCTATCCAAAGCCTCAATTAATGCCAGCGAGTGCAAAGGGTCGCCATCAAGTTCGGTTAATCACCATGCGCCTAGATGAGGTGCTGCATCGTGCCTGCGGCATCGTAACCTATGCCATCGGTATAAGGCCGGGATTATTACGAAGATCACAAGCAGACATCGATGCGCTCATTGCAGGCATACCAGACCCCATCAAACGCGCTGACCGAGCTCAGGTCTTAAGCAAAGGCATCGACGCTGACAACTTCGGCGCTGCCTTGAGCGCTTACTTGGGGATCTTGGACGAGGCGGAAAACCATCTGTCCCAGCACGACTTTTTAGCTGGCTCAGATGTCACGCTGGCGGATTTTGGGCTACTACCCTACCTCCTCCGCCTAGAGCACCTAGCGCTAATAGCGGCTATTGATGCGCGACCCAGACTGGCTTATTGGTATCAAAACATGCAGAGACGACCCAGTTTTGCCACCGCGGTGACCAGCTGGCTGCCGACCTCTGCAGTAGATGCTTTCCAAGCAGCAGGTCACGCCATCAAACCAAAACTAGACTTGCTGATTCAGCGCGGTCATTCGGACCGCTAACGCACAATCAGTCCATCAATCTTTGCGGGCTGCCTAACGCTGGATTTAATAGCGGCGACCGCAAACGATCTTGGCTCACGTTGAGAGGCTGTCGATTAAGTTATGGGGGCGGCCTTTCAAAGACCGCCCGCATCCCGTTTACCGAGGATCAAGCCCTTTTTCTTCGCGGGCTTTATTCATACGCTCAGCATCTGCGCTAAGCCGCTCACCCAGTTCTTCCTCATTGACCGTACCTGCCATGTGCGCCCCAGCAAGTTTGCTGTTATACATAATTTTCTTAACCGGCGTGACGGACAGTACTGTTCGCAGCGGTGAGTCCAAAAAGTCTACCCAATATGCTTCACCATCAGGGTTTCCAGGATTGAGCTTTTTAGCAAGCAACTTATAAAACCATAATTTGGTTTCTTCGTCGTTATGGAATTCTCCGGTACCTTTAAAGGTGATCGCACCGCCCGGTAGATCAGCTGATGCGCCTTCGTTGTAGCCTTTACTGCTGACATTCACCGAAACCTTAGGGTTACGCTTGATTGCCGCGGTACGATGACGATGCTCGGCAAAGGTGATCCAAATTTTGTCGCCCTCCCAGACAAAGGCATGGGTAACACCCACAGGCCAAGAATCTTTGGTTGCCCACATAAGCACACATTCCATAGAGTGCGTCATCATTTGATTGACTTGTTCGTCAGTGAACGGATAGATGGATACGATTTCGTGATCGCTGGTCTTGGCCATGTTGTCTCCCTAGTTATAAAACAGTACGCCTTGACTGTTTTATACAGGAATTTTTACCACGGTACCAGCGGCTCGCGCGCGCTAACGGTCATCGATTACTTTTCTAATGAAAAGGTACTCGATAGCGCTCTGGCAACTAGGATTCGGGAGAAATTTCTTTCACTTTCGCTTGCAGGCCATCCGTTCTCACAAGGATCTTGGCACCCAAGAACCCCTCTTCAAGCCGCACTTCATCCCCTTCCCTGAAGCTAACCCCCGTGCTGGCCTGATTTTTAAACCTGCGGCCGTCCTCGGCTATGTAGGTAATTCGATTTAAACGATTCCGAAAAACCTGTTTAATTCGCAGTGCGTCAACTGCAGGCTTTTCGCCGATCACCACCGACACAGCCTCTTGTCGAATCATCTCACGCTCTTGCGTTGAGGTGGGCTTGGCCTCAACCTCTGCCATCTTCTCTTCAACACGACCAGCAAGCTCGTCATAGCAGTTCAGGCGATCGCTTTGGTCCTTTATCGCAGAACAATCGCCAATCGTCGCGGCAACACTGTTTTGCGCACAACACATCAGTAGTGAGATTACGACGCCTTTTGCCCAGCCACTATCCATCCTATCACCCCTTGTTCATCTTCCAATAATCTTACGTCTAGGACAGACAGTTGGCTAGCGTCGCAAAGGTGCTTTAGATTTTCTATATCTGGTTCAGCCTTTACGACACTCAGCATCTGCTCAAAGCGAGCACGATAAGCCAAGAATTCGTGGTCCAAATCTTCTATGAACTGCTCGCGCTCTGTTTCAGACAGTCTAATAATTCTGAAAAATTTTAACGCGCTGGTCATGAACTCGAACATTGTGGCATTACCCGTGTTCAGGTCGCGATCATTAAGGTAACGTTCAGCAAGCGCATTGATGGCAAGACGAGCAGACTCGGCTTTTGCACTATTTTTTAGATCAGGCAATCCACGAAGTGTCGCTTCACGACTGATTATCGTGAGCGCATCAATAACCGAACGGATCTCTCCCTCGTTAAACTCTCTGACGGCCCGCCGAGACATGGTCGACACTACCGAGTCAGCATGATGGATCAACCAATCAAAGCGACCCATTGGCGAAAGCACCCTTGCAACCTCTGGAATAGCTTCCGACAATTTAGCGTACTCGATGCCAAAAACTGACACCGCTGCTTCGATGCTGGCATCTGGCAGTGGAATTGATTCTGCACCATGACCTGATAACAATTTCGGCGGATACATGCTCTCAACGATCATCGATGTTGCTCGTCGGTTGATCCGAATATTGGCTGGGTCAAGCCCAATGTATTGCAGCTGGCGCCCAGCCTCTAACAGAGAGGTAAGTAGCGCAGTATTGCCACAACCAATATCTAAAACCTGGCTATGTTCGGGCAAAGCTCGAATAATGCCGGACCACCAATCGCCAATACCACCGCGATAACCGTCTTTAAAAAAGTCACCGAAAGTTGTGACATGATCTTTGTCCCAGAAGTGGGACCAAGGATTGAGCTGTTTCATAGGCAAAAAAAAGGCCCATCAATCGATGGGCCTTTCCTTATGTAACGTCAGATTAAAATTCTAACGTGTACTCAGCGTAGACTACGCGACCTGTCTTTGAGTATTGGTATTCATCTACCTCAACACCAAAGTCGTCAAGCAGCGGATCTTCATCAGTCAAATTATTTGCACCGACTTTGATCATACCCATGCTATCGAGATTATAAGTCGCCGATAGGTTAAGGGTGTGCCAGCTGTCGTATTTATCCCCACCATTACGTTGCTCAGATTCGCCAATGTAATCGGCTGACAACGATGCACCCCAGTTACCCATGTTCCAGCTTACGTAAGCATTGGAACGGAATTCAGGGAAGCCAAGGTCGCCAACGGCGTCACCAAGTTCTCCGGTTCCGTAGGTAATCTCGTACGAGTACTCAAGATACTGAGACATATCAAACGATACGAGGAAATCCCCGAAACCGGTCTCGAACCGACCACGCAGCGCGTAATCGATACCATTGTACTCGAACTCCGTTGCACCATTTTGGAAGCCTGCGGCAATCTCGATTACTTGACCTAGTGAGTTTCGCTGAACCGCGGCGTTATTACCGCCAGACTGGAAATCCACATTCAACTGATCTTGTGCCGACGTGTACTCAATTGAGTTATTCACTTTCAGGTTGAAGTAAGTAATACCAGCTACCCAGCCATCAATGAACTCATAATCACCACCAAAAGAGAAGGTCTCGGACTCTTCTGCTTCTAGATCTGGATTTGACCCAATGTAAGTATCAAACTGACGAGAAGGACAATCAGACGCTGAAATGCCGACTAGCTGACAACCATAAAAGTCCGTACCTCCTGACGCAGAGAAAGAGGTCAAACCATACATATCCGACAGGTCTGGCGCCCTGAACCCTTCGCCCCATGAGGCTCTAAGCGTAATCGCATCAAAATTGGGAATCGTCATGACAGCACCGACTCTAGGTGACGTTGCATTACCAAAATCTGAGTAATCGTCGAACCGGATCGCACCATCAATTTCTAGCCAGTCTGTGACGGGTAAAATGACTTCCGCAGAAAAGGCTGTGATATCTCGGTAACCTTGGGCTGAGTTACCCGCAGAACCACCGATCAAACCCGCTTCTGATTGGGCATCTACTAACGCAGCATAGTCGATTTCGTAATACTCCATCGCCCAGTAAGTCGAGGCTGTACCACCAGCTAAATCAAACAAATCCCACTGGATACCACCGAAGTATTTCGTCATTGACTGACGATTGTCATCAACCGTTGTCGCTTTCAGATTCGCAACGAAGGTATCAAAATCAGAGATATCGTAAGCAATGTTGTATTCCAAACCTGCATAGCTTAAGTAAAAACGACCCATCGACGTTGATCGATATTCTGAGAACGTTGCGACTGTTTCCCAGCTGATATCATCGCTAAAAGACCCTGATAAACCGATGTTAATGTCGGTTAGTGTGTCGTTAACCACGTTGTCACGCGGGCCGATATCTGTCCAACGGAAATAACCGAAGGTCGCGCCTACTGTGTTTCTTGGATCACCAGGAATCGTTGGTCCAGGTGCCGCAGGTGGTGCATAACGACCAAACGACTCGTTATCAGACAATATAATGTCGACAAAAGCTTCTACGTCGTCAGACAGCTCATATTCAGCACTGACGAACGTGTTTAAACGCTTCAAGCTTGCTCGGTTAGCCGAGACTAACGCGTAAGCGTATCCACAGTAAAAGCCTGCTTCAGGTCCGAATACCGCATCGGCACGGATCTCCCCGACAAAACCATCGCCAACTTTACAGTCGCCGCCCGGATGGACGTACCAAGTAGAGCGATCGTTCGCATCATAAGGGACATCGGGATCCCAAGTAGGATTGATTAAGGAATACCCATAGAACGATACGCCGACCGTTTCTGAATACCCAACGATATCGCCATCGCCGTCATAGTCACCATAACGCGCCGCTGTGTAAGGACGATCTGCGTCGTAGATCTCGTCTCTTGAATCGTACTCCACTGCAAGAGTAATGCTGCCACGATCAGAAGACGCACCCGTCAATATGGAGAAGCTTTCTTCAACACCGCTATCCTGCTCTCGGTCGCCATATCGAGCTCTTACTCGGAAGCCATCGTAATTCTTCTTCAAGATGATGTTGATAACCCCAGCGACGGCGTCTGAACCATAGACCGCTGAAGCACCATCTGCGATGACCTCAATTCGATCGACCGCACTGAAAGGAATCATGTTCAAATTCACTGAACCGCCTCCGCCTAAAGAAGGCGAACCTGTTACACGACGGCCGTTGACCATGACCAACGATCTAGACGCGCCAACACCACGCAGGTTAATCGTGGCGTTTGATTGAGCGCTATTACCCGAAGACTCACGGAAAGATCCTAATGAGTTCAAATTCGAGGTACGCAGCGCATCTGCTACTGAGACATCGCCTGAAATCGCCATGTCCTCGGCAGTGATCGTAAATGTGTCTTGTGACGCGGTGTTCAATGTCCGCTTAATTCGCGAACCAGTAACAACCACTTCTTCCATTTCATTTGCATCTTCCCCTTCTTCCGCAAATGCCACAGAACCATGGGACAGCGCCAGACCAGCCGACAGCCCGAGTGCAACACGTACACTATTTCTTAGATTTGTTTTCCCAGACATCTTAAATCCTCATTTTATCCTAGGTAAGCTCGCCAACTTCTTGTGCAGACTGCCGGACAGGCATTCGCGATGCCCAGAGGCGCCCCCTATCTGCAACAATAAACCGCCAAACTCATTCGTTTTACGCCCATCTTTTCAACGCAAAGGTAGGCTTGTCACGAATGTTAGAGGACGATGCGACAAAAATCAAAAGATATATTTAAAAAAAATGGAGGGAAAATGACCGTTGCAGCCCCTTAAAAATACTCTAAACGATCATTTCTTGCGGGCGATGCCCGCCCTAAATGCAGCATCTACTCAATCGCCTACTCAATCGCCCTTGAACGGCCCATCTCGTTGATCACTGATCAACGATCAACAACTGTACCTACTTTGCTGTGGGCAACAAATCAAAGGCGATCACGACTCGGTTACCTTGTCCAGAAAAGGGCGTGGTTTCATGCCACGTATAGCTAGGAAATACCACCAATTGGCCAGGCCGCGCAGGTACCACCAAAGCTGGAGCAACCTCCGCAGGCAATTTAACGCCCGGCCTCCCAAGGGCAAGCGCGCCCTCCGATGGCGTGCTGGTATCTTGCAGGTGCTCGGGCACCGCAACATAGTAGACACAGCTCAACCAACCTTTACTGTGGACATGCGGCACGTGAAACCCGGATTCACGAACACAAATCGACCACGCGCTCTCAATCGTCAAATGGCCTGACCATCGCTGCAGCACCCGATCACCGAAGCGGGCAGCGTCTGGGCCGTTCAATAACTGCCTTATCTCATCGAGCAACACCTTTTTCAAGCGCTGCAGAGGCGGGTAGTGGTGGTTAAATAAGTTTCCCGGTGATTGGGTTCCGCCCACTACACTTTGACCCAGAGGCGCCTCGACAAAAAAATGCTGACCCGCCAACCAACCTTCCAATAAGGTATTCAGCTTAAACATCTCAGCGCCAGACAAAGCATCCGAGATATTCACAGTTTGCGTCTGCTGCTTCGGGTCAAAGGCGCTCGCATATTCCTCGGGGTAAAGTGCCTTGGTCACTACCCCTTTGAGCGCTAACCAATACTGATGGTGTGGATTGTTCGCCAGCAACTGATCAATGCGATGCCCCGCCGCTTCGAACTGTCCTAACCCGAGGTAAGCAATAGTTGCCCACTCGGAGAGGCTTGGTTCCACCCGGCCTGCGATCAATTCAAGCATTTCTCTAAACTGCCCAGCTCCCCGCTGGAGCTCGAGCATAGCTAGGACTAATGCCTCGGACCAATTAGCGCCGGGAGGCCCTTTTAGCTGCATCAATACTGATCGAGCCTCGTCACCCCTGCTAGCTAAAGACAAAAACCTCACATAATCTGCCAGCGCGCTGTCAGCTAGCTCTGCTAAACCCACCGCCTCGTAATCTTTCAGAAAATCACCTTCGCCGCGTTCCCGTCGAAAATTCGCTAAAAAGCCCAACAATTCAACATCGTCCCGACGCTGTTGTAGGCCGTTCACAGCCCAATTTTCGGCCTCATCCGGTCTGCCGCGTGTTAAGAGAAGGCGCGCCAGGGCAAGATAAATTTTGGGATCTTTTGGCCGCAGTCTGGATAAGTTTTCCAACGCTCTGTCAAAATTTTCGTCTTGAGCCATTTGGTCATACAGTCTTGCCAAGCGAAACCACACCGCGGGATTTGCTGACTGGTCGACCAACATAGAAACAAGAACGCGCTCTGCGCCAACAAGATCGAGCTTGCCTTCAAGGGCATTGGCCAGACCAAGGGCAGCTTTTTGATAATCGGCTCGAATATCTAATGCCAATCTAAAGAGTTCCTCAGCGGCGTCAAAGCGACTAAGCGCCAACAGACAAAGACCCGCGTTGTACAAAAATTCGGGCCGGCGGGGCGCAAGCTCGAGGCTTTGCTGCAGCAGGGGCAAAGCGCGATCAAACTGCCCTAGCTGTCTCAAAATATCACCCTGTGCAGCGACCAATTCTGGGATCAGAGGCTGCTGCTGATTTAACCGAGCCAAAGCAGATTCTGCCTCTGTCAATTGACCCGCTCGCGTGGCAGTTTCTGCGTACAATTTCAAAAAATTAACATCGTTAAGAGAAGGATGATCCAGCGGTGCCAGCAGTTCGAAGGCCACCTTGAATTGACCAGCCTTTAAACTTTGGACAGCGCGCTTAACTGCCTCACTTGCCGCCTGATCTGACACAACATCTTCCACAACGGCCTCCTTGTCCTTTTACGCTCCCGCAAACTTCATCTGCCCACTACGGCAAAAGGCGCAAATGCACACCGCCGGAGCTATTGCCTCATAAAACCGCCGCATGAGCTTGTCGCCTGCCTCTTCGATAGAAGGTTTATCCACCGACTTTTGATTCTACTTTTTAAATGTTGGAAGATACACTCATCGATAGCCCTTACAGCGAGCCATTTTATGATCACCCTTAAAAGCACCATCCTCGGGGTCGCGCTAAGCCTACTTTTATCCTTCATCCCGCAATTCACATCCGCTGCCGATCCTCAGGATCAAGTGATCAAAGATCTGGTAAAACACGCGCAATATTCGATGGTACGTATCTCACCGACCGGTAAATATCTTGCCGTTATGATCAGGCATGAGGGTAAACGCGCTGTCGCTGTGCTTGACCGTCAAAACCGCAATAACGTCATTAATTTAGTTGCTTTTAACGGCGATATTGAGGTCGCCAGTTACCGTTGGGTGAATGACGAACGACTTGTGGTTGATAAAGCTAGAAAAGTGGGTGAACTTGATCGTCCAAGGCCGACGGGCCAACTGTTTGCTGTCAACGCTGATGGTAAGAAACCGTTAGAACTTTATGGCTTCGCCTCTAAACAGCAACAGTTTGCAGGTGCTTTTGTGCTCGACCGAATCGATGACCGACATATATTGGTGCAATCGCAACCCTATGGCTCCGTCAAAGGCAAAGATTATCTTAACGAGCTCCTAAAGCTGAATGTCTACAGCGGCAGAACAAAACGAGTTCGCCGCGGTAGTCTGCGAGGCAGCAGCATCATCGCTGACCGGAATCAACAGCCCCGAATGGAAATTGGCATATCTGACAACCAAGAAACCATTTTTGCCTACATCAATGCACAAGGTGACTGGCAGCAGCTGGTGACACCCTTTGAAACTGGCGTGCAGCCGTTGGGCTTTAGCAAAGATAATCAGCAGGTCTATTTTTTGGGTGCCCTCGAGGACGCTGATAACCCGGCAGCAACGGCCAAGAGGATTGAGGCTATCTGGAAGTTTTCGATGGCTGACGGTTCTTACCAACAGGTCTTCGCCCATCCTCGCGTTGCGCCACGACCGGTCTTTGATGATGATGATCTCATTGGCGCTTGGGTGGAGGAGTATTACCCAGAATTTGTCACCATCGATGCCGATCACCCCAGCGCACAACTGAGAGCTGCTCTGACCAATACGTTTGCTGGCGCTGAAATCACGATCACCAGTCATACCGATGACTTTGCCGAATCCGTGGTCGCGGTCACTTCCGATAAGCAGCCGGTTGTCTATTACCTTTTTAATAGAGACAAGGGCCAACTCAGCAAGCTGTTAGACTCGCGGCCTTGGTTAGCGAACTATGAATTCAACCAGACCGAGGCGATCGAGTTCCTGAGCAGGGATGGTCTTAAAATTACCGGTTACTTAACCATGCCCAAGACAACCTCAAATGCTAAACCGGGCCTCGTGGTGATGCCTCATGGCGGCCCGCATGCCAGAGACTATTGGGGCTTTGATCATTGGGTACAGATTCTTAGCTTACATGGATACGCTGTATTAAAAGTCAACTTCAGAGGCTCAACCGGATACGGTAAAGCCTTCGAAGAAGCGGGTTGGGGTGAATGGGGACGAGGTACCCAACACGATATTATCGATGGCGTTCGGTGGGCGGTCGGGCAGGCATTGGTCGACCCTTCTAATCTCCACATTTTTGGTGCCAGCTTTGGCGGATACTCAGCACTCCAGAGCGCTGTTCTTGAGCCCGACCTTTTTAAAACCGCAACCGGCTATGTCGGCGTTTATGATTTACCTTTACTCTTCGGCACAGGCGATATACCCACAGCGCGCTGGGGCGGCGCTTATTTAAACAAAACATTGGGCTCGGACCCGAATGAATGGATCAAACAGTCGCCAGCGCGCCAGGTCAATCGTCTAAAAACACCCATATTTATTGTTCACGGAGAAGACGACGACCGTGCTCACTTTGATCATGCCAAGGCGCTTGCTGCAGCGCTCGACGCCGAAGGCTTAAATTACAAGTGGCTCACAAAGGATGGGGAAGGTCACGGCTTTTACGCAGAAGAAAATAGACTAGAACTCTGGCAAGAGCTCTTGAGCTTCATGAAAACTGGCGAGCCGAAGCTGCGATAGCTCGGCCGCACCCAGCGCACTTGCCAGCGATGATAACGCCGTTGAGATACCCCGCTGAAACCTAAAGCCAGAAAATTCGACGACCGCGGGCTATCTGGCTTGCGCGCCTTAGCCACGTTTAAGGGGCTCAAGCGACTTGAGCAAGCCAGTTTAAAATCGCCAAAGGATTTTTCTAAACTTGCTGATTATGGCCTTGCTCTGTTTGACGCCGGTTTCCCAGACAAGGCCTTAAAAATACTCTCGGGAATACCCAAAGCATCCCAACAGCACTCAACGGCCGTTGAACTGGTTAAAGGCCACTGCCTTAGTGCGATAGGGGCGCTAGGGGATGCCGAGGCCAGTTATCGCAGACTGTTACAGGCGTCGTCCCCCGATATTCAGGCTATCGCCTTCTGGAGTCTCGCTGATCTAAAACGCCCCGTCCTGACCGAAACCGATCAAGCTCATATCCATACGTTGGTCAAAACCCATCCTAAGTCAGATCTCAATTATCTCGCCCTTTTTGCACTAGGCACCCTACTCGACCAAAACCAGGATCACGACTTGGCGTTCCAAGTGTTCCAACTCGCCAATCGAGCCGTTGCAGCCCTGCGACCATATGACCCTATGACCTACTTGGAACGGCTACAAAACTTAGCCCAAGGGTCACGACCACTGCCTAGCTCGGATCAAACGCCTACCCCAGTGTTTATTGTGGGGGTACCCCGAAGCGGCAGCACTCTCCTTGAACAAATTCTTAGCGTTCACCCCTCAATTGAAGCCACTCATGAACTGCCTTTCATTGATACTTTAATGCAATCTAGCGAATTCCAGGATGCGCATGCTCTTGATAACAATAACCAACTCGTCGATGACCTCCGTGCGATGTATTTTGAATATGTAAGCCATTATTACGCGGGATCGCCTAAGGTGTTTACCGATAAATGGCTCGATAATTTTTGGCACGCACCGATGGTTTTCAAACTATTTCCTGAGGCCAGGATGGTCAGTGTTTCGAGAGGCGTTGCTGACAACATCATGGGACTGTTTCGGCAGTATTTTGCTACGGGCAACGCTTTTGCATTTGATCTCAAAGCCGCGTTGCACTTTATTAGCTTGACCCTAAGTGCTACCGAGCACCTACAGAGACAGTATCCCGATCAATTCAGGCTTATTGATTACGAACTGCTCGTGACCAATACCGCAACAGTAACAGCGCAACTCTTCGACTTTTTATCCGTTAAGACTGCTGCTCCAGCGTCATTGCCGGCCAACCTCTCAGGCGCCATCATGACACCCAGCGGCCAGCAGCTGCGCCAAGGAATCTCTACAGACTACCTCAATCGGTCGACGCCTTATCTCAAGCATTTAGCACCCTACCAAAAACAGATCGATATCTTAGAAGCGCGAAGGTACGCTTTATTGGCAGGGTAACACCTTATTACCTTGCTAGATGGCGCTATGAACATTAACCGCACCTTGCAAGAGCATGATCTGTACTTGAGCCAAGATCTGCGAGAGCACTTGGTCATCATGGCCTTGCATACGCGGCGTATGAATATGCCCCATCGGCAGCTCAATGTTTAAACTTTGTGCTAATCGAATGGATCGGTAAGAGATTTCGTTAGAGAGATAACCGCCACCGCTGCCCCTGACTGCTGTCTGACCTTGCAATAACCTCAAGCTTGCCGCCTGAATAGTACCTTGTTCAAGGGTGGTCACCGCGCGATTATCTCGAATTTCAAAAGCGCCTTTGGCTTCTAGCATCGCTGCAACAGGCAGAGAAAATTCAACAAACTCGGGGCCAGAAATTGGCTTACCAGCAAGCAGCGGTGGCAGCGGCTCTCGCTCGCTCGCGCCTGTGTGTTCCTTGAGATTTCCAAGGGCACTTGAACTCCGCCGCCTGCCGGGGAAACGCTCTAAATCGAAATGATCCCGGCCCATGGAAATAGAGGCAAACAGTGATAGCTGACTATCTAACAGATGAGGCATTAACCAAGCCTCTAAGAGACCTGCGTCAAAATCAGGATATCGCACGGGAAAGATCGCCGCATGGATTTCAATGGTTTGCCCACTGACCTCGAACACCTTGCCGTCCAATGCCAAGGCAATCAATCCCGAAGGGTTACTCTGATCAAGCGCTCGATCCAAGGAGAACGGGTCAAAACCGGTAATCAAAACTCTTTTGGCTCCGGCCGCCTGCCAAACGATTTCTAGCTGGCCCCTACTGTGCTGCTCTAGGGTGGTCAGCCATTGGGAGAGATCTGAAGTAGAAGTCTGCGATCGTTTTGCCTGATTACGAAGATAGCGCGCCACTTGCAAGCGTTGCCAATACAGGGGACGGTCGTCTAACACCCCAAGGCTTTGCACCTGACTTCGAGCAACGTCCCATAACTCAATTCCTAGCGCTGCAACTCGGGCCGACTGCTCAACGACTGGCAGACCATCTGGTAAAGTGGTTTTAAGTTTGCGTTCAAGCGCTGTCACCACCGATGCCAACCGAGGAACATCCTTAATCAGACGATCGAGCCTTTGCTCCTCGACTGTTGGTGTCATAGCAACATCCGCCCAACAAAAGGGCAAAACCATACTGAGCGCACCCGCTAACCCCCACCGACGACACGCCGAAGCAATCTGGCCATGCCAGCTACCGACCATGGCGCAAGACTGAACCGCTTCTAAGCCCAGTTAATTCCCCAGCGGACGCGATCAGCGAACCATTGCAAAAGGTTGCCTCATAGCCCCTGGCCCGTTGAATAAACCGGGGCGCTGCATTTGGGAAATCATAAGCAATTTGTGGCATTCGTTCGGACAACTGAGAAAGATCAATGACATTAACATCAGCTTTGTGACCGACGCTTAAGGTCCCTCGGTCTTTTAAGCCTATGATTCTTGCGGGGGCGCTGGTTAATCGCCTGACCGCTTCTGCCAGACTAAAAAGACCCACGTCTCGATGCCAATGACTGAGCACAAAAGTGGCCCACCCCGCATCCATAATTTGGCTCACATGGGCACCAGCATCGCCTAAACTTGGAATGCAAAATTCACTACTAATGGCTTCTGCTAGAGCATCCATATCCTGATTGAAAAATCGCAACGTAAACAAGGCCTGGCCACCCGTTTGACGCGATAGATGCAAAAAGGTCTCGACGGGATGCTCTGCTCGGTCAGCCGCCATGGCGGCCAGCGAGGCTTCAGGGCCTCCTGTGTAATTTGGCCGATCTTCATCGCCTAAATAAAAGATTTGGTGCTCGGTAATCAAAGCGCCTCGCACCTTCGCATGGGCTATCAGAGCATCACAAAAGGTACTGTCTCGAATAGCGGCTAAACGCTCATTAAATGGCATCGCTTCAAAGTCTTTCCACGGCCCGCCGCGGTAAGGCAGATAGGCTTGCAAACCCGTCACAAAACCAGACGCCCGAGGGATTGCAATCGCGTTGACGTCCATGCCTTTGGCGCGCATTGCCATCACCTCGGCTTCTACCTTGCGGCCATACCTCGGCGTTTTTCCAGTGCCATGGCTAAACAACACGCGAGCTGCAGCAGCTTGGCTTTCAAGCAGTTGCATTTCGCCCTCAAAATCACCGCCAAAGTTCAACACATTTTGCATCAAGGCATCGGCCTGGCCGACGACCTCGGCGATCGCGACCAACTCATCATGGTTGGCATGGGTTCCAGGCACATGCCGACCATCGGGTAAGTAATGGCCTAAAAATCGCGACGTTGAAAATCCAACCGCGCCAGCACCAATTGCTTCTTTTACTAGCGCAACCATTTGCGCCAATTCTGAACTCGTTGGCTGCTCATCAACGCCACGCTCTCCCATCACATAGTACCTAAGCGCGCAATGTCCAACTAACCCCGCTACATTAATTGCAGGGTTTAACTGCTCTAAGGCATCAAGATACTGACCATAATGCTCCCAATCCCAACTGAGGCCCTCAAGGATTGCCTTTTTCGGAATATCTTCCACAGTTTCCATCATGCCGGCGAGCAGTTCTCGGTCCTCAGGCTTACAGGGCGCGAAGGTAACGCCACAATTGCCGAGCAACGCAGTCGTCACGCCATGCCAACTAATCGGTGTCAACATCGGGTCCCAAGCAATCTGAGCGTCTAGATGCGTGTGTATATCCACAAATCCCGGTGTCACCAGCTTGCCTTCGGCATCTATCTCAACAGCGGCGCTATCCGCTATTTGACCGATTTCACTAATCTGGTTTCCGGTCATTGCTAAATCACCGAAGAAGGGCTCTGACCCTGTACCATCGACCACTAAGCCGTTACGAATGATCACATCGGGTTTCGCCATGTTGTTATCCTCCTTAGTTACGAGACTGAATGACGCATCCGCTTTCAAGACTTTTGGGATTTTTTTTGCGGACAATCCGTCGACTATAACCCGAACACTCGCACTTAACACGGCCCGGATGGTGTCTAGATGATCCACTCGGGCGGCTTTACAACTTCTATATAAATTGCTTTTCGAGGCACGCGAACTGCTGCTCTCCGCTCGATCAAACCCCGAATTCAGGCCCAAGTATTTAACCTCTGATCTCCTTGGCCAGCAGTTTGATCGGTCGTAAAGCGGTTTCCTGGGCCAAGGCTTGACCGACAAGTGTCCATTCGCACTAGGTTTTGCCGCTGGATTGGTTGGCAAGTCGATAGATTGGTCGTGCGCTTACACTATCCTCAACCTCGTTAACCCCGTCGGTCCCGTCAATCCGATCTTTGGTTCTCCTTCGTAGTATGCCTTGGTGACACGCGCCTTCGTAACATGCCTTAGCAATATGCCTTAGTAAGACGCCTTAATTTTTTTTGCCGACGTTCCATAAAATCATAGCCAAACTGTTTAAGCTTGGCGCCAATACCCGCCAGCATGCTGACAGAACAGGCCCACGAGGGAGACCAACTAGCTGATAACCTTCGGCTGCTGTTCCGACACCCGCTCTGCAACATCGAACCGCTTGTTCGAACCCAAAGTTTATGGGATAACCTTTCCAAACCCTTCTTCGAGCTTTGATATGCCACAAGTCCAGCTAACCAAATCCGCCATTGACCTTGGCATTGTTGTCCGATCCATTGAACCTATGCTGGCTTTTTACCGGGATACCCTAGGGCTGACACTTGATGCCACACTGCCCATGCCTGGCGGCACGACGATGTATCGATTAGCCTGTGGCGATACCGTGCTTAAGCTTCTTATTCATAAAACTGTGCCCAGCGAGGGCGCAGCTGGCGGTGGCCCCGGAGGGGCCACCGGTATCCGCTACTTCACCTTGTCGGTAAATAACCTCGATGAAATGGCAGACAGCTGCAAAAGCGCAGGCTATCAACTGCCTCTTGGTCCTTTAGAAATTAGGCCGGGGGTTAAGATTGTTATGATAGAAGATCCAGAGGGCAACTGGATTGAACTGCTAGAGTCCAGTAGCCCTTGAGGCATTGGCTGGTTTGTTTCCTGATCATTCCAGCCTATAATCCCCGAGCTTTTATCGCCCAATTCAGGACAGACCCGTGGAATTTCTAGGCAAATCTCTCTCCGGCCCTTTCACCATCCCTTCGGGTATCGTCACAACCGCAACCACCATCATGCAGCGGTTCATTGACCAAATACCGGAGGTTGGCGTCATCACCACAAAGAGTATTGGTCCGGTACCGAGAACAGGCAATCGCGAACCAATTTTAAGTCAATATTCGCCGGGCAACTTCGTGAACGCTGTTGGCTTGACGAATCCTGGCATGACGGCCTCTGAAAGGCTACTGGCGGACCTTGACGTCCCCTCGGATCGATTCTTGCTCACCTCCATTTTTGGCGGCAGCGTCGAAGAATATGTGGCAGTGGCCAGGGCCTTAGCGCCGCACTCAGATGGACTGGAGCTCAATCTATCCTGCCCACACGCGAAAGGCTATGGCATGGCAATGGGGCAGGACCCAGATCTGGTCTTCGACATTATTAAGGCGGTCAAAGCGGCAGTTGACGTTCCCGTAATCCCAAAGCTTACGCCTAACACGGATCGGATTCAGGATATTACGCGGGCGGCGATCGACGCAGGCGCCGACGCTATCTGCGCGGTCAATACCGTGGGACCGGGCTACACTAGCGCCTATGGACATCCGGTGCTCAGCAACGGTGCCGGCGGCATGTCTGGGAAAGGCATCCTACCCATTGCACTGCGTTGTATTCGAGACATTCGCGCTGTATGCGACGTTCCAATTATTGGCTGTGGCGGTATCAGCAGCGCTCAGGATGTCCAAGCCATACGCGACGCAGGTGCAGATATTATTGGCATCGGGTCCGCCCTCACCGGCATGACAACAGAAGACATCCGAGACTACTTCAAAATCTTATCGTCAGAATCAAAACACCCGACAGGCCAAGCAGAAAAGAAGATTCGTTACGATCTGGATATGGACTTTAAACCCGTGACGCTCGTTGCAAACGAGCGCGTCTGCGATGACATCACTTTACTAAAATTTTCTGAATCTATTGATATTCAGGCGGGGGAATTTCTATTTTTATGGCTACCAGGGATCGGTGAAAAACCGTTCTCAGCCCTATCCAACGCCCCGCTCACCCTCGTTGCCATCAACGTTGGGACCTTTACCGAGGCCCTGATGGCACTGCCTCCGGGTACCGAAACCTACATTAGGGGCCCTTACGGTCAAGCCGTCGTACCAACCCCTCAGCAACGGGTCATCGCAGTTGCCGGTGGCACTGGTTTGGCCGCGGTCTATCAGATAGCCAAAGACTATCCGGGCACAGAAATTTTTACCGGCGCTCGAAGTAAAGATCGATTGTATTACCTGGAGGAATGTCGTGAGGTTGCAACCGTCCATGTTGCCACCGATGACGGATCTGCGGGTCATTCCGGTCGGGTCACGGAGGCGCTTGAAACCTATCTTGAGGCCCTAAGTCCCTCGTCTCGGGATTCGCTGGTTTTTTATAACTGCGGGCCTGAACCCATGGTTCATGCTGCCATTAAAGTCCAGCGGCAGTATGTTGATGACCATCAGATCTTCAGCGCCATCGATTACCTCACCAAATGTGGTGTAGGCATCTGCGGTGCCTGTGCCGCCCCTGATGGCAGCAGACTCTGTGTCGATGGGCCTTTCTTGCTGCCCGCTCAACAGCGCTAAACCATCCCTTACCCTTAGGACCTTATGGGCTCTTTCAAGGTGAGGACATCATGCCTGGCTGGCAAAAGAGCCGAAGTCAAAACGCCATCTCAAACCACAAAACCAACTTTGGCGACGCCCCTTGATACCCGTGATATGCTTTTAGCTTCCAACGAGACAGATTGTAGGCAACGCATATGAATGCACCGGCTAAATCAGGCATTACTGAGTCAGAAAAGCTGGCTCTAAGAGCTAAATACTTGGAGGAGCGCGACAAACGCTTACGCCCTGATGGCAACGACCAATACATCGAAATTAAGACGCATTTTCCTGAGTACCTCGAGGACCCCTACACGCCCTTAAAACCTAGAGATCCCGTTCATGACCATGTGGCCTTTACCTTTATAGGCGGCGGCTTCGCGGGCTTAGTTACCGGTGCTCGACTCAAAGAGCAAGGTGTTTCCAGTGTAAGAATTATTGAAAAAGGTGGCGACTTTGGCGGCACTTGGTATTGGAATCGATACCCCGGCGCACAATGTGACACGGCCTCTTTTGTTTATATGCCGATGCTTGAAGAAACTGGACACATGCCGACAGAGAAATACGCTCACGCGCCAGAGATCCTTGCACATTGCCAGAATATTGCGCGCCAGTATGGGCTCTACGATGAGGCCTTGTTCCATACCGAAGTGACGGATCTCTCTTGGTTGCAGGACAAGCAATGCTGGCAGGTTACCACCCAGCGGGGGGATGTATTTACTAGCCAGTTCGTAGGTCTTGGTACTGGACCGCTACATGTGCCAAAACTGCCTGGCATTCCTGGTATCGAGACGTTTAAAGGACATTCCTTTCATACAAGCCGTTGGGATTACAGTTACACAGGCGGCGACCCTGAGGGCGCGCCGCTAGATGGCCTTAAAGACAAACGTGTGGCCATCATTGGCACTGGCGCCACCAGCGTACAATGCATCCCCCATCTTGCCAGAGGGGCTCAGACACTCTACGTTTTCCAGCGTACCCCTTCATCCGTCGATCGACGGAATAACGGACCCACGGATCCCGAATGGTTCAAAACCATCGCTACACCTGGCTGGCAACAACGATGGCTCGAGAACTTTACTGCCAACCAAACCGGCGGTATGGCCGACGAAGATCTCGTCATGGACGGCTGGACCGATCTTTCCAGACGGATTCGCGAGCGCATTCAGTCGCTACCCCCAGAGGAGCGAACCCCCGCTAGCATGATGGCAGCCTGGGAAGATTCTGATTTCGAGAAAATGAACGATATTCGAGCCCGAGTAGAAGCCGTAGTCGAAGACGCCGAGACGGCAGAAGCGCTAAAGGCGTGGTATCGACAATTGTGTAAACGACCTTGTTTTCATGATGAGTATCTCGACGCTTTTAACGAACCCAGTACTCAGCTTGTTGATACAAATGGTCAAGGCGTGGAGCGCATCACAGAAACCGGTGTTATTGCCAATGGTACGGAATACGAGGTGGACTGCATTATCTATGCCTCCGGTTTCGAGGTAGGCACGGAATATAAGCGGCGTTCGGGCTTTGACCTTACCGGCCGTAATGGCCTGAAGCTCAGTGACTATTGGCGCGACGGCATGCGCACCAAACACGGCACCCACGTTGCTGGTTTTCCTAATGCCTTCATTGTCCAACCAACCCAAGGCGCTAACCTGATTTCGAATGTTCCACACAATTTGACGGAGTCTGGCAAGACCATTGCCGCAATTGTCCGTCACGCCCTTGATCAAGGCGCGCAAGAGGTCGAGGTCAGCGAAGCCGCTGAAGCCGATTGGTTAGAACTGCTGCTCCAGGGTCCAGGTCGTATGATCGGTGCCCAGGATTGCACACCGGGTTACTATAACAATGAGGGTCAAGCAGCATCTCCCGGCGCAAAATATCATGTTGGTTACCCTCACGGCGCAACCGCTTACTTCGAATATCTCCGGAACTGGCGGTCGGACGGCAACTTCGAGGGACTTGTATTCAGACCAAAACACTCAGGTTGAGTCCCAAGATAAGCGCTCTCAACGTTTGACTAGAGGCGCCGAGGCCGGAGCACTAGGTAGCAACGTCTAAAGGGACAGCGTGGCAGCGCATATCAAATCATTCGCAGATCGGCCCAGGTGCAGCGTGCAGGGACTGGTTTCGTAAGCGAAAGCTTGCAGATCCACGCTCCAAAAACCTAGCCGCTCGAGGGGTACTGAAAGACACGCATTAACACTGTCCCCAGCGCCTAGGCGTAGCTTTTGAAATCCAACCAACATTAAATTCGGCCTACGGGCCTGATCGCCAGCAAAGGTGGCATAAACTTGCACGACTTCTTGGCCGGCGCAATCGCTCAAATTCGTCAGCGAAAAGTTCACCATAACCGACTCATGCTGATCATCCACAGAGACTGAAAAGCCGCTGTACTCGAATTGGCTGTAGCTGAGCCCGTGACCAAATGCGAACAAGGGTGCAGGGGCGCCGCCGGCAAATCCTCGGTAACCGATATTTAATCCCTCCTCGTAACGCACTACACCGTTTTCACCGGGGTAATGAGCATAAGCCGGAACATCTTCAAGAGATTTCGGAAAGGTTAGAGGGAGGCGGCCAGAGGGGTTAGCATCCCCAAACAAGAGATCCGCGAGGGCTCGCCCAAATTCCTGCCCAGGAAACCAACACTGTAGGATCGCCGGTGCCGAATCTGCCCAAGGCATCGTGATCGGAGCGCCGCTATTATTGACGACTACGGTGTTGGGATTTACCGCTAGCACTCGAGCGATCAGCTCATCCTGAGCACCTGGCAAGGTAAGGGTCTCTCTGTCATTACCCTCGGTTTCCCAGTCATCGTTTGTGCCCACCAGCAACACGACTGCATCAGAAGTTGCTGCTAGTTTGACAGCCTCGCTGATTGGATCCTCAAATTGCGGTGGCAATATGCCATATCTCAGTCCCTTAAACAGGGTGTCGCTTTTGACCTCGAAAATGATCCGAAGCTGCAGCAGCTCTCCCGCCTGACATCGCCTAGTTGCTCTAACTTCTGCCGAGGACTGCATAAAGAAGGCATCTCCCGGGGTTGGCGCTGTCCAATTGTCGATCAGCTCAGCCCCGTTAACCCACATAGCAGCGCGACCTGTCGACAAGAGCCCAAAAGTATAGTCACCTGCAGCCTCACACTGGTAAGTGCCTTCAAGTGTCACAGCGTTGGCAGCGCCGGCTAGTAAAGACGCATGCACCGTTGATTGAGCGATTACCCGCTGGCGAATTAACTGGGTTCGGGCAGTGTCTGCATAAAACTTTACGGTGAGACCATTCGCATCTCCTTGGGCGTTCTCCACCGAATTTTCGAGCGGTAACAACAAATTACGGTCGGGCTCTGGTATGTACTTAAAGGTCGGACAACCGCCCTGGCTGAGGATGTCCATTCCCGGAAATTTTTCAGCAAGCGCTGCCAGGGGTGTACTCACATAATGGGGCTTTAACGCGGATGAACCGCCACCCATGATCCTAAAATGCGCCACATTTGGGCCAATGACTGCAAGCTTCTGAATTCGGTTTCGAGACAAGGGTAGAAGACCTGTATTTTTTAGCAGTACCATGCCCTCGACAGCAGTTTGATAGGCAATATCTCGATGCGCTTGCTCGTCAACACTGCGCTCGGGCGATTCGGTTGGTTGCTTGAAACGACCGCTCCACGCCATGACCCTGAGCAGACGCCGAACTTTGTCATCAAGCAGCGCCATCGGGACCTGACCTGACTCGACTGCTGATTGCAGCGCCGATCCCCAAACCTTGCTTGGCCCCGGCATCTCTAAATCTAAGTGACCGATGGCATTATCAACAGTTTCTTTGGCAGCGAACCAATCTGACATCACCAGCCCCTGAAAACCCCACTCACCCTTAAGTACGTCGCCTAAAAGCGCAGTGTGAGAGCAGGCATAGATGCCATTTATCCGGTTATAAGCCGCCATTACAGTCCACGGTTGGCTCTTTTCAATCGCGATCTGGAACGGCCTCAAATACACTTCTCGAAGCGTTTGCTCATCAACAGCGACTGAGATCGTATGCCGCTCAAATTCTGAGTCGTTACAAACAAAATGTTTAAGACAAGCGCCAACGCCCTGACTTTGAACGCCGTTCGTAAATGCAGCAGCCAGTTCGCCGGAGAGAATGGGGTCCTCAGAGTAGCATTCGAAATTTCTACCACCCAAGGGCGTTCGATGTAAATTTATCGTGGGCCCAAGCACGACCTGCACGTCTTTGGTTTTCGCTTCCTCGGCGATGGCAATACCCAAATCGGCAATTAATTCCGGATTCCAAGTAGCACCCATACAAATACCCACTGGAAAGGCAGCGGCGCTTTCGCCTCCGTCCCCACGTACGCCATTGGGTCCATCACTTACCTTGAGGGTCGGAATCCCTGACTCCGGGAGCGCATGCGTACGCCATAAACTTGCGCCAGAAACCAAATGCACTTTTTGTGCTAGGGTCAGTCCGTTTAATAATTGTTCTAGGTCTATACCGGCTGGCTCAGCCATAGGGACTCCTGTGCTACCGTTTTTTTGTACTTTTAGCGCGCTCTGGAAATCATACTTTTCAGCTGCAAGTCTCTTTAATTAATGCTGAAGGGCGATTGACCTTCCGATTTTTATGAAGGCCCAACCCCACCGAACAGGAAAACGGGCTCGAATTCAAAGTTAGACGAGGACAAGCTTAGTTTTGGGGCCACGACGTCATGATTTTAAAGTCTCGCTTTTCAAGATTGTCTCTGATTTCCCACATTCTGTGAATGCGCGTCTCATTAAGCTTAAATCCCCGAGGCAACAGTAGCGTGCCGTTCTGAGTCTTAATATCTTCAGCAACCTGCATATCTGGCTTTAATTGAAACAAGGAAACCAAGGTAACGTTATCCCCGAGTTCAGCAGCGATCACTTGATTGGCCTCTGAGCCTAAAGATACTTCGCCGCCGTCATCGAGTTGCAACCTGCTTGACTCGATCACAACACCCTCATAGGGATAGCCCGAGGGCTCTTGAAAAGATTCAGACAGCGCCACCAATATTCTCTTAATCAACATGGGTGTAGTAAAAGGCTTTTGAACAAAGCCGTTGACATCAAGCGAAAGCGCTAAGGCTAGAACATCTTCGTCTTCCAAATTTGTCACGACAATGCTCGGTAAGAAGATTGGTGCCGAGGTCTGTCCTGTTCGGATAAGTTTGAGCAGTGATAACCCATCTAATTCAGGCATCTGAACATCAGTAATTAAAAGATCCACTGCGTGTTTTTCAAGCACCTCTCGGGCTTCGCCACCGTTGCCAGCTTTAAGCACCTGCTCTATACCCAGCAGCTTAAGCAACTTTTCAAGTACACCCAGGATGAACTCATCATCATCGACGATCAGTACTTGCTTTTGATCAAAAGTGTCTAAAAACTCGAAATTGACCGCCATCTGAGCTTGATCCTGCCGTTTTAATCTTGTTACTTCCCTACTAGTGTACTATGGCAGCTCAATACAGTATGAACAATTTCGGCGGCATCCTGAGGTAAGCGAGAGGTAAAATGAAGTTAGGAATTAACGGCACAGGTCTGGTTCAGACAGCATCAGTTGATGCGATTACGGCAGATGCACTTAAAGCGGAGCAAGCGGGTTTTCACAGTTATTGGCTGGCAGAGCATCCCACCGGGGGCTTTGATGCTTTGACGGTACTTGCCTTGGTGGGGCAAAAGACCGCTCGCATTGAGCTTGGAACAGCGATTGTGCCGACCTTCCCGAGACACCCAATGACCCTAGCGGGCCAAGCACTAACAGCAGCCTCGGCCATGGACTGCCCCATCACCCTAGGCATTGGTCTGTCGCACCAAGTTATGATGGCATCTTTGGGTTTGCCTTTCGATAAACCGATTGGCCATTTGCGGGACTATCTTTCGGTGCTCATGCCCTTGATTAACCAAGGTCAAGTTAACTTCAGCGGCGATCACTATCAGTGTCAGGGCAACTTCTTTCAACCGCCAAAGCGCACGCCCAGTGTGCTGGTTGCAGCCCTGGGTCCTCAAGCTTTAAGGGTCGCTGGCCACAGAACGGATGGCACCACCCTAGCTTGGGTCGGGCCTAAGACCATTCAAAGCCACATTAAGCCACGACTCTTTGAGGCCGCCGCGAAAGCAGGTAAGCCAGAACCTCGAATTTTAGCGACGCTTCCAATCTGCATTACCTCTGACGAAAAAAAGCGCCGAGAACAAATCTCAAGGAACCTCGCGTTTTATGCCGAATTGCCCTCCTATAAGGCCATGTTCGAACGCGAGGGCGTCTCTCAACCCGGTGACATTGCGTTAGTGGGCACCGCCGAGAAGGTCGCTGAAGGCCTTGCTCTACTCGCAGAGGCGGGGGTAACCGACTTTGCTGCTTCGTTGTTTACGACAACCGCTGAGGAAGCATCAGAAACCTACACCTTTTTAACCCGCCAACTGACCCGTTAACCGAACAGTTTGTTGGGCCAGCACCCTCATAGGACGCCCTTTCCAAAAGCGCGACTCAGTGGGCCAATACTATCCGAGGCTTTGCTGCCCATCCTGGCCTACGTCTCCCAGCTTGGGCAAAGACCTGCAATGTCGGTATGATTTAATCAAGCACAAAAATCAAAGGCTAAGATGCCTTTTCATGTCACTATCATCGGTGCTGGTGTGGCCGGGCTAACCGCGGCTCATCTATTACAGCAGCACAACTGCTCAATCACCCTGATCGAGGGCGGCAATCGCGTGGGCGGCAGAACCTTTACTCGGCAGCACGAGCGTCACCTCGAGGAACAAGGTGCCGAATTTTTCCATCCGGCCCATCATCACAGGCTGCGAGCAGCACTCGAGGAAAGCGGTCTTCCTGCCCAAGATCTCAAGGATCTTGCAACCCTTTGGGTGAGCGCTGGCAAAGGCAAGCTTGGCGACCCAGTTCATCCAGAGATCAAAGCCCTCTGCCGCCATATCGATACGGATGTCGCGCTCATCAACCCGCATCGCTGGATCACGCCCGAAACTGCCCATCTGGACCGTCCCTTTACCGAATATCTTGCCAAACATCCTGCCAGCGACACTGTACACTCAGAATTTTTAGCCTGGACCGGCACGCTAACAGGAGCCGATCCACAAGAATTTAGCGCTCTGGGATTGCTTCGAGACTTTAAAATGTTCGGCACTACTGAGGCGGCGCTCACAGCTGTGGAACAACGAATTGCCGGTGGCACTATGCAGCTGGCGCTGTCTCTCGCAAAACCATTGATGCCCCAAATACGTTTTGAGACCCGAGTGGTTGCTGTACATGAGGCTGTTGCGGGCTTTGAGATTATTACTCACACCGACGAACGCATCAGCGCAGACGCAGTCATTATCACCGTTCCATTTAATACCCTACACCAATGTCAATTCCCTGGGTTGTTCCCTGCATTGGCTCAAGCTAGTCGCAACCGACACACCAACAGAAGCCGAAAACGCTGGTTCGATCCTGAGACTATTTTTAACCCACGCATTGCCACTGACCCTACAAGCCTTAGCTATCTTGATGTAACCGCCAGCGCCGGTTGTATCATCGCAGCCGATGAAATCTCTGGTGATCAAGCGGCGGCGCATCTTGATTTACCGATCGCGCCCATGGCCAGCGCTCGAAGTCATAGCTGGCAGGATGACCCGCTGGCCGCCGGCGCTTGGATGACAATAAGACCAGGACAAGCGCTCGTACTAGACGACCTTCAGAGATGGAGCATTCAAAACCCTCGCTGCCAGGTCGCTGGAGGGGATGTGTCACCAATATGGCCCGGCTGGATCGAGGGCGCAATCGCCGCCGGAACTAGCGCTGTAACTCGGCTCATTCAAAGTACGACCCACTAATCTCGCCAGTGCTCTTTCACAAACGGACACGGTTTGTGAAAACAACAGAAGTGTCCTCGCCAGCTCTTGTGCAAGCGTTTTTCAGGGACAAACAGGTTTCGTAAATGTTCAAGTACTGATACCTCCGTCCCGTTCGTCCACTTGCCAACCAAGGCATCATCAGGATTTGGCTCTCCCGGGAAAGCGATCACCCGCGCAGACTTAGGCAAGCTCGCTGGCCGAAAATAACGCCCTATATAACCCGGCAAACAGTGCACTCTATAATGCTTTACCCAGTCATTTGGCCAAAACTTGACGCCTCCACGAACGGAACGTGTGACATAGTGCTGCTCGAATCGGTAATGCTCGGCGATGGCTTGAGGGTTTTTTTGAAAATTCTCTAATAAGTAAGTTTGAGCACCGACCTTGAAACGAAACAACGTTGTCTGCCCCAGGTTCGATAACGGTTTCAACCAGTTTCGTGCCAGCACCACATCCGTTTCAGCACCAAATTCAAAAAAGGGCGTAAGGTCACCGACGATTACAGAATCTAAATCGATATACAGGGCCACGCCCTCAATACCCGCTAAATTGGCCTGCCATATGGCGACTTTACGCCACATGCCGGGTACCCCCGTAGGCAGATCGCAATTGAGGTCCGGCAGTTCGTGGCAGACAACCTCTGATCGAATGCCACTTTTATCATCGGTAAAACAATGCAGCGTAAAGGCATCCTGCAAATTCCTGTCAACCATGCCAAACAAGCGATTGACATATTCAGGACCGTACTTGGTGCCCCACTTAAAACATAGGACCTGGCGATTTACGCTTTGCAAGCGGTCACCTCCCATTGCATTTGATCCTTAACGCGCTCGCCCCACAGGATGAACTGTTTTATCAGCACCATCGTCTTGCCTGCTCAGTGTTATTGAAAATGACCGAACTATGACTTTGGGATCTATGATTAGTTCCCACAATTGCTGGAGTTGGCTTCCTTTGCCTTACAAGTTTTTGCTGAGCAGGCAACAGCCTAACCACCCGATCTTTTTAACCGGCATCCCAACATATCAACACCTTGCAGTAATGCCTTTGAGGCATCCCAAACACGCTTATAGGCGCTTCAGGCTTTATCGTTTCATGCAGGTTTCAGGTCGGCAAGCTGGCGTGGCCTGCTCATTAAGGCTAGCCGTCAAACAATGAGACGACCAGCCATCACTGTGTGCCGATAAGACCAATACGACGCCAAAGGCTTATTCAATCGAGAGGCGGCCTAATTATCGAGGCAGCCGAATCACCTAAGACCAAAGACCTGCCGGGATCAGTAGCCAAGCGTCCTAATCGAATTTTCCATCAGTTCCCACAGAAATTCTTAAAAACGTGTTGCTAAACCTTCTGAGTGCTTATCGATAGGTGTTTGAATTAGCGCTTATCGATCGGTGTTTGCATTGAAGTTGCTTGATCGTGTGGCGATAGGTGCG
>Ga0181557_1000464_pt1 | contig 51273 bp, 48 predicted proteins | sample 011ome_23_FD_148632 | JGI IMG/M metagenome (GOLD analysis project Ga0181557, IMG submission 148632) | Coastal salt marsh microbial communities from the Groves Creek Marsh, Skidaway Island, Georgia - 011506CT metaG (spades assembly) | ecosystem: Environmental > Aquatic > Marine > Intertidal zone...
TGAAGGAGTGCGAATGGCGCTTCAATGGAGGCAACCATCAACAGCTCCTCAGACAGCTTAAACAGTGGTACAAACGAACAAAACATTAAACGTTAGCTACTTCAGCCCCTAAGATTAAACTATTTTGGGCTGGCGAAAACCGGCTAAATCCACCGTGGCGTGTCGAACTCAAGGCATAACCAACCGATTGAGAGCGATTATTTCCAGCTTTAGTTGAGTCGGGCGGTGACGTTGGGATTCTGGAATCTAGAAAACTGTTGACGAAGGGGTAAATAGGCGCCTTTTTACGCGTCTTTCTCTGAAAACACATGGCAATCGAAGTTAAAATCCGCAAAGGCGAGCCCGTAGAACGTGCGCTGCGTCGACTCAAGAAGAAGCTCGACCGTGAAGGCGTCATTAAAGACGTGCGCGGCAACCGCTATTTTGAAAAGCCTTCGGCGACGAAACGCCGCCAGACCAAGGTCGCGAAGTTTAACGACATGCTTCGTCACAAGTGGGACAACTAAGCTGCCAGGGCTTATAGATTAAGGAGTAAGGCTGAATTTTGCCGCTCCTTGCGATTCGAACTTCCTCTGAAATTGAGGAAGTTTTTTTGTTCCTGGAGGGAATTTGGCATTTTTAGATGGGTCTCATCTGCTTGTTCATTCCCGATCCCCAATTCGGCCTACTCGGCTCGATGAACGTTCAATATTCAACTGACGCGGCGTTGCTCGAGCGCTAGCCCTACGCCATTTGCGGCACGCCGGGCCGTCGAGCCCTACCTTTGCGAGGAATGCCCTAAATCGATCAGCTCTTCGATCCATTTGCGGTGGGGGCCGGAGAAGGTGAGAGAAGCAATTGAATCGGGATTGGCCCAGAGAAAGTGATCGGGCAGGCCGCCATTGAAGGCCTTGTCCGCTGGGATATCGTGGAAACGTTCCGTGATGCGGTATTTAGTGATGGAGCGTTTGCGTTCGATGAGGGGGCTCGTTTTTGGGGTTTTGAGATTGAGTGCTTCGAGTGAGGGTATCTCGTGCAGGCCCTTCATGCGGCTAGCGGTTTGCGGGATCCGGTACAGGAGAACTCCTTTGGAACTGACGATCCAAGCGCGCTCAACCGTTTGCTTCACGGCCTTTGTTTTGTTGAAGCGAGGGATTGCGGTTTCAATGCCCTGGGCTCTGGCTTGGCAGAGTGACTGGACGGGGCAGACGAGGCACTGGGGCTTTTGCTTTTGGCAGAGGGTGGCCCCGAGTTCCATCATCGCTTGGTTATGGTCACCCGGCCGGGCGTGATTGAGAAGGGCGGTGGCGAGGGACTGGTAGCTTTTAGCGGCGTCTGTGGTGGTCCTGTATTCAGAGCGATCCCCAACCAGACGCGACAGAATCCGGACCACGTTGCCATCGACCACGGCGCTGCGATCTGAAAAGGCGATGCTGCAAACAGCGGCAGCGGCGTAGGGGCCGATGCCGGGGAGGGCGAGCCAGCTTTTGGCGTCGGTCGGTATGGAATCGAGATCCGCAACGATCTTGGCCAGCTTGTGAAGGTTTCGGGCCCGCGAGTAGTAGCCGAGTCCCTCCCACTGTTTCACGACGGCCTCTTCGCTAGCGGATGCTAGCGCTTCGAAATCGGGGAAGATTTGGAGCCAGTTGTGGAAGTAGGGCAGAACGGTTTTCACCTGAGTTTGCTGGAGCATGAACTCGGAAACCACCGTTTTGTAGAGGCTCGGTTGCGAGCGCCAGGGTAGGTCGCGAGCGTTTTGATCGTACCAATCGATCAATTGGGCCCGAAAGTCTGCGGCGTTGGCTACGAGGGGAGCGTCGTTCATGCGGATGGCAAGTGGCTGGGAAAAGGGAGTTTGCGAGGGAATTTAGCTAACCGAGGACGGCTCTTTATTTTGGTTGATAGGAAGGGCGGGGAAGCTAGCGTTTGAGGCACCTTGGCTAAACGCAAAAAGAAAATCGATATTCCCGAAGAGCCGAAAAAGAAGACGCTCTACACGAAAAAGCTCTCTGACGAGCAAATGGAAAAACTGGAAGGCGTTTGCGCAATGAAGAACTGGGAGCCGTATGAGGTGGAGTATGCCCGTTTCGCGTTCAAGGGTGAGAAAGTGAACGTGGTCGCCTATAACAGCGGAAAGCTCGTGGTGCAGGGCAAAGAGATGGAGGATTTTGTCATCAATATTCTCGAACCGGAAGTACTCGGAGAGGCTAGATACGGATATGACGAGATTTATCACCCAGAGTGGTTCGAACTTCACGCGGGCATGGACGAGAGCGGCAAGGGGGACTTGTTCGGACCGGTCATTACCGCGTGTGTCATCGCGGATAAGCCGCAAATCGACGAATGGGTGAAAGAGGGAATCCGGGATTCCAAGAAAATTACGGACGGCCGTATCCTCAAATTGGATAAAATTATCCGGGAAACCAAAGGTATCGCCGTCGAGACCTGCTTTTGCGGAATGCGGAAGTACAATGAGCTGATGAGTAAGCCGCGGGCGAACCTCAACCTGCTTCTCGCCTGGCAGCATGCGAAAAGTCTGACCGCCGCTCTCAAAAGAAAACGAGCCCCTTGGGGCATGCTGGACCAGTTCAGCAAGCAGGATCTAGTGGGCCGCTATTTTAAGGACCCGAAATTCGATCTGCGCATGCAGACCAAGGCGGAAGAGGATCCTGTGGTCGCGGCCGCTTCTGTCGTTGCCCGTGCGGAGTATGTTCGCTACATGGGTTCGCTCTCCAAGCGATTTGGAGAAAATCTGATCAAGGGAGCCAGTGGAGAGACAAAGAAGCAGGCTACCCAGATTCTGGAGCGGTTTGGTCCCGATTCTTTTTGCGAATTTGCCAAGCTCCACTTTCGCACGGCGTACGAAGTGGTATCCGATGCGGGGATGTTGGACAAGTTGCCATTGAAACCTCCGCCGGCAAAAAAGGAATGGCGAAAGTAGTCAAGGATAGCCGTACGTTTAGAATCTTAACGAGTGTCTAGTATTTCGATATTTCAATTTTTAGTTGTTCGTAGGAGCCCCGATAGGCCGGGGCCATATTTCTCTTCTATCTTTTATAAGACTTCTCAGTGGCGGGATAAACTCGCTCCTCTACCGACATATGGTATACTTGCGGAGAGGATAGCTCAGGAGAAGTCCTGTGGCGAAGGGCAGTTAGAGCGATGAAATCCAAGCGGCTGAGAGCATTCGATCGAGCTCGAATGAAGGGGCTGTCTGGTTTGATTGGAATCGATGAAGCTGGGCGGGGCGCACTAGCGGGCCCGGTAGTGGCGGCCGCGGTTGCGGCCCGTAACGATTTTTACGATACGGAATGGTGCAAGCGTAACGCGTCTCGCATCAATGATTCCAAGCTGTTGAGCAAGGAGGACCGAGAAACTCTCTACGAAAAATTACGTTGGCTAGAGCGAAGCCAGCGCATTTGGATCGGCGTAGGCTGGGGCACAGTGGAGGAAATCGAGGATCTCAACATTCTCGGGGCGACTCAAGTGGCCATGCGCCGAGCGGTTGAGAAAGTTTTTTCCGGCGCTCGAATCTCCCCGCATGAGCCCGATCCGCTTTTTGAGGCGACTACCGTTGCCGAGACGAATGGAAGCACGCTGGCACACTGGCAGATATTTGTGGATGGTAAGCCGATGAAAAAGCTGGGCTATCCGCATCGGGCATTTGTGCAAGGGGACTCAAGATCCCTCTGCATCGCCATGGCCTCTATTATCGCTAAAGTGGCCAGGGACCGAACGATGCTGGCATTGGATTGTGAATACCCTCAATACGATTTCGGATCCAGTAAAGGCTATGCGACCCCGTTGCACAGAGAGGCGATTAAGAGCCTTGGCCCCACGCCGATCCACCGTCCGCTCTTTCTGCGTAAAATTCTCGAGAACGACCCGAATGACGACCAAAGCGAATTTGGATTCGGATAGAGCCCCCACCTCCCATTGGATTTGCTTTTTCTATAGGGCCAAAAAACTTTAGAAGGTTCTAAAGTTTTTTGGCCTTATAGAATGAAAGGTATGCTTGGGTTTGGGCAGTAAAAAACCCTCGAGCGGTTAGGCTGAGGGCAGTTGGAAAATGGTTTTGGGAAATATGAGTTAGTTATTCTCTTCCTTTTCTTGCTTCATTTTTTTCTGGTGAGCGAGGGTGACCTTGAACATCTGCAAGCAAAGCCAGAAAGTAGCGGCTGCCGGTAGGGCGGTGAAGCCGGCCCAGAAGAATACGGTTCCGGGATCGTAGCTCATCACATGAGGGCGAAACCAGATGGTGAACAAAAACCATGCGATGAAGGTGAGTCCCGCATCAATGACGGTAGATTTGGCAGTTACTTTGTATCCGCTATCAAGTTTTGACATAACGATGCGGTTTCTAGGCGTTTGTCAGCTTCTGTCGAACCAATTTTCCAGGAAAACCGCCAAGTTGGTTCCGTCGTTCGCATCTATTTTACGGAATCAGGCCCAAATGGGGTGTTTCACGCATGAAGTTTGCGGAGATCCGCGTGAAATTCGGTATGCATCACGGATTGTTTTTAAACGCCGCGTTTGATAAACTATGGGCACAGTCGAGATCGCAAGAAAACGACAAACAAATTTCAGGCAAAGCGAGAAAAACACAATTTGACTTTAGTTCAAAAACTGAGTCGTTGCTTGGCCCGGCGGATGTGGGACCGCCGGGTCTTTCTCGTTTCTGGACCCGACGCTCGGAGAAAGTCCACGATTTTGTAGCGGGAAAAGACTGGAAAAGTCGGACGGTTCATAAGCTCGTCAGCGTATCCCCTAGCGGCGTAATCAGGGAACCTTATAGGCCTCAAGATAATTGATTTTAAGTGACGTTTTTAGGTCGATCAGGGTTGACCTCGGAGCGGGTTTTCGTAGGCTGATCGTACAAGATTTTAAGACGCGGTGCCTGGCTCTACTCGAAAGACTATCCAGGGAGTGATAGCGTCAAAGGGCGGCGAAACGGCCGCCCTTATCTTTGGTAAAGTGGGACGAGACTTCGCGAATGAACAGAGGCCGTTCCTGACCTTTAGGAAGCGATTCCGTATCGCGGAGTGACCTAAATCTTATAGCTGATTAGTCAGTCAGCGATTGAGTGGCTAGATGGTAGCCTCTCAGGCCAAGCCCAGCAATTACACCTTTCGAAACCGCGCCGGTATGGGAATGGTGGCGAAAGCGCTCGCGAGCGTGGATGTTGCTGATGTGAACTTCGATGGTTGGAATCTTGGAGCCGCTAATGGCGTCGCGTAGGGCGATACTGGTGTGCGAGTAGGCGCCCGGATTGAAAACGATTCCATCGCTACCATTTTCAGCTAGGGCGGATATCTTGTCGACGAGGTCTCCCTCATGGTTGGATTGATAGAATTCGAATTCAACGTCTGAAAACGCAGCCCTCAGGCCATTAGCCAAGTCGTCTAGTGTATCGGTGCCATAAATCTCGGGATCTCGTTTTCCGAGGCGATCGAGATTGGGGCCATTCAAAACAGCGATTCGTTTCATAGATTTACTTGTTAGCTAGTTGCTCGCGAATTGCACGAATTTTCACAGGGTCGGGTTGGGTGTCAAAGTCGGTAGCGAGTTAGAGGGGGCAATCGGTTTTTAAGAACTGATAGGGGAGGTCGAATTTCGCGGCGGCCTCTTTGGCGAGCGATTCAACGCCGAAGGTTTCGGTCGCATAGTGACCGCACACGTAGAGGTTGATTTTCGCTTCTTGGGCAATGGTGAAAAAGTGTTGCTTGAGTTCGCCCGTGATCAAGGTGTCGGCGCCCGTGGCCTTAACTTGGTCGACTGCACTGTTTCCGCTACCTGTCGCGATACAGATTTTTTCTGGATTGGCGGAGCCGTACTCGATGGATGCGATGTGGTCTCCAAAAGTTCTATTAAGGGAATGGCGCAGCGCTTCGCGATCCTGGAGCCAATCACAGACCAACCCCAAATCGGTTCCCTCGTAGGGAAGAAAGGTGCCCTGCTGAGTGGCTCCAATCGCTTTGGCCAGTCCTGCAGCATTTCCAATTTCAAGATGAGCGTCTAAAGGTAGGTGGCAAGCGTAGACGGCAAGGTTTCCTTCGATGAGCGATTTGTACTTTTCGTACTCTGGGCCAACGATCCGGCAAGACCCGTTCCAGAACATCCCATGGTGGACTATGAGAAACTCGATCCCCGCCTCGATGGCAGATTGAAAGGGAAGGAGTCCGGAGTCCACAGCAGCTCCGATTTTCGATACGGTGCCGTTGTTCGCAAATTGAAGGCCGTTGAGGGCTTCGCGGAAGTCGACCACTTCATGCGTTCGGGCGCGTTGATCGCAAAACGAGACAATCTCTTGGAGCTGAGCCATGAGAGAAATAATTTTGGCGAATTGCCAATAGTCGATCTTTTAGCCAATCTGGGATTGAAGTTTCACAAATCTTAAGAAGGTTTTAATAGAAATCATGTTGCCTGAAGGGTCAGACGAATCGCCGAGTAGTATTGCGGGATCGCTAATGTTAGCGCATCCGCAATTAAAGGATCCCAATTTCGTACGAAGCGTGATTCTGATGACGGCCCATGAAGAGGAAGGCTCGCTAGGCGTCGTTGTGAATAAGGCGTCCGGTTTGGTACTAGGGGAGATTGACGCGGCCTTTGCGGATTTTGGGCTTGAGCAGGTGCCTCTCTATATCGGTGGGCCAGTTTCCAGTGACCAAGTACTGCTCGCGGCGTGGAAATCGGATCCCAACTTTGGTGAGTTTCAGTTGTTTTTCGGTCTCGATCCGGCGTCGGCAAAGGCGAAGCTAGAAGAAGATCCCCTTTTGAGTATTCGAGCGTTTCGCGGCTATGCGGGCTGGGGAGAGGGTCAGCTAGAGAGTGAACTTTCGGATAATGCCTGGATTGTCTCGGAGATGGACGGTCCCGCTCTTTCGGAACTGGAAGGGGATTTCCTTTGGCGACACGTTATCATGAAGGCCAACTTAGAGCTCGGTCTGATGTCGCTTGCTCCGGATTGCCCAGAGGAAAATTAGAAGATTTTGAGCAATTTGATGGGTGAACGTTTCTGACTTTTTGGCGAAAGTGTTGTTGACAGGGGTGTCGGCGAAGTATCTTTTATCGCCCCTTATGAAAGTAGTCTCATCGCTTAAGTCTGCGAAAGCGCGCCATCCGAACTGCCAAGTGGTACGTCGCAAGGGTCGTGTTTACGTGATCTGCAAAACGAATCCTCGCTTCAAGGCGCGGCAGGGCTAAATCCAATTTATTCAAAATCGTGAAACAGGACATACATCCCGATTATCACCCAACTGTTTTTGTCGACGTATCTACAGGGAAGAAATTCCTGACTCGGTCGACCATTAAGACTGGGCAAACCGAAACGATCGACGGCGTCGAGTACGTCAAAGTGATTCGCGATGTGACTATGGACTCACACCCTGTTTACACGGGTGAAAAGCGCTTCGTTGATACTGCGGGTCGCGTAGAGAAGTTCCAAAACAAGTTTCGTCGCCGCCGGGCGTAACGCTTTTTACAAGCTTCGTCAGGTGACATTGAATATCGGAGATATTCAATCGGCATGAATTTTAGGGCAAAATGAGTACAACTGACTCGTTTTGCCCTTTTTATTTAGAACTATAGAATTTCACTATCAGGGTTAATTATGGAAGAAGAAGACATTGGTCTCAAGGTGCCAAACATCTTACTCCCGGCGAAGGGAATCGACTTAAGCAAGTGGGCGGTGGTTGCCTGTGACCAATACACCTCGCAACCGGAGTATTGGGAAAACCTCAAAAACCTAGTCGAGGGCTGTCCCTCGACGTTGAATGCGGTCTTTCCAGAGGTTTATCTGGAAGCGGGTGATGGTCAGGAGCGTATCGAGCGCATCAATGGAACGATGGATGCCTACCTGAAAGAGGGTGTGCTGGAAGATTTGGGTCCTGGTTTTGTACTGCTTGATCGCAAAACGAGTCATGTGGCTTCCCGTAAGGGTCTTGTGGTTGCCCTCGATTTAGAGAAATACGACTACAAGGTGGGTTCGCAAAGTCTGATTAGAGCGACTGAGGGAACGATTGAGGATCGGCTTCCGCCAAGGGTTAAGATTCGCAAAAACGCCAAGATCGAGCTACCTCACATTATGGTTCTGATTGACGATCCGGACCGAACGGTGATCGAGCCGCTTTTTGAGAAGGAGCTGGAATCTCTCTACGATTTTGAACTTAACAGTGGAGGAGGGCACCTTAGAGGCTGGCGAGTGGATTCGAAAGAAGATATCGATTCGGTGTATGAGTCATTGGGAGTACTGAGCGAGCAATCTGTTTTTGACCAGAAGTATGGGGTATCCGGGAAAGGGGTGCTGCTTTTTGCGATGGGAGATGGAAACCACTCGCTTGCTACGGCAAAGAACATTTGGGAGGACTTAAAATCTCGGGCGGACAATCCGGGTGACGTAATGGATCACCCTGCTCGTTACGCTTTAGTCGAACTAATGAATGTACACGATGAAGGATTGGAATTCGAGCCGATCCATCGCGTAATTTTCAAGATCGATGTCGAAGATCTGCTGAAAGAGCTGGAGGCCTTTTTCAGCGAGGAAGGATCTTCCGTGACTTTGGAAAAATTCGAGACTTTCGAAGCCGTGCAGGATCGGATTGCGAACTTGGGTGAATCGGACCAAGAGCATCGTATTGCCTTTGTGGCGAGCACGGGATTTGGGCTGATTCGACTCAGCAATCCAAAGCGAAATTTGGAAGTGGGTAATCTCCAGGCCTTCATCGACAATTATGTCGAAGGCAGAGAATCCGTTGTGGATTATATTCATGGTGACGACGTGGTCATCGATCTTGGATCCAAGCTCAGCAACATTGGCTTTTTTCTGCCGACGATCGGTAAAAGCGCTCTGTTTAAAACGGTGGTTCTCGACGGCGCTTTGCCGCGGAAGACCTTCTCCATGGGGGAGGCGGACGAGAAACGCTATTATCTCGAAGCCCGTCGTATCCAGTAGCCTATTCACCAGTAGGATTTCAGGAATCTCAACATGGGGCCTTTCGCTAATTGGATCGCGGCATCACGACCGAAGACGCTTCCGGCCGCAATTGCTCCGGTGTTGGTTGGTTCGGCGGAGTCCGCTCGCCAAAACGAAATTGAGTTTTGGCCTGTCCTCATTTGCCTCGTCTTTGCGTTGTTGATTCAAGTAGCCACCAATATGGCGAATGACTACTTCGACTATATCAGAGGAGCGGATACTAAAGAACGAATAGGGCCGGAAAGGCTTGTTTCGAGCGGGAGAATTCAGCCTCAAGCGATGATTAGGGTAGCGGTCGGACTATTTGCCTTAGCGTTTTTCGTAGGTCTTACCATAGTTAGCTACCGAGGAGGTGAAATGCTGATTGTTGGGATCCTGGCCATTGTATTTGGTTACGGTTATACAGGTGGACCCTATCCGCTCGCGTATCATGGTCTTGGTGACGTTTTTGTCGTGTGTTTCTTCGGAATCGTGGCGACGGTTGGAACCTATTATGTGATTGTGGGAGAGGTCACGTTTTCCGCTTTTCTCTTGGGGCTGCCTTTGGGGTTACTGGCTAACAACATTCTTGTAGTTAATAACTATCGGGACTTGGAAACAGATGAAGCTGCCGGCAAGCGTACGCTTGTGGTACGATTCGGTAGAAGTTTCGCGCGCAGACAGTATCAGTGGCAGCTCGTGACTGCATTTCTCTGCATTAGTATCTATGTAGGCATGACCCGAAATTTCTGGGCAACCCTTGTTTTCTCGACGATTCCAGTTGGGGCAGGATTGGTGGTCGCCTTACGAAAGACGGAAGGAAGCGCATTGAATCAGCTTTTGGGAAAAACCGCCCGATTGTTGCTTCTATTTAGTATTCTTCTAGCAGGAGGGATCTTCCTTTCAGTCATAGGCAACTGAAATTCTCTACCAGCCTGGATACAAAAAAGCCTTCCTGCGAAAGGAAGGCTTGAAAGAGACAAATTAGGAAAACCTCTTATGCGTGAGCTTCGAGCTTAGCCTTGAGATCATCTTTCCCTACCATGCCCACGAACTGGTCGGCAAGTGAGCCGTTCTTGAACAAGAGAAGCGTAGGGATCGCGCGGATATTGTACTCGGCTGCAATGGCGCTGTTCTCGTCGACATTGACCTTTGTTATTTGAACTTTTCCATCCAGCTCTCCTGAGAGTTCCTCTAGAATGGGAGCGATCGCCTTGCAAGGTCCGCACCAGGGCGCCCAAAAATCGACGAGTACCGGCACGGCAGCAGAGCTGATCGTGTCTTTAAAGTTCTGTTCGTTCAGTGTAGTGATTGCTGACATGTTATTATAGCGTTTTGAAAATCATTAACGCAAAACTGATGGAAATGGCTGCGCACAACAAGGCGAGCAGTGCCGAGAGCTTACTTTTGCTGGCGTTCTTCATGGAGTACTCCTCCAGCAATGTCAATGAGCTGCCATCGGATCCGCTCGAGAGCACAACTTCGTCGCTTTTTTCCTCGGTCTCGACGAATAGCGTTTCGCTCGCCTGGCTTCGATCCAGCGTGAGTTTGCACTCAGCGGATTCGCTATTGGGTGCTTGGTTTGAGTCGGACATACCGGATCAACATTCTTTCGGGTCCTAGGCAGGACTGTTCTTCTGGATAAGGTCCGAAAGGTGTTGTGGTTCAATAGTGCGGAGGGTCTCTCCCTTGTTCTTGATGTCCTCGAAGGTCTTAATGACGGTTTCGGTCATTTTGTCGTGGGTATCCTGAGAACCTCCAACGATGGAAAACTCCTCTGCTTGAGTGATTCTTTTATGGCCGTCGTCGTTGTCTAATCCGACTCCCAAAAGGTGGGCACGCTGTACATCTTTCTTTTGCACAGCTTCAAACTGATTCAATTGGGGCTCGTTTCAAGCTCGTTTTCCAATCCGCCATTAGCCGATGTCTCGGAACTTGGTGATTCGACACGGTCTACTTGGAAATCGGAAAAAGACTGGTTTTGAATGATTGTAAGTCGCTTTAGCCGAACCAGCTCGAGAATCGCGATGAACGTGACGACGAGCAGTTTCAGGCTGCACTTGCCCGGGAAAAGGGAGGAAAACTCGAAGGATGGCTCGGATTTCATTTTCTCGATGAGCATCTCCATTTGATCGACCACGGTGAGTGCGTCGTCCTGGATCTCTCCTAAAATGAGCTTTTCCGAAAGCCTCCTCAGAACAATATTGTAGGAGTTCCATACGGAAATCTTGTCTTCTGGCTTCAGAGGCCGAACAGGGCCCTCTGCCTTACCGACGGCGTTGTAGTCTCGGGTGAGTCGAAGCGCGGCATGATCCGAAAGCTCATCAAGTTTGTCCGCTGCTTCTTTGAACTTCTTGTACTCGAGTAGCTGGTGAACGAGTTCCCAACGAGGATCTAGATTCTCATCATCGTCGTCCTCAGAGACCGCACGCTGGTGTTTGGGCAAGAGAAGGCGGCTTTTGATCTCCATCAGGGTCGCAGCCATAACGAAGAAATCACCGGCGATTTCCAGTTTAACCTCTTGGAGGCTGTTGAGAACGTCCAGGTATTGATCGAGTACGATTTCGATTGGGATGTCATAGATGTCGATCTCGTGCTTTCGGATTAAGAAAAGCAGGAGGTCTAGGGGACCTTCAAAAACGGACAACTTTATTCTAGGATCAATCTCTGCGACCACGAATAGAGTTCAGTTTTGATAGAACCACGCTGGCAATGACAAAAGTCGAATTGTGAATAAGTTAGCGGATTGAGCGCTACATCGCCGATGAGGTCATCAAAGACAATCGACTAGGAGGAGCGCTTGAAAGAAACGACGTAAAGGCCATCGCCATCAAAGTCCTTCGGGTAGACTGCAACGCCAAGTCCAACCTCCAATAGCCCAAATTTGCTGGCCAGCGGTTTGTGTTCGAATTCGGAATGGCTTTCAAGGAATCGCTTGGCCACCTCTTGGTTCTCAAATCGGGAAAGCGAACACGTACAATAAACGAGCAGACCGTTTGGTTTCACGAATGCCGCATACTCGCTGAGCAAGGCAAATTGCTTTTCCGCCGCGTCCATCACCTCCGTCTCGTTTGTTTGGCGCATTAGGTACGGATGGCGGCGCCAGGTTCCCGAACCCGAGCAAGGAGCATCTACTAGGACTCCATCGAAGCGTCTACCGGTCGGTATTTGCCTAACGACGGAAATGTTGTGAAATCCCGCTCGCTTAGACCTTTGGATCAGCTCTTCCAGCGCTCTAGGTCGAGGATCGTAGGCGAACACTCGGCCTTTCGAGCCCGATAGCTGTGCCAATTGTAGCGATTTTCCACCCGCACCTGCACAGGCGTCAAACCAATCCCCGGTGGGCTCGGGATCTATGAGGTGAAGGAGTAGTTGAGAACTGATATCCTGTATCTCAATGTTGCCATTCTTATAGTCGTCAGAATTTTGGACCGGAAAGTCAGGAGGGCAGCGAATCGCATCGGGAATCGTTTCATGCACAGCTGGACGTTGAGTGCTTTGGGGGAGCCCGGCATTCAGATGGGCAGCGATGGACTCGCGGTTTCCTTTTTGTACGCGTATCCAAAGCGGAGGACGGGAAAACAGAGCGAGCAAGTCCTCGACGTCGAGTTCACGAGTCAAGTGGCTCGAAAACCAGCTTGGAATTAGCGAGGAAAGCTCCTTGTCAGACCTTCCAATGAGGCGATGACGGGCTGTTTCAGGGGAATCAACGGGTAAAGGTGGATCGATTGTCGAATACAGCTTTGCAATATCTGGAGTTGGGGTCGCCAACGATATTAACGTATCCAGAAACTCGTTCGGTGAATCCGATAGCGCTTCCAGCCAAGGCTGATACCTCAGGTAGGTGTGAATCAACTCGCGGTACAATCTCCGGTCTCTCGAACCGAATTGGCTGTGCTCTCTAAAATGCCGATTGAGGTTTCGAGAGAAGTTCTTTCCTAGCTTTTCAAGGGCGGGAAGCGCTTGAATGAGTTCGAGCAGTATCCGTCGCTGATTGGCGGACCGGCGGGCTTGGATATCGTTATGGTCCATCCGATCCCGGAATTCTCACTAACTCTTTATTCGTCGAAAAGGTCGATTCCGATACGCACTCCGAAATCACTCTCTCGACGGTTTCCTTCGTAGAATCGCAGTTCGTATTTGATTCCGTATTTCTCTAGGGCACGCTGCATGAATCCGATACGCTGCTCGTAGTATGTATCCGATTTTTGGTCGAATTTTGCGACGGCGTAAACTTTGAAGTTCTCGTTCAGACTGTATTCGCCGAAAGCAAAGTACTGTTCGATGTGGCTCCTGAGAAAGTGGTTTCCGAAGCCGACCTTCCAATAGCCGGGATCCGTAATGGCGACGCTTGTATTCAGTTCCCGGGTGAAGCTGTCTTCGATACTGTACCGTGAGAAAAAGTCTAATTCAAGCCAGGGTGCTGGAGTGATCTCAATGTCGGAGACAAAGTCGGAGAAATCCTTTCCTTGGTTGAAGTCGTCCACAAGGTAGTCGATCGCAAAGTCGAGTCTTGCGAGATCGCGCGAGCCGTATTCCTCGTCTTTGGTCTGGATTCGATTGCGAAATTCCAACCGTGTTATGTGGTGCTCACCTATGGAGTCGATGTCCCGGCGATCCTCGAGATCGATTGGAGTCAAGTAGTTGGAAAACGCGGGGATATCAAAAGTGGCATTCGCAGTATTGCTATCGAGATCGGGAGCGTAGCGGTAGGAAATGACGGGTTCGAAAATGTGGCGAATGCCGTCGATATTCCAAACCTCGTTTTTGAAGTCGCGTTGACTGTAGGCGGTGAATTTCAAGTCGAATCCTAGATCACCGTATCCACGCGTTCCTTCTTTGATTGACGGCCGTGGGAGGGCATGGGTGTAGTCGTCGAAAATCGATAGGGGCGTCAGACGATAGGGAGAGAATAGGCCAAAGTCGCTGGCCTCGGTTCCCACCATGTTGTCGAAGTAGTGGATTGCTTTGACCCCAGCTTTTGTCGTTAAGGTGACACCTGATTTTAGCGGTCGAGTGTATCGAAAGCCGTAGTAAGCGTCTGCCCGATCGGCTTCGCTCTTAATTGGGAACTCATTGAGCCTGTCGTTGCGGAGCTTGGCGAAAGAAATGCTACCGCTGTGGGTGAGGCCTTTGGCGATTTGAGTGGGGAAGAAGTCGAATCTCAGTTCTGGAAGTCGTTCCGTGAAAGTCTGGAAATGGTTGGGGCTGATCCTTGAAAATAGAGTGGTCTGCCAGTTTTCACCACTGTAGTTAGCCTCTATATAGGTGTCAGGATCTTGCATCTCGTCAAACGAGTCTTCGTTGAACTCTCTGGTAACCTCGCTGTCTGACCACCATCGTCCATAGGCGGTCAATGCGCCGCGGTCGCCCCAGTTTTGGTTGTGCTGCCATTCCGCGAAAAAGCGCTCATCATCAATTGGATTCCCCGTTATGAGATCAGGCGCGATTTCTTTGAGCGAGTCGTCAATGAATCCAGAAGTAAACGATCCGGAACTCGTATTCTCATTTTCGCCAAAGTTATATTCGAAAGCGGGTCCCGCAAGAATCCCCCGTTGAGTCGTCAACGCTAGGTTGGCTCCTGCTCGAAAGTTGGAGTTGACCGGAACACGCGCTTCACCGCCGATGGCGCCTCCGATATGGCCTGAGTAGTCGAGGTTCGCTTTGAAAATATTGCGTTCCGCATCGATGGGTTGGGATACGTTGGGGATGATGAAAAAGGGGACAACTCCCAGCTTGAATGAGATGCGTTTTCCCTGGATTTCCTTTTGATCCACGATCGCAATCTCATTGGCTCTCGCTTTGAACAAGTAAGTGCCGGGCTCACCTGGGTGGAAGTTGATGTTCTCAAATTTGAAATTGTTGGGATTTCCAACCAGCAAGCTGCCAGAAACGAAGTACTTGCCATTTCCGACCCGAAAGTTTTCTACACGGGCCTGTTGATCGTTCAAACTGTAGTCGAGAAGATCGGCAACGAGCCGAATGTCGTAACGGGTAAATATGACGTTTCCGGTGGCGATGGCCCGATTTGTTTGCCGATTGAGCCGAATTTCGTCTGCTGAAACGAGCCAGTCGCCATAGGAGAGCTGGGCATTTTCTGACGCAACCAAGTCCCCGGTATTGGTATCAATAACGATTGGAGTGCTCAGGGTAGCGTCGAATCCTTCAGTTTGAGCACGTGCCGCGACAGAAAAAGCGAAAAGAATGAGACCTGTCGCGAGAAGGCGCCAAGCGTTGTGATTCAGGATTCTGACCATGATTTTTGGAAGCACTAGATGGGGCATCTTGACGACGCAAGGCTGATAATTGGAAGGAAATTTATTTGAACGCTTGCTCAGGAGTAAGTTGCGCTGGACAAGGAAAATGTCCCGAGCCTTGCAACTTATTGTCTTGAGTCAGTAGTGTAGGATTGCCATCGGAAACTGAAATTGTCCTCAATTACAGCCTGTGGACAGGGACTATCGCCCATGATCATTGCTAAAAAAGAACTCGAAGCCTTTCGAAAAGCCCAGATGAGCACGCCTCATGGGGCGCTTGGAATGCATCCTGCCAAAGTTAAAGGGAAGTCAGGCCTCGTAGTGCGGGCTTTTGTGAGCGACGCTAGGAGTTGCGAAGTGGTCGACATCGAGAATGAGGCCCTGACCCGTTACCCAATGGAGCGACTGAGCAAGGACGGGTTTTTTGAAGGCTTCATCGAAGGTAGGGACCAGGTTTTCAAATATCGCTTGAGAGTGGAGACGAGCGATTTGGAGATTCGCCAGTTTTATGATCCCTACTCCTTTCTGCCTACGATGGGCGAATCGGATCTCTATTTGTTTAACGAGGGTAACGAGCATCGCATTTTCGAAAAGCTAGGATCTCGGCCCAGAGTGGTTGATGGAGTCCCAGGAGTCAGCTTTGCGGTGTGGGCACCAAACGCGACTCGTGTTTCGGTTGTAGGGAGCTTCAATAACTGGGATGGACGTTACCATCCCATGCGGATTTTGGGTTCCAGTGGGGTTTGGGAGCTATTCATCCCTGGTTTGAGAGTAGGGGAGATGTACAAGTACGAGCTTGTTGGCAAAGGAGGAGGGCTCTTTCTGAAAACGGATCCCTACGGCTCCTACTTTGAAGCGCCGCCGAATAATGCTACCATCGTCTATGATCACAGCAAATATGAATGGGGAGACAAGGAGTGGCTCGGTGAACGCCAGTCGAGGCAAGCCTTGGACAAACCCATGTCGGTTTATGAAGTCCATTTGGGTTCATGGAAGCGCAGATGGGAAGAGGATAATCGACCATTAACTTACGAAGAGCTCGCCAAGGAATTGGCTGAATATGTACTAGAGCGAGGCTTTACCCACATTGAACTGATGCCGGTTGCGGAGCATCCCTTTGATGGGAGCTGGGGGTATCAAGTTACTGGCTACTTTGCCCCGACGCAGCGATTTGGTACTCCGGACGACTTTAAGGCATTTATCGACTATATGCACCAGCGAGGGATCGGGGTTATCGTGGATTGGGTTCCCGCTCACTTTCCGAGAGACACTTTTGCTCTAGCAACCTTCGATGGAACCCATCTTTACGAGCACGAGGATCCGCGGCTTGGGGCTCACCAGGACTGGGGGACATTAATTTTTAACTACGGACGCCATGAAGTACGATGCTTTCTCGTGTCCAACGCTTTAGCTTGGCTGGAATATTTTCATATAGACGGGCTCCGAGTCGACGCTGTCGCATCCATGCTTTATCTCGACTATTCTAGAGAGGAAGGTCAATGGGTTCCGAATAAGTATGGTGGTAATGAAAATCTGGAGGCAATCGCTTTCATGAAGGAAGCGAACAATCTGGTCCACCAATACCATCCAGGAGTCTTGATGATCGCGGAGGAGTCGACGTCTTTTGCAGGAGTAACGAAGCCGACTGAAGAAGGCGGCCTTGGATTTGATCTCAAATGGAATATGGGCTGGATGCATGACAACCTGCTCTATTTTGAAAAAGATCCTATCCATCGCAAATATCACCAAGGAAATCTTACCTTTGGCATGCTTTACCAGTATGCGGAAAACTTCATCACGGTTTTCTCGCATGACGAGGTCACTCACGGGAAAAAGTCGATGCTGCTAAAAATGGGGGCAGGCTCGATACCAGAGAAGTCTCAGACACTTCGGGCGCTTTACGGCCACATGTGGGCCTATCCGGGAAAGAAGCTACTATTTATGGGTTCGGAGTTTGGACAGTCCGAGGAATGGAACTACGCCGGCAGTCTTCAATGGCATCTGTACAAGTACCAAGACCATTCGGGAATCTCGGATCTAATTCGCGACTTGAACAAGCTTTACCGAAGCGAACCCGCGTTGGCCGAAACCGATTTAGACGCAAATAGCTTTCGATGGGTCGCTTGCTGGGACTCGGAGGCGAGTGTAATCAGCTATTCGCGAACCGCTCCTGACGGGCACAACATGATCATGGTCGTTGCCCACTTTACGCCGATCGAGCGTACGAATTATCGGATTGGGCTGCCGCGTCCGGGTTTTTGGAGAGAGATTCTAAATACAAACTCCAGTTTTTATGGTGGAAGCAATTCAGGTAATGGCTCTGGATTAGCTTCGGAGGATTATCCGTTTGACGATCTTCCCCAGTCGGCGGAATTTACGCTCCCTCCTTGCTCAACAATGATATTCAAGTTGGAAGGCTAAGTCGCCTTTGCATTTAGTCGCGAAATGGATTGGCGACTTATTTTTCCAGCAGCTCGGTCTTTATCTTGCTAATCCGGGAATCGAGAATTTTCTCGAAACGTTGCATTTGCAGAGAAATCGAGCGTTGGACGATAGAGTCAGATCCTCCGTTGCGATTAATCAGACCGATTTCCAGAGGGCCGCGTCTGCTGATAGGCACCTCCTCTAGCTCTTCGGGTCGCAAGCTCAGTCTGCGACGTTTGGTTACCTGGCCTTGAATAGGACTCTCCCACTTATCTACAATCTTAGAAGCAGGATGTCTCAGTTCACGCCCACGCTTCGTTTCAATAGATTTTAGTCTTTGATGTAGATTCATATTTCTCCTGACGAAAAGAATGTACTCTATTTGGTCATTGAGTGGGAAGCCCTAAACATATGAGGGATGGATGAACGCTGCTTCCGATTGAGTCTTAGGTAGCTGAGCTCAATCTCATTTAAGATTCTGTATACCAATGTAATAGAGACTTTTAATGAAGCCGGCTCAGAGAATGCTCATTCCCAGTCGGACTGCCAGAAGACTGACTTAGCTAAACAGGTTCAGCTGGTCGTCGTTTTGCTCGACGCGTATCTTTTTGCGCGGCTTCGCTTTCGGAATAGGTGAACTTACGGCCACTGTCGCGTCGTCGGATTCAAGCTTTTGCAGGATTTCCTTGGCTCGATCGATTACCGGTTGGGGAAGCCCTGCCAGTCGGGCGACTTGGATGCCGTAGCTTCTGTCAGCAGCTCCTTTTACGACCTGTCGGACGAACACGATGTCGTCATTCCATTCTTTAACGGCTACCGAGAAGTTTTCAAGTCTGCCCAGATGGGTTTCCAGTTGGGTCAGCTCCTGGTAATGGGTCGCAAATAGCGTTTTGGGTCCTGCATCCAACTCGCGGTGCAGGTGCTCCACCACAGACCAAGCGATGCTGAGGCCATCATAGGTGCTCGTGCCACGGCCAATCTCGTCCAGTATGATGAGGCTGTGTCGCGTAGCGTTATTGAGAATGTTGGCCGTCTCGTTCATCTCTACCATGAAGGTGGAGTTTCCGCGGGCGAGATCGTCGCTCGCACCGACGCGGGAGAAAATTCTGTCGACCAGTCCGATCTTTGCGGAAGTAGCGGGAGTCCAGCATCCGACTTGGGCGAGGAGAGTGATGAGAGCCACTTGCCGAATAAAGGTGCTTTTCCCCGCCATGTTCGGCCCGGTGATTAAATGTATCTGACTTTCGGATGCGCTGAGTCGTGAATCATTGGGGACGAATGCCTGGCTGCTTGCGAGTCCCGATGCGCTTTGTTTAAGCATTTGCTCCACGACGGGGTGGCGGCCTTGCGCGATTTCAATCGTATCGGACTCGTCGAGTTCGGGCTTGCAGTAGTTCCACAGGCGAGCGATCTCAGCCCATCCGCAAAATACGTCGAGTTCGGCCAATGCGGATGCTGTTTGGGTCAGTGGCTCAGATTCCTCGAGCACGGCAGCAACCAAACCGGCGAAAAGCTCTTCCTCTCTTCGTTTACTGTTTTCTTCTGCGTGGAATATTTCCTTCTCCTTCTGCTTCAAACTCTCGGTGACGTACCGCTCTCCGTTGACCATTGTTTGTTTGCGTATGTAGTCATCGGGTACGAGGCTGAGATTTGATTTGGAGATTTCGATGAAATAGCCGAACGCATTGTTGAACTTGATTTTCAAATTCTTGATTCCCGTGCGTTCTCTTTCCTCGGCCTCAAGGTTTGACAACCATAGTTTGTTGTCCGTGGTCAGTGAAAGCATGCCATCGAGGGTATCGTCGTAGCCTTTGGCAATGTACCCCCCATCGGAGAGATTGTTGGGCAGTTCCTCTTTGAGTCCCTTGTTGAGAAGCTCAGCTAGGTGCGGAAGGGTGTTGAGCTGGGAGGCTAGGGAGTCGATTGGAGTTCCCGTAAACGGAGCGAGTGTATCGAGAATTCCTGGTAACTGGTTGAGGGTGTCTCGAATGCCGCCGAGCTCACGCGGATTGCGAAGACGGTTCTGTAGGCGACCCAGAATGCGCTTGATGTCGCGAACGGACTTCAGAAGGTCTTGGATTTCGCTTACGGCCAGCGGGGATTTCACAAACTGCTCCACACTGTCCTGTCGGCGTCGCAGCTCGTCTAGTCGACGGTCTGGGGAAATGAGCCATTGCTCGAGCTGTCGGGCTCCGGATGCGGTGGTTGTTTTATTGATGGACTGAAGCAGGCTACCCTCGCGAGTTCCCCGGGTTGATTTGAATATTTCGAGATTTCGAAGTGTTGCGGGATCCAGAAGCAGGGAGGCTTCGCAACTGTATTCGCGAATGGAAGACAGATTCGCTGGCTTTGCCCGCAGATTCTCCGTCACATAATGAAGCACTGCACCGGCGCATCCCAGCGCAGGGTGGTCCTTGTCGATTCCAAAGCCCTCTAGATTGATAACTCCAAGTGTGTCCATTACGGATTGGACTCCGGCGTCGATATCGAAGTGGTATCCAGGTAGCTCGGTGACGGATCGAGTTGCCAGGAAGTGTGTGAGCTCATCGTGAGTAGAACCATCGTGGGCCATGGCTCTCCACCGATTTTCCTCACCTTCCATGACAAGCATTTCAGCCGGATCGATGGAAGTCAGCACGGGCATGAGGTCATCGACCGATTTACCGGTGGCGATTTGGAATTCGCCTGTGGACAGGTCGAGCCAGCAGAGGGACGCGCCCGACTTTTCCAGCTCGAATGCGGCCAGGTAGTGATTTCGACTCGATTCTATCTGATTATCTTCGATCGTAGTGCCAGGCGTGAGGATTCGTGTCAGCGAGCGCTTGACGAGCTTTCCCGGTTGGGGAGTTTCCACCTGATCGCAGATGGCCACTTTCTTTCCGGCTTGGAGAGCTTTTCCGATATACTGCTCCGCGGCGTGGTAGGGAATGCCCGCCATGAAGTAGTCGCTCCGTTTGGTCAGAGTGATTCCCAGCAGCTGAGACCCGATTTCCGCGTCTTCGTGAAACATTTCGTAGAAGTCACCGAGACGAAAAAGGAGCAGCGTGTTCGAGGGCAGGTTACGCTTAACCTCGAAGTACTGCTGCATCATGGGAGTTATCTTGCCTTTAGCCATATTCTGACGAGCGGAGGGAAACTTTGTAAGCAATCTCTGGCTCTGTCCGGTCGCAAGAAAAAAGGCGGATAGTTCGAGCATAGTTTTACGACGAAGCGGAGTGTCGCGGGCTTCTGATGTCTGTCTTCTTGACTCATTGGGATTGGCGCCAATGACTCGGTTCGCTTTTTGCGCTATGAATCTATTCCATCGTGAGTTTGGAGACTCGACTAAATCGCCCCTCCTGGTGCTGCATGGTTTGCTGGGCTCCTCTCGAAATTGGCAGGGTGCAGGTTCGGATTTAGGGGAGCATTTTCATGTTCATTGTTTGGATTTGAGAAATCACGGAAAGTCGCCGCACGCATTTCCGCATTCCTACGATGCAATGAGAGATGACGTTATTGAGTGGATGAAGGGTCGAGGGATCGAAAGCGGTCATTTGCTCGGGCATTCCATGGGTGGGAAACTGGCCATGAAGATTGCCTGTGAAAATCCCGAAAGAGTGCGACGCCTTGTGCTTGTAGACATAGTGCCAAAGCGGTATCCGAGATCCCACGACTCAGAATATGACGCAATGAATGCGATTGACCTCGAGAAACTGGGTTCGCGCAAAGAGGCGGACGAGCTACTTGAGAAAGCCGTTCCTGATTGGGGGAAACGGCAATTCCTGCTCACCAATTTGTCTCGGAGAAAGGAAGGGCCCGGTTTCTGTTGGGTGGCCAATATTAAAGGTCTAGAGGCGAATCAGCGAGAGATTGAAGGATCGCCCTTGGGGCCGGAGGATCGGTTCGAAGGTGAGACGCTTTTTCTAATGGGGGGGAAGTCGAAATACTCGGAGCCGTCAGATTATCCGGGATTGAGTCGGTACTTTCCCAATTGCGTTGTCGAAGTGATGGAGGAGAGTGAGCATAATCCTCATTTCGAGTTTCGAGAGGACTTCGTTTCGCGAGTTGCCAAATTCCTGGATGGAGGCGACACTGGCATCTGATGGAGTTTCTGGTCCTCAAAGTCTTGCTGTTTGTTTTTGCGCTCTTGGATGGGATATACCTGGGAGTCTTGGTTCATGAGCTTGGGCATGCATTGGTGGCGCTTATGGTGACAGGTCAGTCGGTGAAGCTGAAAGTCGGTCTGGGTAAGCAACCCGTAAAGCTAGATTGGGGGCGGATGTCGATTGAGCTAGGCATAGTGGGATTTCGATATGGTTCGACCACCTACGATCGGTCTCAGGAGACTTCAAATACTCAACGCTGGATCGTTGCGGGGGGTCCTCTCGCTTCCCTGGTTGTTACCGCGAGTCTAGGTATGAGCTTGTTTAGATTTGAGGCTTGGAGTTGGATATGGATTGCACTCCTAGGGTTTTTTGTCGCCAATTTTAGGATACTGATTACCGCTTTGTGGCCCATGGAATACAGAAATCCACAGAAGCCGGAAGAAGTGTGGCTAAGTGACAGCCTTGATTTCTGGCGAATGGGAAAACGGTAGAGCGAAGCCGTCCCGTTTTTAGTAGTCGACGAGGTCGGCCACCTTGACCTCGAACAATGCCCGGTCCTCGTTGGCAATGATGAGGGTTTCTTGGTCGTCCCAGCAAATCGCTTCGCATTGTCCCGCGCTGATACGCAGGGTCGTTGCGATTCCTTCCAGGTAGTTGCGAGAGTTCTCGGGACGCTCAAACACCCACACGCTCGAAGTAGTGAGGACCGCGAGCCTTTGTCCATCGGGAGTGGCGTCTGCCCCAGTGACTCGAGGACCGATGTCGAACTCTCCCACAAGTTTGGGGCGGTTAATTTCATCCGTTCTAAGCGATTCAAAGCAATAGAGCCTTGTAGCGGTGTCACCGAGGCTCTTGGTTAGGAGAAACAACTCCTCCTGAGCCCAAAAAATCGCTTCGCAATCATAGATCCGGCGCTTGGGAGGAAACTCCGTTTGCTCCGGATACTCGAATCGATAGGTAGTTCCCTTGATCCGGGTACCGACTTCTGGTTTGAGGGGCTCCTCAAGGAAATGTACGGCGAGGTCGCGCCGCGTGTTTAGAAAATTCCCGAAGTCACCCAGATAAAGGTTCCCTGAGTTGTCGGCGGCGATGTCCTCCCAGTCGATATTGGTAAGTCCAGTCGGGAATGCTGCGACAAGCGAGCCGTCTTTTCGGATCGCGAAAATACGCGATCCGCTCGATGAATCATTGTGAACCCAGTAGATGTCGTTGGTCTGGCGGCTCTTGGCAATTCCGCTACACTCCCGAATCCCTATTCCAGCGATTCTTGCGTAGGGTTCGAGTTTCGCTGCTTCGGAAGTCCAAGAGAAACTCAGCGCCCAGACCGAACACAGCAGCGCAATAGAGATCCTGATGGACATTTTGATAGAGCGTTTGGTCGGCGTTTCGAGCGGAATTGAAAGCATTTGATAGTAGAAAGACCGTTTCCGATTGCTTCCTCAAGGCAATGAAGTACTGAGAATGCGTTTTTGACCTTTCCACATCGTTTGATCGGCTGGCCGCAAGATTGGTTCCAAAAGGGAACTATTATGTGCCGCTGGATTCCCGAGCCCGATCGCGGAAAGGGCGGCGGCAGATAATTTGATATGAGTGATTCACAGCAGCAGAACAGTCAATTCACCGTACTGATAGTTGATGACGACGATGAGATTCGCTACTCTTTGGGACGCGTCCTGGGAAGTCGAGGTTATCAGATTGATACCGCTTCAAGCGGAGAGGCAGGAATCGAAAAAGTTAAGAACGGGCCCGCTCCCGACCTGATCTTCATGGATATTCGGATGGGTGGGATCACCGGTCTGGAAACCCTGCAGCACATGAGGTCGATCAATTCGAATTTGCAGATCATCCTCATGACGGCGTTTGGAACTGCGCAAACGGCGATTGAGGCAATGAAATTTGGAGCCTACGACTATGTAATGAAGCCGTTTGACCCGGAGAAGGTTTTGAGTCTAGCGGCCTCGGCGATCAACGCCACGAGAGATTTGAAGTCAGCCTCTAAGCCCAGCAAAAAGGTAAACAGCGAGGATTACAAAGAAGGCATTGTGGGGAACTCCGCCGCGATGCAGGAGGTATTCAAAATCATCGGTCAGGTAGCGGCTAGCGATGCCACGGTTTTGGTTACTGGCGAAAGTGGTACTGGCAAGGAGCTGATCGCGAATTGCATCAACCAGCACAGCCTGCGATCGGGTGGCCCATTCACCGCAGTAAATTGCGCGGCGATTCCTGAGAATCTGATCGAAAGCGAATTGTTTGGGCATGAGAAAGGAAGCTTTACTGGGGCGACCGCTCAACGCATTGGCAAGTTTGAGCATTGCGACCGGGGAACGATATTCCTGGATGAAATCGGAGACATGGCTCTGGCAACCCAGACTAAGATTCTAAGAGTTCTCCAGGATGGCGAAATTCAGAGGGTCGGGGGTTCCGAAACCATCAAGGTCAATGTGCGGGTGATCGCGGCTACCAACAAGGACCTGGAGAAGATGGTCGAGGAAAAGGAGTTTCGGGAAGACCTGTATTACCGGCTGAATGTATTTAGAATTCGGGTACCCTCTCTAAGGGAACGCATCGAGGATATTCCTGATATCGTTGACTACATGCTGCAGAAGCTCGTCAAAGAGAGAAAGGCGAAAGCGACTCGCCTGTCAGACGAAGCCATGGCGACCCTCGTTCGATATCCGTGGCCGGGTAATGTGCGAGAATTGGGTAACGTTGTCTATCACAGCGCGGTTGTCGCCCAGGGAGACATCATCCTGATGAAGGACCTCCCAGACACATTGATTAAGTCCGAGGGTGCTCCACCAGTCGCTGCCCCCGAGCCTGTCCCGGTTCAGGAACCGGTCGCCGTGAACCATGAGCCCGTAGTTTCGAGCGTGCCTGCGCCCGTGATCGACCCACCGGAAACTGGGCTTATTATGGGCGATACTCTCCAGTCAAGTTTCGACACGATTTATGAAACGGTGAAAGAGCGGGAGGGGAAGCGCATCCTTTCCTACATCGAAAAGCAGATGATTCAGCGGGCGGTTTCGGATACCGGCGGAAATCAGGCTCGCGCGGCAGAAATCCTCGGGATTACTCGAAACACGCTCAAAAAGCGTCTCGACGAGTACGCCTCGGAGGGAGGCTGAGCCGTCCGACGGAAGGTCTCATTGTATGGGATTGAATCGCTATTAATTTGTAAAGGCTTGCAGAAATCGCGAAAATGGGATGCGAAATGGAGGTATGAATATTGCGTTAATGTTTTCCGGCCAAGGCGCCCATAAGGTTGGCATGGGCAAGGACTTGAGCGAGAATAGTTCCCTTGCCCGCGAAATTTACGACCGTGCGGACCAACTATTAGGTTGGAAATTGTCGGATTTCAGCTTTGAAGGACCCGAGGAGATGCTTACCAAAACAGGCATCTGCCAGCCAGCCCTCTTTACGCACGGCTACGTAGTCTACAAACTCTTGGAGGAAAAGGGCTTTCTCAGTGACGCTACCATAGCAATGGGGCTGAGTCTGGGAGAAGTCACCGCCCTTGCCGCCGCGGGGGTGTACGATTTTGATACGGGTCTAAAGATTGTGGCCGAGCGGGGACGTCTCATGCAGGAAGCTTGTGAGGCGAGCGACGGTTCGATGGCGGCAATTATCGGTGTCGATCGTGAAACGGTTACCGCATTCTGTGAAGCGCACGATGTGGAGATGGCGAACTTGAATTGCCCTGGCCAGATCGTCATTTCTGGCGAAACGGCAAAAATTGAAGCCGCTGTCGAGGCAGGAAAAGCGAGCGGATTTCGCCGGATCATGACATTGAATGTCGCGGGTGCTTACCACAGCCGCCTCATGCGCCCTGCCTACGAGCCCTTTAAAAATTTCCTCGCTGATATCGAGCTTTCAGAACCTAAGTATACCGTCTTTTCAACCACAACGGGTACCAAAATCTCGGATCCGGAAGACATACGCAAGGCGCTGGTTGCCGCTCTCGTTTCACCCGTTTACTGGGAAGACTGTATGGTGGCGGCTGCTGCCGACGGAGCGGACATGTTCTACGAGCTCGGCGTGAACGGCATTCTCAAAGGACAGCTGAAACGCACGAACAAGGATCTCCTCAGCGCTAGCTTTGAGACCTGGGAAGAAGTCTCAGCGATTTCAGTGGGCTGCTGAGTGTGCGGCGCTGATTTGGGCAGCCTCTCCATGAGGCGGACCAAATTCCTGGTCATTCGGCTCTTAAATCGTAGCAGATGAGCCGGGTGTTCGAACCGTCGACGCCCTTGTCGTTCTGACCGACATAGAGGAGGCCTTTGCTCAGGGTGGGGAGGGCCCAGGTTTGGCGGGCGAGAAATAGATGAGTTCGGTCGAGCTCGAGGTATCCTTTGGGATTGAGGTCAATCCATGCGAGGTGTCCGTACTGGCCCAATACAAGGCATCGGTCATCGACGAGGAGGAAGGAGGCCAAGGCTGGGGCTAGATTGTATTCCTGCTCCCGGCCATCATTGTTTACAGGAGTAATCCATTCCGGTTCGGTTCGCCACATTTCCTTTCCGGTTTCGAGCTCGATGCAAACAATGGGAGCGTTTTGAGGGCCGTGTCCATCAATCCCATACAGATAGCCGTCTTTGTGAATGGCGGTCATGAAATGAGTATTGAGTATTTCGTTGGTCCAGATGGGGGAGCAGGATCCATCGCTTTCGATGCCTACTAGGGCCCCGCCGGCTCCGTAGCACTCGGAGATGTACACCTTGTTGTCTACGACTACGGGTGACGAGGCGTTGACGGATTCGTATCGATTCCCTCTCCAGGGGAAGCGGCCGTCGATGTTTCCATTTTCCGGGTTAATTACAAGGAGGCCACCCGTTGCGGGTCGACTTTCGCCTCCGGCGAATACGAAGATGCGTCTGCCAGCAATTGTGTTAGCCGGAATAGGAGACGCGTAGCTGGGCCCCCATTCACTTCCGGCGCCCCACAGCATTGCGCCAGTGTGTTTGTCGAAGGCAGCGACGCAGGGACCACCAGGCGCTCCGATGTTAACGATAACTCGACTGTCTTCGAGAAGCGGAGTCGCGGTCGCTCCGAAAAAATCCAGGGTGTGGCCAAACTCAGTTTTGAGGTTTCGTTGCCAGACCAGTTGTCCTGTTTCCAGAACGAGGCAGCTGAGTATGGCTTCCACTCCATAGGTGTAGACGAATTCTCCGTCACTGATGGGCTGGCACCGAGGTCCATTGCCAAATCCGTATCGGTCCTTGTACTGCGTGGGATAGGAGTACTTCCAGTACCGTTGACCCGTCTCGTTGTGCAGACACTCAACCGTTTCCTCATTTCCAATCCGGTGAAATAGAATGACTCGATTCCCGATCACTGCAGGAGCGGCGTATCCCTGGCCCTTCGATACCTCCCAAACAATAGCGGGTTCATTGTCCCCAAATGTCTTGAGGAGATGGGTTTCGCGAGAAATGGCGTTATGGGACGGACCAATGAAATCCATCCAGTCCTCGGTGACGGCATCGGGCGGGAGCGGCTTTGGGGGTGCGTAGAAGGTGAGCCCCGGCTGAGCCAATGGCTTGGATGCGGGCCGTTTTTCGATCGGGTTAACCGTTGGAGGGGCCGGGTCCTCGAAGACCTGGGCCTTTACGGTCGGGTAATGAAGAATAAGAAGGAGAAGTAGAAAGAATCTAAAATAGAGGGAAGAGGAGGGGAGCATGTTGGGCTTCATACGAATCAAACTAGGGTTGAGGGTCAACCTTTGCGAGGTTGACTTGGGTATGGTCGATTCGGCCTTGAGAGAAAGTTGCATCGCGCCAGCAAATTTTTTGGTCGACGAGCGAAGCAACCATCGCGCGCGGATTTCCTTTTTGCCAATACCTAGTAATGGAGGATTCATTGCCTTGCGGGGAATCCTAATACCGAACAACCTTAGCGGTCGCATCAGCTTCCTGTTCTGTGGATTGGTGGAATCGGCTACGCTCTATACCGCAACGGTAAACAAGGGAGAGAACCGTCGTTTGATACTTAACCGAAGCTCCTGGCGACGAGTTCCTTAAGGCGGTCAGGATTCGTGGCAGAGGACTTAGCCACGAACCCTGCTGCGTGGGCGAAGTGGACATCGGGTTCGTCTTTGATTCTCGTGAAATCCATTTTTGGATGATCGTTGTATCGAGAAAGTCCGTACCCGTCTCCGCGACGATCCGGATAAATCATGGCATGAGCGGTTTGGGTAAGCCCTTGCTCTTCGATAAAGCGGGGTAAGCCCATGGAAGGCTCTTCGGGGAGCGGTTCGGTACGCGGTAGGAATACGGCTTGAATGGAGGAGGAGCCATTTTCGATCGTCCAGGTCTCCGCGTTTGACCCAATGAAATCGAGTCGCTCGCGCAGGGACTTCAAGTATTCGACTAGGTCATCACCAATCATTTTCATGACTTCCCAAAGCGGTTCTCCGGGTGCATGAAGGGTTTTAGCGGCGAACCGCCGAAGCAGTGTGATATCGATGGGGGAACTGAGCTTTCCGATGATGTCTCGTTCGACGCCAAGCCAGCGAGCGGTTCCATTGGCGCCGCGACAGTCGAACCATTCAGCCGGCTCGAGCCAATCGCAGAAAGCGCGGGCATCGTCGTAGAGCGCGAGATGTTTGAGGACAAGGGATAGGGAGCAAGTCGGAATCGCCTCGCGGGGGAATTGATGGTGATCGAAGTTGGACTTGGACGGATCGTGGTCATCGCCCACATCGACTATGCAGACCGCTGGGTTATCTAGATCGGCTTTTTCCGGCTCACGGCGTTGAATCTCGACCGGATTCTGGGAAATGAGAACGCAGCATGCGAGGAATTCGTCTTTGTGGGCGCTGCCAGGATGAGTGAGGATGAATTCGGTCATAGTCGTGGAAAGGACGGGACCGTAGGGTTCCACGTAGGAAGATCAATAGCGTTCGCTCATCTTATGGCCGATACGGACTCGGATGAGGAATGGATTCTCGGACCTACCGAGCCCGTTAGTTGTAAGTTGCGTAGAAGGCGTGCGATCCAATCGTGGTAGTCTTGGCCATGGATCTAGCCCAAGAAGGCCGGAGTTCTTTCCGCACGTAATGGTCGGCTCCATGGGTCACGTCGCGCCAGTTGTGAGTATAGAGTTCGTCGACGATTTGCAGGACGGATCGCCAAAGGCGGTCTCGAGAGGCTTTTTGTACGTGGCTGGCGAATCCTTTGGATCCCGTTCGGCCGGTAGTGGCTGTATTGAGGGCGCTGAAAGCGTAGGGTTTTTTGACGACCCTCATGACCTTGGAGTGGTTTCCGCCGGCACGGTTGAGGATTACGGAAGCGACGCCCCTCATTCCCATTTCACCCTGGTCAGCCGCCTCTAGTACGAGACATGCGGCTACGATCTGCTTTTCCCATGAGCAAGGTTGGTAGGTGCTGGCAGTGGCTTGGATAGCGCCAGCCATGAACAGAGCGGTGAAAGATAGAAAGGTGATTGCTTTCATGATTTGATAAGTTGTTCGATTGGATCCGAATTTTTGCAGGGTGTCGTATTGCCTTTGATTTTCGCGTTCGACAAGACCCAAACCGGTCTGGTCCCCATGCTTTTTATGGCAGGTTATCTTAGGCACCCCACTAGGAGAATATGGCCTAGGGGATCGGCATTGAGCGCATCTACTCGTTTTATCTTGTGACAATTGAGGAGTGACAAATGAAGCGACTCTTGTTCAATGCTCACGATTCAGATCGGAAATATGCCTAGAAGTAATCCATTAACGGGAAACCAAACTCCCGTCAAAGAAACGCCGTATTCGAGTGGAGAATGGAAGTTGGTAGAATGCCTCGAAACAGGGATGGTGTTCTTGGAGAATCCACCGGAGTACTCGCAACTGGTTGAGGAGTTTGCATGGGAGAAAACCTTCGAGAAAGAGAGGGTGCGTCGCCGTAAGAAAGAGCCGTTCGTCGCTTTTACAAGTCATTTGAGTAAATCCGTGCGCCAGAAGATGCAGAAACGAGAGCGGATTGAGCGAGTGGCATTTCGCTTTCTCAGTCGACTCGTGAACGAAAAAGGGATCAAGGACGGGATCACTATGATTGATGTAGGTTGCGGAACCGGGGAAAAGCTATGCCGCATCAGCAGCTATTTCCAGGAGCATACGGGCATTCCGGTGAGTCCGGTGGGCATCGAAATATCCGCCGAGCTTGCGAGAGAGACTGACGAGAGATTGTCGAAACTGGGTGGGCGTTGCGTCCACTCCTCAGCGATCGAAGGCTTGAAAAAGTTGGAGGATGAGAGCGCGGACTTGGTGATCTTCTGCTCCTATCTGGAGCATGAAGTGGAGCCGTTGGAAGTATTGCGAACAGCTGCCAGTAAATTGAAAAAGGGGGGATACGTCATCATCAAAGTACCCAACTTTGGCTGTTGGAACCGGCACATCAGACAGAAGAATTGGTGTGGCTTTAGGTATCCCGACCATGTGAACTATTTCACGCCACGAACTCTGACACGGATGATTGAGACCTCGGGGCTCAAGCTTTGGAGGATGAATTTCTATGACCGGCTGCCGACGAACGACAACGTTTGGGCGATCGCGAGGAGATAGTTTCCAGCAAGTTAGCGGGTCATTTGTCCGCTCATTTTGATTTTTGCTCGACGATTCTTGCGATGCTTTAAAATCGGCCGAATTTTGCGCTTTCGATTTGCCTCGGATTCCTAAATCGCAATCCTCTGCTCTCCTTACCGTTTTAATCAATTCAACCCACTAATCATTATGGCAATTGCAACTGGATCCAAAGCTCCGGACTTCACTTTGATACACAAAAACGATAGCGGTCTTTCCAACGTCACATTAAGTGATAATTTTGGAAAAACGGCGACCGTTCTGATATTTTTCCCTTTCGCTTTTTCGGGTCCTTGCGAAAAGGAACTGTGTTCGATCCGAGATTCGATCAGCGAATATAAAAATTTGGATGCTCAAGTTTACGGCATCAGTACTGATTTCCCTTTTGCCTTGGCGGCCTTTGCGAGCTCTCTCAATGTTGATTTCCCGCTTCTGAGCGATTGCAACAAAGAGGCGAGCGCCTCTTACGAGGTGCTTTTTGAAGAGGCTTTAGGCATGAAGGGCGTGGCCAAACGATCGGCAGTCGTTGTCAGCAAAGACGGAGAGGTCATTTATAGCGAGTCGAGTGACGACTTAGGGCAATTCCCTGACTTCGACGCGATAAAAGCAGCCTTGGCTTCATAGATTATTTAGTATTGAGGACGACACCGATTCAAGGGTTGTCGTCTTTTTTCATTCACCGCCTGAGTGCGGGCGCTCCTCTGACTGCGCCGATTACTTTTAGACCAAATTAAAAAAATGAGCGATCTACCAAATCCGCTAAATTCACTAAAGACGTTTAACTCCGGAGCGAGTGGCGAGTCCTACTTTTACTCTTTGCCCTCGCTGGAAGAAAATGGGGTCGGTCCGATATCGAAATTGCCGATTTCCATTAGGATCGTCCTCGAGTCTGTTCTACGTAATTGCGACGGGCAGCGTGTTACTGAGACGGACGTCAAAACGCTAGCGAACTGGAACGCGGCTTCACCCGCTCAGGAGGAGATTCCGTTTGTTGTATCAAGAATCGTGTTGCAGGATTTTACGGGTGTGCCGTTGTTGGTGGATTTGGCTGCCATGCGATCTGCCGTGAATGGGTTAGGTAAGGACGCTTCCATGATCGAGCCGCTTGTTCCCGTTGACCTTGTAGTGGACCATTCGGTACAGGTTGACAAGGCAGGAACGGCTCAGGCTTTCAAGGAAAACATGGCCATCGAATTTCAGCGTAACATGGAGCGCTACGAGTTTCTGAAATGGGGTCAGCAGGCGTTTGATACATTCCAGGTGGTGCCGCCGGGCATTGGGATTGTTCACCAGGTGAATCTCGAGCATTTGGCTCAGGTCGTGTATAATCGAAAAGTAGGTGACGGTGCGGTTTACTATCCGGATACTCTAGTGGGTACGGATTCGCACACGACGATGATCAATGGACTGGGCATCGTTGGCTGGGGCGTTGGAGGGATTGAAGCCGAAGCGGGGATGCTGGGGCAGCCGGTCTATTTCCTGACTCCTGAAGTCGTGGGAGTTGAGTTGAAAGGATCCCTTAAGGAGGGTGTAACCGCGACCGACCTTACGCTGACGATTACTGAAAGGCTGCGGGCGTTGGGTGTCGTGGGCAAGTTTGTCGAATACTTTGGAGAGGGTGCTCGCAATCTCTCGCTAGCGGATCGCGCGACAATCGCCAATATGGCTCCAGAGTACGGAGCCACGATGGGATTCTTCCCGATTGATGAAAAGTCGCTGGACTATCTCCGTGAGACAGGTCGAAGCGAAGCGCAAATTGAAGTAATTAAATCATACTGTGAGGCCCAAGGGATTTTTGGAATTCCTGAAGCCGGAAGTATCGAATACACAAAGAGCATTTCGGTCGATTTGAGCGAGATCGAACCGAGTGTTGCTGGACCCAAAAATCCTAAAGAGCGCATATCGGTTTCGGCGTTAAAGCAATCCTTCAATGATCTCTTTACGAAGCCGGTCTCGGATGGCGGTTTTGGTCTGCCCGAGGAGAAAAGGGATACTCAGGTTTCGATTAACGGATCAGACTCGATTGGGCATGGGTCGGTTTTAATCGCGGCGATCACATCCTGTACCAACACCTCGAATCCGGGCGTAATGCTTGCAGCGGGATTGTTGGCCAAAAAAGCCGCCGAACGCGGACTTACGGTCGCTCCCTACGTGAAAACGAGTTTGGGCCCAGGGTCGCGCGTCGTAACCGACTATTTGAATGAAACCGGTCTGCAAAGCTATCTGGACCAACTTGGGTTCAATTTAGTGGCTTATGGTTGCACGACTTGTATCGGCAATAGCGGACCGCTGGCGCCTGAGATTGAGTCGGCGATAAAGGATGGCGATTTGATTGCGGCATCGGTCCTATCGGGAAATCGGAATTTTGAGGCCCGGGTCCATGGCTCGATCAAGTCCAACTTCCTCATGTCACCCCCGCTCGTAGTAGCCTATGCTTTAGCGGGTCGAGTGGATATCGATCTCTACAACGATCCGATCGGTCAAGGGTCGGATGGGCAGGATGTCTATTTGAAGGATATTTGGCCTTCCAACGAGGAGGTAGCGAATGCGATTCGAACCGGCTTAAAGACGGAGATGTTCGACAATCAGTATTCTGACGTAGCGAGTTCCAATGAAGAGTGGACTCAGATCGAGTCGTCAACTGGAGCCATTTACCAGTGGAATCCAGAATCCACCTACATTCACGAGCCACCATTCTTTGAAGGTTTCTCGATGGAAGTGGGAACGATTCAGCCGATCGTTGGCATGCGTCCACTAGCCATAATGGGCGACTCGGTGACGACTGACCACATTTCTCCAGCAGGGGCTTTCAAGCCGGAAACTCCTGCGGGACAGTTTCTGCTGTCAAAGGGAGTGGAGGCAAAGGATTTCAATTCATATGGATCCCGCCGCGGTAATGACTTGATCATGACACGTGGCACTTTTGCGAATGTCCGGGTTAAAAATCTCATGGCGGACGGGAAGGAAGGCGGATTTACCAAGATCATGCCAGAGGGAACGCCGGCAACGATCTTTGATGCTGCCCAGGTTTACAAGGAACGCGGAATCCCGCTGATTGTTTTCACAGGAATCGAGTATGGTACTGGAAGCTCGCGAGATTGGGCGGCTAAAGGAACCAGTCTCCTCGGAGTAAAAGCCGTGGTGGCGAGGAGCTACGAGCGAATCCACCGTTCCAATTTGATTGGAATGGGAGTCCTCCCGCTTGAGTTCATTGATGGAATGAGCGCCCAATCGCTCAATCTCGACGGATCGGAAATTGTTTCGCTACCCGGCTTGGGTGACGACCTCAAACCCCAGCAGAACTTGACTGCAGTGATCGAACGAGCGAATGGCGACAAGGAAGAGATTGAACTCAAAGTTCGCGTCGATACAGCGATTGAAGTCGAATACATCCGCAATGGCGGAATTCTCCCGTACGTGCTCCGAGATATAATTAAGGCTTCCAGTTAAACAAAAAGTTGGAATGGAGGTCTTAGTTTACGGAGAGTAGAGTTTGATGCCAGACGAGGAACCCGTATTTTTAGTCGATCCGAATTCGAACCCTGTGGCAGTGAAGATTGTCGGCAGGGCTTCGTTTCAGAACGTGATGCCTCTCCAGGACTTCCTGAAAGATGCTACGAAAACGGGAAGTCGCAGCTACGTTTTCGATTTCTCTTGTTGCACGGGCATGGACAGCACGGTTTTAGGGGTGCTGGCGGGATGCGCTTTAGAATTACGTAAACTTGAGCCCAAAGGATCTCTAGTTCTCTCGCGTCTTAGTGAACGCAATACAGCGCTTGTCCGTGGTCTAGGGCTGCACCGAATCGCTACATTGGATTCGAGCGATCCGGCAATCGATGCATCGGCGGTGACAGAATCTTTGCAGGCCGGGCAAATCGACGAGTTGGATAGCGCCCGGCTTTGCCTTGAAGCCCACGAAAATTTGGTGGAAACTGATGGTGGCAATGAGACGAAGTTTCAGGATGTGATAAGCTATTTGAAGAACCGAGTTTCGGAAGGATAGTCGCCCCCTTTTTGTCCGGTTCTTCTTCTTAGTCTTTTGCCCACGGCTTTTCGATTGCTTCCACCGATAGCCTGCTGAATGATTTCGCCCCTTATGAGCGTTATCTCTACTGAAATGATCAACAAGGAATCGCTGCCGAACGGCGAAGGGCGCTTCGGGGACTTCGGCGGTTGCTATGTGCCGGAGACTCTAATGACTGCTTTGAAAGAGCTCGGCGAAGAATACGATAGAGCTAAGATTGACCCGGCGTTTCGGGCCGAGTTGGCCTACCAGTTGAAGGAATTTGCCGGACGTCCAACGGGACTTTATTTTGCGGAACGGCTATCGGAAGAGCTCGGTGGGGCGAAAATCTATTTCAAACGGGAAGATCTTTTGCATACGGGTGCCCACAAAATCAATAACGCAATTGGCCAGGCCTTGCTGGCGAAGCGTATGGGAAAGCGTCGGATAATAGCGGAAACAGGTGCTGGCCAGCATGGGGTTGCTACGGCAGCGGTCTGCGCAAAGATGGGGCTCGAGTGTGTCGTCTACATGGGCGCGGTAGATATGGACCGGCAGAAGCTCAATGTTTTCCGAATGGAGCTGTGTGGGGCGGAAGTCAGAGGGGTTGAGTCGGGACAGAAAACCCTGAAAGACGCGGTTAATGAAGCTATGCGCGATTGGGTGACCAATGTTCGTGATACTCATTACATTCTTGGGTCGGCATTGGGAGCGCATCCATATCCAATGATGGTCCGCGATTTTCACCGAGTAATCGGTCAGGAGACACGGGAGCAAATATTGGAGAAAGAAGGCCGGCTTCCAGATGAAATGATTGCTTGTGTTGGCGGCGGATCCAACGCTATCGGGCTTTTTTATGAGTTTCTGGATGAGCCTGATATTCGGCTTGTTGGCGTGGAGGCGGGAGGAAGAGGAATCAAACTGGGTGAACACGCCGCTCGCTTTGAGGGAGGTCGGTTGGGAGTCTTGCAGGGTTGTAAGACCTACATTCTTCAAAACACTGACGGTCAAATAGAGCTGACCCATTCGATCTCAGCAGGACTTGACTATGCCGCCATCGGGCCAGAGCACGCCTACTATCGGGATATTGGACGTATTGAATACGCTTATGCAACGGATGACGAAGTGCTTTCCGCTTTCCAGATGCTTTGCCGCACGGAAGGAATTATTCCGGCGCTTGAATCGACTCATGCACTAGCCTATACGATCAAGCGAGCGCCACAATTGTCCAAGGATAAGGTCATCGTTATGAACCTGAGTGGTCGCGGAGACAAGGACGTTAACCAGGTAGCAAAATTTTTGGGACAAACCGTATGAAGAGCATGACCGGGTTTGGCAGGTCGGAAGGAAGTGAGGACGGTGTCACTGTTTCGGTACAGATATCATCCGTTAACCGGAAGAATCTGGATATCATGTGCATCCTTCCAAAAGAGTTTCAGCAATTGGAGAGACCGATTGTCGAAAAAGCGAGGAACCGGATTGGAAGGGGAAGGGTACAGTTCTCGATCGAAATTAAGGACGAGCGAAATGAGTCAGCAGGGCTACCGTCCAACGATCAAATCGACGCAGGGATTGAGCGGTTGAAGCGAATCACTGAGCGCCACGGTGGCTCGAGTGAAATCACCCCTCAGGTTGTCGTTGATCTAGCTAGGCTGCTGGAGTCAGAAGCGATTGTACTGCCAGTGGAAGTCGTGAACCGGTTGTTGATGAAATGCGCAGATGCCGCCTTGGAGGAATTGGTAGCGATGCGTGAATGTGAAGGAACCGCTTTGCGTGATGACTTGGAAGCCCGGTGTATTGCAATGAAGAATACACTGAACGAGGTTGGGAAATTGGCTCCCGAGATGGTCAATAAGCATCGTGAGAACCTGTTGGGTCGATTGGAGCAGGCTGGTTTGGAGATTGATGTTGAAGATGAGCGGGTTCTTCGGGAAATTGCTTTATTTGCGGACCGGTGTGACGTTTCCGAAGAAATTACCCGGCTAGATAGCCATTTAGGCCAGTTCTCAGATCTATTGGATAAAGACGAACCGGTGGGTCGTTCCATAGAATTTCTCATTCAGGAAATTGCCCGGGAGATTAACACGATTGGAAGCAAGTCGAGTTCCATAGATGTTTCCAAAGCCGCATTGTCCTTGAAGAACGAACTCGAGAGGATTCGTGAACAAGTCGCCAATGTAGAGTAAGGGGTTTGAGTCATACCACTGGCCGAGGTGGTACCTGATTCTTCGCTTAAGCTACAGTCTCCTGAAGTTAGCCGTTAGGACGCTTTCTCGGAAGGCTCTCCGTTTGGCTGGAGAAAGGAAAACAGAATGTAGAGGCCGACGCCAATCGTTATGGCAGAATCGGCGACGTTGAAGCTCGGCCAGTACCAGTCTTTGATGTGGAAGTCTAGAAAGTCAGTTACATGCCCCAGACGAAATCGGTCTATGAGGTTTCCGATAATTCCGCCAATGATTAGCCCGAAGGCCCACTGAGACTGTGGCAGTTTGAGTTGTAGCGAATTGCGAAATACGAAAAGCATAACGAGAGCAAGTATGCCGATAAACGCTAGAGCTTTTGGATAACCGCTAAAAAGACTCCAAGCGGCCCCGGTGTTTCCGACATGGACTAGGTTGAAGAACCCCGGGATCACTTCAATGCAGTGAGGGGGATAGAAGCTGCCGTAGGGCAAAGTCTTTTCGATAAGAACTTTCGTGACCTGGTCTAAGACGATAACCAATAGCGCCAAGCTATGGAGCCGCTTGTACGCTGCGATACCTTGCATCGAAAATCTGGGAACTAATCAGAATCCCCGTCGGAGAAGGTCATCGCATCTTCGGATGAAGCCTCTGCGAACACGCCGCCTCGTTGTACGGAGCGCGTTTTATTCTTTTCGAGCTGCTTTTGCGTTTCGACTGAGTAGCGCGTGAAGGGAACGGCCATCAGTCGCTCAGTGTCAATGGCTTGACCAGTCATCTCGCAAACTCCGTATTTTCCGCTGAAAATGCGTTCGATCGCTGCTTCAATTTCAGTCAAAGCGTCTTGTTCACTCGATACCATGCTTAGCGCGAAGTCGCGGTCAAAGGTATCGGTACCTGCGTCGGCCATGTGTTGGCTGTATCCAGAAAGATCGCCCGCGTCATCTTTGCTGGACCGCTTTAGCGTCTCTTCTGTGTGCATGCTTAGACCCGTTTTTACGTGGTCGCGCAGCTCGATAAGGAGGTCATAGAATGGTTGGAGCTTTTTCGGTACTTTCCGGGTTTCGATGGGGGATTCCGCTGAACTCGTGGGGTCAAATCCGAGAATATCTGAGAGCGATGCGGCACCGAGAACGCGGGCTTCCGCTTTTTGTTCTGCCTCTTCGACTTCCTTTTGGGCCTTTTCCTTAGCCGCTTTTTTCTTAGCGATAGCGTCATCCTCGACTTTTCGCGAATTGGCGATTGAAAGCGCGTCCTCGAGGGAGAATCCCGCACTGACGGGAGCTTTCTTAGTCGGAGCCGTTTTTGCAGGGGACGTCTTTTTCGGAGACGCCGCTTTTTTAGTTGTGGACGTCTTCTTCTGAGAGGTCGCCTTTTTGGGCGAAGACGCTTTTTTGGCGGCTACCTTTTTAGCTACCTTCTTGGTAGTGCTCTTAACGGCTTTTTTGGCTGCGGATTTCTTAGCGGGCATTATTTGAGACAGTTAAAGAATGGCTTCGGCGCATCTGGGACAGAGTTGATCGTTTTCGACGCCGTTTTGAAGGTCTGGAAACCATCTCCAGCAACGCGGACAACGACCGCCATCAGCCTTGGTTACATTGATTTTTATTCCGCCATCAGCACTCGTGTTGAGTGTTACCTGCGAAACGATGAAAAGTGCTTCGAGAAAGTTCTGGTACTTGCTCAGTAGTGAGAAGGTGGGATCCGACTCTTGACCGGAAAGTTTGATAAACGCGTCTAGCGACCGGCCGATGGCACCTTCCTTGCGGAGTTTTTCCAGCTTTTCATTAACGGAATTTCGGAAGTCGAGAAGGGTGGCGAATTCGCTTTCAAGATTCGAATCTCGCCATTTGGAAGATTCGGTGGGCCATCCTTGAAGGGCCAGCGGTTCGTCAACGAAGTCCTCATCGGAAACGAAATAGCTCCAGGCCTCATCGGAAGTGAAAGGCAGAATGGGCCCAAGAACCCGAACGAGTGTGCGAAAGATATGGTAGATCGCCGTTTGGGAGGAGCGCCTGAGGGTATGGTTATCCGCTAGTGTATAGAGGCGATCTTTTAGAATGTCATGATACAGTGCAGACAGCGTCACTGAGCAGAATTGATTGCAAAGCTGGTAGACGCGATGGAACTCGTATCGCTCATAGGCCTGTTCACAGGCTTCGGCCAGCACGGCGGTTTTGTCCAATGCCCAGCGATCCAGTTCGTGAAGTTCCTGGACTGGCATTCCGTGCTGCTCGATATCGAAATCGAATAAATTTGATATCTGGAACCGGTAAGTGTTTCTGAGAAGCCGGTAGGCTTCGCCGATCGTCTTCAAAATTTCTTCGCCCATCGGAACATCGTTCCGAAAATCGGTAGAGGCTATCCACAACCGGACAATATCGGAGCCGAATTTGTCCATGTAGTGCTCCAGCGTCATGGCCCCTTCGCTTTTTGAAAGCTTGGTTCCATCCTGGTTTACGATAAAGCCGTGAGTCAGGATACTTTTGTAGGGCGCGGCTCCCTCGCGGATTACTCCGGTCCAGAGCGAGGATTGAAACCAGCCACGATGTTGGTCGCTTCCCTCTAGATAAAGATCGCAAGGCCAAGCCAAGTTCTCGTCATTTTTAAGTACGGCAAAATGGCTCGAGCCGGAATCGATCCAAACATCGAGCGTATCGGTGCCCGAGGTGAGTTTTTTACCCTGCCAAGAAGCAGGCAGCTCGACACCTTCGAGGATCTCGTCAGCAGTTTTTGTATACCAAAGATTGGTTCCGTCGGTTTCAATCTTGTCGGCGATCGCCCTTATGACGCTTGCGTCCAAGTGACCATTGCCCTCTTCGTCGTAAAACGCAGGGATTGGAACCCCCCATGATCTCTGGCGACTAATACACCAGTCGGGTCGTGATTCAACAGCGCCTCGAATTCGGTTTTTGCCCCAGTCAGGTATCCATCTTACTGATTCGATTGCGTCTAAAGCTTTATCGCGTTGTCCATCTTTGTCTAAAGCGACAAACCATTGGTCAACCGCCCTAAAAATGACCGGTGTTTTGGAGCGCCAACAATGGGGGTAGCTATGGGTGATTTTCTGCTTCTTAATTAGCGAGCCGGTTTCAGCCAGCGCTTTCAGAACTTTCCCGTTTGCGGGGACCCAACCATCTGATTCGAGAACGGATTCCCCAACGAGGGAATCAGGAATTTGGCCATCATCGTCGTATTCGCCTTTGTCGTTTACGGGACAATAGATATCCAATCCGTACTTGAGACCGGTCAGATAATCGTCAAGTCCGTGACCGGGAGCCGTATGAACGCAACCCGTACCCGATTCGGTAGTAACGTATTCCGCAAGAACGATCGGGCTAGGTCGGTCAATAAAGGGGTGACGTGACTCGACGCCTTCAAGGCTTTCGCCCGAGGCCGTTTGTACGATTTGCCAATTTTCCAGGCCGCAGTCTTCGGCAAAGGTTTCAGCCAGTTCTTTCGCAACGATGAATACGCGCTCGCCTGCTTCGACAAATGCGTACTCAAGTCTTGGATGCACGGCGACCGCCAGATTCGCAGGGATCGTCCACGGCGTGGTGGTCCAGATGACAATTGATAGAGGTTTCTCGATACCCAATTTCGCTTTTTCTGGAATGTCGAAAGCAGCCCAAATGGACGGGCTCGTGTGGTCCTTGTACTCAATCTCCGCTTCGGCCAAGGCGGTTTCGAAAGGGATCGACCAGTAGACCGGCTTTTTGCTGCGATAGACGAGTTCCTTGTCTACGAAAGCAGCTAGTGTGCGTAGGATCTCTGCTTCGTAGGCGGGGTTCTTAGTTTTATACTCATGATCCCAGTCGCCCAAAACGCCGAGTCGTTTAAATTGTCTGCGCTGGACGGTAATCCAATGTTCTGAAAAGGCGTCGCACTTTTCCCTCAGTTGAGCGGTGGTCATCGTTTCGCCAGTCGCTTGGATCTCTTTAGAGACCTTATGCTCGATAGGCAGGCCATGACAGTCCCACCCGGGGATATAGGGAGTCCTGAATCCTTTGGCCGCTTTGTAGCGAAGTACGATTTCCTTGAGCGTCTTATTCAGCGCGTGGCCCAGATGGAGGTCCCCATTGGTAAAGGGGGGGCCGTCATGGAGGAGGAAAAGCTCTCCATTCTGGTTCTTCTGTTGGATCTTGCCATACAGATTGACATCTTCCCAGTGGTCTACACGGGCAGGTTCACGCTTGCCGAGATTCGCCCGCATGGGGAAGGAAGTCTGTGGCAATTTGAGCGTATCTTTATAGTTTTCAGCCATGCCCTAGGTGAAGAATGGGCGGATACTGCCGATCGGTCTCTGAGTGTCAAGGACGGAGGAACCCCGTGTGAAAAGGGTTTGCGCGGGAGGTTCCCAATGATCGGGGGAAAGCGAAAAGTCTTCTGGCTAAACGCCTACAGTGTAGTAGCGAATTGAATCCGATTGTAGAGTAAATGAGTATTTTCGGGAACAATTCGGTCGACCACAATTGAAGGATCGAAGTTTAGTTCCGTATCGATTCGAATGCCTTCTTCCAGTCCGGGTTGGACGAAATCGGCGATGAAATCCATTCCCCCACGAGCTTTCAGCCATTTATAATAGAGATCTGTCTCTTGAGTCTCGATTACTATGTCGGCGTGGAGCCTCATGCTGCAAATAAGAGTGAGGTCGTGGAAAGAAGAGAACCAAGTGGGCGGATTGACCAGTTCGTCTTTGATTATTATGACCATAACCGTTGAGAGCATCCATCGAGCCAGATGGACACGGGTATTTGTAAATTACGGCAATTTCGACTGTTTTATGGGCAAATTCGTTCCATATGTCACTAAATTTGGGCAATTTATCTTAATATTAGCGATCTGTGATTGGCCGATATGGATAGCCGCCGAATTGAAGTTGCATTCTCTCGGATCTTCCTACCAATGTTCGCGCTCACTTTTGACCTCGCCTGTGAGGCGAACTCGATAGAAGCGAAAAACAAATGAAACGAACGCATCATTGTGGCCAACTACGCGGAAGCGATGTTGGGAAACTGGTATCATTGATCGGATGGATCGACTCCATTCGCGATCATGGCGGTATCCTCTTTATTGATTTGAGGGACCGCGAGGGCCTCACTCAAGTTAAGGCTAATCCGAATAGCGATGATAGCGACTTCAACGCGACGGTGCATCGTCTGAGAGACGAGTCCGTGATCGAGATCAGGGGAGTGGTAGAGGCTCGCGATGGAGATAATGTAAACGCATCTCTTCCAACGGGTGAAATTGAGGTGGAGATTAATGAGGTTGTCGTGCACAACATCTCTGAAACGCCCCCGTTTCCGATCGATGACGAGAAAGGAGACCGGGTAAACGAGGATCTCCGATTGACCTACCGTTATTTGGATCTTCGTCGTGGCAAGATGCGTCGAATGCTCAAGTTGCGTCATGAGACTACCAAATCGATCCGCAACTACATGGACGAGGAAGGTTTCTACGAAATCGAGACTCCGACGCTTTTCAAAAGTACTCCAGAAGGGGCTCGTGAATATCTTGTTCCCAGCCGCATTCAGCCGGGACACTTCTACGCGTTGCCCCAGTCGCCGCAGCAGTTCAAGCAGATGCTTATGGTAAGCGGTGTGGAGCGCTATTTCCAGATCGCCCGTTGCTATCGCGACGAAGATCTGCGGGCAGACCGGCAAATGGAGTTCACCCAATTGGATATCGAGCTCTCGTTTGTCGATCGCGAAGAGATGTATTCCATCATGGAAGGGCTGATGAAACGTGTTTGGAAGGACACGCTGGGCGTCGATATCCCAACCCCATTTCCGCGTATGCCTTTCCAGGAGGCGATGGACCGTTATGGGGTCGACAAGCCGGACACGCGATTCGGTCTCGAACTCTCCGATTTCTCAGAGACGTTTGCGAGTTCTTCCTTCAAGGTCTTTTCGGCCACGGTTAAGAACGGCGGAGTGGTGAAAGCGTTCAAGGCTCCAACGTTGGCCAACGTAACGCAGGGAGAGCTGAAAAATCTAGAAGAAGTCGCTAAATCGCTTGGGGCTAAGGGGCTTGCATTCATCAAGATTGAAGACGGCGAATGGAAATCGCCCATCGTCAAATTCTTCTCGGATGAGGAGAAAGCGACCCTGCAGGAAAAGTTGGACCTTGAAGAGGGGGACATCGTCTTTTTTGCGGCATCCGAATGGGAGCAGGCCTGCGCGATTTTAGGACGTATTCGGCTAGAATGCGGTGAACTGCTCAAAAAGCGAGGAAAGCTCGAAATTCCATCGGACCAATACGATTTCCTATGGGTCGTGGATTTCCCATTGATGACCTATGAGGAAGAGCATGGCCGCTACGTAGCGTCTCATCATCCGTTTACCTCGCCGGTTCCGGAGGATAGCCATTTGCTGGATTCCGATCCGAAGAAAGTGAGAGGACAGCATTACGACTTAGTCTTGAATGGCGTCGAGTTGGGAGGTGGAAGCATTCGTATTCACCAGGCGGATCTGCAAAAGAAGATTTTTGAAGATGTGTTGCAGATTCCTGCTGATGTGGTGGAGAGTCGATTTGGCTACATGCTTGAAGCGTTCAAATATGGAGCCCCGCCGCACGGAGGTATCGCTTTCGGACTGGACAGGCTAGTGATGATTCTTTGCGGAATGTCTAGTATCCGAGAAGTGATTGCGTTTCCAAAGACGCAGAAGGGTCAATGTCTCATGACGGAAAGCCCCAGTCCCGTGTCGGAAAAGCAACTCAAGGAGCTACACATCGAAACGACGCTTCTAGAAAAAGAGCATTGATGATCCCGCTGTAAGACCGGTGGCGCTAAAGCCATTGCCAAAGAGAATGAAAATCTTTTGCGAACCGCTCTAATTTGAGCGGTTTTTTAATTGAGGGTGCCCAAAAGGTTACAATTGAGCGCGAAGGGGTGATCACGTTCTTTAAATAGTATTACTTTTCAGTAGTTTTGTGCATATCGGCCGGAAATCTGGCTAAGCTGAGAGAGATGGCATGCGAGTTGCTAAATCGGGGTGATTAACCGCTGCGAAAGAGCAGCAACAATTCCTGATTAACTAAACATTACGAACGTCATGATAAAACTCCTCACTAAACTTCCCGGACCATTGCTCTTTGCTTTGATAGCAGCAATGATGGCCGGTTTAACGCCAGCCTTGGCACAAGAAGAGGCAGGCCCGGTCGATGAGTATCTCGAGCTTGTCGAGGCATCGGGAGCCGAATATGCACCTGCATTCGACTTCTTCACCGTATCCATGCTTTGGACGGTGATTGCTGCGGCACTCGTCTTCATAATGCACCTTGGATTTGCCACGCTAGAGGCGGGTCTGACCCAAGCAAAGAATACGATAAACATCCTGTTTAAAAACGTATGGATCATTTCGATCGGATTGATCACTTACGCACTTGTAGGATTTAACACTCACTATCCGGGAGATTTCAATGGTTGGATAAGCATAGGATCCATGATCGGAGATCTTAACGCCGATGGTGGAGACACCTGGGGATACGGAGGATTGAGTCTCGCGATGACGGGTTATGGCGACTTCATTTTCCAAGCTATGTTTGCGGCTACTGCAGCAACCATCGTCTCGGGTGCTGTTGCGGAACGTGTAAAGCTTTCATCATTCATGATCTACTCTACGATCTTGGTAGCATTCGGTTACACGATTGCAGGTTCATGGCACTGGGGTGGAGGCTGGCTCTCACAATTGGGTGGAGGAGAAGCCGGATTTTACGACTTCGCAGGTTCCACAGTTGTACACGGATTTGGTGGGGCGGCCGCTCTCGCAGCTGTTTTGATTCTCGGCCCTCGCAAGGGCAAGTACACTAAAGACGGTGCAATCAAGCCGATTTTAGGTCATAGCATGCCTCTGGCAGCTGTGGGTGTATTCCTACTCTTTTTCGGATGGTTCGGATTCAACGGTGGCTCGGTCCTATCTGCAAATCCAGGTCCATTGGGGCTTGTCTTCACCACGACCGCATTGGCAGCCGCTGCTGGTGGTATCGCATCTATCACAGTATCCTGGGCTGTTCTCAAGAAACCAGACCTATCGATGGCTTTAAACGGACTTCTTGCTGGATTGGTTAGTATTACGGCAGGGGCGGACTCTGTATCGGTCCTCTCGTCAATCATTATGGGTGCCGTTGGTGGAGCGATCGTAGTATTTGCGATCATTTTCTTCGACAAAATCAAGATCGACGATCCTGTCGGAGCGATTTCCGTGCATGGTGTTTGTGGTATCTGGGGTACAGTTGCGGTAGCTATTTTCGGAGGAGCGAATCTTATGTCTCAAATCATCGGTGTGATAGGAGTCTACGTGTTCGCTTTCGTCTTCTCTTTTGTCTTATTCGGAATTATCAAGGCCATTATGGGCGTGAGAGTTTCAGAAGAAGAAGAATTTGAGGGACTCGACATATCTGAGCACGGTCAGGAGGCCTATAACACCAATTCATAGTAGATAAAACGCTTGTCTAGGTTAAGTAACACATTAACTTGCATTTAGGTAAGCGATAAATTTACATCAGCAATCAACCTCAAAGGAAATTTTAATGAAACTTGTTGTAGCAATCATTAAGCCGTTCAAATTGGAGGAGGTCAAAGAGGCCCTTTCAGAAGTCGGTATCGAAGGAATGACAGTGACCGAAGTCAAAGGCTTCGGACGCCAAAAAGGACACACGGAGATATATCGTGGAAGTGAATACACGGTGGACTTTCTCCCTAAAGTGAAGGTCGAGATCGCCGTCCAGGACGAAGCGGTTTCGCAAGCTGCTGAAGCGATCGTAAAATCTGCCAAAACCGGCAAGATTGGAGATGGCAAGGTATTTGTCTTACCGCTCGAAGAAGCGATCCGGATTCGGACCGACGAGCGTGGAGAAACCGCCCTGTAAAAAGCGCTGTCCAGTCTTTCATCATTTTCGAGTCGGCTCTCTTTTGAGGGCCGGCTTTTTTGTTGGAGAGCGGATCGAGCTATCGTTTTGGCATTTTTTGCTAAACAGAGTCGTTCTTATTCAAGGGTGAAGTGTCGATTGAGTACCGGTTGATAAAACCGAATAGCATTACGAGCACAAAGGCGGCTGCGAAATAGCCTGGGAAGTAGCTTAGGGCAGATTTGAAGAGTTCTGCTTCCACATGCTCTGATGGAACAGTCTGCATCGACTCTGTTGTTCGTAATTTGTACACGAGTAGCGAATACATGAGACCGATCCCGCCATAAGCTAAGTTGTAGGAAAGCCCCTTGAAGCTCAGTGCTGTCGCTCTGGCGCTCGACGGCGTTTCCGCGTTCAGATAGGCGCTGACGAGAAAGCCGGCTAATCCAATAGATCCGTAAATCAAAATCATTGGGGCGACTCCCCAATAGGGAACGAAATAGGTCATGCCAAGCAGACCAAAAAACGTAGTGACTCCAACAGTCGAAAAATTGAATGTTTTACTCCTGTTTTCGGAGAGCCACCTACCCAGTCTGGGTATGAACAGTCCCATTAATCCGAATCCCGTGCTGATAATCCCGAAACTCGCTTCTGGCAGCTCGATTCGCCGGTAGTACTCGCTGTTTAGAGTGAGAATCATTCGAGCGATGTGATCGATTAGGAATCCGCCCAGAATGATCATCATGGCGACGGGGGTATTCAGAATCCATTTCCCTGTATTCATTGTCTTTCCAAACGCCTGTTTAATCGTAGCGAACCAGTCCTCTTGGCGGGCTTCGCGACGGGCGGTTTTCTCAGAAATTGGCTCCTTTAGACCTAATGCCGTGATAAGGGCGCCTACGCCGAGGAACAGGGTCAGTATGAGAGGAATCCGCATGGCGAATGATTTGGAAACCTCGATATCCAGAGACAGAGCGGTGAATATTTGGTTGAGGCGGTCGGCATCGTAAAGCAACGCTCCAAGGGACATTGCCACAATGAAGGCGATCGATTGGAAACGCATTTGCGTCTCCAACACCTTCCCCCAGCTCTTCTCAAGTCCGAGGTCTTTCAGCGTGTCGTAGGCAAGGGCTTCGTCAGCTCCGCTCGCAGACGCTTCGGCAGCCCCGCTCAATACGCGGTTGATTAGAAAAAGATAGAATACAATCGGCATTTGACCGATTGGCGCCAGACAGAGTAGGGCCATCTCGACAATCATTATGCCGGCTGAAGCGATCACTAGATTGCGTCGTCCAATCGTGTCGGCTAACGCCCCAGATGGAACTTCGAGCAGGACGATGGTTGCGGCCCAGGCCGCGTTAAGAATAGCGAATTGCTCCAGTGTGAGTCCGAAATCCAGAAAGAGAATGGTGAATACCGGATAGTAAAATCGAGCATTGAAGAAAATTCGGAAGGCAATGAAACGACGAATATTGGGGAGTTTCAGTACGTTGATATCTGGTTTTTCGCTCACAAATCGGGAGACAATCCGACATGAAGGAGCCTAGCAAAGGGAAAACTCCCTTTGTTTCACCTATTCGACTGATCCCTGCTGAGAGGAGGAATGATGACAATCAATCGATCGCGAGGGATTAAATCATCTCCTCGGAAGGGATGTAACCCGCTGAAGGAAAGATTCTTAAAAAATAAACGCCATGATCTCACGGGCAACCATCCAAGCTGTGTTGATGACGTAGATCCAAATGAAAATTGAAAAGACCATCATTGAAACGATTGCAGTAGCGTTGAATCTCATGGCCCCAATTTAGCTCAAGTGATTCCGTAAAGAAAGCGCTAATTAGCGTTTAATTTACATATAGGGGAAAAGACTAGACAGCTGGCGGATTATGATGAGGAAATCAACTTAAGGAGATCCGATTTAGGGAGATTCAAGTGGTTCTCGCAGAACTGAACAAAGTCTTCGGTAGGGGGCGCGGAAAAAGATCTCGGTCCTGATTCTAGATCGAACGTCATTTTGAACGCGTGGAGGGCTTGGCGGTTGATAGGCAGGGTTTCAGCGAGTTTTTCGGTCCAACCCGATTCGATGAAATCGAGGAAAAAAGTTTCGTCGGGTCCATAGAGTTTATCTCCAATTATAGAGTGACCAATGTGTTGCGCGTGAACTCGAATTTGGTGTTTTCGACCGGTAAGGGGCTCAACTTGGGCGAGCGTGTAGTCCGATGTAGAATGAATGGGTTCGAATCGCGTTTGGGCTGTCTGTTTTTTTCCGTCCGTTCGGACCGCTGACTTACAATGGATGATACTGTCCGGGTCTTTCCCAATTGCTGCGTCAACCTCTATTGTTTGGGTAAGGGAACCCTCGAGAATCGCGAGATAGCTCTTTGTTACTGCCCGTCTTTCTAGCGCCATTTGGAAGTGCCGAGCCGCTAGTCGGTGTTTTGCTAGTAGGATGATTCCGCTGGTCTCCCGATCTAGCCGAGCGATCAGATGGGTCCTTTCGTAGCCTAAGCACTCCCTGCAGGCTCCGACCAAGGAAGACCAAGGGCCTCGTTTTGAGGGATGGCAGACGACCAGTGCGGGTTTGTTGATTAATATGATGTCGTTGTCATCCTGGATGATCCACGAACGGAGTTCGGCTTCCGTGACTTCCCAGCCCCAGTCAGTAATTGGCATGTTGAATTTCGAGGCTGGAGTTTGTCTGAATTGAAAGAATTAGGTTTCTCAAGAAACGGCCTGTTTTCGTCGATAAAAAAGTATGGGATCCGGACGGAGAAAGATTGCAAAATCCGCCTGTTCGTCCTATTTTAAATAATCGTTCAATGCTTGAATTTGAAATCCCAGAAGCGAACCCGAGAACAGATGAAGGATCGCTGCATCTAGAGGTCTTTCGGTACGTTATCGGGCCTGGGGTCATTGGATAAAACACCAACACAAAGGAGTACTATACATATGCAAGCCAACAACCACGATCTGATCATTACTGGCATTCACATGGACTTGACGGAATCTCTGAAGCAGAGTGTCAAAGATAAAGTGGAGCGACTTTTTAGGCATGAAGAGAGAATAATCAGAGTCAAAGTGGAGTTGGAGTGCGATCATACTAAAAGCGGGAAAGAGCATGAGTTTACCGCCAAAGGGCATATAGAGATCAATGGGCCTTCGATGAATGTTTCAGTGCATGACGCGGACTGTCACAAGGCGATCGATCTTCTGGTTGATAAGCTCGACCGCATGCTGAGGCGCCGCTCTCGATTGAGGCTTGTGAAACGCAAGGACACTCACGAGGTCGACATTCCGGCTAACCTGCCGAAAGTCTGATATTCAAGATTTCGATTTTCATCGGCGGCTCAGGGCAAGGAATGCTTTGAGCCGTTTATTGTGCGACACCCGCATCGTTGTCTGTGAGTTCGGGCTAATTGGGGTCGATTTTCGGGCATTTTCGTTTTTAGGAAAAAATGCCTTGAAATGCGCAACTATTGATTCTTTTCTCCTGACCCTTCGACTGCCTATGGCGGTCTCGATGGTCTGCGCGGCTAGCTCAATTGGATAGAGCACCTGACTACGGATCAGGAGGTTGGGGGTTCGACTCCCTCGCCGCGTGCCACAAAAACCACTGATAAAGCGCAGAAAATCAGGGTTTTATGGGATAGAGTTGAAAAATCCATTCTATCTCAATCTACGCCGAAATAGCTTGATCTCTCCCGTTTTGAGGGCAGTTTTAGGGCAGCAATGCCGAAGGCAGCAAAATTGAAGCCTGTTAAAACAGAAGATGGTAAATGGCGGGTTAGTATCCCAGCCAAGTATTCAAGCACAGGAAAGCGTAGGCGTTTGTTCTTTCCATCTGAAGCCAAGGCGGAGGTGGAAGTCCGAAGGATAAAGTCCCACATAAACAAGCATGGGTCAGAAAGCACTCGTTTCACGGCAAGCGAGAGTAGCGATGCGAGAACCGCCATCAATAGACTCAACAGTCACCATCTAAGCGGTAAACATGAGCTTACACTAAATGCCGCTGTAAGCTTTTACTTAGACCACTTGGAAAAGGCAGAGGCTTCAAAAACCTTCTCGGAAGTTTTCTACATGTCTCTCAAGCAGAGGAAGAACTTGTATGAGGAGAAGAACAGAAAGAAATGGACGACCAATCACGCTGGGGAGTGGAAGGCTATTATGATGGGGCCGCTCCCACATGCTAAGGCATCGGAAGAAGACAGGTTAGTTGAACAAGGGTTTTTCTATGCCTTCGGAGGAAAGTTCATAGATGAGATAACCTCTGAAGACGTAAGGGCATGGATGAAGAAATACCACGACACTTCAGACTCTGCTTGGAACAGAGCGTACAGGCAGATTTCACCAGTTTTCAACTACGCTCAATTAAGGGGATTAACTAGCACAAACCCCATGAGCGACCCTGATCACCCGATAGTCAAGAGATCCACTAAAGGAACGAGGGATATTCTCACAATTAAGGAGTTCCTTTTTGTCGCTAAGTTGGTTCAGGAAGATCGTTTCAGTTCAATCAGGGCGGGTATAGCCATCCAACTCTTTGCTGGATTAAGACCTACGGAGGTCAAAGGGAACAGGGACAAGAGTCCATTGGACTGGGACAGTGTAATACTTGAGCCTAAAGGCGTTTACCAAGATCCCCAGATAAAGGTGTCAGAGGAGCAAGCAAAGGGAAGCTCGCAAAGAGTGGTGAGCGTGGAACCCAACCTTGTTCAATGGCTAAAATCGGTTCCAGAGGATGAAAGGGTAGGTCCGATATGCTGCGGGAAAAAGAACTCATCACTACTCAAAAAGTTCAGTTCCGAGGCTAAGCTGAAAGGGCGGCACGATGTTCTTAGGCATTCGTATGCGACCTATCACTACCAGTATCATGCCAATATGCATAGAACCATGAAGGAGATGGGCCATACCTCGGTGAAGACGTTCAAGGATCATTATGAGAACCCTGACTTTGAAGCCGATGCTCCGAAGAGGTTTTGGCAAGTAGTACCAGAAGGAGCCACTGTTCCAGAGCTAGTTCAGTTTTCAAATGCCTCATAGGCGCCCGAAAGCGTTCTAGCGAGTCAATCAACCATTTCTTCCTCGGGAAGGGTGTAGTTTAAGAAGCAGCCGCCTGGAAGGAGGTCTGTTATGGGCAAAGTGGGAGGGTGAAAAAGCCTACCTTTTTCCCGTCTGTATATAGAAGGACCTATATCTAAAGCAAATGGCAGAAATCTTCAGAATTTTTCACATCCGCAGGTATGAGCATGAAAAAACTATGATATAATAGGAACCAGAATCACCAACATTCCATTAATATGGCATCAAATCAAAACTCCACGGTGGGGTTATGACGTAATGCTAAAAACCGAAAGGAAACTATGATCCAAAATAATACTAAATATCTCTCAATCCCTCAGGCTGCCGAGCAGCTTGGCATAGGCGTTGAGAAAGTCCGTAAGCTTATCAGAGACGGGGACATCCCCGTTATCAGATGGGGCTACAGAACTCTGCGGATCGACTCGTCCAAGTTGGATGAGGTGATCGCAGACCTAACAATCGGAGGATCTAATCGATGAGGAGAAAACCCAAAAAAATAGAGCGGGCCGCTGTAACGACTCGCTCTACTAGAAGCCGTAGCCTCCGTGTTAATAAAAAGAAGGTTTGGCTAAAACGAAAACCACTGCAAGGACAAACTTCCAAGCGGTCCGAGTATGAAGCCCTGCTTGCTGCTCCACCTGCTGCTGAAGGAAGGCGGCATAAGGAATCGATGAGTCTGGGCAGTAAGATGATCTTCTTTAATCATCCTGCTGCAAAGGACGAGGACACTCTCGCTGAGTTCTTCATGCAGAGATATGAGGGAGGACTTAAGGAGGGACACTGTAAAAGAAACGCCGCCGATGTCGGGTAAACGGTTTAATCCATACCTTGGCATAGCTCCTTTCAAGAAAACGCCTCAGAAACCCGTAAAGCCTCAAAAACACCGCTGATCTCTGGGAAAAT
>Ga0181557_1000469_pt1 | contig 51204 bp, 28 predicted proteins | sample 011ome_23_FD_148632 | JGI IMG/M metagenome (GOLD analysis project Ga0181557, IMG submission 148632) | Coastal salt marsh microbial communities from the Groves Creek Marsh, Skidaway Island, Georgia - 011506CT metaG (spades assembly) | ecosystem: Environmental > Aquatic > Marine > Intertidal zone...
CGCTCGCGAAAAGCTCACCCGCTCGTAAAAGCTTGCCCTCTTGGTACGTAAATGATGGAGTTTCCGCACAAAGTCGTAGAATCTCCTCACGGTAAACACGATCAATGGTCGGAGCGCTGTATACTATGGTCATTCGTTGCCGCACTTCTGGATTGTAGTCGTCGATGTGTGGGAAGACTTTGCGTATCAATTCAATCACGTCCTCTTGCGAAAGCTTACTCATCGACGTCAACACGGCGTGAACGACTACGCTGGCAATGTCCGGCCGAATGTCGTCCTCATCACCTGAACAAGACAAGCGTTTAATAAGTGCTTCAACAAGTATTTTACGCTTCTCTAAGGTTGGTTGTTGTTGCAAATCGCCTTTACGCTCTCCCAAGGCGAGTGTTTGCTCCAACGTGCTGCGGATGCCAAGAATGTTGCGTACGAATGTGAGCGCGGCGTAGAGAACATCGTGCGAGCACACGTCGTCTTCGGCTAGAATGTTGAGCGCTACATCTGTCACATTGTCAATTTGTTTATCCGTGATGAGCCAAAGTGAGAGCAATTCCGATTCTCGTTCTTGTACAGATGCGACGTTCACAAATATTCGCGCGGCGACCGAACGGAGGGTTGACGCGGCTGCACCGGGACTCCAGCGTAAACGTCTTACGAGCGCATTCAGAAGTGGGAAGAGCCTCCTCACCATCGGTCTGTTTTCTGTCCATTTCCCGCGCTTAGGGCTCATAAGAAACGCTTCAAATGCGCGCATAAACGTCATGGCTCTAATCGCATTCGTTGGAGAGTCAACGACTTCAATGCAACGGACGAAGCGCTTCACGACTTCTTTGTTCATGGCATCGTTGTTGATGCGTTTGAACAATGCGGCGTACATTCGTGTTCTCAACGTAAAATGATCTGCGGGATTATTGCCGTCGAAGGCCGTGTACCAATTTGAGTCAGTCACCGGCATTTGTGGGCAAAGCTTGGGAAGATCGCCGAGGATGCACTCGAGAAAATCTTGGTTGCAGACAAGTCGTTGGAAGAAAGCGTCTTCGCGAATGTCTGCAAAGTTCAAAACGTCCTCCGTTTGAGCCAAACACAAAAGCCGTAATGAGAGTAATTGGGCGTAAAACATCATTTTGTTTTCGTTCATTGTCTCCACCAATGTTTTTGTCCATTTGCGAACTTCGTGACTCACTTGCTCAAAGCACGGGTCTACGAAGGTTTTGACTAAGTCCATGATTTCGGTCAAGTTGAACGTCGGCGACGGCTGCTTCAATGCACTTTGACAAACGTTAAAAGCATGTTGCACGAGAGGTTCCAACTTGTCTAGAGTTATGTTCCCCTTTAATTGGTCAAGCCTTATTGTGATCGCACGAAGAAGAAGAAGAAAAAGATTCCTACGCGTGCCAATGTCTGCGTTCGCTACGTCTCGAGTCATCAGGTCAAGCCAATCACAATCCGGCACCTCTTGTTGCAAATCATGCAACACCTGCATCGACAACGTTAGTTCCGAACTCGACTGCGTTCCACTATTAAAAAATGTCCCGTCCCACACCATGGCGACGTTATTCATGATTGCGTTAAAGATTGCATCATGGTGGGTGTCGTCATCGCGGACAGTTGCGCCGACGTTTTCAATCCACACAGACATCGCTTGAATGCATTGTTCGTGCGCCGCCAAAGCCTCACACGCGCGCAAACTATCATCTGACATGCACTTGAGGATTTCATCTAGCACGCATGTCATCACATTCGCATTGCTTTCTACAAAATTACGCGCATGCGCGCGATTGATGTCATCCAAGTACCCCTTGAGTTTCTCGTCCGCAGCCTGACACACGCACATTGCATACAACAATTTCGCATCCGCCGCCCGAAACGTCATCAATCCGATCGCCATGCGCGATTTCATATGCTCTGCAATCGATGCACAGCACGCTTCGCGGACATCAGGCTTGGCATCAACGCTCAGACGAAGCATGGCATCCGCGTAGTCGTCGTGGACGGCGCTTTCGGGACATCGAACGGCGTGGACACAAGCCAACGCGCCGCACGCCATCACCCCAGCCACGCGCATAGCCTGTCGACGATGACGCATCGCGTACCCTTGGAGCATATAGTATGCAGTTTCACAACTTTTCGTCACCGTGTAATCATTCAAAGCTATCGCGCGATTGCATAAGGTGCGAACGCATTCGACGTCCACCATGGCCCGAACGTCGTCGGCTCGCGCTAACGTTGCGACAGCCTCCATCGCCGCGCATACGTCCTCACACGACTCAATGTGCGGCGTCAAATCAACAAGAGCATGTGAAAGATTAACCACGATGTCTTCTTCGCGCTCGATGTGCAAGCGATTGGCTATAGCATTCAACGCGCGACGCACGATGGCGTGCCCGTTCGCGTTCTCGGCGTTGACCGCAGCTCCCGCGTCGAGCGCTCGTTTCCACAGCACCCGAAACGCCGTAATCGCGCGCGCACGAACATCAATCGACGCGTGATCAATTACCGCGTGCTCGATGCGCGAGAGCACGTCGACAAACGCTGGGCTCGGCGTGAGCTCGAAGGATGAGGCTGCAGACTTGAGCGCGTCGAGCGCCGAGCAGAGCGCAGACTTTTCCGTCGCGCGTTCGACTTCGACGACCGTCTGGAGCAGCGCGTCGAAATCGTAATCGTATGCATGTGGGTCTCGCGATGGCGGCATGGTTCGCGTGCGACAGGAAAGATGTTGAATGAGCGCCGCGGTGTGAGGACCGCGAATAGCCTCGTCTCGCGTTGGCCGCGTCCCGCTAAAAGTCTACCGACTACTGTAACAAATACTATGAATATTCTATGGTACCATGCCATCGACGCGCGATATGGCACGCAATAACGCACACGCCTTGAGCTCGATCTCTTCCCATTCGCCCTGAGGATCGGAGAGGATTGTAATCGCGCCTCCGGCGCCAATCCACGTGTCCTCGCCCCGCATTAATACGCTTCGAATGATAATGTTTAAATCAAACGCCTTGGAGTGGGAGAAGAATCCAATCGAGCCACTGTATGCCATGCGTGGACCGGTTTCTAAGGCGTCGATGATTTCCATGGTGCGGATTTTCGGTGCGCCCGTCATCGAGCCGCCCGGAAACGTTGACTTGATGACGTCGATGGGCGAAAACGCCGCGCTCCGCTTTCCACGCACAGTGCTCACGAGTTGGTGCACGGTGGCGTAGGACTCAATTTTCATTAATCCTGGAACTTCGATGGATCCAACGTCGCACACGCGCGCGAGATCGTTGCGTAATAAATCCACAATCATTAAATTCTCAGCGCGATCTTTGACGTTTGCTTCGAGCGCCGCCGCCGCCGCGCCGTCTTCTTCACATCCGAGTGGCTCGATGCGTTTCGCCGTGCCTTTAATAGGTTTAGCCTCGAGTATGCCGTGAGAATCATGCCGTAAGAAGCGCTCGGGAGAGCAGCAACAGATGACGAGAGGTTCGCCGTCGGCGGCATCGTCCCCGAATGACAAGAGCGCGGCATACGGCGCGGGATTACTTTGACGTAATTCCGTGTATAAAGTTCTCGCGCGAGAACCTAAACGAAACAGACCTGGCTGTTCACGACGATGAAGCATGTTCGTCAAACACACCTCGTACGTTTCGCCGTCGACGATGGCATCTTTACTGGCCTTAATATCGGCGACGTATTCGTCGCGATTTCGTCTCCATGAAAATTTGGTCCTCTCCAGCAGCGCTGCCGCATCGAGCGCGCGCACGTCGTCAGCGTTGGAACGCGTCGACGTACCAGACAATTGTGCATTCTGTGTCGCGCAATCTTTCATGAGAGCTTCAATCGCATTCGCCAAGCGCTCAACTTCCTCCCGGCTCTCCGACGACGCGGAGTTCAGCCGCGACGTACCGACGACGAACACTCGGCGTGTCACGTGATCAAACGCCACGAAAGTATCAACCAAAAAGAACGCGGCATCAGGAAGCGGCGAATCGTACTTGGGTGGCAGCGAATCGCATTCGTTCCGCATCTCGTACCCCAGGTATCCCACAAAGCCGCCGGTAAAATCAAACGGAAGCGCCGCGACGTCCTCGCGAGTAAACGTGCGTTCGTTCAGTTTTTCATCGAGCCAAGGCAGCAAACCACCCTTGAGATAGTCGCTGTGCGTCGCGCCGCTGGCGTCGGTCACAGTGAGTGTGCCGCTCTTGGGTGCGATGTCCGCGCCGCCGCTTCGCCACGAAACTTTTGCGCTCTCGCTCGTCGGCTGCTCAATCGTCGGCGATGGATCGAGCGCAAACGTCACCCGTCTCCAAGACTCCCCCGATCTATGTCCCATGTAACTAAATCTCCCTTTGCTCTCATCCGCACTGTCAAGCCACCACACGTCGTCGGCGACGCTCGAGCTTGAGCTCGAGCTCGACCCAAAGCACGACCAGAAAATATCCTCCGTCGTCACCTTGGACGTCGACGCATCCATTACGCGCACGACCAACGACGCTCGCGCGTGTGTGTCATCATCACGTTCATCCCCAAGCGCCTGGACAACGCCAGCGCGACCGAGCGCGCGTGGAATTTGAGAAATAAACGCATCCGGAGCCGCCGGAACGCCGCCTCGAGTTCCCCACCACGCGTCGGCGCACTTTTTAAAATTCGCATACATTCGCTCGCCGAACGTCGTACACACGCTCTCGGGATGAAACTGCACGCCGAAATGTGGCACGCCACTGACGCTCTCGAGCGCCATGATGGCTCCGTCGTCCTCGGCCCATGCCGTCGCTCGATGCCTCTGCGCGTCCAATTTTGTCGTCGACAATGAATGATACCTCGTCACCATGAGCCCATTCGCGCCGCCACTCGGCACGCCATCAAACAACACACTTTTCTCGTCGTGTCTCACCCCGACCACGCGCCCGTGCATCGGTCCGCTCGCGTTTTTATCCACAGAACCGCCGCCGAACGCGCACAACGCCTGGTGCCCCAAACACACGCCAAACACCGGAACATCCCCCTCGCGCGCGCCTCGCGCGCGCAGAAAATCCGCGACGACGCCTAAATCCCCATCCCGCGCCGGTGTGCCCGGCCCTGGCCCGATCACGACGCGCGCGAACGACGCACCGACCGCATCTTCGTCGCGGCCCAAGTTCGCGCGCAGCGCTTCCCAGCACACGGCGTCGTGCCTGAGCACCACCGGCGGCGCGCCGTCCACGCGCGCGATGAGATGCGCGAGAATGTTCACGTAGGAATCGTAATTGTCGATGAGCAGGGTCGCCATCGCGCGAGGCGCGCGAGGGCTGTCGCGGAACCGCGCGAGGGCGCGAGTGAGGCGCGACCGACAGATGACGCCGAGCTCCACTCATCCACGCGCGCGACGTGCGACGGACGACGACGCGCACGCGCGCGACGGGTAGAAAACACGTTATCTCGCGCTTTATCGGTGCGGGCGCGACGCGCACGGGCGTGAACGAGACGCGAAGCGCGCGAGTCGTGCGGTGCGGAACTCTCCGCGGATAGCGCAGCGACGCGTCTTTGGCGTGAAACGCACGCGATGAGCGACTCGAAAGCCACGGCGGCGGCGGCGAAGGATAAATTGGTATGGATTCTCATCTACTCGGCGTGTTCGAGCTCGATGCTTGTGATTAATAAGCTCGCGGTGTCATCGAATGGGTTACCGACGGTGGTGAGCGGGGCGCAGCTCGTCGTGAGCGCCGCCGTCGTGGCGGTCATGGAGGCGTTCGGCGCGGGCGTTCTCGGGCCATTCGAGCGCAAGCGAATCGTGCCTTTCATTGTGTATACCACCATGTTCGCTGCGGGGTTGTTTTCGAATATGAAGGCGTTGATGTTGACAAACGTAGGGGCGGTGATCGCCGCGCGGTGTTGCCTGCCGCTCATCGTGTGCGTCATCGAATGGGCCTTCATGGGACGTATGTTCCCCAACACGCGCTCAATTGCGAGTTTAATTGGAGTGGTGTTATCGGCGAGCTTTTACATCACGAACGATACGGGTGTGAGCGTCGATGGTGGTGCTGGGATGTTTTGGTTGTTGACGTGGTGGCTGTTGTTGGCGGCGCAAATGACGTACGGGAAACATTTGACGGATAACATTCAAATGACGCAATGGGAGCGAGTGTTTTACACCAACGCGTTAGCGATTCCACCTACGATTGTGTTTTATTTCGTCACCGGGGAGAACACGATGGAGATGAAGGATGGCGACGGCGCGTTTTTTTATTTAGTGCTTTCGTGTGTCGTCGGCGTGGCGATTTCGTACAGCGGGTGGAAATGTCGCTCGGTGATCACCGCCACGACGTTTACGTTGGTTGGCGTGCTTAACAAGATGGCGACGATTACGTTTACCATCATCGTGTGGCCGAGTGATTTTTCCGTCTTGAAGACGTTGTCGTTATTGGCGTGCGTCGGGTTTGGGTTGTTGTACGTCGACGCGCCCAAGCGACCCGGTCACGCGTAGTCTATCGAGGAATGCAATATTATCTGAATGAAAAGGTAGTTTGAAACACACAGTAAACTCGTATTGAGAAAAGAAGACGAAACTCTTATATATGTAAGGGACGTGGAAAATTGTGGAAGTCTAAGAGTCTTGTTCGTCTTCGTCTTCAGCGGCCTGCGCGCTTTCATCCATGTCGGAGGTCCACAACGTCAAGTTGTCGCGTAAGAGTTGCATGATCAACGTGCTGTCTTTGTATGACTCTTCACCGAGCGTGTCGAGTTCGCTGATCGCTTCGTCGAACGCTTTCTTGGCCATTTGGCACGCCCGTTCTGGGGCGTTTAAGATTTCATAGTAGAAGACGGAAAAGTTGAGCGCCAACCCGAGTCGAATCGGGTGCGTCGGCGCCAACTCCGCCTCCGCCGTTTGCTCCGCGCTCTTGTACGCCAGCAAAGTTTCCTCTGCCGCTTCCTTACGCTCCGAACCACCCTTGAACTCGGCTAAATAACGCCAATAGTCCCCCTTCATCTTTTTGTAAAACACCTTTGACTCGCCCGCGGCGCAACGATCTTCAAGGTGGTTTTTGAGCAAGTCTAGAATACGCGTGCAAATCGACGTAAGCTCCGTCTCAACATTCGCTTTGTACGTCGCGATGAGTTGGCACTTATCGCTATCCTTGGTATGCTTCGCTTCCTCCTTGGTTTCGATCGAGCTCACGATGCGCCACGACGCCCGTCTGGCGCCGACGACATTCTTAAAAGCCACACTGAGCAAGTTTCGCTCCTCAACGCTCAACTCTTCGTCGGTAGATTTCATGGTCACCTCACTCATGTAATCCATCATCTCTTCATACCTATTCATCGCGCAAAACACGCGCGAGCGTCAGTCTACGATTCTTTCCCCGCGCAGAGTCGTCAGCGCCAGCATCATCATCGAAACCAATCGCGCGCACCCTAGGGTGCACGTGCCCTCTCTCTCTCGCGCGCGAACGCATGCACCACCATCGCACGCATCCGCATCGCACCGCGAACGTCGCATCGCGCATCGAGCACGCACCGTTCGGCTTGTTCCGCGAGTTTGGCGCGGTACACCAGATCCTCGCGCGAGAATGCGCTCAAATCCTCCTTTAACGACGACATCGCGACCGTTCGCGCGGCGTGTGCGGGCGATCACGGGTGCGCGTGACTGTGCGGGTGATCGTGCGCGCGAGTGACGCGGCGATCGGGGCGCGCGACGGCGACTGGCGACGCGCCGACGACCGACAGCGCGCGCAGATACGCGCACAGTCGCCACACAAAAAATGCAACAGTTGCGTACTGTACCGTTTTGTACCATATGAGCTACTTTTTATGAGTAGGGCTTGCATCCACGCCACGACTGGGTATTCTGCGATCTATTAGACACATTTTTAACAATATACGAGAATCGACCCGCCACGGATGATCGCGCGCACCACGGCGACGTCACAGTTCGACGCCGCGCATCGCCACCGCGCATCGCCGACGACCGCGCCTCGAACACTCGCACAGCGTCACACCTCGGCGTCATCTCACCCATCGCCATCCGCCCATCGCATCGCGCGTCGCACAGAGAGCGAAGGAAATTGATTTGAATTTGAAGATGAGCGCTGAAGCACCGCTGTCGTGCGAACTTTTATTCGCCGGCTGCACGGATTTCGCCAACGTCGGACGCAAAGGCGCGAACGGGAACGACCCATTATACCCAGATTTGAATGAACCGCACGCGTATGCGCCATTGGCGACGAAGACGTGGAAATATATCGGCGGAGGCGCGTCGGCGAGCCACTGCGGAGCGATCGACGACGCGGGCGCGCCGTACGTCTGGGGGCGAAACGAGCGCGGTCAGCTCGGATTGGGGGATTATAAAACCCGTGGATTGCCTACGGTTGTTGAATCGTTGAAGAATGTCAAGTGCGTGGCGATTGCGTGCGGTAAGTCGCACACGGCGGTGGTGGCGGAGAATGGCGACGTGTATTGTTTCGGTTCGAATAAGCACGGGCAATGCGGCGACGGGAAATTGAAAAAGCAAATGAAAAAGGGCGAAACTGAGGATGATAAGTTGACACCGGTGAAGGCATTGGTGACGAATGGCGTGAGTGTGACGTGCGGGGCGGATTTTACGTGCGTGTTGACAAAGGATGGTGAAGTGTTTACGTTTGGGATGCCGCAACACGGACAGCTCGGACACGGCACGGATCACGAATACAACGCGAGCGCGAGTTCGATTAAGATTGTGTACGAGCCACAACCGCATCCGCGGAGAGTGACGGCGAATGGGTTCGGTGAGCGTAAGATTGTGAAAATGGCGGCTGGTGTGAACCACGTGGTGTGCTTTGACTCGCTCGGGAAGATTTGGACGTGGGGCAACGGCGGTTATGGACGACTTGGACACAAGGTGCAAAAGGATGAATTCGCGCCAAAAATGGTTGAAATTCAGGGTGGTGATCGCAACTTGGTGCCTGCTGATGCGGTCATCGGCGCTGGATCGACATCGACGTTTGTTAGCGCGTTGCAGGGGCAGATGTACGCGTGGGGCAAGCTCAAGACGACGGGCGACAACCAAATGTACCCGTCGCCGTTAATGGACTTGCAAGGGTGGACGTTGCGCGACTTTGCGTGCGGGAACGTGACTTTTGCGGCATGCGCCGAAAAATCAGCCGTCACATGGGGCGGTGGCGCGTACGGCGAACTCGGATACGGGCCCAAGGGGAAGAAGTCGAGCGCGAATCCGGATTTGGTGCCGTCGCTCGAAGGCAAGACGACGCGTCGCGTTGCCGCCGGCAACGGCTACACGTTGTTCTTGGTCGATAAAGAAGACGCAAAAGATCTACCGACGTTCACGCCCGGTCCGGACCAAGATCCGCCGAGCGCGACTGGGAAAACAAAGGCACCGCCGGCGAAGGGCGGCGCCGCTAAAAAGGCGAAAAAATAAACTGCGCGCACGCACGACGAACCAATTGTTAATCATTAAGAACATAATATTATTATCATCATCTCAAAAAAGAATGAATCGTTAGTTATTACACGTGCGATGATTAATTAGTAAGTAAAGCGCGCTGGCCGTCGTTGGCCGTGGCCGCGTGCGATGCCGCCTAGCTGAGACCGAGAACCTTTTCGGATTCCAAGTCGACGGAGATTTCATAGTACGCCGGTCGAGTCGGCAAACCCGGAATGGTCGGGAAAGCGCCGACAAGCGGCACCAAGAAACCAGCACCCGCGCTCAAACGCAAGTCGCCAATCGGAAGCGTGAAGCCACTGGGCGCGCCCTTCATGTTTTGGTCGTGCGAGAAAGAGTACTGCGTCTTAGCCATGCAAATCGGCAAGTTGCCGAAACCTTGCTTGGTGTACAAGTCAATCTTTTCTTGCGCCTTTGCGGACAATTCAATACCGTCAGCCTTGTAGACGTTCTTTGCGATGGCTTCAATCTTGCTCTTGATGTCGAGGTCGGTGTCGTAGCCGAACTTGAAATCCTTGCAGTCTTGGTTAGCTTCGCACGCCTTCTTGACGGCTTCCGCGAGTGCGACAGCACCCTTACCACCATGAGAGTGGTGGGTACACAGCACGGCGTCTTCAGCGCCAGCGGCGATGCACGCTTCGCGAATGACGGCGTGTTCAGCTTCGGTATCCGTCGGGAACGCGTTGATGGCGATGACGACCGGAATGCCAAACGCCTTGGTGTTTTCAATGTGGCGCACCAAGTTGCACATGCCTTCGCGCACCAAATCGACGTTTTCGTTCGTGTACGCGTGGTCAAGCGGCGTGCCAGCCTTAACCGGCGGACCACCACCGTGGCACTTCAACGCGCGCACCGTGGCGACAATGACGGCGCAGTTGGGCTTCAAGCCACTCTTGCGGCACTTCAAGTTGACAAACTTTTCCAAGCCAATGTCGGCGCCGAAACCAGCTTCGGTGACGACAAAACCACCCTTGCCAACCATGGAGAGGCCGATTTGATCAGCGATGATGGAAGAGTTACCGCTCGCGATGTTCGCGAACGGACCAGCGTGCACGAGCACGGGCGTGGCTTCAAGCGTTTGCATCAACGTCGGCTTAATGGCGTCGCGCATCAACGCCATAAGCGCACCGGTGCATCCCAAGTCGTCGCACGTCACGGGTTCACCAGACTTGCTCGGACCCACGACCATCTTTCCGAGGCGGTCCTCCATATCCGCGAGCGACGTCGTCATGGCCAACACAGCCATGATTTCAGACGCCACGGTGATGTCAAATCCCGTCTTGCGCGTGCGCCCCTTTTCAGTCGCCGCTTCGCCGACGGTGATTTCACGCAAAAAGCGATCATTCATATCCACGACGCGACGCCACGTGATGCGATCCTCATCGATATCCAAACGCACAAACTTGGAACGTTCCTCCTCCGTCAAATCATCCGGGTTGGTTTTCGTAATTCCGAGCTTCTTCAAACGCTTAAACATGATTGCAGAAAACTCGCGGGTGCCATCCTTCTTCGCCGGCATCAAACGCTTCCATAGCGCATCATCGCTTTGCGTCGCTTCGTGGAAGCAACGCGCATCGACGGCAGCCGCGAGCAAGTTGTTCGCCACGCCGATGGCGTGAATGTCCCCAGTCAAGTGCAAGTTCATCTCCTCCATGGGAATCACTTGCGAATAACCACCACCAGCGGCGCCACCCTTGATCCCGAACGTCGGTCCCATCGACGGTTGACGAATGCACGCCACCGCGCGTTGGTTCGTGTGCGCTTGAAGCGCTTGAACCAAACCAATCGTCGTCGTCGATTTCCCTTCGCCCAACGGCGTCGGAGTAATCCCCGCCGTCACGACGTAATACCCCACATCCGTCGTCGACTTGCGCCCCGCCAACGTCGTCGACAACTTCTCACTCACCTTTGCCTTGTACTTGCCATACAATTCATAGTCATCCTCACCCAATCCACACATCTTTTCCGCCACGAGCTTTATCGGCAACGCCTCCGCCGCGCTCGCCACGTCAATGTCGCTCGGCGTCGGGCTCACCAAGTTCGTAAGCTTATGCGCCCCGAAATCATACGCCACCGTGGCGCCATCGACACCAACCACATCCGTCGTCATCGTCACCGCGTCGTCCGCCGCTCCAATCGCACGCACACGCGTCGTCGACACAGATAATCGTCGCACCACCGATGACGATGCCGCCGCCGCACCGCCTCCGCGCGCGCTCAAAAACGTCCGCACCACGCACGTCGACGCGCGACTGGACATATATACCGCAAAGAACGAAGAGAACGCGCACGTAGAACACTCGCGGTCGAACGCCGGGGTTCGATCGAGCGTCGCGCGCGCACGAGTGACGCCCAAAGTGCCGACGTTATCCATCTTGTTTTTTTTAAAGGGGCCTCTTCATGGGCTCCCGGGTGTCGCGCCGCCACCGCGCGCGCGACGCGTCTCCGCGCCCGTTCGCGCGCGATGTCGATTGAGAAAAAGTGCGTGGATTTTTCGCGCGCGCGCGCGCACGCGTTCGAGCGCTGACGCGCGCGCATGGAGGGTGAGCTCGCGGTGCGCGCGCGTGGCTGCGTCCAATCATTGACTCCAACGCGTTCGGGCGCACGCGCGGCGTCGCGCGGCGTCGATCGCGATCGCCCGAGCGGCGATGCGCGCAGAGGTGATGCGTGCGCACGCATCGATGCGCGGCGTGAGAGATGCGCGCGAACGCGTCGTCGCGCGAGAACAAAGGCGTCACGTTGATGACGTGACACAACGACATTGCGCGACGCCAAGAGTCATGGCGGCGCCGTCGACGCCATCGCGCGTGGCCGCCGCCGTGGCGCGGTGGACATCCTCGGCGCGTTCCGCCGCGCCGTTTTTCGCGCGCGCCGTGCTCGTGCTCGACGAGGACGCGGCGCGAGCGATGGAGACGTCCATCGGCGCGCGCGCGCTCGGGGAGACGTGCGAGATTGTCGCGGCGTGCGCGGTGCGCGACGTGGTGCGCGACGACGGTGAAAGCGCGGATATCTATGGGTTTGATGGCGCGCGCGTGTGCGACGACGCGCCGGTGGTGATGTGTTTCGGGCGCGCGCTGGCGCGGTGCGCGGAGGATGTGGAGCGCGTCGCGCGCGCGCGCGCTCGAGCGTCTCGCGTGGTCGTATTCGTCGGGTGCGACGGTGGAGACGCCGAGGCACACGCGCGGGCGGTGGCGGCATTGACGTCGACGTGTACGCGCGCGCTCGCGGGCGGTGGCGAGGCGAGGGTGGATGGTGTAGAGGGTGAGCTCAACGCGAAGGCGGTTACGAGCGTCGACGTCAAAGACGCGGAAGATGGGGCGTCTGACGTCGCGAGCGAGGAGTGGGGGAGCTGGGGTGATGATGATGATGATGACGACGACATTGAGGGTGATGATCGCGACGCGCGTTCGGCGGCGTTTGCGTCGGCGTCGTCGCTGGAGCATGTGTCGAGCGGCGAACGGGCGTCGGCGTTCTTCTCCATTAAATTTTTCCCGCCGCTCATGTATCGCGCACTTGGCAGCGATTCCTTTGTGATTTCGAGCGCGCGGATGGATGAGGCGCGCGAACGCGATGCGCTCGAACGCGCGAATGCGGCGCGAGGCGACGACGCGTCGTCGGCGTCATCGTCATCGCACGTCAATCGCGCGCTCGCGCACCATTTGGCTGAAATTTTCGCGCATTGGGCGTTGGCGCCGGATTTTTTCACGTTGGGCCCGAACGCCGACGCCATCGCGCGCATCGCCGCGCTCGCCAAGCCCGAGGCCGTGGGCGTTGACGCCGAGATGCCTCCTGAGAGCGCGGCGGTGATTCTGATTGATAGAGAAATGGATTTAATGACGCCGAGCGTCGACGTCGGCGACGGATGGCTCGAACGCGTCGTCTCGAATTCAAATTCACCCAGCGTCGTTTTGAGCCCTTTGCTCGACGATCCGCGCACGGTGGACATGGATGACGTGTTATGTCGTAAAAATACTCGCGATGGCGCGATGTATATCATCAAGGCGATGCGCGACATTGCCGCGCGCGAAGATGCGCGCCCAGATGCCAAAGCGACGCCGACGACGCGGATGACTGACGTCGCGGATGAATTGCGCGCGCTCATTAACGCCCTCGACGTCGACCCGAGCGTTGCGCTGCGCCACCGCGCGGTGCTTCAGCGCGCCAAACTCACGTTGGCGAGCTTGACGAACGCCAACGAGTTGAAATCGACGAGGCAAATCATCGCGTTGCAGCGGCTGACGGCTGCCGCCGCTGAAGGAGGCCCCGGGCGCGTCCGCGACGTCGCGACGCAAATTTTAAAGATGATGTACGCCTCAGGCGGTACCGCGGTGGGGCATCCGCTAGAAGCGTTTGCGCTCGTGCTCGCCGCGCACGTGCTCGCGGTGGAGGCGAATGTATGCGCGCGCGGGGGCGTCATTGAGCCGCGCGCGACGGGCGCCGTCGTCGCAGAGGCGTTTGACGCGGCTTCGAGCGCGGCCATTCGAGACGCATTCATCAGCGTTCTCATCGCGAGCAGCGCCGAAGAGGTGGATGCACAGGTACCACAACTCATGACGATCGCACCGGGCGTGCGTGAGGCGTTGGAGACGCTTCGAGCGGTGCGGGGACGAGCGAGAGAGCCAGCGACGCCGCCTCGAGCGTCGAACGACGGCTGGGACGACGACGACAACGGATGGGGCGACGACGAGGATGACAAAGACGACGATGGATGGGGCGATGTGCCGTCGCCTGACATGAACCAGAAAAGTATCAAAGGTGACGACGGCGAGGAGGATGAGAACGTCGCCGAAGCGACGCGGATCATACGCGACGCCGTCGACGTCGCATTCGCCCGGCTCGCCGGCGCCAGCGCCGCCCGCGGCGCGCTCAAAACCACCGAATCTCGGTCTTTATACGCCAACGGTATGCCCGTGCCAAACATAGTCGACGTCATCGCTCGAGTCAAAACCAACCTCGACGACCAGGGCGTGGCGGCGAATTTCTCCCGCGTCGCCGGCTCGCTCGGCGGATTGCTCAAAAACGCCGCCGGCGCAAGCGCGTCCATCGTCTCCGGCGCCATGGGCCGTCTCGGCTCGCTCATCACCAAAGTTGCCAGCGCACCAAAACCTAGTGACCACGACATCGTGGTTGTATTCATCGTAGGCGCGATGACGCGTGGGGAATTCGCCGTCGCGCGCGCCGAAGCCGCGCCCGGCGTCGAACGCGCGCTCGGCGCTCGCGCGCGCACATTCATCATCGGCGCCTCCGACCTCGCTGCGCCCCACGCGTGCGCCGTAGACGCGTTGTAAAACATCATAGTTCACGCACCACGCGCGTGCGCGCCACACCGACCGCGCTGAGGGACACAACATAGAATTCCACCAATCCCGACTCAAGAGCACAGAAAAGTGATTCAAAAACGCGAAAGCCCCAACCGCTGTCGTGGCAAAATCGGCACACGTTGTCGCGTCGCGCACCACCGCACGACGCCCGGAACGCACACACGCGCACGTTTGCGCGCGCTCGAACGTTCGCCATTGAGCGCAACGCGCGGTCGTCGACGTAGATTGCACGAAAGATCACTTTTTCGCCATGGATTTGGCGGCGATATTGAACCCAAACTCGATCGACGCCTTCACGCACCTGCTCTCTGGTTTGTCGAGCGCGGATAACGAGCAACGGGAGCAATGCGAACGTGTGTTTGAGAGCGCGAAAGCCGATGGCAATGGGCTGGCGATGCAGCTCGTGCGAGTGCTGAGATTCAACGGCGGGGAGACGCGGGCGCGCGAGACGGCGGCGGTGCTCGCTCGGCGCGTATTTACCGCCGATAACGGCGCTTTATTCGCCGCTTTAGCGCAAAATACGCAAGATGTTGTCAAGAGTGAGTTGCTGAATGCGCTGAAAGAGGAGAGTGAGGTGAAGATTACGCGAAAGGTGTGTGATTTGATTTGCGAAGTCGCCGCGGGGTTGATGGAGCGAGACGAAGGCTGGAACGAATTATTGCCGTTTATGTTTGGTGCCGTGAGCGAAGGCGGCGATAGGTTGAAGGAGAGCGCGTTGAATATCTTTGCACAGCTCAGTGGGTATATTGGTGAGAGCCTGGTGCCGCAAATTGCAACGTTGCATGGGATTTTGAATGCGTGCTTGTCTTCGGCGGATATGCCGGTGCGGGTTGCCGCCTTGCGAGCGTGCTGCGCGTTCGTGGAAGCGTTGGAGAACCCCTCAGATTGCATGAAATTTCAAGATTTGTTACCAGCGATGTTGCAAACGCTCGTCGCGGCGTTGCAAGGGCAAGATGAGAACACCGCGCAAGAGGCGCTCGGGTTGTTCATCGAGCTCGCCGAGACGGATCCGCGATTTGTGCGCAACCATTTGACGCAAATGGTCGAGACCATGCTTTCTATCGCTGAACACGCGGACTTGGAGGATGGCACGCGTACGTTGGCGACGGAGTTCTTGGTCACGCTCACTGAGGCGCGCGACCGCGCGCCGGGAATGATGCGCAAGGTGCCAAATTTTGTGCAGCGTCTGTACAATTGCCTGGTGACATTTTTGTTGGACATTGAAGACGACGAAGACTGGCACACGGCTGAGAACGAAGAAGACGGAGGTTTGGGTCAAGGCGACTTATACGAGGTTGGTCAGGAGTGCTTGGACCGCATCGCTATCGCGCTCGGTCCAAATACCGTGCTGCCCGCGTGCGCGCAAACCATGCCGGCGCTCATCGGCGACGCGGATTGGAAAAAACGACACGCGGCACTCATTGCGCTCTCACAAATCGCCGAAGGTTGCGTCAAGGGCATGAAGAAGGATGTCGTTGGTGCAGTGCAGCCGTGCTTACACGCACTCGCGACGGATCCGCACCCGCGCGTGCGATGGGCGGCGATTAATGGCTTGGGGCAAATGTGCACGGATCTCGGTCCGCGATTGCAAGAAAAGGCGCACTCCACCGTGCTTCCGGCGCTTCTCAACGCCATGGATGACGCTAAGAATCCTCGATGCCAAGCGCACGCTGCGGCGGCGACTGTGAACTTTAGCGAAGATTGCCCGCCAGAGTGCATGCAGCCGTATTTGGACTCGCTCATGAATAAGCTTTTGACGTTATTGCAAGCGGGGAATAAATCTGTGCAAGAAGCCGCGCTCACGGCGCTCGCGTCCACCGCAGATAACGCGCAAGAATCCTTTGTCAAGTACTACGACGTCGTGCTCCCGTACTTGAAAAACATCTTGATCAACGCCAATGGTTCGGAATACCGCATGTTGCGCGCCAAGGCGGTGGAGTGCATTTCCCTCGTCGGCATGGCGGTTGGTCGCACGCGCTTTTCTCAAGACGCGCGCGAAGTCATGAACTTGTTGATGCAGCTTCAATCGGGTGGATTCGAAGACGATGATCAGACGGTGCAATACATGCTTCAAGCTTGGACCCGTCTGTGCAAGTGCTTGGGTGATGAATTCATTCCGTATCTCGACTTCGTCATGGGTCCACTGTTGAAATCTGCAAACTTGAAACCCGACGTCGTCGTCAAGAAACGCGGCGAAGAAGAAGAAGAAGAAGAAGAAGACGATAACGACGATTACGAGCACATCGATCACGGCGACAACCGCGTATCCATTCGCACCGCCGTGCTCGAAGAAAAGGCTACGGCGTGCAACATGTTGTGTTGCTATGTCGACGAGTTGAAGGATGGCATTTTGCCGTTTTTGCAACCCATTCTCGAAACGATGATTCCCTCACTCGAGTTTTACCTTCACGAAGAAGTCCGAACCGCCGCCGTGGCGTCAATGCCGGATATCTTGCGCGCCGGTAAGATTGCCATGGAGAAGGGTGCGAAAGACCAGGCGTGGTTCGCGCAACTGGTCAACCACATCATTCCACCTCTTATCAAGGCGATGGCCGCGGAACCAGAGGTTGAAATTCAGGTGCGTGTTTATTTTCGCTTGCGCTCGCGCCCGTATTTTTGAAGCAGGTGATGAGACTTATGGATTCCCCTTCAATACGCTTTACGGCACTGCTGATAAATCCGATAACAGTCCCTGATGCTTTTTTTTGTTTTTGTTCTTTCTCTATGACGTTTCAACACCCGGGCGCTGACTAACTGCGTGTCTTTTGTTTTCATACTTTGCAGGCGCGTATGCTCGAATCCCTCGCAGAATGTGCCGCCGAAGCCGGTGAACTCGTGCGCGATCACTTGACTGCGATGTTGGAAACGTTCAAGGTGTTGCTCACCGAGTCTCTTGAGCGCCGTGCCGAGCGTAACAAGCGCGCGGGTACGGATGACTTTGACGAGGAAGAAATGCAAGCGTTGGAGGAGGAGCAAACAGCGGAGGATGAAGTGTTTGATCAATTCGCCGAATGCGTTGGGTCGTTGTTAAAGGCGTTCCACAGCGCCATTCTCCCAGCGCTCGAGCCATTGTTAGGGTTCATCGTTCCGCTTTTGGATAAGAAGAGAAGCCCGGCTGAGAGGCGAATCGCGATTTGCGTTTTTGATGACATCTTTGAACACGCCAGCGACGGAGGTGCGGCGATCAAGTATCTCGAAGGTTTCGTCACGCCGTGCATCGAGGGGTGTACCGATGCCGACGCTGACGTTCGACAAGCGTCTGTGTACGGTGTAGGTGTCATGGCTGAGCACTGTGGGATGAACTTTAGCAATTACGTGCAGCACGCGCTTCAAGCGCTCGCGAGCGTGATTCAAGCCCAGGGCTCGAGAGATGACGAAAACATTTACGCGTTCGAAAACGCCGTGTGCGCGCTCGGTAAAATGTGCGAATTCCAAAGCTCGTCATTGGACACGAGCGTGATCTTGCCTTCGTGGTTGGCCAATTTGCCGTTGACGGAGGATAAGGTTGAAGCGAGAAACGTGCACGCGCAACTCATGCGCCTGCTCGAAACCAACGCTACGGCGTTGTTGGGTGCATCGCAAGAGCACCTTCCTAGAGTTGTCAGCGTGTTGGCCGACGTGTTGCCCACGTCTGGTCTCAGTGCTAAGCTGCGGTTGGTCGATCCCGAAGTTGCGGCGCGCATGAAGAACTTTCTTCTTCAAATCCAGTCGAGCTTGCCGCAGGAAAAACTCGCCGCGGCGTGGAGCGTGTTGAGCGCCGAAAAGCAAGCAGCATTACAAAATGCTTTGGCATCTTAAAAAGACAACGACGTGTCTTTTAGTTGGAAAATAGAATTTGTGATTAATACTTTAATCGCGATACGATTACACGGCTATTCAGTCGCGCCGTATTTTCAGAGCGGAACCGGGGGCGTGTGGTGACTCTACGCCTCCCACTCGGGACGCATCTTCTGTTCCCAATCATACCGCCCGTCATACATGGCTGGATCCCACCCTGGCAATTCAGACACCGACTTTGCAAGGTCTGAATCGTATTCTCTCGCCTTGAGCAATTTCGGCTCAAACACCGCCCTCGACGCCCCGCACGAGCCCAACACCGCGTTGCCCATGCGTTCGACGTTAAACGCGAGCAACTCATTGAAGAACCCCAGACGAATCTTTAACGACTTGAACTTCACCCCGGTGCGCATGCATATCGCCTTTCGTACTTCAGACTTGGTGTCGGTTTCGGAAATATCAACGTCAATGTACCACACGTGGAACATTCCAGACTTGACGCGTCGCGCGCCGGGCACTTCAAAGAAACACTGCACGCGCGTCGGCGCCATGTCAACCCTGTGCTTACGCCACGCCCGAACGAGGATAGGCGCGAGTGAGAGATGCGGAAAAGAAAATGTATGCGCGTTTTACGCGTCGTCACTGTGCGGCGTGGCACAATCCCGGCGCGCGAGCGGTGACGGCGTCGTTACCGCAAGAAAAACGCCAAAAACGCTCGTTGCGCTAAACCCTATACCCTAGAAAGTAGGGCTTTCAGAACCCGAATTGGCCCCAGCCACGGCGTCATAATCGCGCGCCGCGCGCCGCGCGGGATGAACATCTTCACCGCCCCGCGCGCGCGAATCACACCCAGCGCATCGCCAAACGCCCCCGGGTTCGTATGCGTCGACGCCGACGTCTCTCGGCGACGCAATCGTCGCGAACACGACGAGATCGATGCCGATGCGAGCAGCTCGAGTGACAACGATGCCGACGATTCCGAGCCCGAAAGCGACGACGACGAGAGCGACGGCGAAGATGCCGACGCAGACGCGCACGTGAGTTCCTTGCGCGCGGTGACGGGCGCTGGGGATGGGAAACAAGTGGTCGTGACGGGCGCGGATGGCGTCGCGTACGGCGTCTGGCGCTGCGCGTTGTACTCTGAACGCGAGGACGCGAGCGCGATCGACGCGGGTTCCGCGCTGCGCGCGCTCGTAGACGCGCGTGAGCGTCCTTGGGTGATCGTGCTGGCGCGGGGTGGCGCATTCGCGGCGAGCGTGTTTGACGTACGGAAGCTTGAGGGGGGCGGGGACGCGCCCAAGGCGGCGGCGGTGGAGCACGCGACGGCGTCTCGGTACGTCGTACGCGCGAAAGCTGGCGGTCGACAGGTGTCTAAAGATGCAGGAGGGAAGAATATAAAGAGTGCTGGAAGTTCGATGCGAAGGCAGAATGAGGCGGCGTTGGAGGCGGATATGCGCTCGACGTTTGAGAGTTGGAAGGATATCATAGCGGTGCGTCACCCTTCTTATTTTCATGCGTGAGTCTACGCGCACGCGCGTCTACGCGCGCGTCGCGTTTGTTCCGGATGATGACGATATGTACCTAGAGAACGATCGGCGTGCGAGCGTCGATTGAGTGGCTGTGATTTCACGCGCGCGCGAGCGGCGCGACGACGCGAGCGAATTTGGCGTTCACACGGCGCGCGAGCGTTGTACGGGCGTCGAACGAGCTATAAAACGCGCCTGATGCCCGCACGCTCGATTTTGTGATTTTGCGCAAGGTCCTCTATGAGAGTTAAGATATGAGAGCTGACGGAACGACGTAACGATGCGTTTGAGCGTTTCGTGTTGAACGTTTGAGACTAACCCCGGGCACTGTTTTTCTCCCGAGCAGCGCGCGAGTCGCATCTTCATTAGCGTGAGTAAAGTCGACGCACGGACGTTATTCGATAGCAAAAATCCCATGCTCGATCGTAAAGATCCGCGCATTAGGCGTATTCCATTCATGACGCAAAAACCAACGTTTAACGAAACCCGACGCGTCGTCGGGCGTTTAGCCGCGGTGAATACAAACGTGGTCGCCGAACCAACCGTTGAAGAGTTGACCGAGCTCGCAGAGACAAAGTTTATCGTCGCTGCTAAGCCAAAGCCTGCGCCAGAACCCGTTGTGGAAGCGCCGGTCGAGCCTGAATTACCGGAGCCCGAATTACACGCCGCAGCGCGCGCAGGCGACGCCGAACGCGTTTTTGCTCTTTTAATGGATTCCGCCGCCGACCCCACCGAGGTCTATCGCGGTAAAACTCCATATATGGTGAGCAAGACTCGCGAAACGCGCGATGCGTTCCGTCGCGCGATGGCGCGTATACCAGACGCATGGGATTGGAGCGGCGCCGCCGCGGTGCCGAGCGCGTTGACGGAGGATTTACAAGCCAAGCACGCAGCCAAGGAAGCCGAGTACGAAGCCGCGCGCAAGGCGAAAGAAAAAGAACGCAAAAAGGCTCAGAAAGAACGCAAAAAGAAAGAGTCGAGCGCGGCGGCCTTGTTGGCAAAGATGGCGCCGCCGCCGACTGACGAGCCGGGCGCGAAGAAGTCGGCGGCGTTGATGGACAAAGTGGATAAAGCCGCGAACGACAGACGCGAACAAATGGTACGTCACGACTCGTCTCGAATTGTTATTCCTACACGTGCCTTTCGCGTCGTTCTCGTCGTCCTCGTCGTCGTGTACTAACTCTTACTAACTTAAGGCGCTCGCAGCAGAAAGACGTATGCAAGCGCTCGAGGCGGCTAAAAAAGCACCCCTCGGCGCGCTCGGCGGCGTCGGCCACTTTCGTGACTCGACTACGTTTGGCGGCGGTTCGTACGGCGGCGACGGCGCTTCGCTTTGATGTCATTTCAAAACTCGCATTCACTGCAGCGGCACTTGTCGTCGTCACGCAAAGCACCGCGCGGGCAAAGACAAACGCAAACACCCGCGCTTTTAGGTGACGCAAACGCAAGGATACAATGATGATTAAATAATTCTTTAGTGTACCAACTGTACTCCGTAGTAGTAGAACAGCAATAGCATATTAGTTGACCTCAACCTTGGGCGCATTTTCAATCGCCTTCAAGCACTCAATCACTGGTGCGCCCTCTTGCATCTTCTCCGTCAACGCGTCCCACGCCCCGCGATGCGTCTTTAAAATGCTCGCCGCGTACCACACCGCCCACCGCGTCGTCTGTTGTTGCTGCGCGTCGCTCAACTTGGGATTCACCCGGTTCAATATGCGCTGAAGATCATACAAATCCGCAGTTTGACCCATGACCTCGTCAAACTCAACCGCCTCGGCGGCGACGCCCGACATGCTAATCACCGCGAGCGGTAAAACCTCCTCCTGGGACAATTTCTCGCCTTGGAAAATTTTCCGCTCGAGCTTCGCTTCCAAAAAATTCACGTGCGAGGAATCAATGCCTAAATCGTACGACCCCACGGGAACGCCCATAACGTACCCAACCAAAAAATGCCCCGCCTCGTGACGCGCGATGCGTCGGCGATACTCGGGATTAATCCGCGAGAACCGGTCCACGGCAACCTTGAGCAAGCCGGGCGCCGTGCTCCCGACGGCGAGCACCGCGAGCGAAATCCCACCAATCAAATACGCGCCAAACGCGCCCCAGTCCCCGGGCAACGTCGCACCGACGACGACAGCCAACGCACTCGTGGACATGGTCACGGCGAGCATGAATTTCGCGTCGTTGGCGTCGCTCGGACGCCCAATGGATTCGGCGTCGCGCACGCCCACCTGCGAAAACTCGCGCGGGAACACGTTCCTGCGTTCGAGCTTTGCACCGACCGAGTCCCACACCGCGACGGTGGACGTGGCTTTCATCGCGTTCAGGGCGTCGCGCACGACGACGGTGGCGCGTTCGAGTTCCTCGGGTCGTTCGGAGGGTGGGAGCTGTTTGACTTTGGCCAAGGCGACGTCGATGGCGCCGTAGGCATCGGACGCGGCGGCGCGGATGGGCGCGGCGACGCGCGCGCGGATGGGCGGTCGCGGGGCGTGACGGCGCGCAGCGCGCGGGGCGAGATGCGCGGGGGCGGGGGACGTCGCGGTGCGCATCGGAAAGGCTGGGCGTCTGAGAGTGAGGATGGTGGATAGCGTTGACGTCGTGAATTAAATTAAATGATTATCACATCGCGACGCGTATGGCGTGCGACGAGAACGACGGAGGACGACGATGCGATGTGTAATAATTACGCAATGTCACACTCGTTGGCCAAGATTTGATCGAGCGTTTGCTTTTGTCGAATGAGCGCGAAGGAGCCGTCTTCGAGCTTCATGACTTCGGGCGCTTCGGGGAAGGAGTTGTAGTTTTTGGAGCTCATACCGGCGCAGTACGCGCCGGAACCTTCGATGACGATCAAGTCGCCGATGTTAACTTCGCCCATGGTGCGCTCGCTGATGGTTTCCGGCTCGTCCGGGGCGGGAGTGAGTAAATCGCCCGACTCACAGCAGTGACCGACGACGACGTAATCCGCGGTGGTGGTGGGTAAAGTGCCCGCAGCGCTCACGGACACGAGCGGGTGTTGTGAGCCATAGAGCGAAGGTCGCAAGACCTCGGTCATGCCCATGTCGAGCTTCAAGAACGTGTGACCTTCGGAGGTACCGGTGACAACCTTGTCTTGCACTGACGTCACGACGGCGCACGAGTTGGCCAACAAAAACGTACCCGGCTCAATTTCAAGTTTCAATTGACGACCGGTGTCCTTAGCGAACGCCTCGAACGCTTCCTTCACCGGCACGCCGACGACTTGCAAATCCGTGGATTTTTCATATGACATGCGTCCAACCTTGTAGCCACCGCCCAAGTTTAACGTCGTCACGCCCGGGAATTCCCGGCACAAATCGAGCGACATCCCACTCACCTTTTGCCACACCGCGGGATCACTTCCACTGCCAATGTGCGTGTGAATGCGTACCACCTTGAGTTTGTACTTCTCTACGATCTCCTTCACCTTGGGTAACGATTCGTACCAAATCCCGAAACTCGAGCTCGGGCCGCCGACATTCGTCTTCCCCGTGCCGCCGCTTCCTAAACCAGGATTGAATCGCACGCCAACCTCGCCCCCAGGGAAAGCCTCACCGAATCGTTCTAACTGACTCAAGGAGCACGCATTAATTTTCACCCCTTGCTTGACTAAATCCGGGAAAAACGTCGGGAGCTCTTGCGAAGACAACGATATTTCCTCCGCCGCGAACCCCGCGCGCATCGCCCGTTCGCACTCATACCCAGAACTCGCGTCGATGTTCAACCCACGAGCTTTGAAAATCTTCAAAATAGCCTTATTCGGCGATGCTTTCATCGCGTAGCGCACGGTTAAGCCGAATGCGTTAGGAAACGCCTTGGCCGCGTCGGCTTGCGCGACCAACGTCGCGCGATCGTACACGTACGTCGGCGTGCCAAACGTCGCCTTCACCTTGGCCGCGTCGGCAGGGGTCAAGAAACGCAACGTTTCAATTCTACCATCCACAGCGGTCGCCCGCACGACCGCGCGCGCGCCAGAGCGCTGGTGATGACGACGCCCTCGACCATGCCCCAACATCGTCACTCGCGACGTTCTCGACGCCACATGCGACGATTGCGTCATCGCGCGCGCGTCAGAAAGAGTCGATGACAGTACAGATGCGCGTGCGAGCATGTTTGGCCCGGTGGAACGCGCGTGAGCGTCGTGCGCGTCGGTGTATGTGGGTTGGAGCTGCGCGGTTAAACCTTACACTGGCGCGCATCGGAGCCGCCACCGACGCGATGGCGCTCGCGAGCGCGCTGGATGCGCGCGCGAATGTGCGCTCACGCAACATGCGCGCGCGGCGTGGGGCGCGCGGCGCGCAGAGGCGCGCGAGCGCGCCGCGCGAGCGCGATGATTGTAATGTCGTGGGTGAAGGCTTTGCATCGGATTCGCGAGACAATCACGCGCCGAGCCGGGCGGACGAGCGCGTGACGTCGCGGCGGTCGGCGCTCGTGACATCCACGGCGTCGTTCGTGTGGTCAACCGCGCGCGCGGCGTCGGCGGTGACGGATATTACGTATGAAGGCGGGCGAGCGTCGGCGTACGCGTTTGACGTGCCGCTCGACGTGTTGGCGTTACGACAGTCGATTAATAGCGCCGCCGCCCGCGAGTTCTTATCGACGCAAGGGAAGAGAGTGAAATTGAACGTGAAGACTGCGCCGTCGGTGGCGGATGTGTACAGTGCGATGGCGTCTGGAGGGAAGAAGATTAAAAACGTAGACGTGTGTACGCTCGGCGACGAGTGGCTGGCTCCGGCGATTTCGAATGGGCTCATATTACCGCTCGGATCATGCGAACGTTCGGCGTGGTATAATGGATTGTCACCGATATGGCAAGCGCTCGTGAGGAGAGATCCGAGAAGTGGTGCGGTGAGCGCGAGCGGCGAGGTGTACGGCGCGCCGTATCGGTTTGGGTGTTCAATGTTGGCGTATAGAAAGGATAAACTCCCGAAAGGCGTACCTCCGCCGCGCGATTGGAGCGATTTATTCGACCCGCGACTGAAAGGGTTGATTGGTATGCCGAACGCGCCGAGGCTAGTGCTGAGCGCGGCGCTGAAGGCGGAAGGAATGTCCATGAACGCCACAGACGTTGGCGGCGTCGACGGACGAGTGAGTCAGCGCGTGAGCACCTTGCGGTCGAACGTGAAAATTTTCGATGACTTGCAATATTTACAGGCACTTGCGTGCGGCGATTGTGCGGTTGTCGTCGGGCCGTCGGAGGATATATTTTCCGTGGCGCGGCGGTCCAATTTAATAGGACTCGTCGTTCCGGAATCGGGAACGTCACTTTGGAGCGACATATGGGTCGTTCCGAGCGCAACGTTGAGCAAGAAGAGTGGACTTCCGTCGCCTGCGATCGAGCAGTGGATTGAGTACACTTTGCAACCCGCACGGGTGAACATGCGCGTCGGGTTGAAAGGAGGCATTTCACCGTTGATGTACGACGGCTCGGGTATCGAAGCTGGATATGCGCGCTACCCATCCGTGGCGCGCCCAGTGCTTGGCGGTGAAGGAGATATGCTCAAAGGGTGGATTCCGCCCGATTCAGTGTGGCGAATGAGTGAGTTCCAACTGCCACTGAACGATCGAGTGCGCTCGCAATACGTAGCCATGTCGAAAGCGCATCGAGGGAAAAGATAGTAGCTGTATTTACTGTACGTCGTAGCCATTTAACAAGGAGTTGAATATAGTGTAGTCTTAACGAGCGTGAGTTTGAAGTGTATTCTCAGGTTTCGATGGGTATGTGAACAGATTTAGAAGTCGCAGTGAGTACGCGTGAGGACAGTTGCTCTTCCTGCCGAAGCAGTGCGCGAAAGTGCTCGACGCGCGCGCGAAGACGAGCGACATCATCGGCACGCTCGGCGAGAATCGCATCGAGCTCATCCACGTACACATCCACGGCAGAGCCAGGTTTGTCAACGCGCGCTAAGAATTCCATCTCAGTCTTGACGACATCCATCGAGCGTTCAATATGCGCTCGATGCTCGGCAATGATTGCGTCTTCTTCACTGAGTATGACGTCTATGAGCGCATCGTGCGCCCGCTCGGCTTCTTCTGGTGTCATGCTTGACGCATTTTTCTCCTCCGAGATGAGCGGTGATGATGTCGACGATATTGGTACTTTCGAGCGCCGGGCGCCGGGTGACGATTTCCAGCTACCCACGCTAAATATCTTAGTCGTCGAATCTGAATCCAGGCGCGCCGACGGAATCAATGACGACACCGTTGATATCCTTGAAGAGTATGATTTCCTTGGTGTCGCAGGTGCAGACGTTCGCGGTACGAACGCCATCGTCCGCGGATCCCGAGCGCCGTTCGCCAAATGCGTCGAAATTCTCGCCGACAATGACGGGGCATCGACGACATTAATCGATTCCCCTGAGCCGCCACCCGCGCGCGAAAGCTCCTTCACTCTATCTGCATATCTTAACGTATTCAGCGTGTGCTCACATGAGCCTGCGGCGGGGGAAATATTCGCAATCATCACTGTCCGCGAGTCACCGAGAAACGAGTCCCGAAGCACTTCCGTGAGCTTGGATCCGCGAAACGGTACATGTGACTGCCCCGAATCCAACGCTCGAATGCACTCTTTCAACGCGAGCAGAGATTTATTGATTTCAGCACCTTCAATACGCGTTTGCCGGTCGTTATCAGTCGTATCCGCACCGCGCTCGCTACCCGCTAAATCGATGAATGAAAGCTTACCAAAAGTCTCCGATGTTGGCTCGTTGGCGTTCAATCCACCCTCGTGTCGCGCGTCGAGCGCTGGTTTCTTCAACACGAGCTGCAAAATTGCATGCGAACGCGATGATTCAGCGTTTGCCCCCGTGCTTCCCACGCATCGTGCCTTTGTGCTGTGCTCCACGAGCCGGTCAAAGGTTTCCGCGGCGTCGACTTTATATTCTCGCAAGCCGACGACGCACATTTGTGCCTTTGAATCTTCCAGCACGCGGAGCTTCCGACGCGCGTTGAGCAAATCAAAAACACGTCCACCATATATTTCAAACGCGCTGACCCATAGCTCGAGCGATGCGAGATCATGGTTGTGGTCTGTGGCCTCATGAATGACGCGCAAGATATCCCGAGCCGCTCTGCCAGGGAGCGGCTGCATGGTATACGTCTTCCCGCTTCCCGTTTGACCATACGCGAAGCACGTTGCGTACGCGCGAGAAAGCACAAATTCAACCAATGGTCTGACTTCGCTTTCGTATACATCGTCGTTCGATGCACATTGGTCATAGACGTGATCAAACGCGAACGCGTGCCGCTCGACGTAGCGAGACAAGTCAACTTTGACTTTCGGCTCCCACACGATGAGTTCGGATGGATTATCCGTCGTACAAATATCTCGCTCTTGACGGGATGCTTCTTTTGCATTCAACGGCCGTTTACGCACCGAAACACGGATTTTTGATGCGCGAGGTGCGTACGTCGGTGGAGAAACGATCGCGCATTGACCGTTTGGCGATGCGTCGGCTACTACGTCGGCTCGAGGCGACGATTCCATCTCTACGACTTTTGCCGACGCACTCCCATTCTTGCACACGTCTACTTGAGCAACAGTAGAATGTACATCATCATCTGCGTCGTTACGTTGATCGTTGTCTTCGTTCTCGTCGTCTTCGACGTCTTCGACGTCGTCATCGATAGTCTCGTCGGCGTTCTGACTCACTCGAGCGTCTCTCGACATTTCCCGAACCATCTTCATCATCTTCGCCTTCTCCGCCACATCCCGTATCCCGAGCGCGCTCAACCGCTCGTTCGTCAACTCCATCACCGCGCACGCGTCCATTCCCTTCAAATTATCGCGATACCGCGTCAAGCCGTGCGCGCGTAGATATCTATCCAGCGACGGCGCGTACAAGTCAGTCCAAAGCGCGCGCGCGACACATCGCATCCCACGGCGCGCGCTCTTCGCCCGTCTCTCGCACCGCGCGATCGCGAACCACGCACGCGCGCGCACGCATCGCGTCGTCGTCGTCGTCGCTACCGCCACCGCCACCGTCGTCGCGCGACGCACCGTCGAGTATCATCCGGCGCCATGGTGTTTCGTCTATCGCCAGCCGACGATGGGCTACGCCGAGCTACGCCGCGCCCCGCGCGTCTGGCGCGCCGCGACGCGCCGCGATCGATGGGTGCGAGCCTGCCGCGCCGCGCACGCGCGCGCGCGGGGTCGTGCGCGCGAGAAATCACCCCGAGCTCGGGCGCGAAAGTGGCGACTGGTGGTGGCGTTGACCGGCGCTGACGACCTGAATCGTCATTCGCCGCCTCGCGACCGCGCGCCGTGAGGCCGACGACGCGCGCGCGCGACGCGGCGATGACGAACGATGCGATCGATGACGACGCATCGCGCGAGGACGCCGCGGTGGCGTTGCTGGCGAGCAGTCGCGCGGCGGATGATGTGGCGAGATCGATAGATGCGATGACGGATGAAATCACGCGCCTGCGTCGCGGTGACGCGGGCGCGGGCGCGGGTGAGGGCACGGGTGAGGGCGTGGATGGTGATGATCTCGATGAGCTCGGGCGATCTCGCCTGCGCGTGGCGCTGACGAACGCTGAGAGGCTTGCGCCGATGACGCTGTTGTTTACCGCGGTGTTCATCTACGAGTATTTTTTCATGTTGTTTTGCGTGGCGTGGCTCGCGTACGTGAGCGCTTCCGCGAGTGCTCGAATCGTTGATAATGCGAGTGCGAAGGAGCGCGCGAGGATGCCCGAGATGACGGCGGTGGGGGTGATTTTATTGACGCATTTAAGTGCGGTGGTGTGCACGAGGAGCGCGAGCGACGGAGCGTACGGAGGGAAAATGTGGCGACGTCTGCTGTTCGTCGTGCCTCGGGGTGAGAAAGGGTCGTGTGGGTTCATTGAGACCGTGCTTGAGATGTGTGTTGTGGATTATGCGGCAAAGTACGTGACGATGCTGGTGAAAATCGGTATCATATCGCTTCCCATCGGACGTCTTCGCGCGCTCGTGGGCGCGTCTACGTCGATGACTTCGACACCGTCTGCGACGACGGCGTCCGGAAGTGCGGCAGCGAAAATGCCGACTAAGCGCGTGTATCGTCGACGAGCGGCTGTGCTGTCCACAGTGGAGTATGCGAGTTTAATTGTTCGAGCGGCGCTGCCGACGCCGATGTGGTGCGCGTGGTTTCAGCGCGAGCTCGTGAGCCTTTTCGCGTGGGTCATCACGGGCTTATACGTCGTGATCAAGCTTCGGAGCGTGATTCATCGTGTGGGGGATTTCATCGCCACCTTGGGCTTACCATGGGCAAAGAATACGTCGTCTGCGCTGGGAGAATCTGCGACGAGCGAGGAGTTGATGGAGTCGGGGAATCAATGTGCCATTTGTCAAGAGGCATGCGTGGACGCCACGAAATTGACGTGTTCGCACATATTTTGCCAGGATTGCATCGCCGAGTGGTTCGAACGACAACCGAGCTCGGCCACGGGCGCAAATAGTGGCACAAACAAGACGTGCCCGGTGTGTAGAGCTGTCGTGCAGCGTGGCGCGCGGAAATCCTACGGCGATGGCACGACAGAGTTCTGGCCGATGGTGTTTTAGAAGAAGAGTTGTAATAGCGAACTGTACTTTGTAATAGTGAACTGTAGCGAATTTCACAACAAATGGCGATGAGATGATGACACTAAAAATAAAATAAGCCATGTGCTTGTTTTGATATTTTCAACGCTATCAACACAACTTGTGATGGAAAGATTTCGTGCGTGGCGTAAATGTGGCGCGCGCGCGTTTCAAAAAAATAGTACTACTTGAATCGTTCCAGTCAAACTTACAACTTTTCTTCACCGTCAGCGGCGCGGAGCGCGCCGAGTTCCGTCGGCGCTTGCGTGCCGCAAATCGTCGACTTGCCAAAAGCGGCGGCGGTGTCGACACCCTTCTCAGCCTCCTTGGCGATTTGAGTAGCGATCCACTCGAACGTCACCTTGAGACCATCGGCGAGCTTCACCGAAGGCGCCCAGCCGAGCTTTTCCTTGATGAGCTCGTTGTTGGAGTTGCGACCGCGCACGCCCTCCGGACCCGGAATGTGCTTGATGGGCAAATCCTTGCCCGCGAACTTCATCGCCATGGCTTGCATTTCGTTCATGGAGATCATTTCATCGGAGCCAATGTTCACGGGCTCGGCGAAATCACTCTTGGTGAGACGCAAGATACCTTCAACGCAATCGTCAATGTACGTAAACGAGCGCGTTTGCTTACCGTCGCCCCACATTTCAATCTCAGTCGTCGCCGTCGCCGCCTTGCGGCAAAACGCCGCAGGGGCTTTCTCGCGACCACCCTTCCAGGTACCGTACGGACCGTAGATGTTGTGGAATCGACCAATGCGCGTTTGGATGCCGAAGTCGCCTTGGTAATGCTTGTACACTTCCTCGCTGGCAAGCTTTTCGAGCCCGTACGCGTCTTGCGGCTGCGCAGGCCACGCGCACGCCTCCTTCAAGCCATCCTCCATCTCCGTGGATAATTGCGTACCTTCCGGGTAAATGCACGCACTCGACGCATAAAAGCATCGCGTAATGCCTTGCACACGCATCGCTTCCATCATATTGAAAGAAATCATCACGTTATTGTAGAAAATAACAGAATGGTTCGATTGAATGAACCCCATGCCGCCCATGTCGGCTGCCAAGTTGAAGCAGTGGTCGCACCCTTCGAGAACCTTTTTACAGTTTTCAAACAATCGCAAATCAGCCAATATGAACTCATGGCAGAACATATCCTCCTGTAGCATTCGTGCGTGTCATACACATCCAACCGCGGCGTCAGTCGTCGATCCTCGTCGCGTCGCGCGAAAAGCGACTTTAACCCCGCGAGAGCTCATCATAATATAATCACCAATACTCGTCTCAACATCCGATACGAACGACGACAAAACACACACACACAACAACAACAACATACCTCCATGTGTTCATTACGCTTCCAATCACACGCGACGATGTGATGCCCTTCTTGCTTCAAACGCATCGCCAAGTGCGAGGCGATGAAACCCCCAGCGCCGATACAAATCTTCAACTTTTTCTCGGGCCAGTACGGTTCAGTGCCGTAGATCCCGCGTAATTCATACCCAGCGGCACTCATGATGCAAAAGTGGGGTGGTGTGAGGCGTGCGAAGGGCGTGCGTGCGTCGAGCGACGACGAATGGCGGCGCGTAGACTGGGTTGGACCACACAAAAAGTGCGCCTCTTCGACGCTTTTTCCCCGCGTTTATGACATAGGCATCACGCGCGTTCAGTACGGCGAATGTGTGTGGTGACGTCATCATCGGGCGTTGCGAGGCGCTGACCAGTACCCGTATATATGATATACTTTGTCCAGTTAAAGTATATGCATATAATAAAACCTTTTATCGTCTCGTGTTTTTGTGTACACGAGGTGGTTTTATGCCGATGAATGGCATTTATTTTGTTTTCTTTCGCTGGCGGCGCCGCCGAGCGGTCCCGCCGCCGCCATCACGCGCGCCGGCATTCTCCGCCGCGCTACGCGACGACGACGACGACGACCGACGCGAACGCACGGCGCGAACGCCCGACACACACTCGTCCTTCGCCCGCGAACCGCGCGACGACGACCGACGCGCGCACCAACGCGCGCATTTATATAAAACACCGAACGACATGTCCGCGCCGCCATCGTCGTCGTCGCTGACGCCCGCGCGGCTCGGGCCGCTACTCCGACCCGTGGAGGCGTATTTACGCGCGTGCGGGATGATGAAAACGATTACCGCCATGCGCGCAGAGCGACGGCTGAAGGCACACGCGGAGCTCATCGCGCACGCCGGGAGCGATGGGGGTGAGAGGGATCTCGAGGAGGCCGCCGTCGCGGCGGCGGCGGCGGCGTTCGTGGAGGCGTATGAATTCGGTGCGGCGAAACGCGCGCGAGAGGGCGGTGATGATGGTAATGAGAATGCAGCGAAGAAGGCCAAGCCGAATAGTTCGTCGTCGAGCAGTTCGTCGAGTTCGTCATCGTCGAGTAGTTCTTCGTCGAGTAGCAGCGATTCGGATTCGGGGGCGAAAAAGGCGAGCGCAAAGGCGGCGAGTTCGTCGAGCAGCAGTAGTAGCTCGAGCTCAAGTTCATCGAAGAGCAAGAGCAAGAGTAAGAGCTCATCGAGCAGTTCATCGAGTTCGTCCTCCAAGAGTAAGAGTAAGAGCGCGTCTTCTAGCGATAGCGAGAGCGACAAGAGTGCCGAGAAAAAGGCGGATTCGAGCAGTAGCTCGAGCTCAAGCTCGAGCAGCAGTTCTTCTTCCGAGAAGAAGGCGCCGGCATCGGCGGCGAAGAAAGCAGATTCGAGCTCGAGCAGTAGTTCTTCCAGTAGCTCATCGTCGAGCTCGTCTGAAAAGAAGGAAGCTGCCAAGAAGGAGGCGTCCAGCTCGTCGTCCTCTTCGAGCTCTTCTAGTTCTTCCAGCGAGTCTGAGAAGAAGGAAGAAGCTAAGAAGGAAGCGTCGAGCTCGTCCTCATCGTCGAGCTCGTCCTCATCGTCGAGCGAGTCTGAGAAGAAGGAAGAAGCTAAGAAGGAAGCGTCGAGCTCATCTAGTTCGTCGAGCTCGTCCTCATCGTCGAGCGAGTCTGAGAAGAAGGAAGAAGCTAAGAAGAAGGCGTCGAGCTCTTCGTCGAGCTCTTCGTCGAGCTCTTCCAGCTCTTCCAGCTCGTCTTCCAAGTCCAAGTCCAAGTCCAAGTCCAAGTCCAAGTCGAGCAGCTCGTCGTCGTCTTCGAGCTCGTCGAGCTCTTCTAGCGAGTCCGACAAGAAGGAGGAAGCTAAGAAGGAGGCGTCGTCTTCATCTTCGAGCAGCAGCAGCAGCAGCAGCGAGAAGAAGGAAGATACCAAGGATGATGAGTCGTCGTCATCATCGTCGAGCTCGTCCGACAAGAAGTCGTCATCGAGCTCGTCGTCTTCTTCGTCGAGCTCGTCGTCCTCTTCATCATCCAGCGACAAGGTAAGCAAAAAGAGCAAAACCCCTCAACCGTCGAAATCTTCAAAGGCTGACGCGGCTAAGGGAAGTCAAAGCGTCCCGGTTCAAAATGAAAAACAGCCGGGCGTGCCCTTTCAGAGGTGAGAGCCTTGACTGTCGCAATCACACACGTGTATAAGGTGTATCGCGAGCGCGCTGTACAAATACTGACCACATCGTTTTCGTCTTTTTGATTCAAACACAGAGTTAATAGCGCAGAATGGCTAGGTAAGAAAGGTTCGTGGGACATGTCTTATGAAGGCACGTTTGGCGAAGCTGGATACGGAGCCAAGGCGCAGCAAGTGCTCGGACAAGTTCGAGGCGCTAGATTCCAACACGAGAAAAACAAACGTAAGAGAAGCTACTTTGGTGGAGCCATTGACGACGCAGCGGTGAACTCGATTAAATTTGATTCTGATGATGATTAGTCAGCACCATAATACATTTAAAAATATCGAACAACAAAAATAAATGCGTGCGTGCGTATCACAAATCCTATCTCCTCTTCACGAGGTGCGCTGCGCAAAAAAGTATAAAGAATAGTGTGTGGTGCCATGCTCTTAACTGTTCCCCTTGGACTCTTTCTCTAACTCGCTCGAGAGGTTTGGTTGAAGCGCATACAATGCGCTTCGCAATTCCTCATTTGACTCTCTCAAGCTTTCAATTTGCAATTCCATGCTACGAATTTGTTTCCGCGCCGCGCGCAGTTCCTCCTTTTCTCTAATGCGCAACCATTTGGAATCTTCTGTGGAATCAGTGGTCATGAACTCAGCACCGTCGAATTCGCGCATCATCGCAATTTGATCATTCGTTCGTACAGGCGTAATCGGCACTGGTGCGCCGAACCCGAGTCGAGCAGCGGGACCCAACGCCTGCGGCGGCGTCCCGGCGGGCAAAGCATCTTGAGCTTGCTGCGCCTCTGTTTGCGCTGAAACCAACACCGCGAGCTGAAGTGGAACGACGACTAATGCGGTAAGAATCGCGGCGACGGTGGCGATGCGCCCTTCTGCGGTCACTGCCTCAAACGGTTGCCCAATACCCGTCAACGTCAAAAAACTCCAATAAATCGCGTCGCCGACGTCGGAAATGTTTGGATTTTTATCCACCTCCAAATCATAAAACAACTCTCCACTGATCAAAAACACACACAAAAATTCCACTGCAACGGCGACGACTTTTTCGTTTTGATTCTTCACGCGCGGCGTACCCTTGTTCCTCTCCTTATCTTTGGAGCCATCCAAGTCGAGCACGCGAAGCAAACGCAACACGCGGAATAACCGCAACGGACGGAACTGATCGGTCGCCATCTGCCCTGCACCACCAATCCCAAGTAAACTCAACAAAAACCCAAACGTCGGGAGCAATGACAAGAAATCAATCAGCGCTGTCGGCGAACGCAAATACTTGAGCTTGAACTCCTCCGACCACGCGCGAACGATGTACTCAAACAAAAACACCGCTTGAAGCACTTGCTCCGCGCGCTCGATGCCGCCATCCTTCAACGCCGGCACGAAAGTCAACGGTACAATCGGAGGAAGTAGCATCTCCAGTGGTTCACCGCGCACCGCAGCTTCCGCTTCTAAAGATTCCAACCCAGCGATGACGAAGACGCCCACCGTCGTCCCCACCGTCCAAATCCCCGACGAATCCGTCTTCCGCAGCACATCCTTCGTGCGCTTCGCCAGCGTCTGCGCGTGCCACTCCACCCCATCAAACGCCGTGCGCTCGGGATCATCCTCGATCTCATCGTACGAGTCGTACGAATCATACGTCCCAGATCCCATGTACCGCGCGCGCGCGTCGTCGCCTCGCCTCCGCGTCCTCGTCCTCGTCCTCGTCCTCGCCCTCGCCCACCAACCCATCATTCGTCCATCGCCACCGCATCGAGCGTCGGCGCACACGACCGACCCATCATCACCCGACGCCGCTGCCGCCGCCGTGCACCGACGCCTCGCCCCGACCGTCCGCAGCCGCATCTTCATCGTCATCTTCATCGCCATCGTCGTCCGCATCGTCAGTCCACCCGGCGACGCCCTACGCGTCATCGCCACCGCCGACGTCGACGCGAACGACGCGTCACGCGACGGCGCCACCGCGCGCATCATCCGTCGCCGCACCCGTCGCCGCGCGCTGCCGTCGACGCCGTGCGCGCGCGTCGTCGTCGTCGTCGTCGTCGTCGAGCACGCGCACACACACGCCACCAATGTATACACGACGACAGACATAAACCCACGCCCAATCCTATACCCTACTACTCTACCTAAACATCGCCCATCCCTGACCCAGGATGTGAATCGCCATCGCCCGCACGCCCACATAAAACCCATGACATAGTACCCGCGACCGCACAGTACGTCAAAGCTCCACCAACGCGAGAAAAATACGTCAGAGGTGCCTTATCCCAACGCGCCCATAGGGGGCCATGTCGCGCGTCAAAACTCGCCGCTCACCGCGCGCGCGACCGACGCCATGCACGCCATGCGACGCACGATGCGCGCACGTGAATTATTACGCCTCGCTTCGGTGATGCCGAGCGCGTCCGTGCCCGCGACGCGCGCTGGATTTGGATCTTTCGCCGTGGGTGCTCGATCGGGGGGCGCGGCATCGGCGAGAATCGTCGTCGGCGCGAGCGCTGCGGTGTCGTCCGCGGGCGCGATGGAGACGCGCCGTGGGGTGTCGTCGAGCGCGCGTGTGGGGGATTCAGCGTCGAGTGATGCGGACGTGCATCATTTGCTTAAGGGCGTGGATGCGTCGAAGCTTGGGTTTCATGATAAGCCTCTGCCGTTGCGCGCCGCGGGCGGGCTCAAGGAGTACAGCGTGGTGTACACGGACCGCGCGTTGAATCACATGTCCGCACCGTTCTGCGATACGATGAAGAATTTAGATCGCATGTTGAAGAGTGCGTATAACGCCACGAGCACGTTGATCATGCCGGGGAGTGGGACGTATGGGATGGAAGCCGTCGCGCGCCAATGGTGCTCGAATAAAAAGGCGTTGGTTATCCGCAACGGGTACTTTTCGTACCGTTGGACGGATATTTTCGAGCAAACGAACATTCCGAGCGAGACGATCGTCATGCGCGGACGCGCTGTGGATGATGAAAAGACTCCGGCGTTTGCGCCTCCGCCGATTGCGGAAGTTGTGGCGATGATTACCAAGGAGAAGCCCGCGGTGGTGTTTGCGCCGCACGTGGAGACGTCTACGGGTATCATTTTGCCGGATGACTACATCAAGGGTGTCGCTGATGCCGTGCACGCGCATGGTGGATTATTTGTCTTGGACTGCATCGCTTCTGGTACGGTTTGGGTGGATATGAAGGCGACTGGGGTGGATGCCATTTTGAGCGCGCCGCAAAAGGGGTGGACGGGGCCCGCGTGCGCGTCTGTAATCATGTTGAGCGAACGTGGTACGCACGCCACGCGTAACTCTCAATCGACGTCGATGGTGATTAACATGCGAAAATGGCTTGAAGTCATGGATGCGTACCTCGGCGGTGGATTTGCGTACTACACCACGATGCCCACCGACGCGTTGACGCTCTTTGAGCGCGCCGCCATGGCAACCGAAAAGGTTGGCTTTGAAAAGGTGAAGCAATTGGCGTGGGAACTCGGTCGCGAGACGCGCGCGATGATGGCTGGTAAGGGATTAAAATCCGTCGCCGCCAAGGGGTACGAAGCCCCGGGCGTGGTGGTGTCCTACACCGACGATCCGACCATGTTTGCCAAGTTTAAAGCCAAGGGGTTCCAAATTGCCGCGGGAGTTCCGTTTATGATTAACGAACCGGCTGGCAACAACACGTTCCGCATCGGTTTGTTCGGCTTGGACAAGATTGTCAACCGTGAAAATACCGTCAGCACCCTCGAGCCGACGCTTGAAGAAATCTTACGCGAGAATGAATCCGCGAGCGAAACCGCGTAAGCGACGCGCATCTTTTGCATTATCAACCGTCGAGCGCGCGCGAGCGTATACATTTACCGTATACCCATTTAGAGTGCTCGGCGTCATCATGCGTGCATACCGCGTGGCGCCTATCTGCACCCACGCACACGCACACAAATCACCGTCCCGGCTCGTGTAAACGAGCATAACTTGCTGTAATTTTAATGGTCCTCTATGCACGACGCGCCTCTTCAACCTTCTGCTCGACGTCACTCGCACGCGCGCACACCGCTCACTCACCGTTTCACGCGCACGCCCCGCACGAACATCATGTTCACCACGCGTGTGCACGCCGTTCGCGCCGCGTTCGCGCCGCGCGCGACGATATTCTCGAAAACAACGCGCACGAATGCCACTTCAGCCGCCGGCGGCGCCGCGGGCGCTCGCGCGCCTTCGACCGGCCGTGGCGGCCGCGGTGGCCGCGGTGGCCGCGGCGGCCGCGGTCGCAGCGACGACCAAGTCATGCCTCGTCAGCGACGCAATTTTACCGACGCGCAGCTGGAGAATTTGGCGCGCTTGCGAGGGATGATTGATGCGAATGGCGAGAGCGAGCGCTTTCGCGTCGTCGTCGTCAGCCGCGGTAAAGCAAACATGTTTTTAGACGGAAATCCGATTGTCTACGCCGGGGCGATTGAGAAGGTGATTGGAAACGTGAAGACGAATGATTTTGTGTGCGTAACAGATCATGCTTTGGCACCGATTTGTCTTGGGATGTATAATTCGACGTCGGCGTACGCGGTTCGGGTGACTGAGATGGCGTGGGAGCACGAAGGCGTTATGAGCGTCGGGGACGTTGTGCGACGTCGGATACGCGAGGCGTTTGAGCTGAGACGGGATTTGGGTTTGACGACTGGGGATTCGTCGTCGACGACGTGTTATCGATTGGTGAATTCGGAAGGTGATCGATTGAGCGGGTTGAACGCCGACGTGTACGGGGACGTCGTGGTGTGCTCTTCGACGGCGGCGTGGATTGAAAGTGAGCGCGTGAACGTCTGTCGTGGCATCGCGGACGTTTTGGGTGCGAATACTAAGGTGGTGTGGCGACGCGATGCGAAAATGTATGAAGCTGAAGGTACACCCGTGGTTGGAGATTTCATGTCGTGCTACGACGCGGCGACGGGCGAAGCGACGGCGATTCCGGGCGAAGTCCGCGTATTCGAAAATGGCGTGCAATACGCAATTGATATCGAGCACGGGCACAAAACTGGATTCTACGTCGATCAGCGCGAAAATCGCATGGCTATTCGCGATTTATCTCGGGGCAAGAAGGTTTTGGATGTGTGCTGCTACACTGGTGGATTTGCGCTCAACGCGGCGGTGGGTGGAGCGACGAGTGTCGTCGCTGTGGATTCCTCCGATGCCGCCTTGCGCGTCGCCGCTCGGAACGCTGAATTGAATAATGTGCAGGACAAGATTAACTTTGTTCGCGCCGATGCGTTCGATTTCATGCAAGAGGCGATTGACCGAGGCGAAAGCGGGACGTACGACGTCGTCGTTTTAGACCCACCAAAATTTGCACCAAACAAGCAATCCTTGACGAAAGCCTTGCCCAAGTACGTCGGCCTGAACAAACGTGCCATGGCACTTTTACGCCCGGGCGGCGTGCTCATCACCTGCTCGTGCTCTGGTGCGGTGACGCAAGACGATTTGATGCCAAAGATTATTGAAAACGCTGCGCGCGCCGTCGGCAAAACGGCAACCATCGCGACAAAGAAATCCGCCGGTGGCGACCAGCCCATCGATCCGTGCTACGAATTTGGCGAATACCTCACCGTTCTCACCGCACGCGTGCGTTAGCGCACGACCACGCACATCGAGTTCGTGCACAATTTTTATCGACGCTCGTCCATGTCGCGCCGCGCGGCGGCGCCAAACTCGTGCTTGTTGTAACATTTACTACTACTCTATTTACAAGCGCGCGTCAGGCGCGATAACGTTACATCTCGCATGTTTACATCGCACACATTCACGAACGCGCGCGCGTGAACGCCATCATTACGCGTCTCGCGCGCGGCGCGCGAAAGCCATCATAAACCCTAACCCGGTGTGGGTTTTCGGTGGTCCGATCGCTGAACCGCACACGCCGCCGCACGGCGCGTCGAGTCACGCGCGCGCATCGTCAGCGCCAAACACACGCGCCGACGATGCCCCCACACGCGGACCTCGACGCCTGGCTCGCCAAATGCCGCGCCTGTGAGCCGTTAGAAGAGTACGATTTGAAGCGCCTGTGTGGCATGGTGAAGGAGCTCCTCGTGGAGGAATCAAACGTACAAAGCATACACAGCCCAGTGACGGTGTGCGGGGACATTCACGGACAGTTTCATGATTTATTAAAACTGCTCGAGACCGGGGGTGAGGTGCCAGAGACGAATTATATATTCATGGGGGATTTCGTCGATCGCGGGTACAACTCGCTGGAGTCTTTTACGTTGTTAATGTTACTCAAGGCGCGTTGGCCAGCGCACGTGACGTTGTTGAGAGGGAATCATGAGTCTAGGCAGATTACCCAGGTGTATGGGTTCTATGATGAGTGTCAGAGAAAGTATGGGAGTGCCAACGCGTGGCGATGGTGCACGGATGTGTTTGACTATCTCGGGTTGGCGTGCGTCATCGATGGAAAGGTGCTCTGCGTACACGGTGGGTTGTCGCCGGATATCCGAACGATCGATCAAGTGCGTACGATTGATCGATTGTGCGAAATTCCCCACGAAGGGCCGTTTTGCGACTTGATGTGGAGCGACCCAGAGGATATCGAGACGTGGGCGGTGAGCCCGCGCGGCGCCGGTTGGCTCTTCGGCAGGAAAGTCACGGATGAGTTTAACGAAATTAATGGATTGAATTTAATTTGCCGCGCGCACCAGCTCGTGCAAGAAGGTTTGAAGTATATGTTTCCCGATAAGAGTTTGGTCACGGTGTGGAGTGCGCCGAATTACTGTTACCGGTGCGGGAACGTGGCGTCCATCTTAGCGTTTGACGAAAACCTCGATCGCGAGGTGAAGTACTTTACGGAAACCACAGAGAATGCGACGATGATGGCGCCTCGGGCGACTTTACCCGGGTATTTCCTCTAGCGTGCGCGCGTTCATCGCGTGTGTGCGCGTCATCACGCCGAGTTTTATTTTAGCATTATTGTAGCCTCGCGCGAGAAACCGCGCCTCACGGGGCGCCGCATTCCCTAGCCACGCGGTGTTTTACCCATGCGCGCGCTCGTGCGTTGTTGTGAAATCTTCCTCAAACATATAGCTCATCATTACAAAATACACCGCTTCCTTAAATCCTTTCGTCGTCTTTCTTTCAGCGTTTGTCGCTCTCAAAGCTCACGCGCCTCGCTTTTTCTGCTTCACCTGCAACTTTCCTCTCAACAATTTTAACTCCTTCGCCTTCGCCTTGGCCTCGCCCGCACTCAAGCCATTCCACGCGCTCCTCTCGTACACCTCCAACGCCTCGACGTCCGCTTTAAGCTTCTCAAACTTGACGTAATCGGCACTTCGTTCGCGAACAATCGCTGGCTTGCTCACTTTTCTCGACTGGGCTCGGTGCGCGCTGACGCCGCTCACGCCCAGCCGACCGCGGTGGCCTTGCTTGGGCATCTTCTGCTTGGTGATTTTTCCCATGGCGACGCGCGAGAGGCTGCGGGCGAGGGCGAGGGCGGGCGAACTGTGGCGAGAAAGCGCTCAGCCGCCACTTCGAGTGTGTGTGCTTTGTAGCATGCTTTACTTTTACAACTCAACGACGAAATGACGTCGCTGGGTAAGCTATGTGTGATATTGCGCGGTTTACGTGACAGTGATGATATACGGCGCGTTGCGTGCGTCATCGGCGCGTGCGGTGACGTGAGACGCGTGCGATTGAAGCGCGTGCGCGCGGCGGGACGGCGACGGCGGCGATGGGGCGACGGGCGTCCCGGACGACGTCGTCGACTCCGTCCACGTTAATGCGTAGCCATCGAGCACGTGGTCGCCGCGGGCGAAACATGCGGCGATGAGCGGGAATTCTGCGATCGCACCCGGGGCGACGGCGCGAACGATGCGCTTTACGGGCCCGATCCAAATCACAGGTTTGCCGGGTGGCAACGGAATTGGCCGCCGGTGGGCTTCACCCGTGATGGATGACGTCGTCGGTGGCGCCACTGTGAGCGCGCTGAGCGACACTGCTTCGCGATTTTGCCACGCATTCTTGTCGTGCTCGAGCGCCCAGCCGCCGCCTTCGATGTTGACGGGTGCTGATGCTGTGGCTTCGGCGACAAAGGCGACGTCGAGCGTCTGCGAGGATTCGTTACGAGCGCGTAAAAGCACCGGGACGCACGTCATATTCTCTGGCGCGGACTCATCAAGAACGACTTCGCTCGCATGTTCGATGGTCCAGGAGACTTTTGCGCGAGCGGCGACGGGCGTGCGTGCGGTGTCGCCTGCGCGCTCGAATTCAGACACGTCTGAGATGTGATGCGCGCCGACGACGGCGCCGTCTGGCGTGGACCACGTCACCATCAAACCATCATCAATCGTCCCAGATCGCCGCGATCCAGGGGCTGCCTTTCTAAGTGACTCGTGAAACGCAAACATTGGTTCGGCAGCGGCTATGGCTGACGTTGCGCCGACGAAATCAAACCATTCCTTTGGTTCTTTGATGTTGTCAGGCGCGCTGTCGGGCGAACATTTAATCAACGTCTCCATGGCTTCACCAGGCTTCACAACGCGCGGTACAGTCGCAGTTGCCGTTAACGGCGTGAGCGTGTACTTGACTGGAGTAAAAGCTTTGCCTGGTGGCGTTCCGAGCCACACCCGCCCGAGCGTAAACGTTTGCTCGCACTCGCTGGTAATCGTCAACCTCACGACTCGGGCGAGCGGATGCGTCGACGATGGCAGCGCTTGACTCTTTATCGTCAACGAAGGCGTCACGGTCACGCTCTCGGCGATGCGAATGGTGCGATACTGAAGAAGTTTTGGAGCCGGCGGTTCGGGCTGGTAACACACGCAAATACGTACTCCGCATCTGCCGACGGCGGATGGATGAAACCACAGCGGCCATCGAATGGAAGTCCCGGACGCGAGGGTGTGCCATTCCGGAAGAGCGTAGACTACGCCATCGGCATCGAGCGCATCGCTTGGCGTGAACGTCGAAAGTGCATTTGCCGCCGATGCTTCGCTCACGTTCGGATGGCTTGTGTTTCTTCGAATCGTCGGCTCGTTCACGGCGACGTGTGACGCGTCCACTGGACGTAACACTGACTTGGGCAATCGCACGCGAATCCACTTCGCCATGGGTTGAGTGACGTTTGATATCACCAGCTCAACTCGATGCAAGGCACCATTCATGGCGGTGATGGGAAGCATTTCGAGTGCAGCGTCGCACCGAGGTACGGTTTCGCACACGTTGAAAATCAAGCGTCGATGCTTTGGGACATCGCGAAGCCATTCTCCATTGGGACCTCGGCGCGTGCGCGGAGCTTTAATGTCAAAGTATCGCCGTCCGCGAATTATTTGCTTCTCACCAACAGTCCACGCAATGCCTAGAACGCGTAATGTGCCGGCAACGCTCGGGGTGATGGTGAGCCGTATGACTCGCGCGGACCTCGGCTCGAGCTTCGCGGTGCCTACGTGCGCGCGTACCAACGATCCCACGGGGTCGTCTCCACACGCGTCGTTCGTCTGCACGTTATGATTGCTATCTTCACTCGGTGTAAATTCCCAGAGCACGCGTAAATTGCGCACATCCATGGCTATATGTAATGGATTGGTGAGTGTAACATCCACCTTCAAATCTTCACCCGCGGCGCAAACGTCGGTTTGATGCTCTTCAAACTTCGCTCGGCCGCCTTGAAGCCAGTTCGACGAAGACACGGAGGAGGTGAGGCTTGGAGGAATCACGCCGCCTTGTTCGATCCCGTTCCATGCGCTTTCACTTTGATCTATCCCGGATTCGTCGTGAGATTCGCGGTCGTCTGCAAACGTCACGTGCACGTCGCCGACGTCAACGCTGGGTAAAGGACACGCCAAATCACTCGCGCGATCGTCGCGTTCGGTGATTGGCGTCGACCTCAAATACATTTCCATGGTGTCTTCAAACTCACTGATGCGTTCACGTTGGAGATTGGCAGGTAAGTGCGCGCACCGCGTGGCGTCCCGGAAGAAGTCCACCGCATCCTTTGTTCTGCCAGCGCGCGCGACGAGGTGCCCGAGCGTCGTGTTCAAGTGTTCTTCGGCCGCAGCCCATGCTTTACCGCGAAACACGGGCAATGCGTAGGCATAGCACCGCGTTGCGCCGGCGATGGCGTCCGCGCGCACGTACCGCGCGCCAGCGAGAACCATGTAAGACGCGAATTTGCGCATCATCGGCGGCGTGCATTCGACAAATGTAAACGCCGCTTTTTCGAGGAGCAAACCCGCGCGCAAGTCATTGCCACCCATAGCCGACGCTTGAATAAATGGCACATTTGATTCGCGATGCGCACTAAGCGCGCGCAAGGCTTCACCGTACGCAACAGACGCGCGCACCTTCAACCGAGTTGCGAGCGCCGACTGCGCGCCCCCAGTCGCCGCGTCAAACTTTACATAACTCGCAATCGCTTGCGTGTACGCGTGATCAATATCCTTTTTCAACTCGGGAGAATTCGCTCGCGATAACATGTGTACGTGCGCCATGGCTTCGTACGAGCTCCCGAGATGTCGCCACGCGCTTTGCGATTTATAATCCACGTGCGCGAGCTTGTAGTGTCCCATCGCCGCGTCGTAATCTCGGCACATGAACGCCAAATCCCCAGCCAAACGAATCTGTGACTCTGGCGATTGATGCGTGTATCCATCTACCTCGCCCTCACGCCGCGTCGCGCCCGCGCTACGGCCCCAGAAACTCTTGAATTGATTACGCAAGCCTTTGCGAGTGTTGAAAATCTGCGTCGACAACGTAAACAGCTTTTGTTCTATGTGCGGCAGCAACGTCTTCGTGGTAAACGTGCGCATGTAATTTCGCGCACACTCAACGTCACGATCGCTCATGTGCTCTCCCATGGTTGAATCATCATTACTATCATCGACTTTACGCGTTCGATTGACGCCGCTCGGGCCGTCGACGCCGCGCTGTCTCGCGTCCCGCCACGCGCTGACAATGTCCACCCGAGACGAAAACGACCCCGCGCTCCCGTGCGCGTCAGACGTATTCACAGTAATCAATTCGCAATCCCACGCCCCGGTTTGCTGCACCGACTTGACGATCTCTTCCGCCTGCGCCCGCGTCACGCCTCCGTCGTCCTTCGCGTTCCACACGACGCACTTCCCAAAACAAATCCCGGGATCCGCCGCGCCGCTCGCGAACGCTCGGCTCGCCAACACTCGCGCTTTTTGTGCTTCAAACGCGGCGACGACGTCCGCGACGTTCGATCTCGCGCGCACGCACACTATTCCTCCGAGCGGATGATCCACCGCCTCGACGTCGTTGCATCGCGTCGCGCGCTCTTCAACGTCAAAATACGCGTCGCACCTCGCCACTGACGCTTCAGCCTCGCGCCTCGAGCGCTCTGCGAGCATCGTGGCATCGTCTCGCGCGCCAGCGCACGCGTCGCCCACGCTCGCGACATCAAACGCGTCGCCACGCACGGCGTCCGCGGCCACCGCTGCGACGCGCGCGTCCTCATCATCGCCGCCATCGTCGCCGTGCGCGTCATCCACGTCGCCCAATCGCGTCTCGAGCGCTCGCACCGTCGTCGCGCGCGTCGGGTTCTCCGCATCCAAGCGCGCGACGCGATTCAACCCGCCGACGAAGGCGTGTGCGGCGAATGCGATGCGCATGCACGGCGCATTCGTCGCCGCGAGCGCGCTCGCGAGCTCGGGTTCGACGCACACGAGCACGCGCGGAGTGTAGCGCGACGCGATGGACCGCCGCGCGCCGTCGCTCGGCATCATCGCGCCGCGGAGCGCGCGCGCTCGTGCGTCGATGTGTGTGGAGCTCAGGAATCATCACGCGCGCATGCGCTCGCAAGCTCATCGCCGCAACGCATCATTCGCGCGCCTGCGTGCGCGTGAGCGATGACGCACAGCCCCAACGCCGTGCGTGCGACCGATCGGGCGCCGCGCGCGGGCGCTTGGACGCCGCGCGGGCGCGCTCGCGGCGCGTTTCATGGCCATGTGACGTTTCATAGTCCCACATGGGCCAACGCCGTACTTTGTCGGCATATTTCGCCGCACCCGTCGAGCTCGCGATGGCGCTCTTCGCGGCAGACATCGAGATGTTATCTCCCAAACACGCGCTGACGTTTGCGTGCGCGTTTGCCGCGGCGTGGCTCGCGTGGCTGATTCCGATGGCGCACGCGTGCGCGACGGCGCTCGAGAGCGCGCGGGTCATTGTGTTTTGGATGTGTACGTCGTTCATCGGCGTGTTTCCGTGCATTGCGGTGTTGGCGCGACTGCGTTGGATCACGTTGAGGCGAGGTGCTGATGCGGGCGTCGCGCGCGCGCGCAGTGGGGCGCCAGATCCACTGCGCAGCGCGACGGTTGGGACGCCGCCGAAGCGGCGGGTGTGCATCGTTGGATGCGGCGCGAGCGGCATCGTGGCGATGCGTCACGCAATTGATGCTGGTTTTGATGTCGTGGCGTACGAAAAGTCGGATTCCATCGGTGGCGTGTGGGCGTTTTCGCACCCGTCGTCGAAAGTGTTTCGGTCAGTGTTGCAAAATTGTACCAAGATGAACCAAGCGTTTGCGGACTTGCGAATGCCAAGCGAGTTCCCTGCGTACGTGGGCTGGGCGCATACGATGCGATACTTTCAAATGTATTGCGAAAAGTTTCGTCTCGGGCAGTACGTGCGCTTGTGTCACGAAGTGGAGCGCGTGCGAGCGTTGGATGATGGTTCTGGATTTGAGGTTTCAATATCGTCGTTGTCTTCGGCGGCGTCGTCTTCAGCGCCGGGAAAGCGATGTAAGAGCGTCGAGCGATTTGATTTCGTATGGGTGTGCTCGGGTCAATTGACAGCGGCGAATGTGCCCGATGTAAAAGGTTTGGATACGTTTCCAGGCAAGGTGATTCATTCCGAAAAGTACACGCGAGCGTGTGAATTCGCCGATCAACGCGTGCTCGTCGTTGGACTTGGAAGCGCGTCAGGCTCGGACATCGCCCAAGAACTCGCCGATATTGCAATCTCAACGACACTCTCGATTCGCACCGAGCGTCGGCTATTAGGACGTGGCATTATTCAAGGTACGAGCACGATGATGAATTGGTTCTCCGCATTGTGTCCGGCTTGGTTTGGTGTGGTGTGGAGCCTCTACACGGATTGGTACGGTTTCATACATAAAATGAAGCCGGCAGTGACGGACAGCGGCGATTTACTAAAAGCCATTGCGCTGCAAAAGATTCGTCGCGTTAGCATTATCGATCACATTCACGGCTCAGAAGTCACATTCGTCGACGGACAAACCGCGCACTTTGACGCTATCATTTTCGCCACTGGTTACAAGCGCGAATTCAAGTTCATGCCTGATGAACTCAAGCCGACGACGAGCGGATTGTTCGAGCACTGCGTGTTGCCACACGAGCCGCGCGTGGCGTACATCCTGTTCGTCTTACCATTCGGAACGCACTGGCAGCTGGCTGAATTACAAGCCATGTTCGTCGCTCGCGCGCACGCGGGCGTCATTCCATTACCGAGCATAGGCACCATGCGTGAACTCGCCGAGTCGTTCGAAATCGTCGGCCATCACGAACATCTCTCTGAATTTTATCGCATGCTGTATCTCGCGATTTTGGCACCCTACATTTTTCCGAGCGTCAAAACGTTGCTGGCGCAGCCGAAAACGCTCGCGCGGCTCTTATGGTCGCCGTACAACGCCCCCATTGCAGACTGGATCGGCGTAGACCCGAATCGCACGCGATACGCCGACGTTTTACGTCTCTACGTCATCGGTTCGGGGTGGACATCCACGCGGTTGAACCGATGGTAGGCCAAAGACGAAAGACGCCGCGCCGCCACATCGTTGCGTATTATACACAATTACAATCCATACATGTACACAATCCGTACCGGTCCTGTCGAATGCACATAAGTCCTCCATATGGTCCAATTACTCGTACTGTAGACATGATCATGCTAAATACGCGCGTACGTCGGAACACGTCGTGTTCCGCGGAACACTTGGGTGTGCCGCACCATCCAAAAGGTGTTGACCCGCGCGCGCCGCGCGTCGTTCGTCATTGGCGCGCGCACCCCACACATCGACGACGTGTCGCGCGACACAACCTGCGCAAACGTTCGTTCGAGCCATGTCCACCGTCTACGGCGCCGTCCCGCGCGGCGTCGACGTCGAACGCGCGTCGGAAGGCGGCGTTGACGTCGATGCCCAACACCCACGCCGGTCTCGCGTCTACGCCGCCGCCGTCAGCCTCGCCGCCGTCGCCGGCGTTCTCGGCGTATCGATGATGCGCTCGAAGTACGCGCTCGGGATCGCGCCGTTGCCGCACGTCAAGCCGGTTCCCAAGACGGCGACGTTTACGTTGGACGCGAAGTGCGTCGACGACGCCCCCACCGCGGGCGCGCACGCCGGCTTCTTTACGTCTCCGATCACCGGCGCCGCCGTGGTGAAGCACAACTACGGTGAGGATGACTTTTTCTCGTACGGTCAGAAGATTCCCATGCAGCTCGTGTCGAATAAGAAGTTTACTTTGACCACGGACCAAGTCGATTGGGAGTGGAGCTTTGTGCTCGAAAACGCGCGCGGCGAGTACTTGTACGAAGCCGGCCAGTCGGGTTCTCCGCTCGGCCGCACCTGGACGAGCACCGCCGTGAAAAATGCGGACAAGCATTGCATCCAACAGTATGGCAAGTACTTTAACCGCGTGCGTACGATTGATACGAATTCGGCGGCGCCATCGTACACGTTTGGCACGTGCGACGCCGCGTGCCCGCCGCCGCCGCCCCCGGCACCTGTTGAGGTTCAACAGGCCGAATCGCCGCTCGAACGCACGTCTACGCCACCGATGGTCCAACCCTCCAGCGGTGGTCGCGTGTCTATGGCTATCGAGGGTAACCCTGGCGTGCCCGTCGGCGAGTTTGGCGCCATCGCCACCGCGTACGGTGACACCGTGCAAAAGGAGGTTCGCGCCGTGTCTTGGTACGCGTTCAAGGCTGGCAGTCGTTCGGTGAACGTGCACAGTGTCGACCAAACGAAAAACCAAAAGTGGAAGCAAGACGCCAAGGTGACGTACATGTTCACGTTGAAGAAGCTCGTCGAACAAGGCTTGGTGGTGACCATTGGCGGTTCAAACGCCAACTTGTACAGCTCCTCGTCCGGCGTCAAGAACGCCGGTCCGTGGTCTTACGACTTTACCAAGATTAACGGCAAAAAGCCAATCATCTTGTGTACGACGTGGACGCCGCATAGCTACCCGGATACGTTTGTGCCCAACGTGTACAACCTCAACACCGCGACTGGTAAGTTCAACGTCGGCGTGTCTCGCGTCGATTCCCCGTGGACCACGACCTACGGCTGGGGTGACAACGCCATTGTCGTCTCGTACGTCGCATTCGACCCGGATGCCGCGATAAAGGCGCCCACCGAAGTTCTCGCCATTGGCGAAATGAAGGTGCCCAAGCCGTCGGCTACGGACAAGACGTACTCCGCCGTCGAAGTCAAGCACAATCTCGGTCACTCCAACTACAAGTGTTTGGCCACCGTGCGTCAAGACATTACTGGCTTGACCACTAGCGACCGCACGATCGGTGTCGAGTGCCAAGCCGCGGGCCCGAACCAAGTCACGCTCATGACCATGGATGTCGGCTACCGGGATTGGTCCTCCACCACCGCGTACAAGTACGCCGACAACGTGTACGTGCAATACGTGCTCGTGCCGGACATTGGTGCGCCGGTCATCAAGGCGGATTATTTCACCGGCACCCCGAGCGGAAACGTCAAGAAGTAAGATTTTAAACGCCTGAAACGTCGCGCGCGCCCACTCGCGTCGTCACCGACGCGGGCGCGCCGGCCAAATTTTGAACGTCATCGTTCGCACGCAACTCCAGCGCCGCGATGCGTTTTTCTCATCCAACTGCCTTTATATATATACAACCTACTAGTACTAATATGTTCACGTCGACGCGGCGCGCGACGCGTACGTGCGTTTGGGACGTCGACGCCGCACACCGCGGCCGCACACCGCGCCTCGCGGCGCGCTTCTCGTCATGCTCCACACCCTCCACCGGCGCGCACGCGACGTCGCCGCGCGCGCACACACCACCCTCGCATCATCCTCCGCCGCCCCGCGCGCGCGCACGTCCCATGCGAGGCGTCCAGCGGGTGTAAAACCCGTGGAGCTCCCGCGCATCGAGCGCACCACGCTGCCCGCGCGCGCCGACGGGCTCACGCGCTTTAACGTCCCGCACGCGCTCTACGACCACATCTGGAGCGCGCGCGAACACAAGCTCACTCCAATGGACGTGCTGAGCCCGGCGGCGGCGCGCGTATGCGCCGAGGTGCGACGAAGTTTGGGTAAGAATGTCTACTGCGTGGGCGGCGCCGCGCGAGACGCGACGAGGTACGGGACGGCGGCTCACGCGCGGGACATTGATTTAGTGACGGATGCGACGTATGGAGAGATTAGACGGGCGTTTGGACGACGAGTGCGATTCGTGGGTAGACGATTTCGCGTGGCGTTGGTGCGAGAAAGAGATGAGGTTGTGGAATTGGCATCGTTTTCAACGTCGGTTGGGGACGCCGACGGCGCCGGCGACTACGACATAGACGATGGTAACGATGCGAATGTGCACGATTTTGATGACACAAAGCCACGAACGGCGAGTGGGGAGATAGATTTTGACGCCGTGTTGCGTCGTCGTCGCGGCACGCGCACGGAAGAGGAAGTTTCGACGTCATGGAAGGCGACAAAGAGCGTCGACGGCGACGGGGATTTGATGCGTCTCGTGGCGTGTAGAGAAAATGCCATGGCGCGCGATTTCACCGTCAATGCGCTATATTACGATCCGTTTCGGAATGAAATGTTAGACTTCACTGGCGGTGTGTACGACGCCATCGCGGGCATCGTGCGATGCGTGGACGATACACCCAAGAGTTTACGCGAGGATCCGGTGCGAATGTTACGCGCCATTCGACTCGCCGCTCGGCACGGGTTCACGATGACCAAGGAACTCCGTGCGGGGTTGCGTGCGTATGCACCAATGTTAAAAAGGGCGTCATCAATGCGCGTGACGCAAGAAATTCGCACATTGATGCATGGCGGGTACAGCGAGACGACGATGAAGTTATTTTGGCACTCGACGTTGATGAAGGTTGTCTTTCCCACGCAGTATGAATTTTTAGTCAAGCGTTTACCCACGGCAAAGACGCTGACGTACGAGCTCGACTCCACGTTTACGACGAGTAAGCGAGACGTCGACGGTGGCGCGTCGCTGCTTTTTAACGCGTTGAAGGCGTACGACGACGTTGTGAAATCTCGCGGCGCCACCGAACGACACAGAGAACGTCCAGTCGCGGAATGGCTCGCGCTTCTCGTGGCGCCGATTGCTATGACGCGATTGCTCGAACACGACGCGTTTAAAGGCGCATCGTCGACGTTACCCGCGCCTTGGCGCGGTGGGGCAACTCCCGAGAGCGCGCCCGACCTCTTTGCGCAATGGGAGGCGTTCACCGGCGCCGTCCTCGACGTCTTAGAAGACATGTCGAGCGACGGTCACGCGAGCGCCAATCCAGAGGCGCTCGATGTCTTCGTAAAAGGTGACTTATCGGCGGCACTCTTGATGCTGCTCGCACGTGGGCCAATGTTTGTTTCGAACGACGAACGGGCGTCTGAAGACGCGTTGGGATGGTATCACGCGGATTTCCTTAGTCCTCGGATTGCCTCAGCCGCGCACACGGCTCGCATCAAGCCGTACGCGAAAACGAAAAAGGTAGGTTGGTTCCAGGCATCGTTCTATCCCGAAGACATCGACCTCATTCGCGCGTGTCTCGCTGCGCCAAAGCCATGATGCGCGCGCACAGCGCGCGCGACCGAGACAAAATAGAAGAGTCAGTCGAGCCTGCTCGAATGCATTTAGGTAGTAGTTCTAGAAATTACCAAATTACAATACACTAAATCAATTCCTCCCCTGTGTCCGAGGACGATGAGGAGGTCCTATGAAATGCGCTTTAGAATTCGGCAGCCAGCGGGCGTGGTGACCCAAGGAGCTGGCAGATCTGCACTTAACGTACGTTAAGGAGATCGAAAGAGTACGCGTTTGTCGACCACGAGCTCGTAAAAGAAAACGTTTCATTGGCGAAACATTTTACGTGCGCGTGACTTCTGTAGTGTCG
>Ga0181557_1000480_pt1 | contig 50531 bp, 41 predicted proteins | sample 011ome_23_FD_148632 | JGI IMG/M metagenome (GOLD analysis project Ga0181557, IMG submission 148632) | Coastal salt marsh microbial communities from the Groves Creek Marsh, Skidaway Island, Georgia - 011506CT metaG (spades assembly) | ecosystem: Environmental > Aquatic > Marine > Intertidal zone...
GCACCGCTGGGCGACGACCATCGTCCGGACAGGTGGGATTGGTGACGAGCCGGTGGGACCGATGGAGCGGGCCGAGCTGGTGGAGTGGATGACCGAGGGTGCCGGGCACTTGCTCGAGGCGCTTCGCGACACGGATCCCCACACCCCGCTGTGGACTTTCGGACCGCCACCCCAGGTGGCTGCGTTCTGGTCCAGGCGGCAGGCCCACGAGACAGCCGTTCACCGAGTTGACGCCCAGCGCGCTCTCGGACTCCCGCCCATGATGGACGAGGCACTCGCGATCGACGGAGTCGCCGAGGTCACCACCCTGTTCTTCCCTCGCCAGGTGCGTCTTGGTCGCATCCCCCCGCTCGAGCACGGAATGCGCCTGGACCTGTCGACCGGGGACAGCTTCACCATCGCCGGCGACGGCACCGATCCGCGGGCCGACGCCGACGTCGTGATCACCGGCACTCCACTGGACGTCCTGCTCCTGCTGTGGGGTCGTGCACATCTCGACGAGGCGGACGTCACCGGCAGCGCGGCGGTGGCTCGGTCGATCCTCACGCAGGGGATCACCCCATAGCCGGTCGGTGTGAAGGATGCGAGGTGGCCCGGCTCAGGTGGTCGAACGCGCCGTTCGCGGGGGGTCCTGGCAGCCGGTGATGGCCGGTGACGAGCCCCGAACCGAGGCGGGTGACCTCCGCGTCACTTCAACAGGTCGCGAAGCTCCGGTGGCAGCGCGCTGAGGTCGGGTGCTGCACCCGGCTGTGCCTCGACGGCCTCCATGGGCTCCTGCGCCCGCTTGGCCGGGTTGCCGCTGCGGCGCTTTCCCTTGGCCGGCTTGCTCGCCTTGGCCATCTTGCCCTTGGCCTTCTTGCTGCCGCCCATGCCCGGCATCCCGGGCATCCCCGGCATCCCGCCGCTGCCCATCTGCTTCATCATCTTCTGGGCCTGGCCGAAGCGGTCGACGAGGCCGTTCACATCACTGACCGTAGTTCCAGAACCGGCGGCGATACGGCTTCGCCGGGATCCGTTGAGGATCTTGGGGTCCTGGCGCTCGGCCGGGGTCATCGACTGGATGATCGCCGCGACACGATCAAGTTCCCGGTCATCCACCTGGTCGAGCTGGGCCTTCATGTCGCCCATGCCCGGCAGCATGCCGAGGATCTTGCCCAGCGAGCCCATCTTCTTCACGGCCTGCATCTGCTCGAGGAAGTCCTCGAGGGTGAAGTCCTCCCCCGCCGAGACCTTGCGGGCCATGCGCTCGGCCTGCTCGGCGTCGAAGGCCTTCTCCGCCTGCTCGATCAGCGTGAGCACATCGCCCATGTCGAGGATGCGCGATGCCATCCGGTCAGGGTGGAAGGACTCGAACTCGGTGAGCTTCTCGCCGATCGAGGCGAACATGATGGGGCGCTCGGTGACCGTCACGACCGAGAGCGCTGCGCCACCACGGGCGTCACCGTCAAGCTTGGTCAGGACGACGGCATCGAAACCGACGCCCTCCTGGAACTCCTGGGCTGTCCGGACCGCGTCCTGCCCGATCATCGCATCGATGACGAGAAGGGTGTTGTCGGGCTGTGCCGCATCCCGCACGTCCCGCAACTGCCGCATGAGGTCCGCATCGACGGCCAGACGACCTGCCGTGTCGACGATCACGACGTCATGGACCTTGTCGACCGCGTGCTGGCGGGCCTCACGGGTGACCACCACCGGATCCCCGACCCCGTTGCCCGGCTCAGGAGCGAAGACGGCGACGCCCGCTCGCTCCCCCACCACCCGCAGCTGATCCACGGCGTTGGGGCGCTGAAGATCGGCCGCGACCAGCAGAGGAGTGTGCCCCTGCTCCTTCAGGTAGAGGGCGAGCTTGCCGGCCAGGGTGGTCTTGCCGGCACCCTGGAGTCCGGCCAGCAGGATGACAGTGGGACCTGACTTCGCGAATTCGAGCCGGGCCGTCTGGCCGCCGAGGACGGCAATGAGCTCCTCGTGAACGATCTTGACGATCTGCTGCGCAGGGTTCAGTGCGCCGGAAACCTCGGCCGACATCGCCCGTTCCTTGACGGTCGCCGTGAACTCGCGCACCACCGGCAGGGCCACGTCAGCTTCCAGGAGCGCCGTCCGAATCTCGCGGACAGTCGCGTCGATATCGGCCTCGCTGAGCCGCCCCTTGCCGCGCAGTCCCTTGAAGGTCGCCGCCAAGCGGTCGGAGAGGCTCGCAAACACAGCCTCAACCCTACCGGCGCTCGCCAGGACGCTGACGAGACGGGCTTCGACCGCTAGTGCCCGGGCAGCCCCTGGGCACTAGCGAAGTGCCGACAGGACCGTGATGCGCAGCGCGGCGAGCCGATCAGCGCCCATCGATCCGCCATCGGGATTGCGGACGAAGAAGGCGTCCACCACGTCAGAGCCCAGGGTCGACACCTTCGCGCCGACGATGTCGACGTCGGCCGCGGCAACCGCTCTCGCAACCCGGTACAGCAGACCCGGCACGTCGTGAGCGCGCACCTCGACCACAGCGGCCGCGCCGTCTGGACTCGCCTCGACCAGGACAGTGGGCTCGGGGAAGCCACCAGATGGCTGGGCGCCGGCATAGTCGGACTCCCGGCGCGCGAGGCGCGCGGCGACGTCATACGTCCCCTCGATCGCCCGGCGCATGTCATCGCTCAACTGCTGCAGTGACGGTGGATCGCCGAAGGCCGGGCGGACGGTCCACTCCTGAACCGCACGGCCCTCGACCGTGGTCACCTTCGCGGCGAGCACCTGAAGACTGTTGAGCGATAGGACTCCGGCGACGGTGCCGAGCAGCCCGAGTTGGTCATGCGCCGCGACTGTCACGATCCAGGTCGCGTCGCGCTCGTCCATCAGCACCCACACCCCTGAGTGCTCGAGCGCCACCAACTGCTGTTCGGTGAGGCCAGGGGGTTCAGGCGCCGGACGTCCCGCCATCGCACGACGTACCCGGGCCACGAGATCGCGGAGCAGTCCGAAGCGCCAATCGGTGCACACAGTGGGGCCGGTGGCCAGGGAGTCGGCGATCGTCATCTCGTACATCAGGTCCAGCACCTCAAGGGACCCGAGGGTGTCGGCGACATCCTGGACGACCGCGGGGTCATCGAGATCTCGTCGCGTGGCGGTGTCAGCGAGCAGCAGGTGGTGCTGGACCAGTGCCTCGACCACACCGACATCGTGGGCGTCGAAGCCCATCGCCTCGCACGTCTCGCGGGCGATCACCGCACCCACGCCACTGTGATTGCCTCCCCGCGCCTTGCCGATGTCATGGAGGAGTCCACCGATGAGCAGCAGGTCCGGTCGGTCGACGCTTCGCGTCAGGGCCCCCGCCTGCACTGCGGTCTCCACCAGGTGCCGATCCACTGTGTAACGGTGCAGCGCGTCACGCTGCGGCGCTGAGCGCACGACATGCCATTCGGGCAGCCAGCGATCGATGATGCCTGCGTGATCAAGCGCCTCCCACACGGGCACCAGTCCCGAACCCGACCCCAGGAGCGATACGAACGCCTCTCGGGCAGAACGCGACCATGGAACGGGCATGTCGGGCGCCTCGGCCGCGAGTCGACCGACCGTGTGCGGAGACAGGAGCACTCCTGCCTGCGCAGCGGCCGCGGCTGCCCGCAGGGCAAGAGTCGGATCCGTCGTCGGCTTGGCATCCAGGGCGAGAACGACCTCACCATCCTGGAGGACGACGCCGTCGGCCAGTGGGGTGCGCGAGGTGCCCTTGCGCCGCACCGGACGGAACGAGCGCTTGCGGCGGGCAGCGACGAGTCGATCGACGCGATGCCACGTGACGTCGCTCGCATAGGCGATGGTCCGCGCCGATGAGTACACCTCACGCAGCAGGGCATTCGGGTCGGGATCCCCAAGCACTTCGTCGGCAACTGCCGCCTGCTCCTGCAGCACCAGCGTGTCGTTGTGCCTCCCGGTGACACGGTGGAGAGCATCACGAGTGTCGAGCAGGAAGCGGACTGAGTCCTGCCATCCCGTGTGCGGGACATCAGTGACCCACGATGCGCGGATGCCCTCCAGGATGTTCGCATCGCGCAACCCGCCGTAGGACTCCTTGAGGTTGGGCTCCCCCAACTGGCTGGCCTCGCCGAACCGGGCGCGCCTGGCGCGGACCAGGTCGTGCAGTTCCGCCAGCCGATCCGGGGCCAACGCCCGCCAATCGGCGAGAACCGCAGACGAGACCTGCTGAGCCAGAGATGCGTCACCCGCGATCACTCGAGCATCGAGCAGCCCCAACAGGACCTTGATGTCCTCACTCGCAAGGCGACGGGCCTCACTGACCGTTCGCACGCTGTGGTCGAGGCGGACGCCGGTGTCCCAGATGGGGTACCAGAGTGCATCTGCTGCGGTGGCCGCCTCGTGCGCATTCGAGCGATGCAGCAGCAGCACGTCAAGATCACTCCCGACCGTCAGCTCACCACGGCCATAGCCGCCGACCGCCACGAGGCAGAATGGCTGAGACACCAGCGCATCGGCCCCGGCGAACAGCTCCTGCAGCCAGGTGTCCGTCAGCTTCGTGAGTGCAGCACGGCGCCCCGGGCCGTCGAGCCCGGGGCGCCGTGCTATCTCAGTCCGCGCGGAGGAGAACTCCTGCGGTTCCACGGTCATACCCTCCTAGAGCGCTTCTGCCCCGCGCTCACCAGTACGGACCCGGACGATGGAGTCGACCGGACTGACCCAGACCTTGCCGTCGCCGATCTTGCCCGTCTGAGCGGCGGAGACGATGACCTCGACGAGGCCGTCCGCCGAGTCGTCCTCGACGACGATCTCGATGCGGACCTTGGGCACCAGATCAACCGTGTACTCGGCTCCCCGGTACACCTCGGTGTGCCCCTTCTGCCGACCGAACCCGGAGACCTCCGAGACCGTCAGGCCGTGAACTCCACGGCCCTCGAGTGCCGACTTCACGTCCTCGAGCTTGAACGGCTTGATGATTGCTGTGATGAGCTTCATAACTAGACCTCCTTGTCGCGAGCAGCGTGACCCACGCCAGCGAAATGACCGCCGCCGCCAGAGTCTCCCAGTTCATAACCCGTCTCCGCATGCACGGCCAGGTCAATGCCCGACACCTCATCATCGCCATCGATCCGGAAGCCGCGGGCCGCCTTGATGATGTAGCCGATGATGAGGGCCACGATCAGCGAGTAGAACAGCACCGCGAAGGCGCCGATCGCCTGCTTGCCCAACTGCTCGGCTCCGCCACCGTAGAAGATGCCGTTGACGCCGGCAGGAGCAGCCTCCGTGGCCAGGAACCCGATGAGCAGGGTGCCGACGAGGCCGCCGACAAGGTGGACGCCGACCACGTCGAGCGAGTCGTCGATCTTCAGCTTGTACTTCAAGCCGACCGCCAGGGCACACAGCACACCGGCGATGACGCCGACCGCGATGGCACCCATCGGGCTGACTGCCGAACATGCCGGCGTGATGGCGACCAGACCGGCGACGATGCCCGAGGCAGCGCCGAGGCTCGTGGCGTGACCATCCCGGATCTTCTCCGTGATCAACCAGCCGATGGCCGCAGCACAGGTGGCCACGAACGTGTTCAGGAACACGACTGAGGCAGCGTTGTCGGCCGCGAGTGCGCTGCCGGCGTTGAATCCGAACCAGCCGAACCAGAGCAGACCCGCGCCGATCATGACGAGCGTCAGGTTGTGCGGCTTCATGGGCGTCTTGGGCCAGCCGATCCTCCGACCCAGCACGATCGCCAGGGCGAGAGCCGCTGCACCAGCATTGATGTGCACCGCAGTGCCGCCTGCGAAGTCGATGACGCCCAACTCGAAGATCCAGCCGCCCGACGCCCAGACCCAGTGGGCCACGGGGAAGTAGACGAGGATCGCCCAGACTGCGGCGAAGGTGATCCACGCCGCGTACTTGGCACGGTCCGCGATTGCGCCAGCGATGAGGCCCACCGTCAGGCAGGCGAACATGGCCTGGAACGACACGAAGGCCATGGCCGGCAGCGCCGCCTCCGGATCGTCGTTCATCAGGCTCTCGAGCCCGAAGAACTCAGTGGGGCTGCCGACGAGACCACCCTGATCTGTGCCGAAGGCCATCGAGTAGCCGAAGAGCACCCACAGGATGCCGACGACGAATGTTGCGCCCATGACCATCATGAGCATGTTGAGGACCGACTTCGAACGGACCATGCCGCCGTAGAAGAACGCCAGTCCGGGGATCATCAGCAGCACCATGGCTGCCGCCGTCAACACCCATGCGGTGTTGCCGGAGTCAAGTAGCGATTCCATACGAGCTCTCCCTCCAGTGGTGATTTCACCTCGCGGAGTAGAGACTGGCCCTCGGAGGTTTCGACGGAGGCGTCCCGGAGTTACCGGCACGTGTCGTAACGGACTTCTGCGTTAACACCGGGTTACGCGCCGCACTCCCAGGCCCGTCGGCGCACGTCCGGACAGTGGCGCTCTAGTCGTCCAGAAGAGCGGAGACGAAGGCCTCGGCGTCGAACGGCGCCAGGTCGTCGGGGCCCTCACCCAGGCCCACGAGCTTCACAGGGACACCCAGCTCACGCTGGACCGCCACCACGATCCCACCCTTGGCGGTTCCGTCGAGCTTGGTCAGGACGATGCCCGTCACATCGACGACCTCAGCGAAGACACGAGCCTGCACCAGCCCGTTCTGCCCGGTCGTGGCATCGAGGACGAGCAGCACCTCATCGATCGGTGACTGCTTCTCGACGACGCGCTTGACCTTGCCGAGCTCATCCATCAGGCCGGTCTTCGTGTGCAGGCGTCCAGCGGTGTCGAGAATGACGGTGTCGACGTCGGCGGCCACGCCCGTGGACACAGCGTCGAAGGCCACGGCCGCAGGATCGCCCCCTTCCGGACCCCGCACAACTGCGGCGCCGACACGATCTCCCCACGTCTGCAGCTGGTCCGCAGCCGCCGCCCGGAAGGTGTCCGCTGCGCCCAGGACGACCGTGCTTCCAGACGCGACGGCGAGCCGTGCCAGCTTGCCGGTCGTAGTCGTCTTGCCCGTGCCGTTGACCCCGACGACCATGACGACTCCGGGGCGGTCACCGACGCGTTCAGCGCGCACCTGTCGATCCATCGAGGGATCCACGAGCGCCAGCAGTTCCTCGTGCAGGATCGTGCGCACCTGCGCCGCATCCGACGCGGCCTCCACTCGGACCCGGGACCTCAGATGCTCCATGAGCTCCGTTGCCGGTCCGACGCCGAGGTCGGCGGTGAGCAGGACCTCCTCCACCTCGTCCCACGTGGCGTCATCGATGTCATCGCGACTGAGCAATGCGAGCAGGCCGCGCCCAAGGGTGTTCTGGGACCTGGCAAGTCGCGCCCGCAGGCGCTGGAGCCGGCCGGCCGCGGGTTCGGGGACCTCCACCTCGAGGATCGCCTCGAGGTCCTCGGCACTGATCAGATCGGATGTGTCGGCCTCGTCCGTGAGAACCTCGTCGACCGGAGCAGCCAGTGCACCGCCCACATCGACGACATCCACTGACCGTCGAGGAGTGTCTCGTGGGACCGAGTCGTCATCACCGACGCCGGGCGCGTAGTCGATTCCCGGGCGAGGCCTCGGCGGCAGCTCGGGGCCGCGTCCACGGCGAGCGAGAGCGATGCCGGCGCCCACGAGGATGACGACGAGAACGACAGCCAGCAGCACATATGCGAGCACCGAATCCATGTCGCGCATCCTTCCACGTCAGGCGAAGGGCAGTATGTCCTGCATGGCCGCTCGCTCCTTCCTCTCCGCCTACCTGCTCATCGGGTTCCTGAACGTCATTGCCATCGCCACGCAGAACTCCGCTGGCGCGGATCTCACGAAGCCGCTCCTCATGCCACTCCTCGCTGGCTGGCTGGTGCTGGAGCTGCGTCGCATATGGCCCGCGCCCCTGCGATGGCTCGGGCTCGGGATCGCCTTCGCCTGGGTGGGCGACATCCTGCTCATGGGCGACGGCGATCTGTCCTTCGCTCTGGGAATCACCGCGTTCCTCGTGACCCAGGTCAGCTATCTGCTGGCGTTCACCCGAGTCGACGGAGTTCGCTTCAGGCGGGGCATCGCCAATCCGAAGCTGCCTGCCGTCGGACTCGTCCAGGGCCAGCGACTGCTCCTGCTCCCGTTCGCCGCCTACCTCGTGCTGCTCGTGGCACTCCTGTGGCCCGGCGCCGGCACTATGAGAGCACCGGCCGTCATCTACGGAGTGGCCCTGTGCGTCATGGCGGCAGCGTCCCTGAATCTCGTAGGCCGGATGCCGCCCGTATCAGCCTGGCTGACCTTCGGCGGTGCAGTGCTGTTCGTCCTCTCGGACTCCTTGATTGCCCTGACCGAGTTCGGCCCTTGGGAGCAGTCCGATGCCTCCCAGGCACTCGTGATGCTCACCTATGTCGCCGCCCAGGGCCTGATCGCCACGGGCCTGGTCTCCGGGGTCCAGACGAATCGCACCCTGACGCACCCACGCCTCGGCGTGCCGGCGTAGGCGTCCGAGCCTCAGACCGAATCCGACCGACTCAGACCGCCTCGGCCTCGCGCAGTCGCTGACCGATGACCTGAGACACGCCGTCACCTCGCATGGACACGCCGTACAGTGCGTCCGCGATCTCCATGGTGCGCTTCTGGTGGGTGATGACGATGAGCTGCGAGGAAGTCTGGAGCTCCGCGATGATGTCGATCAGACGACCGAGGTTCACATCATCAAGGGCCGCCTCGACCTCGTCGAGGACATAGAACGGGCTCGGGCGGGCCTTGAACAGCGCCACGAGGAAAGCCACCGCCGTGAGCGACCTCTCGCCACCGGAGAGCAGGGAGAGCCGCTTCACCTTCTTGCCCGGCGGCCGTGCCTCGACGTCCACACCCGTGTTGAGCATGTCCGAGGGGTCGGTCAGGATCAGTCGGCCTTCGCCACCGGGGAAGAGTCGGCTGAACACGCCCTCGAACTCTCGCTCGACCTCGGCATAGGCCTCAGCGAACACCTGCTGGACTCGATCATCGACCTCCTTGACGATGTCGAGCAGGTCGTCGCGCGTGCGCCTGAGATCGTCGAGCTGCTCGCTCAGGAAGCGGAACCGCTCCTCCATCGCCGAGAACTCCTCCAACGCCAGCGGGTTGACCCTGCCAAGGAGGGCGAGATCGCGCTCCGCGGCCTTCAGCCGCTTCTCCTGCTCCGTCCGAACGAACGGATAGGACTCCGGCTCCTCCGCATCCTCGGGGACGTCATCACCAGGTGACGGAGGCGTGGGCGGTACCAGCTGCTCAGGGCCGTACTCGTCTATCAGGACCTCGGGCTCAACACCGAAGTCCTCGAGGACCTTCTCCTCGAGCTGCTCGATCCGCATGCGCTGCTCGGCTCGCGCGACCTCATCACGATGCACGGAGTCCTTGAGCCGATCAGACTCAGCAGAGAGCTCCCGCAACGACGCACGCAGGGACGCAAGCAGGGTGTCGCGCTCCTTCACCGCACGCTCAAGAGCGGTGCGCTCCCGTCCGACTATCGCCGCGGAAGCCTCAACGCGACTCGAGACGATCCGGGCTCCGTCGAGAACAGCACGGGCGACCACCAGTTCACGGGCACGTCGCTCGCGGCGCTCAATGGCGGCGGCTCGTGCCTGACGCTCGTTCTCGGCTGCCCGCTCCAGCTGCTGGGCGCGCGCTCCCACGGCGGTGACTCTCTCCTCCGCCGTACGCAGTGCGAGTCGCGCCTCAACCTCATGGCGCCGCGCAGCAGAAGCCGTGGCATGCAGGTGCTCCCGGTTGTCGGCACCGCCATCGGTCTCCGGCTCCACCCGAGCAGCCTCAAGCCGCACCTGAAGCTGCGCGAACTGCTCACTGTCACCTGCCAACGACGTCTCCGCAGCCGTCTTCGCCGACGTCAGACGCTCTGCTTCTGCGAGCGCAGCGCGAGCCACCTGGCCGAGCTGGCCGAGCTGCTCAGCGACCGCCGCCATCTGGGCATCGGACTCATGCAGTCGAGACAGCGTTGACTCGACGCGGGAGGCCGCCTGCTGCTGGCGATCCTTGGCAGCAACCAGCTCGAACCGAAGACGCTCGAGGTCTCGTGTCACGGCGGCAAGATCGGCGATGGTCTCGTCGTAGGCCGCCTGGGCCTCGAGAAGGCTCGGCGCACTGGACGATCCGCCATGCACGACCCCGCCGGAGAGGACGTCGCCGTCACGCGTGACGAAAGAAAGGCCGGGGTGCTGGCGAGCCAGCCGTGTCGCCTCGCGAAGGTCGTCCACGAGCATCCACCGGTCAAGCAGGTGGTCCAGTACGGCCTGTAGCGCAGGCTCACAGTGGACGAGCTCTACCAGCGGCTTCCCCGCGTCGCGGACATGCGGTCGCGGCGCACGATCGGACTCGGAGTCGGCAACGACGAGGGCGGCTCGTCCGGCATCCTCGTCCTTGAGAACGACGACCGCCTGCATCGCGGCGTCAATTCCGGAGACGACGACGGCATCGGCGATATCACCCAGGGCAGCCGCAACCGCGGTCTGGGCACCGTGATCGACCTGGAGAAGGCTGGCGAGGCTGCCCATGACTCCCGGGAGTCGATCCTCCACCCGGACGAGCCGAGCGCCCGCATCCTTTCGCTCCAGGCCTATGGCAAGGGCCTCACTTCGCGCGGCAAGCGCCGCACGCTGGCGCTCCGCCGCGGCCTCCTCCCCGCGAAGACGCTCGACGTCGGCGTCCGCCGAGGCCAAGGCCTCCTCGGAGATCTCATGCTCCCGGTCAAGGCCGACCTCGCCGGCGTCGAGACCGGCGGCATCCATCTCGATGCGGGTGAACTCCTGCTGCGCGGCTTCGCCTCGCTGGCGCGCCTCCGCGATCTGGACTGTTAGGCGCTCGATCTCCGCGGTGCGGGTCTCCATCCGCGAGCGAGCCGCATTGACCTGCCCGTGCACTCGAGCGAGACCTTCGCGCCGATCGGCGGCAGCGCGCTCCACCTCGGCGACGCGTCGCTCCTCCGCAGTCGCGGCCGACTCAGCAGCCATCCGGGAGGTCTCTGCCTGAGACAGGCCCTCGCGGGAGGACTCCACCAGTCGGCCGAGTTCGAACTCCTCGGCTCTCAGGGTGCGAGCCTCTGCGTCGATCTGGTCGGGGTCGCGTCCGCTGTCCTCCTCCTCGGGCTCGGGCTGCAGGTGACGCACCCGTTCGGCCGCCACCTGGGTGAGCCCATGAAAACGCTCGCGCAGGCCGTTGAGGGAGAACCACGTCTGCTGCACCTGGGCCGACCGCGGTGCGTCCGCTGCCGCCTGCTGCTCGGCCGCAGCCTGCTGGTCCGTGAGGACGGCGATCCGCCCGTCGACCTCCTCCTGCCGCTGCCGCAGCGCAGTCTCGTCTGCGACCTCGGCCTGCAGGGCTCCCTGCAGCGTGACGAGGTCGTCGGCCAGGATGCGCAGCCGTGCATCCCGCACCTCCGACTGGATCACCACGGCACGACGGGCGACCTCGGCCTGCCGGCCGAGCGGCTTGAGCTGGCGACGAAGCTCGGTCGTCAGGTCCTGAAGTCGGGTGAGGTTGGCCTCCATCGAGTCCAGCTTGCGCAGGGCCTTCTCCTTGCGCTTGCGGTGCTTGAGGACGCCGGCCGCCTCCTCGATGATGTGCCGGCGGTCCTCAGGGGTCGCTTCCAGGATCGAGGTGAGCCGGTTCTGGCCGACGATGACGTGCATCTCCCGACCGATGCCCGAGTCGCTCAGGAGCTCCTGCACGTCCAGCAGTCGGCAGGGCTCACCGTTGATCGAGTACTCGGATCCGCCGTTGCGGAACAGGGTCCGCGAGACGGTGACCTCGGTGTAGTCGATCGGGAGTGCGCCATCGGTGTTGTCGATGGTGAGGGCGACCTCGGCCCGGCCCAGAGGCGCTCGGCCCGACGTGCCGGAGAAGATGACGTCCTCCATCTTGCCGCCGCGAAGGGACTTGGCACCCTGCTCGCCCATGACCCACGACAGCGCATCCACCACATTGGACTTGCCCGAGCCGTTGGGGCCGACGACGCAGGTGACGCCCGGCTCGAAGTTCAGGGTCGTCGAGGAGGCGAAGGACTTGAAGCCCTTGAGCGTCAGGTTCTTCAGGTGCACGGCCGGACTCTACCCGCGCGGGGCCGTCGCGCGTCGGGGGGCACGCTGGCACACGGGGCACCAGAAGCTGGAGCGGTTCATGAAGGCGTCTCTGCGGATGGGTGCTGCGCACCGGGGACACGGCTCGCCCTCCTGCCCGTAGGCCGCGAGACTGCGGTCGAAATATCCGCTTTCTCCGTTCACGTTCACGTACAGGGCATCGAAACTCGTGCCCCCCTGGGCCAACGCTTCGGACATGACTGCACGAACCTCCGTGAGCAGACCCCGCACCTGAGGACCCGTCAGGGCGCTCGCCGCCCTCCTGCCATGGAGGCGAGCACGCCAGAGTGCCTCATCCGCGTAGATGTTGCCGATCCCCGACACAACCGTCTGATCGAGGAGGACTCGCTTGATCTCTGTGTGCTTCGCGCGGATCCGCCGCACGGCGTCCGAATCGTCGAAGAGCGGGTCAAGCGGATCCCGGGCGATGTGGACGACGGATTCAGGAATCTGGCCCCCGGCCTGATCGCCTACCAGGCTCGCCAGAGCCAGGCCGCCGAAGGTGCGCTGGTCGACGAACCGCAGTTCGGGTCCGGAGTCGGCGAACCTCAGCCGAACGCGCAGGTGTCTCTCATCGGTCTCCGTCGGATCCAGGAACAGCAACTGGCCGCTCATGCCGAGGTGACCGACGAGGCACACAGGCACATCGTCCCCGTGATCCACGAGCGGAAGCCACAGGTACTTGCCTCGCCGGGATGCACACCGGATCGAGCGACCCACCAGCCGGGCTCGAAAGTCCGCGGCGCCGGCTACGTGGCGCCGCACCGCGCGCGGGTGAAGGACCTCCACGTCACGGATCGTGCGACCGGCCGCCCAGCGTTGAACTCCCGAGCGCACGACTTCGACTTCGGGAAGCTCAGGCACCGGACCCGGGGAATCCCGTGCTGGGGAGCTTGGCATCCGGGTGCTCCTCCACGATGCGCGCATAGGCCGCAGACGCCGCGCGCTGTTCGGCCAGCTTCTTCGAGCGCCCCTGCCCCTCTCCCAGCACCGTGCCGTCGATGACGGCCTCGGCGGAGAACTCCTTGGCGTGGTCGGGCCCGACCGAGGTCACGAGGTATTCAGGGGCGCCGAGCCCGGCGGCCGCTGCCGCCTCCTGCAGGGATGTCTTCCAGTCCAATCCGGCGCCCAGTTCAGCACCGGCACGGATCAGCGGGACGAAGAGATCGCCGATGACGCGGCGTGCAGTGTCGATTCCTGAGTCGAGGAACACGGCCCCGAACACTGCCTCCAGCGTGTCGGCCAGGATCGAGACCTTGTCCCGGCCGCCGGTCGTCTCCTCGCCGCGACCGAGGTAGAGGTACTCACCCAGCGCCAGAGTGCGTGCTACTCCGGCAAGCGCCTGTGCATTCACCACCGCGGCCCTGAGCTTGGCCAACTGGCCCTCAGGCCAGTCGGGGAACTCGGTGTAAAGGGTCTCGGTCACGACGATGCCGAGCACACTGTCGCCGAGGAACTCCAACCGCTCGTTCGTCGGCAGACCCCCATTCTCGTAGGCATAGGAGCGATGGGTCAGCGCCAGGGTCAGCAGATCAGGCGTGATCGTGACACCGAGCGCACCCTGCAACGCATCGGTCCCCTCACGCACCGGCGCTCTCCGCTCGCTGCATCCGCCGCGCCACCGCCGCCTGGAGATCAGCCACAGTGAGGACGTGGTCGCCCTCGGAGTCAGAGGCGAAGTCGACGTCCTTCAACACGCACACGAGACCCATGTCCGCTGCGACCTCCCGAATACCCTCGGCGACTGCCATCGCGTCCGCCGGGGCCATCCCGATACTGGAGGAAAGCTCTGAGCTAAGCAGAACAGAGTCCTGTCGAACCTGCCCGGTCAGGGCCGGATCGAACACCTTCGCGAGCGCTCGAGCCACGATCTCAACCGAAGCCTCGGCCGGCACATCGCCTGGGGTGTCAGACATGCGGCACCGCCCGCGCCAGCGCCAGACTCATCCGTTCCACCAGCCCCATGTCCGCCGTCCGAGCTGCGAGGCGCACACACGCACATATCTCCTCGGCCGTCCCTGCTCCATGACCGATCACGGTAACGCCATCGACCCCGAGAAGCATGCCCCCGGCAAAGTCTGACGTGGCGGTCGCCATCACGACAGAGCGTGCCGGACCCGCATCCCCGTAGGCCGCACCCATCCGCTGGGCCGACCACTGGACGGCGCCCTCAAGCCCCTTCAGCAGGACATTCCCCGTGAACCCGTCCGTGACCACGACCTGCGCCCGGGCGCCAAGCGCCAGATCATGTCCCTCCACGGCACCGACGTATCGGATCCCCAGGCCCGGCAGCGTCTCCGAGAGCAGATCGTGGGCCGATCGACGGAGTCGATCGCCCTTGCCGTCCTCTCCGCCGATGGTCAGCAGCCCGACCGCCGGGTCAGCAACCCCCAAGGTCGTCGCGTAGGCGTGCCCCGCGACCGCGAACTGGCGCAGCACATCCGGAGTGGCATCGGGAGCCGCGCCTGAGTCGAGCAGAACGACAGGGCCGGCCAGCGAGGGAACCACCACGGCCAGCGCCGGGCGCGACATTCCCGGCACGCGGCCCAGTTCCAGCACCGCGGCTGCGACCGCCGCACCGGTATGCCCTACGGAGACCCAGGCATCTGCTTCACCGCGAGCAACCAGAGCCGCCGCCACCGAGACGGTGACGTCGGCATGAGCCCGAAGCGTCGCCAGTGGGTCAGCGTCCATCGGGACCGACCTGCCGGCATCCACGACGCCGACACGGCCCGGCGGTACATCACGTTCGCGCAGGAGCCGCTCGGCCTCGCGGACAGGCCCCACCAGGATCAGGTCCAGGGCGCCCGGATCAGACTCTGCCGCCACCAGCCGCGCCGCAGCATCAGCAACGACCGCCGGCGCTCCATCGCCGCCGAGGAGGTCGAGGGCGACGGTTGCCAATTGCTAGACGTCCAGAACGCGACGCTTGGCGTAGGTACCGCACGTCGGGCATGCCGTGTGGGCGATGTGCTTCTCCTTGCAGCGAGCGCAGATGACGAGGGTCGGCACAGCGGCCTTCCACTGCGAACGACGATGACGGGTGTTGGAGCGGGACATCTTCCGCTTGGGAACGGCCACGGCACTTCCTCTTTGTCGTTGCGGCTCACGGATGAGCCGCGCTGGTCACGCTCGCGTCGCGAGCACGGTCTTACTCGGGCGTGCTGACGTCCGGGTCGTCAGGCCGGGTGGCCTGATCGTCCTGCTCAGCGAGGGACACCAGAGCGGCCCAGCGCGGATCGAACGTATCGTGCTCATGCTGCGGATCCTCCGCCAGCCGGAACCCACAGTCGGGGCACAGGCCGAGGCACTCCTCGCTGCACAGCGGGGCGAGTGGCAGGTCGATCACCACAGCGTCTCGCAGTACCGGCCGCAGGTCGATCAGGTCGTCCTGCACCTCCGGCAGTGGATCCTCGGACTCGTCCACTTCCTCGACGACGGCGCCACGGGCATCCGTCGACGGGTAGCGGAACAGCTCGGTGAGTTCCACGTCCTCGTGCCACTCGACAGGGTCCAGACAGCGCGAGCACTCCGCACTGATCTCCAGATCTGCCGTGCCGGACACGAGGATGCCCTCGAGAACGGACTCCAATCGAAGATCGAGTTCGATTGGCGATCCCTCAGGCACCCGAGCCATCGCGACGCCAAGGCCTGCCGGGGCCGGAGAGGTGCGCGTGACCGTGATCATGAATCCCGGCCGACGCGGCAGCGTCCGCGCGTCCAGAACGAGCGGATCCTTGGGGTCAGGACTGTTCACAGACACTCACTACTCTCGGCATGACGAACCGTGGCCTCGCGAGAGGCCCGGGAAAGGCTACCCTGCCAACCAGCCAAAGGCCTAAACGCCCCGGCGGCGTCCGCCCGTGGCATGCTCCGCGGCCGTGCCCCCGGCATCGACATCCTCCCGATAGCCGTCCTCGCGGTACTCGCCGTCGTCAGCGGACTGGGCATCGAAGACCTCGTCGGAGTGCGCGTGATCATGCATGGGAGCAAGCTCCTGGTACATCTGGCTGCGGAGCCGCTCCCGGCCGCGATCGACCGTCTGGAGCGTCTTCTGCAGCGTGATCTCGAAGGTGGCCAGCTTCGCGTCGATGTAGTCGTCGGTCTCCTTGCGCATGCGTGCCGTGTCCTGTGATGCGGCGTGCGTCAGGGCCTGGGCCTCGTCCACTGCCGCCAGGTACACCTCGTGCTCGGAGACCATGCGATCGGACTCCGTGCGGGCCCGCTCCAGGATCCGATCGGCCTCACGGCGCCCGTCCTGAACGACGGCCTCGCGATCGGCCAGGAGCTCATCGGCACGCTGCACCGACTCCGGCAGCAGCTGCCGGATCTCGTCGATCAGGTCGAGGACCTGCGAGCGGTTGACGATGCAGGACGCCGACAACGGCATCGCCTTGGCGTCCTCGATGAGGACGGCGAGTTCATCGAGTCGTTCCTGAACATCCACGGGGGCTCCTAAGCGGCTGACGATCCGGCGTTCAGGCCATTCTGTCCGACAGACGGCTCTCCAGCCGTCTCAACACGGCGTCAGGCACCAATCCACTCACATCTCCCCCGAAGGTCGCCACTTCCTTGACCAGGCTGGAGGACAGGAAGCTGTAGAGGGGGTTCGTGGTGATGAAGACAGTCTCCACGCCCGACAGGCGGTAGTTCATCTGGGCCATCTGGAGTTCGTAGTCGAAGTCGCTGATGGCTCTGAGGCCCTTCACGATGGCCGTGATCCCGTTCGACCGGCAATAGTCGACCAGCAGGCCGTGGAACGAGTCGACGCGAATGTTCGGGTAGGGGGCGACCACCTCCCTGAGCATGTCGATGCGCTCATCGATCGAGAAGAGGCCCGCCTTGGAGTGATTGATCAGGACGCCCACCACGACCTCGTCGGCCATGGCTGCGGCTCGGATGAAGACATCGAGGTGGCCGTTCGTGACCGGATCGAATGAGCCCGGGCACACTGCTATGCGCATCAGTCGCCTTCCTCGCCAGCGGCCGTCGCCGCCTCGTCTGTCACCAGGTCGTCGGGGGTCTCGTTCCCGTGCGCTCGACCGTACCAAAGCGCGGTGTCCCCGTACGTGCGTCGGCGCACAAGGACCCAGTCCGAAGGGAGAGGGCTGAGCTCATCCCGCGTGGGACGCTCGACCACCAGGAGAGCTCCCTCGTCGATCCAGCCGACCTGCCGCAGCCGTGTGAGAGATCCAGCGATCTCTAGGGCATCCACGCTGTAGGGGGGGTCCACGAGAACGAGGGTTGCCGGTGCCACCGGAGCCAGGTCAGCCAATCGCTCCACCCGCCGAGGGACGACCGATGCCCCCGGTAGGTCGAGCCCTGACACGTTGTCACGCAGAACCCGCACGGCGGTCCGATCACTCTCCACGAAGGTGGCCGCCCTGGCTCCTCGGCTCAGCGCCTCGAGCCCCAAGGCGCCGGACCCTGCATACAGGTCCAGGACGACAGCATCCGACCACGACTCGTCACGTGAGATCAGCTCGGAGTCCAGTGACGAGAAGAGTGACTCGCGCACTCGGTCCGAGGTGGGCCTGGTTCCGCGTGGGGGCACTGAGATCCGGCGGCCCTTGGCCGCGCCCGCCACGATGCGCGTCATCTGGGCACCTCACGCCTTCTCGAGATAGTCGGCCTGCTCATCCCGAACGAGAACGTCGATCGCCCGCGCCAGCCCACGATGGTGCTCAAGCGTCGGGTCCTGCTCGATCAGGGCAGCAGCCGCTGCCCTCGCGTCGACGATGATCTCCTCGTGTCGAGCCACCTCCAGCAGCCGCAGCGTCCGACGATGACCGGACTGCGAGCTTCCGAGCACATCCCCTTCACGACGCAGCTCGAGGTCCAACTCCGAGAGGGCGAATCCATCGGTCGTGGACGCCACGGCATCCAGGCGCTCACGGGCAGGTGAGCCTGCAGGGGAATCGGTCACGAGGATGCACAGCCCCGGCAGCGATCCACGACCCACGCGGCCTCGAAGCTGATGCAACTGCGAGATCCCGAATCTGTCGGCGTCCATGATCACCATCATCGTGGCGGTCGGCACGTCGACGCCGACCTCGATGACCGTCGTCGACACCAGGACATCGACGCCCTCCTCGGCCTCAGGGTCGGCGAACCTTCGCATCACGTCGTCCTTGTCCTCCGCGGACATGCGACCGTGCAGAACCGCGACACGGACTCCCGACAGGGGCCCGTCGGAAAGGCTGCGGGCAACGTCGAGCACGGCGGCAACCCGCGTGGCATCGTCGTCGTCGGTCGCATCGGGGTCGGGCAGCATGGAGTCGGGCAGCATGGAGAGGTCATCGTCGGACCCGGCACTCCCGGAGTCATCGTCGCCGATACGGGGACAGACAACGAATACCCGGTGGCCCTGCTCCACCTCCTCGCATGCCCGGCGCCAGGCGCGATCGAGATGAGCCGGCTGCTCGGGAGCCACCACCACATGGGTCGACACAGGGGCCCGGCCTGCAGGCACCTGATCCAGGGTGGAGACGTCGACATCACCGAACGCCGTCATCGCCACGGTGCGCGGGATGGGAGTCGCCGTCATGACGAGGACGTGGGGCCGGGTTCCCTCGCGGGACTTGGCTGCCAGAGCCGCCCGCTGCTCGACTCCGAACCGATGCTGCTCGTCGACCACCACGAGGGCGAGGTCGTGGAAGTCGACGTGCTCCTGGAGCAGTGCGTGGGTTCCGACCACGATGCCGGCGTCACCGGACACCACATCGAGCAGCTGGGTCCGGCGTTCGGCCGTCCGCTGGGAGCCCGTGAGGAGCGCGACCCGGGTTCCGATGTCCGAGCCACCGAGCAGGCCGTGCTCGGCCAGCGGTCCGAGGAGGGAGGTGATCGTTCGATGATGCTGCATGGCAAGGACCTCCGTGGGTGCCAGGAGAGCCGCCTGCCCTCCGGCATCGACGATGCGGAGCATCGCCCGCAGGGCCACGACAGTCTTGCCACTGCCCACATCGCCCTGGAGGAGCCGATGCATCGGATGATCGCCAGCCATGTCGTCCGCGATCCGGTCGCACACGGAACGCTGACCCTCCGTCAGGGCGAACGGCAGTCGGGCATCGAAGGCATGCACGAGGGGGCTGTCCTTCGGCACCCGTCGAGTCGCTGTCAGCTGACGGACGGCCAGACGGCGCTGCGCCAGCACCGCCTGGAGGACGAACGCCTCCTCGAAGCGCAGCCGGGCAACCGCCGTCTCGATATCGGCTCGCGACGCCGGGCGATGGATCTTCTGCAGCGCCTCACTCAGGCTGACAAGCCCACGGGCAGCTCGAACGCTCTCGGGGAGCGGATCCGGGAGATCGCCCACCTGCGCCAGGACGACGTCAAGCGCCCGGTGGATCTGCCAGGACGTCACTGCCTTGGCTGCGGGGTAGATCGGAATCAGGGCACTGGCGAATTCGAGGACGGCATCGGCATCGGCATCGGCACCCTCGGGCAGGAGCTCATACTCCGGATGCGCCAGTTGCAGAGTGCCCCGATAGCGACTGACCTGGCCCGCGAAGAGACCTCGACGGCCAGCAGCGATCTGCCCGCCTCTCCATTTCTGATTGAAGAAGGTCAGTGACATCCTCTGGTCTCCATCACTGATCACCGCTTCGAGAATGGTCCCGCGGCGCTGCCGCATCGGCCTGACGGTGACCGAGACCACCTCGGCCAGGACAGTGACCTGCTCCCCCTCGGAGAAAGAACCCAGTTCCGTCAGCTCACCTCGCTCCGCATACCGACGTGGGTAGTGCCGCAGCAGGTCCTCCACCGTGTGCAGGCCCAGTCCCTTGCGCAACGCATCCGCGGTCTTGCCCCCCAGGACGCCCGACAGGCGTGCCTCGAGGAGGTCCGCCTGCGTGTCAGCGTTCACTCGACACCCAGGATGAGAGGCCACAGGGGCTGTCCCCCGTCATACGTCACAACGTCGATCAATGGGAAGGCCTCCGCCACCCATTCCGCCACGTCGGTTCGCCACTGCTCGTCCGCGTCTGCCCCGAAGACCAGGGTGATGAGCTCACCCCCGATCGCCAGCATGCCGGCGATCATCTCGTGCGTCACGGATGAGAGGTCGGCGCCGACGATCCCGATGTCACCGTCGACAAGGCCGAGGATGTCACCTGCCCGGCAGGGGCCCGCCGTCGTCAGCGCATCGCGACTGGCCACCGTGATCGCCCCGTAGCGCGTGGCTCCCGCTGCCCTGGTCATCGCAACGACGTCGTCGTCGAATCGTGCGAGCGGGTCATGAACCGCCACAGCCGCCAGAGTCTGGACGATAGATCGCGTTGGGATCACCGATACGCGCAGCCCCTGCCCACGGGCCTCCTCGGCCGCGATCTCCGCCACCGCTGTCGTGTCCTTGTCACTGGGCAGGATCACCACCTCCGATGCGTGCGCCTGGCCGATGGCGGCCAGGAGCTCGGCCGTCGAGGGCCGCACGTTGGCGCGAGCAGGGACGATGACGATGTCGGCCTCGCTGAGCAGCTGGGCAACCCCGGGTCCGTGCGACACAGCGACAACGCTCCGCTGGCTACCGGGCTGCATCAGCGCCCCAGCCCCGCTGCTGGGAGAGCCGGACGCCGTCTGCAGATGCGTCACCCGAATGCGAAAAGGACGCCCGAGCTCCATCGCCGCCTCGATGGCCGCACCAGCATCATCGACATGGACGTGGACGTTCCAGAGTCGATCGCCACCGACGACGACGAGGCTGTCGCCCAGGGCGTCCAGTCGTGCCCGCAGGTCTGGCACTGCATCATCTGCGGCGTCGAACAGGAACATCACCTCGTACGCGGGCCCCTGGTAGCCGGGTCCGCCATCGGCGGGGAATGGCGCTGACGGTCGCGTCGACTCGGCTCCGTCTCCCGTCGACTGCGCGACGAGCGGCTGCCACTCGCGGGCGCCGCCCCTGATCACGTCAGCCAGAGACCGCAGCACGACGACGAGGCCCTGCCCCCCGGCATCGACAACACCGGCGAGCCGAAGAGCCTCCAGCATCGTCGGGGTGAGATCCAATGCCTCCTCGGCCGCTCGCACCGCGGAGTCCATGACCGCCGCTGCGTCGCTGCGACCCTCGGCTGCAGCCGCACCAAGGGCCCGCTCTGCTCCCTCAGCGGCCGAGCGCATCACCGTGAGGATCGTGCCCTCCACCGGATGTGCCACGGCCTCGTATGCCAGATCAGCCCCTCGTCGCAGAATGCGGTGAATCACCTCCCCATCGAGGCCCGCCTCCGCCTGATCAAGGCCTTCGCCAACTCCGCGGAGGATCTGGGACAGGATCACCCCCGAGTTGCCACGAGCTCCCAGCAGGGCGCCCGTCGCGAGGGCCCGGGCCGCCTCGACGCCCGTCGACGTCGGCTTCTCGCAGCAGGCATCGACCGACAGGGCCGCCGCCTCCACGGTGAAATAGAGGTTCGTGCCGGTATCGCCATCGGGGACGGGAAAGACGTTGAGGGCGTCTATGTGAGCGCGAGCCGAGCCCAGGGCCGCCAGTGCCGTGTGCGCCCAGTCCCGCACCAGGGCCGCGGACAGTGTGTCCGGGACACTCGTACTCACGTTCGCGCTCCCTTCGACTCGGACCCGCAATCCCCCGAAGGTACCCTCAATTTGGGGCTTCGATCAGGGCTCGGCTAGTCTTGCCCCTCGCGGCAGATGCTGTCGCCCCCGACACCCCGCCCGCCAGGGCGGAATATGACCTCCACCCCACCGGGTGGAAGAACGAAGGAGTACACCGTGGCTGCCAACTGCGACGTCTGCGGCAAGGGCCCCGGCTTCGGGAACAGCATCTCTCACTCCCATCGCCGCACCAAGCGCCGCTGGAACCCGAACATCCAGTCAGTGCGCACGGTTCAGAACGGCACGCCCAAGCGCGTGAACGCCTGCACCTCGTGCATCAAGGCCGGCAAGGTCACCCGCGCCTAGTCTGGCGCTCGCCTCTTCCAGCACTGGTTGCCCAGTCACACCGCGCCAACTCCTGGCGGTACTTGCCTTGCGATGCCTCATCTCGTGAAGGCCCGGGACTCAGGCAAAGTGCTGGAAACCCTGCTCTGAACCTCGCTGGGTGCCGTCGACCAGCACGGCTGGCTCGCCCGCGGCCACCGCGCCGATGACGACGAACCCCTCGGGGAGGGACGTTCCCGGTGGGAAGGTCGCCAGCAGGGCGTGATCCTCTCCCCCGCAGAGCATCCATTCCAGCGGGTCGACGTTGTAGGCCGAGGCTGCTGCCTGCATAGGCTCGGGGATCTCCCAGCCATCCGTGGAGATCTCCAGCACGACCCCAGAGGCCTGCGCCACATGTCCGGCGTCTGCCACGAGTCCGTCACTGATGTCGATCATGGACGTTGCCCCGGCCTCGGCTGCTCGCGGTCCCGCGGCATAGGGCGGCTGCGGGAAGCGATGCGCATCCACGAGCACCTTGGGTGAGCGGAAACCTCGCGAGAGCAGGGCCAACCCGGCCGCCGACCAGCCAAGCCGGCCCGCCACTGCGATGACGTCACCGGGCTGCGCACCGGACCGCCGGACGGGTGTCCGGCCAGCCAGATCGCCGAGGGCCGTGACGCTCAGGATGATCTGCGGCGCCTCCACGACGTCGCCTCCGACGAGCGAAGCGCCCACGGTGTCTGCCTCCTCTCGCAGGCCCGCTGTGCACTCCATCGCCCATGCAGTCGGCAGGTCAGCAGGACCGCCGAAGCCCACCACGAGCGCGGTGGCGGTGCCGCCCATCGCGGCGATGTCGGCCAAGGATGCCGCCGCCGCCTTGCGACCGATGTCGATGGCGGTCGACCAGTCCCGACGGAAGTGACGTCCTTCGACCAGGACATCGCATGTCACCGCGACTGAACCGCTCGGAGTTGCCAGGACGGCAGTGTCGTCACCGGGCCCCACCAGCACCCGATCGTCTTCGGGGAGATCTGACGTGATGCGGCCGATGAGACCGAACTCGCCCGTGTCCTTCAGCGTTGTCTCAGCACCCATGGCCGTCAGTGTGTCAGGTCTTGACCAGCACGCAGAGGCCGGAGCGAGATGCGTCAGCGCAGATTCGTGCCCTTGCGCAGTGCATCAGCCACGAGGCGATCCACGAGCTCGGGATATTCGACTCCCTGCTCCTGCCACATCCGAGGAAACATGGAGATCGGAGTGAAACCAGGCATGGTGTTGACCTCGTTGAGAACGATCTCGCCCTGCGGAGCCAGGAACAGATCGACGCGTGCCAGCCCCTCGCAGGCCAGCGCCTCGAACGCCTTCACGGACAGGTCGCGGATCTGCGCCTCCAGATCCGCCGGCAGGTCTGCTGGCACGATGAGCGTGGCCGAGTCGTCGAGGTACTTGGCCTCGTAGTCGTAGAAATCATGATCCGCGCTCACCACGATCTCTGCGCATCGACTGGCCTGGGGAACGCCCTGCTCGTCGACAAGCACGGCACACTCGATCTCCCGGGCTCCCACGACTGCGGCCTCGACGATCACGCGCGGATCGTGCTGCCGAGCCACTTCGATGGCCCCTGCTACGTCATCGCGCGTGCTCACCTTGGAGATCCCGAGTGACGAGCCTGCTCGAGCCGGCTTCACGAACACGGGCAGACCCAGCGAGGCAATGTCGGTGAGGACGCTATCCGGATCCTCACGCCACAGACGGTCGGAGACGGCCAGGTATCGGCCTGCGCCCAGGCCTGCCTGCTGAAGAGCACCCTTCATGAAGCCCTTATCCATCGCCAGGGCCGCGCTGAGAGTCCCGGAACCAACGAAGGGAACCTGCATCGTCTCCAGCAGACCCTGAACGGTGCCATCCTCGCCCCAGGGTCCGTGCAGCACCGGGAAGACGACATCGACCTGCAGGCATGCGTCGACAGTGACGGCGTCCACATCACCGGACACCTCCGGCAGCCGTCCGGACTCGTCCAGGACACTCAGCCCACCGTCAGCAGCCGCCACCCACGAGCCGTCGCGACGGATTCCGATCACCGTCACCTCATAGCGACTGGGATCAAGTGCTTCCACGATCGCACGGCCGCTGATGCAGGAGATCTCGTGCTCGCTGCTGCGCCCACCCAGCAGGACGGCGACCCGGATTCTCTCCACGGGAGGACGCTACCGGTCAACGCTCACCCCACCCGTCTCCCCCGCCAGATCCCGATCGTGCCAGTACGCTGCAACGCGTGACAGCACATCAGTGGTCGCCCCAGACCATCGCGGTGACCGCCGGGCGTCCAGCCGCCGCGCCCGATGCCCCTCTCAATACCCCGATCGTTCCGGCATCGGCGCTCCACGCCGGCGGCACCTGGGAGTACGCCAGAGAGGGCGCACCCACGACCCAGGCCCTTGAGGACGCGATCGGAGCACTCGAGGGCGGAACAGCCGTCGCGTTCAGCTCCGGGATGGCCGCTGCCAATGCCGTGATGGACCTCGTCCCGGCAGGCGCCCTCGTTGTCGCTCCCAGCGCCGCCTACACGGGTGTCGCCGTGCGCCTTCGCGAATTGGCCGAGGTCGGCCGCATCACGTTGCGCATCGTGGATGTCGACGACACCGACCAGGTCCGCGATGCATGCCACGGAGCTCATCTGCTGTGGTTGGAGTCCCCCACCAATCCGCTGCTTCAGGTGGCCGACCTCTCCGCCTGCATCGGCCACGCCCGTCAAGCGGGAGCACTGGTCCTCGTCGACAACACCTTCGCCACACCACTTCTGCAGCAGCCGCTCGCGCTGGGTGCCGACTTCGTCCTCCACAGTGTCACCAAGGCCCTGAGCGGACACTCCGACATCCTCATGGGCGCCATCGTCGCGCGAGACGCGGAGCGCGCGGACAAGGTCCGCATCCGGCGCGTGCTGCTCGGGGCCGCCCCGAGCGCCTTCGACTGCTACCTCGCGCTCCGGGGCCTTCGGACCCTCGCTGTTCGGGTCGAACGTGCCCAGGAGAACGCACGGGCCATCACGACGCGGTTGAGCGCACATGACGTGGTGTCCCGTGTGCGCTATCCGGGATGGGGCACCATCGCCGCCATCGAGCTGACCTCGGGCGCAGAAGGCGCCGATGCGCTGTGTCGTGCCGTCAGGCTGTGGATCCATGCCACGAGCCTCGGTGGTGTCGAATCGCTGCTCGAACGCCGCCGCCGCTGGCCGCTGGAGAGCGCGACAGTGCCAGAGGGTCTAGTCCGGCTCTCGTTCGGAATCGAGTCCGCTGACGACCTCTGGGCCGATCTGGAGCAGGCACTCACGGCCACACACTCCATCGCATGACGGCCACGTTGGTCACTCCCGCAGCAGTGCCTCCGCCTTGGTGTTCCGAGCCATGAACGATGCCGCGAGGGTCTTCGGGGAGCGACCTCGGTAGAGCACCTCCACGACCTGCTCCGTGATCGGGAGGTCGACACCGTTCTCACGTCCGAGTTCGAGGATGGGCTGGCAGCTCTTGTATGCCTCGCAGGTCTGCTTGGTGGCAGCGATCGTCTGCTCCACTGACAGGCCCTGACCCAGGTTGAAACCGAAGGTCCGATTGCGGGAAAGCGGTGACTGGCAGGTTGCGACAAGGTCGCCGACACCGGCAAGGCCCTGAAACGTCAGGGGGTCGGCTCCGAGCGCGACGCCCAGCCGCGCCATCTCCGCCAGACCCCGGGTGATGAGCGATGCCTGGGAGTTCTCGCCCAGGCCCATGCCCGCGGCCATGCCGTTGGCGACCGCGATCACGTTCTTCACGGCACCTCCGATCTCGGTTCCGACCACGTCGGTCGTCCAGTAGGGCCGGAAGTAGTCGGTTGTGCAGGCGTTCTGGAGCCGTTGGGCACTGGCCTCATCGATGCAGGCCACTGTGGTCGCTGCCGGCTGCCGCTCGGCGATCTCGCGCGCGAGGTTCGGACCCGACACCACCGCCACTCGGTCGGCTGAGACGGCCGCCGACTCCATGATCACCTGACTCATCCGCTTGCTCGTCCCGATCTCGATGCCCTTCATCAGGCTCACGAGGACGGCGTCGGGATCGATCGCCTCGCCCCAGTCTCCCAGGTTGGCGCGCAGGACCTGGGCGGGTACGGCCAGAACCACGAGGGAGGCTCCCGCGAGTGCCGTGGCCGGATTCGTCGTCGCGGAGAGGCGCGCCGGCAGTGCGATGCCCGGGTGATAAGCCTCGTTCCGGTGATTCTCCTCAATATCCCGCACAGCGACGGGGTCCCGGCCCCAGATAGTGACATCGCTGCCTGCGTCAGCCAGCACCATTCCGAAGGCGGTGCCCCATGATCCGCTTCCCATGATCGCCACGCGGGTCATGCGGGCCTCCAGACTGGCGACGAAGGGGCAGCCGACACGAGCGTCTCGGCCACGATTCTCAGGCCCCTCATCATGCCGGGTCTGATCCGCCCATGCCACGACCCTCCGGCGGGGACTCATCGCGGATCGCAGCCAGCAGAGCGGTGATCGCCGCCATCAAGCGGTCACCGGCCTCGTGAAACGTCTCCGCATCGAGGGGCTTGTCCGCAAGGTCGCTAAGGTCGATCGGATCGCCCACCACGACGTGCATGGCCTTGCGTGGCCAGATCCGGAATTCCTTGGCGTAGGGCGCCATGACCTCCTGCGCTCCCCAATGCGCCATGGGGTAGAGCGGACATCCGCTGAGCAGGGCCAGGCGCACGGCGCCCGTCTTGGCTCCCATCGGCCAGAGGTCCGGGTCCTTGGTGATCGTTCCCTCCGGGTACACGACGACGCACTCGTCCCGGTCGAGCGCGGTCAGAGCGTCGCGGATAGCGCTCGACGCGTCCGAGGTCTCACGGTAGACGGGGATCTGACCGGCTCCGGTGATGATGCGGCCGGCGATGGGGACGCGGAAGACGGACTCCTTCGCAAGGAATCGGGGAGGCCGGTCCGCCGACCAGACGGCAAACGCCACGACAAGCGGATCGAACCAGGACATGTGATTGGTCGCAACGATCACTCCCCCGGGCTGTCTGGACAATTTCTCGGTACCCCGAATGTCCCATGCCACCAGGGTGCGCATGAGGGGCCACAGGAGCGCGACGGCGAAGCGGTAGGAGAAGCCCAGAGGGGATCGGCGAGTCACACGGGACGACACCCGACCACCTCCTCGCCTCACCGTGCGACTGCCACTGCAGGCACCTCCCGAGGGTAGCCATGTGACCCTGTCTCGGGGGTGAGACCGGACCAAGACGTGCGTGCTATCGCGCCGGGTGTTGGATAGGCGGGTGCCTGATCAGTCGCGATGGACCGTCATAGTCCCGGTCAAGGGCTTCTCCGCGGCCAAGTCCCGCATCGACTCGGCATCTGCGGCGCCCGCCGACCTGGCACGCGCGTTCCTCAAGGACGTCCTCGCAGCCATCGCCCAGGCACCCAGCGTCGCCCGACTCATCGTCGCCACGGCTGATCCTGCCGTGGCGGAGGTTGCCTCCGAGCACGGCGCTGAGGTCGTGGACGACAGCGGTCATCCAGGCATCAATGCGGCCGCGGCCCACGCCTCGCGGCAGCGTGCCGCGGGCACAGGAGTCGCCGTCGTCGTCTCGGACCTGCCTGGACTCACCCCGTCCGCCCTCGGCGCCGCCCTCTCGCTGGCAAGCCTGGCTTCGACATCGTTCATCGCTGATCGAGCGGGGACCGGGACAACGATGTGGATGTCGGGTGATGGTCTGGGGTTCCCGTGCCATTTCGGACCGCAGTCACGTCGAGCCCACGTCGCCGCGGGTGCCCTGGACCTCGTCGCCCATCACCCGGAGCAGCGGTCTGCCCTGGCTGCTGCTCGCGCAGACATCGATACCTGGAGTGAACTTCTGGAGGCGACCCGCGTGGGTTCGTTCACGGCTGAGCTGCTGGAGGCGAACTCCGTGATCCACCTTGGCGAAGACCTGCGAAGCACGTGACAAGACCCCCTGATCCACGAGGGATCAGAGGGTCTCGTCGAGTGCTGAGGACTACCGCTTGCGCGCGGGTGCCTTCTTGGCAGCGGCCTTCTTCGCGGGAGCAGCCTTCTTGGCCGGAGCCTTCTTGGCAACAGCCTTCTTGGCCGGTGCGGCCTTCTTCGCGGGAGCAGCCTTCTTGGCCGGAGCCTTCTTGGCAACAGCCTTCTTGGCCGGTGCGGCCTTCTTCGCGGGCGCAGCCTTCTTGGCCGGGGCGGCCTTCTTGGCAGGAGCCTTGCTCACGATCTTCTTGGCACCCGACACAACGGCCTTGAACTCGGTTCCGGGACGGAACTTGGGGAGCTTCGTCGCCTTGATCTTGACGGTCTCGCCGGTGCGCGGGTTGCGACCCAGACGCGCCTTGCGGGCCTGGCTCTCGAAGACGCCGAAACCGCTGACAGCGACCTTCTCGCCACGGACGACGGCCTTCTTCGTCTCCTCGATGAACGCGTCGACAATGTCTGTCACGTCGCGCTTGCTGTGACCGAGACGGGTGGCCACTGCATCAATAAGTTCAGCCTTGTTCACTTGATACCCCTCCGGAGGGTGTTAGGCCGGCTCCGATCGGCCGGCTACGCCAGACTACGACGTCGTACGCATATATCAGCGCGCCACGCCGAGTAATCTGTTGCAGCGCAACACAATTCACGGACTCACAAGCGCCCGTGCGCAATCGTCGTCCGGTGACCTAGGTCACGGGTGTCGTCGTGGGCTTCCATGAGGGCCGAGTGGTCTCGAAAGCCTGGATCTCATCGGCGTACTGCAATGTGATGCCGATGTCGTCCAGACCCTCCATGAGTCGCCAGCGCACGTAGTCATCGACCTCGAAGTCAGCGACGATGTCGCCTGCGCGCACCTGGCGCTGATCGAGATCGACTGTGACCTCCAGCGACGGATCAGCCTCCACCGCACTCCAGAGTGCCTCGATGACGGCCTGGTCCACCTGCGCAGTGAGCAGGCCCCCCTTCCCCGAGTTTCCGCGGAAGATATCCGCGAACCGGGGCGACAGGACCACGGCGAAGCCATAGTCCTGAAGTGCCCAGACAGCGTGCTCTCGACTGGACCCCGTACCGAAGTCCGGACCTGCGATGAGGATGCTGGCGCCGTCAAAATCAGGCTTGTTCAGGACGAAGTCCGGGTCCTTGCGCCATGCTGAGAAGAGGCCGTCCTCGAACCCATGACGGGTGATGCGCTTGAGGTACTCGGCCGGAATGATCTGGTCCGTGTCGACATTGCTGCGACGCAGGGGGACGGCGGTCCCGGTATGGACGATGAACTTCTCCATCGGATTCTCCGTTCGTCTCAGGCAGTCGCGACGGGCGACAGGTCGGCGGGCGAGGACAGGTGACCGGTCACCGCAGTGGCGGCCGCCACTGCGGGCGAGACCAGATGGGTGCGCCCACCAGGTCCCTGGCGACCTTCGAAGTTTCGGTTGGACGTCGATGCGCTGCGCTCCCCGGGCGCCAGCTTGTCGGGGTTCATGGCCAGGCACATGGAGCAGCCGGCCTCGCGCCACTCGGCACCAGAAGCGAGGAAGATCTTGTCGAGGCCTTCCTGCTCAGCCTGATGCTTGACACGAACCGAACCGGGGACGACCAGCATGCGCACGGATTCAGCGACAGCGCGACCCGACAGCACCTCTGCGACCGCCCTGAGGTCCTCGATCCGCCCATTGGTGCACGATCCGACGAACACGGTGTCGATCGCGATCTCGCGCAGCGGCATTCCCGGCGTGAGCGCCATGTACTCGAGCGCGCGTTCGATCGCCACGCGATCAACCTCATCGACCGCGTCGGCCGGAGTCGGCACCGATGCGTCCAGCGGAAGTCCCTGGCCCGGGTTGGTTCCCCACGTCACGAAGGGACTCAGAGTCGACGCGTCGATGATGACCTCGGCGTCGTAGGTCGCGTCCGCATCAGACGGAAGGGACTTCCAGTATGCGACGGCGTCATCCCAGTCGGTACCGGTCGGGGCGTGCGTGCGGCCCTTGAGGTACTCGAAGGTGGTCTCGTCCGGTGCGACCATGCCCGCACGAGCACCGGCCTCAATGGACATGTTGCACAGTGTCATCCGGCCCTCCATCGAGAGCGCTCGCACGGCTGAGCCTCGGTACTCCAGGACGTAGCCCTGGCCGCCACCCGTGCCGATCTTCGCGATGACGGCGAGGATGACGTCCTTCGCGGTGACGCCCGACGGCAGCTCACCGTCAACCGTGACCGCCATCGTCTTGAACGGCTTCAGCGGCAGTGTCTGCGTGGCGAGCACGTGCTCGCCACGCAGACACTCGATGCCGAAGGCGAGAGCGCCGAAGGCGCCGTGCGTCGACGTGTGCGAATCACCGCAGACAACGGTCATGCCCGGCTGCGTCAGGCCAAGCTGCGGACCGACGACATGAACGATGCCCTGGTCGATGCTGCCCAGCGAGTAGATCGGAACGCCGAACTCCTCGCAGTTGCGCCGCAGTGCATCGATCTGTGCCTTGGAGACCGGATCGGCAATCGGCTGAAGGATATTGATGGTCGGCGTGTTGTGATCCTCCGTCGCCAGCGTGAGGTCGGGTCGACGCACGGGCCGACCGGCGGAACGAAGACCGTCGAATGCCTGAGGACTCGTCACCTCGTGAACCAGGTGCAGGTCGATGTAGAGCACGTCGGGCTCGCCATCCGCCTGTCGGACCACGTGGTCCTCCCACACTTTCTCTGCCAGCGTGCGGCCCATCGCTACTCCCTCGTGCATGGCCACCCTGCCTCCGAGTGGGAGGGACCAGGGCTGCTCGGTTACGGTCTCGCGAACTGGCATCCGGTGTCATGACAGCCCATGGGTTGACATCTCACATATTGAGACAGCAGTATCGCTTCGTGGACAATAGTAGCGGAGTCGGCGTCGTGGACAAAGCCGTCGCCCTGCTGGACGTGATCGCAAACCAGCCTCGGACCCTCGCGGAACTCGTCACGCTCACCGGGATCACTCGTCCCACCGCCCATCGGTTGGCCCTCGCCCTCGAACACCACAATCTGCTGGGCCGAGATGATCAGGGCCGTTTCGTCCTGGGCCCCCACCTGCTCCTGTGGAATTCCGACGAAGCGGATCACGTGCGCACCCAGGCGAGCGCGATCGTCTCCGATCTGCGCGACGCCACCGGGCTCAGCGCCCAGGTGTACCGCCGCGTGGGCGATGCCCGTCTGTGCATCGCAGCTGCCGAACCAGCATCGGGACTGCGCGACACCGTCCCGGTCGGCACTCTGCTCACGCTCAAGGCCGGATCCGCCGCGCAGATCCTCGTGGCGTGGCTGCCGGGCGAGGAACGTGATCTGCTGCTCCAGGGCGCCGCCTACTCGGCAGAGGAACTGGCGACCGTTCGTAGACGAGGCTGGGCGCACAGCCTCGGCCAGCGCGAGCACGGCGTCGGCTCCATCAGCGTCCCGGCCCGCAACCGGCTGGGTTCGACGATCGCCGCCGTCAGCATCTCCGGGCCGCAGGAAAGGCTGCTCTCGCCGTCCCCGCAGCAGCGCGCACTGCTCGTTTCCGCTGCCTCACGACTGGTCTCGCCTGACGAAAAGACGACCTGACGACCTTACGAAAAGACCACCTGACGAAAAGATGAGAGGCCCCCGGCAAGCCGGGGGCCTCTCTCACGTAGCCCCGACGGGATTCGAACCCGCGCTACCGCCTTGAGAGGGCGGCGTGCTAGGCCACTACACAACGGGGCCGTGCTGGTGTATCCGATGGAACAGGTGGTGTCACCGTGTCGAGCGACGATGAATGCTATCGAACACGGGAGGCACAGTCACATTCGCGACCGTGCATCGCTGGGGTACCAGGACTCGAACCTAGACTAACTGAATCAGAATCAGTTGGGCTGCCAATTACCCCATACCCCAATGGCTACCGCTGTGCGGCCTGATGAGTATAGACGCTCCATCCGATCGCTCCACGCACCCCCCGGATCTCGGCCAGAACTCCTCTTCCCAGGTGGGTACCTTCCTCATGGGGTTGTCCGACTCGGACATCGCACTGTCCCACGCGATCCGCTGATCCTCCACGCACAGGTGACCCGAAGATCCACTGCCGCAGAGATGGTTTCCGGTCCTCTCGATCACCTCGTCTCGCTAGCCTGACTCCACAGCCCGTCGAGGAGGAGGAACGATGGATGACGCGCATGCACAGGCGCTCCCCGACTCGCGCGATACCCACGCCGCATCTCTCCGGGATCCCTCATCGTTCTGGCTCGCTGCCGCAGATGCGGTGATGTGGGAACAGCGTCCGACGATCGGGCTCGACTCTTCCTCGGCACCGCTGTATCGGTGGTTCCCCGACGGGATCATGAACACTTGCGCGAACGCCCTCGATCGTCATGTCGATGCCGGACGAGGGTCGAGTGTCGCGGTGATCTACGACAGTCCGCTGACCGGTGTCTCGATGCAACTCACCTATGCCGAACTGCTCGACGAGGTGTCCCGCTTCGCAGGCGTGCTTGCTGACCTGGGAGTGGGCGTGGGCGATCGGGTGGTGATCTACCTCCCGATGATTCCCGAGGCGGTTGTCGCGATGCTCGCTTGCGCTCGTCTGGGCGCCGTGCACTCAGTGGTCTTCGGCGGATTCGCCCCGCACGAGCTTGCGGCGCGCATCGACGACGCGGAGCCGTCCGTCATCGTCACGGCTACGTGCGGCATAGAGCCGAACCGAGTCGTTGAGTACGTGCCGATGGTGCGCGAGGCCACCGCCATGGCGCACCATCATCCGACGGCGGTCGTGGTGAAGCAGCGGCCACAGGTCCCGGTTCCCCTGGTGACTGGCGAAGTGGACTGGGACGCGGCCATGGCAGCTGCCTCGCCACGACCGCCGGTTCCGGTCCGCGCGACCGATCCGCTCTACATCCTCTACACCTCTGGCACCACAGGCCGACCCAAGGGCATCGTGCGCGACAACGGCGGCCATGCCGTTGCCCTGCTCTGGTCGTTCACGAACGTCTACGGCATGGGGCAGGACGATGTGTGGTGGTCAGCCTCTGACGTCGGCTGGGTCGTCGGCCATTCCTACATCGTCTACGCGCCCCTGCTGAGCGGCGCGACGACGGTCCTCTACGAGGGGAAGCCGGTGGGCACGCCGGACGCGGGTGCATTCTGGCGAGTGATCTCCGAGCATCGCGTGGCAGGACTGTTCACCGCGCCGACCGCGATCCGCGCGATCAAGAAGGTCGACCCGAACGGGGAGCTGGTGGGCAACTACGACCTGTCGTCACTTCGATCGCTGTTCCTCGCCGGGGAGCGGCTCGATCCGGACACCTACGCCTGGGCGTCCGGCGTGCTCGGCGTGCCCGTCATCGACAACTGGTGGCAGACCGAGACTGGCTGGCCGATCGCATCGAACCTCCGCGGCATGGCGCCCATGCCGATCAAGCCAGGCTCGCCATCGGCTCCGGTGCCGGGCTACAACGTGCGAGTGCTCGACGGAGCCGGAGATCCCCTTGGGCCGGGAGAGGAAGGCGCGATCGTCATTGAGCTTCCGCTGCCCCCGGGCACTCTGCCTTCCCTGTGGCGCGACGACGAGCGCTACGTCTCGGCCTACCTCTCGGCGTACCCCGGGCACTACACGACCGGCGATGGTGGCTACATGGACGCCGACGGCTACCTGTTCGTCATGGGTCGCACTGACGACGTCATCAACGTGGCGGGCCATCGCCTCTCGACCGGATCAATCGAGGCAGTCGTCGCCGAGCACCCGATGGTCGCCGAGTGCGCGGTGATCGGCGTCCACGATGAGCTCAAGGGGCAGGTCCCGCGGGCCTTCGTCGTGCTCAAGGCGGGTGCCGACGTCGATGCATCGCAGTTGGAGGCGGAGATCGTGGCATCCGTGCGATCGACGATCGGACCGGTCGCTGCCCTCAAGCAGGTGGTCATCGTGCCCGCACTGCCGAAGACCCGCTCGGGCAAGATCCTGCGCCGGACGATGCGCGGCATCGCCGATGGACGGGATGAAGCGGTGCCCAGCACGATCGAGGATGTCTCGGTGCTGGAGGCGATCACCCCGCTGCTGCGGGGGTAGCCCGGCTCGTGGCGCCCCTGCTAGCGGGCCGCCGCAAGCCGACTCAATGACGTCTCACGTCCCAGGATCTCCATCGACTCGAAGAGTGGCGGCGACACTCGGCGGCCGGTGATCGCCACCCGCACCGGGCCGAATGCGAACTTCGGCTTCAGGCCGAGGCCCTCGACCAGAGCCGCGCGCAGGGCCGTTTCGATGGCGCCAGCACTCCAGTCGTCCAAGGACTCCAATGCGGCGATGGCAGCAGCCACCACACCCCGCCCATCATCGGTCAGTTGAGACGCGGCATCAGCGGGATCGACTGCGAACTCATCCTCACCCACCAGCAGGAAGCCGAGCATGTCAACGGCCTGCCCGAGGTTCTCCATCCGCTCGCGGACCAGCGGAACAGCCGCCACGAGAACCGCCTGAACCTCCTCGTCAACCGGCTCAGACACGAGTCCGGCCGCCACGAGGAAGGGAACAATGCGCTCGATCAGGTCCGGGACGCTGAGTTCGCGGATCCAGTCGCCGTTGATGGCCGTGCACTTCTTCAGGTCGAACCGAGCGGGATTCGGACTCACCCGATCCAGGGAGAAGGCGGCCGCCATCTCGTCCTTGCTGAAGAATTCACGATCCTCGCCCATCGACCAGCCGAGCAGCGACAGGTAGTTCAAGAGGGCCTCCGGCAGGTAGCCCTGCTCGCGGTACCACTGGAGGGATGACTCCGGATCCCGCTTGGAGAGCTTCTTGTTGCCCTCACCCATCACATAGGGAAGGTGCCCGAAGGACGGAACCGTTCCATCGGTCACTCCGATGGCTCCCAGAGCCTCGTAGAGCGCCAGCTGACGAGGGGTCGACGACAGCAGGTCCTCTCCCCGCAGCACATGGGTGATGCGCATCATGGCGTCGTCGACGGGGTTCACCAGCGTGTAGAGAGGCTCACCGTTGGCGCGCTGCAGGACGAAGTCGGGAACCTGATCGGCCGCGAACGTGATCGGACCCCGCACGAGGTCATCCCAGGTCCAGTCCTGATCCGGCATCCGGAAGCGCACGACCGTGCTGCGTCCGGCGGCCTCGTACTCGTGGATCTGATCCGGCGTCAGATCCCGACACTGACGGTCGTAGCCAGGCGCCCGATGCTCGGCCTTGGCCAGCTCACGACGCTCTTCGAGCTCCTCGGGCGTGCAGTAGCAGCGGTACGCGAAGCCGGCGGCGAGGAGCCTCGCAACAACGTCGGCGTACGTGCCGTCCGCCATTCGGACCGACTGTCGATACGGGCCATACGGACCGCCGATCTCGGGGCCCTCATCCCAGGTCAGGCCCAGCCAAGCGAGAGCCTCGAGCAGCGCCTCATAGGACTCCTCGCTGTCACGCGCACTGTCGGTGTCCTCGATCCGGAAGACGAAAGTGCCACCGGTGTGACGTGCGTAGGCCCAGTTGAAGAGAGCCGTGCGGACCATGCCCACGTGTGGATTGCCCGTCGGAGACGGGCAGAAGCGCACCCGCACATCGGAGTCAGCCACGATCCACCACCACATTCGTCAGAGTTCCGATTCCCCCGATGGTCACGCTCACGTCGTCCCCCGCCACCAAGGGACCCACACCGGCGGGTGTGCCGGTCAGGATGACGTCCCCCGGCAGGAGCGTCATCACCGAGCTGATCCATGACACGAGTTCGGGTACCGAGCGGACCATCTCGCTGCCTGCGCTCGACTGCCGTACCTGCCCGTTGACTTCGCAGACCACTGCGGCTTCCTCGACATCGAGATCGGTCTCGATCCACGGCCCCAGCGGGCAGAAGGAGTCGAACCCCTTCGCCCGACCCCACTGACCGTCCGTGCGCTGGAGGTCGCGGGCCGTGACGTCATTGGCACAGGTGTAGCCAAGGATGACCTCGTCGACGCGATCCTCCGGAACGTCTCGGCACATCCTCCCGATCACCACGGCGATCTCCGCCTCGTGCTCAACCTGCTCGGACTGCCATGGCAGCTGGATGGCTTCACCCGGACCGATCACGGCCGTGCTGGGCTTGAGAAAGATCATTGGCTCGCTCGGAGGCGCTTGCCCGCCCATCTCCTTGACATGGTCAAGGTAGTTCCTCCCCACGGCGATGACCTTGCTCGGCAGGACGGGAGCGACCAGCCGGACGTCCTCGAGGGCGAAGACTCGGCCCTCCGGCTCGAACGGTCCGAATGGATGACTCGTCAGCAGGGCGACGGCGTCCCCCTCTATGACCCCGTAGTGAAGTTCGTCGTCCACGGACACTCGGCAGATGCGCACGACCGGACCCTACCGATCCCGCCGCAGAAGTCCGTATCGGACAGCGTCCTCGAGAGAACGCCAAGATGCCGCGATCACATTCTCGTGAACGCCGACCGTGCTCCACGAATCGTGACCGTCGGATGTGCCGATGAGCACTCGAGTGCGGGCACCCGTGCCGGACTTCTCATCCAGGATCCGCACCTTGTAGTCGACGAGCCGCATGTCCTTGAGATCCGGATACTTCTGGACGATCGCGCCGCGGAGCGCTCGGTCGAGGGCGTTGACGGGCCCGTTGCCCTCGGCCGTCGAGATTATCCGCTCGCCGTCAAGGTGGATCTTCACGGTCGCCTCGGTTCGAACGAGGCCGTCGGCATCCTGCTCGACGATTGTGCGCCAGGACTCCACTCGGAATGAGAGCTCGGCGCCCTCACTGTCCAGGATCAGCAGCTCGAAGGACGCATCGGCAGCCTCGAAGCTCCAGCCCTGAGCCTCAAGCTCCTTGACCTGTTCGACCACCCGCGTGATCACATCCGGCTTGGCCGACAGGTCGTAGCCGAGCTCCGCACCCTTGAGTTCGATCGACGCTCGTCCGGCCATCTCCGTGACGAGGACGTTCTGCACATTGCCCACCACAGCAGGGTCGATGTGGTTGTAGAGGTCGGCGTTCACCTTCAGTGCGCTGGCATGCAGGCCGGCCTTGTGAGCGAACGATGCCCATCCTGCATAAGGCTGATGTGTGTTCGGGGCGATGTTGGCGATCTCAGCAATCGCGTGGGACGTCCGGACCGTCTCCTCCAGGGCTCCGTCCGGCAGGCAGTCGATGCCCAGCTTGAGCTGGAGATTCGGAACCACGACGAACAGGTCCGCATTGCCGGTCCGCTCGCCGTAGCCGTTGGCGGTGCATTGGACGTGCGACACACCCGCCTCGACGGCCGACACGGAGTTCGCGACAGCGCAGCCGGTGTCGTCCTGGCAGTGGATCCCGAGCCGCACGCCCGAGCGCTGCTTGACGTCACTGACGATCTCGAACATGCCGTGGGGCAGCATGCCGCCATTCGTGTCGCACAGGACTCCCACGGCAGCACCGGCCTCCGCCGCGGCAACCAGCAGGCGCACGCCGTAGTCGCGGTCATGCTTGTAGCCGTCGAAGAAGTGCTCCATGTCGACGAAGACACGTCGCCCCTCACCGACCAGGAAGGCAACGGTGTCGCGCACCATCGCCTCGTTCTCGTCCAACGTCGTTCGAAGCGCCTCGGCGACGTGTCGAACGTCTGATTTCGCGACCAGCGTCACGATGGGCGCCTGAGAGTCAAGGAGGGCGCGAACCTGCTGATCATCCGCGACCTTGACTCCCGCCTTGCGAGTGGCACCGAACGCGACCAGCTCAGCGTTCTTGAGACTGAGCTCCGCCTGCGCCCGTTGGAAGAATTCGGTGTCCTTGGGCATCGCACCGGGCCAGCCGCCCTCGATGAAGCCCACGCCGTACTCGTCCAACAGTCGGGCGACCGCGAGCTTGTCGTTCACAGAGTAGGAGATGCCTTCACGCTGGGCGCCGTCCCGCAGGGTGGTGTCATAGACGTGGAAGCCGTCAGGGCGAGCCATGGCTCTTCCTCACAATCCGGTCGGACCGTCCAACGAAAAAGCCCCCCGCGGGTGCGAAGGGCTGCGCGTCGACGATTGTCGACGCGCTAGTTAATGATGATGGCGGTGAACTGCACGCCCTCATTGTGGCACACGTTCCAGTAGGGGCTCCCTTGGACTAGCAGATGCGATGCATCCAGTTGTGCGTGTCGGGTGCTGCGCCGGTCTGGATGTCCAGCAGAGCCTGACGCAGACGCGTCGTCACCGGGCCTGTGCCGCCGTCACCGACCGACCAGGCGCCATCAGTGCGCGTCTTGACCTCGCCAACGGGGGTGATGACGGCCGCGGTTCCACACGCGAAGACCTCGGTGATCTCCCCCGATTCGCAGCCCGCACGCCAGTCATCCACGCTGATGCGTCCCTCGTCCGCCCTGATTCCGAGGTCGGACGCCACCGTGAGGAGAGACGATCGAGTGATTCCCGGCAGCAGCGATCCCGTCAGCTCAGGAGTTACGAGGCGGGCAGCGTCGCCGGAGCCGAGAACGAAGTACAGGTTCATGCCCCCCATCTCCTCGATCCACCGACGCTCGACGGCATCCAGCCACACCACTTGGTCGCACCCGTGCATCGAAGCCTCGGCCTGAGCGACGAGTGAGGCTGCGTAGTTGCCTGCGCACTTTGCCTCGCCCGTGCCGCCCGGCGCCGCTCGCACGTAGTCGTCTGAGATCCACACCGACACGGGCTTGAGCCCGCGTGGGAAGTAGGCGCCAGCAGGTGATGCGATCAGCAGGTACTCGTAACGATTCGCTGGACGGACACCCAGACCGACCTCGGTCGAGATCATGAATGGACGCAGGTACAGCGACCGCTCCTGACCGGAGGGAACCCAGTCGCGATCCTGACGCACGAGCGCCTCGATGGAACCGACGAAGAGCTCAATCGGAAGTTCGGCCATCGCAAGTCGCCTGGCCGAGTTCGCGAAGCGCTCGGCGTTCTGGGTCGGGCGGAAGGTCCAGACGCTCTCGTCTTCGTGACGGTAGGCCTTCAGGCCCTCGAAGATCGCCTGCCCGTAGTGGAGGGAGTTCGTCGCGGGATCAAGCGTGAGCGGACCGTAGGGCTCGAGTCGGGCATCGTGCCAGCCCTCATCCGATGTCCACGTCGCTCGCACCATGTGGTCGGTGAAGTGCGCACCGAATCCGGGATCGGCCAGGACAGCGTCCCGCTCTGCGGCACTCGTGGCATGGGCTGAAGGGGTGACGGAGATCGGCCAGAGTGCCGTACCCGTCTCGGAGGCGGTCATTCCCCGAACCTATCCCTTCGAGGCTGCAAGGGCAGCCGCCGCGAGGGCATCACCGATCTCCGAGGTGCTCCGGACCGAGTCACCGCGCGACGCCAGATCAGCGGCCACAGCTCCCTCGACCCAGGCGGCTGCCTGCGGTTGACCGACGTGGTCCAGCAGCATCGCGAGCGACATCACCGTCGCCGTCGGGTCGGCCTTCCCCTGGCCGGCGATGTCCGGAGCCGAACCATGGACAGGCTCGAACATGCTCGGATTCGTGCGGCTCGGGTCGATATTGCCGCTTGCCGCGAGGCCAATGCCGCCGCCGATGGCAGCCCCGATGTCGGTGAGAATGTCGCCGAACAGGTTGTCGGTGACGACCACGTCGAATCGCTCCGGCTGCGTCAGGAAGAACATGCTGGCAGCGTCGACATGGCAGTAGTCGGTCTCGACCTCGGGGTAGTCAGCGGCCACCCGGTCGAAGGCCTGAGTCCACGTCTTGCCCGCATGGACGAGCACATTCGTCTTGTGGACCAACGTGACCTTCTTGTCCCGCTTCATGGCACGGTCGAAGGCATCACGGATGATGCGCTCGGCGCCGTACGCCGTGTTGAGGCTGACCTCGGTCGAGACCTCGTGCTCGGTTCCCGCGCGGAGGGTGCCGCCGGCACCGACGTAGGGGCCCTCGGTTCCCTCGCGGCAGACGACGAAGTCGATGTGCTCATGGTCCTTGCCGGCGAGCGGGCCCGTCGTCACGCCCTCGTAGAGCTTCACCGGGCGCAGGTTCACGTGATGATCCATCGTGAACCGCAGGGGCAGCAGCACACCCCGCTCGAGAATGCCCGGAGCGACAGACGGATCACCGATCGCTCCAAGCAGGATCGCGTCAGACTGCTTGAGCTCCGCGACCACCTCGTCCGGCAGCAGCTCCCCCGTCGCGTTGTACCGACGGGCACCCAGGTCGTATTCCGTCGTCTGGATATCCAGATCGGCGGCGGGTGCGATGGCGGAGAGGACCTTCATGGCCTCAGCCACAACCTCGGTACCGATTCCGTCACCGGGAATGAGAGCGATGTTCAGAGTTCTCGACATGAGGGGAAGGGTAGTGACTCCCGACTGGACACCGGCAGTGGGCATCAGCGATGGTGACTTCGGAGGTGCGTCATGGTCAGGAAGCGTTGGAGCGATCTCACAGATCTGGAGAAGACGGCTGTACTGGTGGCCGCCTCAGTTCAGGTGTCACTGGCCGCCACGGCGTGGGTGGATCTGGCACGCCGCCCCGCCGAGTTGGTGCGCGGACCCAAGGGAATATGGGCGGTGGCCATAGCAGTGAACTTCGTGGGCCCCATCAGCTACTTCGCGCTCGGCCGACTGAAGGCACCCACCCCGGCCCCGGGCAGTGGCCTGCTAGCCTGACCCCACTATGACGTCAGCGCTGCTCCTTCGCTGCCGCGGCGAGGCCTAGTCCACCGGCCTCCTCGTCGCGGGATTCGTCGTTCGCCGGTATCGGAACCATCGGCCAACCGACAGACTCACAGGAGCTCAGATGTCCCCCACGTTCGATCGCACCGCTGCCTACGAGGCTCGCAATGCCCAGCAGGCTTCGTCGATGCCATTTCAGCGCTACACCCCCTTCACTCCGATCAACCTGCCGGACCGCACGTGGCCGGCCAAGGCCATGGATGCCGCCCCGCGCTGGTGCGCCGTGGATCTCCGCGACGGTAACCAGGCACTGATCGATCCCATGACTCCCCAGCGCAAGCTGCGGATGTTCATGCTGCTCGTGGAGATGGGATACAAGGAGATCGAGGTCGGATTCCCGTCTGCGTCGCAGACGGACTTCGACTTCGTCCGCATGCTCATCGACGACGACCTCATCCCCGACGATGTCGTGATTCAGGTACTGACCCAGTCACGTGAGCACCTGATCGAGCGAACCTTCGAGGCAATCCGGGGCGCCAAGCAGGCCATCGTCCATCTGTACAACTCCACGTCGACCCTGCAGCGCAGGGTCGTGTTCGGGCTTGACGAGGACGGCATCGTCGATATCGCTGTTCACGGTGCGCAGCTCTGCCAGAAGTTCGCGGATGAGATTGCGGATGAGACCGACATCTTCTTCGAGTACTCCCCCGAGTCCTACACCGGAACCGAGCTGGAGTTCGCCCTTCGTGTCTGCAACGCCGTCACCGACGTCTGGCAGCCGACGCCTGAGCGCAAGGTGATCCTCAACCTGCCGGCCACGGTGGAGATGGCCACCCCCAATGTGTACGCCGACTCGATCGAGTGGATGAGCCGCAACCTCAACCGACGTGATTCCATCGTTCTCTCCCTCCATCCTCACAATGACCGGGGTACCGCGGTCGCTGCGGCCGAGCTGGGATACCTGGCGGGCGCCGACCGCATCGAGGGCTGCCTGTTCGGCAACGGCGAGAGAACGGGCAACGTCTGCCTCGTCACCCTCGGCATGAACCTGTTCAGTCAGGGAGTGGATCCACAGATCGACTTCAGCGACATCGACGAGATTCGCCGAACTGTCGAGTACTGCAATCAGATCCCCGTCCACGAACGCCACCCCTATGGCGGAGATCTCGTCTACACGGCCTTCTCCGGATCACACCAGGACGCCATCAACAAGGGCCTGAAGATGATGGAGTCCGACGCAGCTGCGGCCGGCGTCAACGTGGACGAATTCACCTGGGCCGTTCCCTACCTGCCGATCGATCCCCAGGATGTCGGCCGGACCTATGAGGCCGTCATTCGAGTCAACTCCCAGTCGGGCAAGGGCGGCGTGGCCTACATCATGCGGACCGAGCACAAGCTCGAATTGCCGCGCCGTCTGCAGATCGAGTTCTCGCAGGTCATCCAGCGGGTCACCGACGACGAGGGCGGCGAGATCGGGCCTGGCGAGATGTGGGGAACCTTCTCCGGCGAGTACCTGCCCGACCCGGCCGCTCCCTGGGGTCGCTACCACCTCGTGTCCGTCAAGCAGGACTCCGAGGTCGATGGAGAGACAGTCCTGACAGTGGCCCTCACGAATCAGGGCGAGCCTGTCGAGCTCATGGGACGGGGCAATGGCCCTATCGCAGCGTTCTGTCACGCCGTGTCATCGCTCGGACTCGACGTCCGGGTCCTCGACTACGTCGAGCACGCGATGTCAGCCGGCGGCGACGCCAAGGCCGCCTCGTATGTCGAGTGCGCAGTCGACGGAAAGGTGCTGTGGGGCGTCGGAATCGATCCGTCGATCACAACATCCTCACTCAAGGCCATCATCTCGGCCGTCAACCGGGCGGCTCGTGCTGCCTGACATCGTCAACTTTCGCGACGCTGGTGGCCACCCCTCGGGCGAGTTCGCCCCCGGGGTGGTCTTCCGGTCCAGTGAGCTCGACCGCGCGGCACCGGAGCCGCTCAGCGAACTTCAAGCCCTGAAGGTCCGCCAGGTGTTCGATCTGCGCACAGCGCAGGAGGTCGCAGACGCAGGGGACCATCTTCCTGCTGGCATCTCACTGCAGCCCTTGGATGTCATGGCAGACGGTCCGGCCAACGGGGCATCCGCCATCGCAGCTGTCTTCGCGCATCACGTGAACCGCGTGACAGTGGATGATCTGAACCGCGGACTGGGCGCCGGCCGCGCATTCGACCTCATGACGACGGCCTACTCGGAGTTCGTCACCTTCGACTCGGCCCACACCGGGTTTCGCGATCTGCTCATCGGCATCAGCGACTCGACGGGATCCTCAGTGGTGCACTGCACCGCAGGCAAGGACCGGACCGGATGGGGAGTCGCGCTGCTCCAGCACATTGCCGGGGTTCACGACGACGACATCGTCCAGGACTTTCTCTCCAGCAACGACGCGTGGGCACCGACCTACGAGATCATCCTGGACGAGTTCGCTGACCTGGGTGGAGATCGTGATGCACTGCGGGACATTCTCTGGGTGCACGCGGACTACCTGGGAGCCGCCATCCACGCCATCGACCGCGAGTTTGGCTCACGGTCGTCCTACCTGCGCACCGGCCTTGGACTCTCGGACGATGACCTCGGGCGCCTTCGTCACCGCCTGGCCAGCGCTGCCTGACGCCTTCCCGCACAGATCCACCGCTCGTGCACAGATCCACCGCTCGCGGGAGAGGGAGAGGTGGGTCAGGGGTCAGGGGGTGGGGGTGAGGAACTGGCTGCGGTAGAGCCGGGCGTAGGCACCGTTCTGCTCGAGCAGGGACTCATGGTCTCCCTGCTCGACGATGCGACCATTCTCAAGGACCACGATGACGTCAGCGTTGCGGATGGTCGACAGGCGATGGGCGATGACGAATGCCGTGCGTCCCGCCCGCAGGTCGGCCATCGCGTCCTGGATGAGCACCTCCGTGCGGGTATCCACCGAACTCGTGGCCTCATCGAGGATGAGAACAGCCGGGTCGGCTAGGAAGGCGCGCGCGATGGTGAGCAACTGGCGCTCACCTGCACTGATGTTCTCCCCCGCCTCCGTCAGCCCAGTCTCGTACCCGTCCGGCAGGGTGCGCACGAAGTGATCGACACGCGCTGCCCTGGCGGCGGCATCGATGGACTCCTCCGAGGGATCCACCGCCCCGTAGGCGATGTTGTCGCGGATCGTTCCGTCGAACAGCCAGGTGTCCTGCAGCACCATGCCGAAGCTCCGCCGCACATCGTCGCGCCGCATGTCCATCGTGGACACTCCATCGATCGTGATGCGACCCGAGTCGATGGGGTAGAACCGCATGAGCAGATTGACCAGCGTGGTCTTTCCGGCACCGGTCGGCCCCACGATGGCGATGATCTGACCGGGCTCCACCTCCAGCGTGAAGTCCTCGATGAGTGGGCGATCCTCGACGTAGCGGAAGCTGACGTCCTCGAAGGCGATGCGGCCGCGCACCGGCGATACGGCAATAGCCTTCTCGGGGTCCGGCTCCTCCTCGGGCTCGTCCAGCAGCTCGAACACCCGCTCGGCCGACGCGACTCCCGACTGCAGCAGGTTCGCCACACCGGCGATCTGCGTGATGGGCATCGTGAACTGCCGCGAGTACTGGATGAAGGCCTGCACATCGCCCAGTGACATGGTTCCCGACGCCACTCGGATGCCGCCGATGACGGCGATCGCCACATAGTTGAGGTTCGAGATGACGGCCATCGCCGGCTGGATGATCCCGGAGATGAACTGAGCACGGAAGCTGCTCTCGAAGACCTTCTCGTTCGCCTCGTCGAACTGGGCGATCGTGGCCTCGCGGTGGCCGAACACCTTCACCAGCTCCTGGCCGCTGAAGGCCTCCTCCACCTGACCGTTGAGCCTGCCGGTCCATTCCCACTGCCGGATGAACTGAGGCTGGGACCGCTTGGCGATCATCATCGTGATCCAGAACGACAGGGGAATCGTCAGGAGGGAGATCACCGCCAGGAGCGGACTGATCCAGAACATCATGACGAGGACGCCGACAACGGTCAGCACCGCCGTGATCATCTGTGTCAGCGTCTGCTGAAGGGTCATGGAGATGTTGTCGATGTCGTTGGTGACACGGCTCAGCACATCGCCTCGTGAGGCCGTGTCGAAGTAGCGCAGGGGCAGTCGCCCGAGCTTCGTGTCGACGTCCTCCCGCAACCGGTACATCGTCCGCTGAGTCACCCCGGCCATCAGGTAGTTCTGCATCCAACCGAGAACCGAGCTGAGCACGTAGACGACGACGATCACGGCCAGCAGGCGAGCCAAGGCGGTGAAGTCGACGCCCATGCCGGGGTCGATCGCCATCGAGGCCACCATCTGGGCCTGATCCGTCCTGCCCTGCGCCTCCAGCATCGACACGGCCTGATCCTGCGTGATCCCGACAGGGAACTGCGAGCTGATGAAGCCGTCGAAGACGAGGTTGGTGGCATTGCCGAGCAGCTTGGGGCCGAGAACGGCCAGAACCACGCTGGCGATGCCGAGGACAAGCACAACGGAGACGACCAGCCTCTCCGGTCGCAATCGATGACCGAAGCGGCGCAGGGAGCCCCGGAAGTCCTGCGCCTTGGCCGTGCTGGGAGCAGCGCCCATCCCCATCGGGCCGCGTCCCATCGGACCGCCGCCCATCGGACCGCCGCCCATCGGACCGCGCTGCATAGGCGCACCATGACTCACGGCGCCTGCTCCAGCTGCACCTGGGAGGCCGCGATCTCCCGGTAGGCCTCGCATGTCTCGAGAAGCTCATCGTGGGTGCCGACGCCGACGATCGTTCCCCGATCGAGCACGATGATGCGTCCAGCCTGGCGGACGGTGCTGATGCGCTGAGCCACGATGATGACCGTTCGTCCCTCGGTGCGTCCGGCCAGCCCAGCCCGCACCCGGGCATCGGTCGCATAGTCGAGGGCGGAGAAGCTGTCGTCGAACAGGTAGATCAGCGGCTCCCGGATCAGGCAGCGGGCGATCGCCAGCCGCTGACGCTGCCCGCCGGAGAAGTTCACTCCCCCCTGCTCAACCCGTGCATCCAGCCCTTCCGGGAGGCCGGAGACGAACTCCTCCGCCTGCGCCGTTCGCAGGGCCTCCCAGACCTGGGCATCGGTCGCATCTGCACGGCCGAAGCGAATATTGCTCTCCACCGTGCCGGAGAACAGGAAGGAGCGCTGGGGCACGATCCCGAAAAGGCTCCACAGGTCGGCCAGGCTCATGTCACGGAGATCCACGCCATCGATCAGGATCTGGCCGTCGCTGACGTCCAGCAGACGCGGCAGCAGGTTCACGAGCGTCGACTTGCCGGACCCGGTGCCGCCGACGATGGCGGTCGTCATGCCGGGTTCGATCGAGCAGGACAGCCCCTCGAGGACCGGGTCCTCGGCTCCCGGGTAGCGGAAGGTCACATCCCGGAACTCGATGCGACCCACCGGCGCCGCAGGCTCCCGCGGGTGACGGGGTTCGGCAATCTCCGGCTCGCTGTCGAGGACCGCCTGGATCCTCTCCGCCGATGCCGCAGCGCGGGGGACCATCATCATCGTCATCACGGCCATCATCACGGAGAAGAGGATCTGCATGATGTAGGCCTGGAAGGCCAGCAGGTTTCCGATCGGCATACTGCCGTCATTGACGAGATGGCCGCCGAACCAGATCGTCGCGACGATCGTCAGATTCATGATGAGCAGGAGCGTCGGCAGAATCAGGGCGAAGAGCCGCGTGACCCGAAGCGCGACATCCGCCAGTGCCGCATTCGAGTCGGCGAACCGCGCTTCCTCATGCTCGGTGCGAACGAATGCCCGGATCACCCGGATGCCCGCGAGATTCTCACGCAGCACCTCGTTGACTCCATCGATCTTCACCTGCATCGATCTGAAGAGCGGCACGGCGCGGACCACCATGAGGCCGATGACGATCAGCATCAGGGGAATCGTCACGATCAGCAGCGACGAGAGCTGAACGTCCTCGCGCAGCGCCATGATGACTCCGCCCACGGCCGTGACGGGCGCCACGACCATCATCGTCAGGCCGACCATGACGAGCATCTGGATCTGCTGCACATCGTTGGTGTTGCGCGTAATGAGGGATGGGATGCCGAAAGAGTGCATCTGAGCGAGCGAGAACTGCTCCACCCGCCGGAAGACGTCTCCGCGCATGTCTCGCCCCGCTCGCATCGACGTGCGGGCGCTGAAGTAGACGGCGACAACCGTTGCCAGGCCCACCACCACGCTCAGGGCGAGCATGACCCCACCGACGCGAACGATGTAGCCGGTGTCGCCTGTGACGACGCCTTCATTGATGATGTCGGCGTTCAGGCTCGGGAGGATGAGGGTCCCAATAGCCTGGACGAGGAGCAGGACCGAGATCAGGACGAGCACGCGCCAGTGCGGCTTCAGGTAGCCGCGCAGCAAGGTGATCACGCCTGAGCCTACATCCGGCTTGTCACTCCTCCGGTGCCACGATCAGCCGCGACCGACCTCGCTGGGCCCACGCAACGGCCAGCACCACGAGTGCCGCTGCCCCCACGGTTCCCCAGGTGATGACCTCCCCCAGCAGCAGAGCCGACCACACGAGCGTGAGCAGGGCCTGCAACTGCTGCACCTGCCCGCCGTGCGCGGTGCCGGCCATCGCCAGGCCTCGGTACCACGCGAAGAATCCAAGATAGGCAGATGAGACGCCCAGCAGGAGCAGCCCCCACCAGGCCGACGCCGATGTCGAGTAGTCGCCCTGCGTCATCCACCAGGCGATCGCCGTGATGGGCACGGTCACCGGCAGGCTCAGTGCTGATATCCAGGAGATGACCTCCCAGCCGGGCAGCTCCCTGCTGGCCGCCGCGCCCTGGACATAGGACCAGGAGCTCGCAAGGACAGCACAGATGAGCAGGGCATCCGGAATCCATCCGCCATCGGTGAGGCCACCTCGAGCGGCCGAGTAGACGACGAGCGTCAATGTCCCGAGTCCGGCGGCCCACCAGAAGGTTCGCGTGACGTGCTCGCCGCCGAACCAGACCGCGAATGCAGCTGTCACGAGCGGCATCACTGCCGTGATGACCGCCGCATGCGCTGACGTCGTGTACTGGAGTGCGATGGACAGCAGGAGGGGCCACCCCACCATTGCCCCGGCTGCTGTCCAGGCCAGTGGGCGCCAGAGGTGCCGCGGCGGCAGACGTCGACGGGTGAGGACCAGGACGATCGTCGCGAGGCCTCCCGCGATGACGCCTCGACCCGCGGCCACCGTGACCGCGCTGAAGCCCTCGACGGCGAGTTTCGTGAAGGGCAGCGAGAAGGACCACAGGACGACGGCCAGCAGGGCCCACCCGAGACCGGCCCGGACCGTCCGGTCCACGTGGCTCCCTAGGCCAGGTCGACGGCCTTGCCCGAGGTGGCCTCCACCTCGGCCATGATCGCCTCCAGCTGGGCCGGTGCGATCACGGAGTCGACCGTGAGAACAGTCAGGGCGATGCCCGCGTCATCGCGGCTGACCTGCATGCCGCCGATGTTCACACCTGCCTCTCCCAGGATTCGACCGACCGTTCCGACGACACCGGGGCGATCGGTGTAGCGCAGGAAGGCCATGTGATCGCTTACGGGAACATCGACATCGAAGCCGTCGATCTCCACCACCTTGCCGATATGGCGTGGTCCGGAGACGGTACCGGCGACGCTGACCTTGCTTCCGTCGGTCAGGGTCAGCACGACGCGCAGGAGCGACCGATGGTCCTCACTGGTGGTGTCGGTGGTCAGGGCCACCTCGACGCCCCTCTGCTCGGCAAGCACGGGAGCGTTCACGAAGGAGACCGGATCATGAACGAGCTTCTGGAACACGCCCTTCAGGGCAGAGAGCTCCAGAACCCGGACGTCATGATGAGCGATCTCACCGCGTGCCTCGACATCGACGCGCTCAACCGCCGCGTCCGCGAGGGAGCAGGCGATGGACCCGAGCTGCTCGGCGAGCGGCAGGATCGGCTTGATGGCCTCGTCCAGTTGGCCGCCCTGGACGTTCACGGCGTCGGGGACGAGCTCGCCTGAGAGAGCCAGGCGTACCGAGCGGGCGACTGAGATGCCAGCCTTCTCCTGCGCCTCGTCAGTGGAGGCGCCCAGGTGCGGCAGGCCGACGACGTTCTCGAGGCTGAACAGCGGGGAGTCCGTGCAGGGCTCCTTGGCGTAGACATCAAGACCGGCACCGGCGACGCGACCCTCGACCATGGCCGTGTACAGGGCGTCCTCGTCGATGATGCCGCCGCGGGCCGCGTTCACGATGTGGACGGTCGGCTTCACCTTGCGCAGCTGCTCCTCTCCGATGAGACCGATCGTCTCCGGAGTCTTGGGCAGGTGGACCGTGATGAAATCGCTCTCGGCAAGCAGGTCGTCAAGGCTCATCATGCGGACGCCGAGCTGGGCCGCCCGAGCCGGCTGGACGTAGGGGTCGTAGGCCACCAGCTTCACGCCGAAGGCGCTCATCCGCTGCGCCACGAGGATGCCGATACGTCCGAGGCCGACGATGCCCAGGGTCTTGTCGGTGACCTCGACGCCCGTGTACTTCGATCGCTTCCACTCACCGTTGCGCAGGGCCGAACTGGCCGGCACCACGTTGCGAGCGGAAGCCAGGAGCAGGGCGACCGCAAGCTCGGCCGCGCTGACGATGTTGGAGGTCGGCGCATTCACGACCATCACGCCCGCCTGTGTGGCGGCCTTGATGTCGACATTGTCGAGACCGACGCCGGCGCGGGCGATGACCTTGAGGTTCTTGGCCGCCGCGATGGCTTCGGCATCGACCTTGGTCGCCGACCGCACGAGGATGGCATCGACGTCGGCGATGGCCGGCAGGAGCGCGGCGCGATCGGCACCGTCGCACTCGACGATCTCGAAGTCAGGCCCGAGGGCCTCGACCGTGGCGGGGGACAGTTCTTCGGCAATGAGCACGCGGGGCTTGGTCACCCGCGGAGTCTATCCACCCGAGGCACCGATCCTGATCCGACCGCCCGCCCGGCGCCATGCTGTGAACGACGTCACGGATCCGGCATGCGGTGGCACCAGCCACGGCCATGGGTGAACCTCCGCCGGGTCGAGGTGCGCTGCAAGTCGACGCCAGCCCGGAACCCCGGCGAACGTCACCGCCAGGCGTCGACCTGCCAGCACCTCGGCGGGAGCTCCCCTCTCCACCGTCACGGTGCGATGTTGGGCGAGATCCGCCAGACACTCGGCCAGGAAGACGAGGCGGCCGGGTGACAGCCGCAGCGCACGCAGCAGTGGCTCATCGAACACGAAGACCGCCGGCAGGTCCGGGTGGGCTGCCAGAGCCGGGTCCGCCGTGCCCAGGCTCTCCGCCGTGATCCACACCTCCTCCGGGATCCCGGATCGCTGGACTCCGACCGGACCTCTCGTGGCGCCGACATCCGCATCCCGGCGCATGCGCGGATCGGTGACCGAACGCGCCTCGGGTGGATCGTCCGGGGGCCACTCCTGGATCGGACACCGGCTCTTGTGGAGGCAGGAACTGCACAGCCCCGGCGCCCGCTTCTCGACCTGCCAGCGACTGAACCCGTAGGGCTTGCCCGTCAGCGCCCCGATCGTCCACTGCCAGCCGACCCGGTTCGCGGCACGTGAACCGTCGAGCAGCTGACGGAAGAAGCGATCCTCCCCCTCCCGCCAGCCGCGACCAGAGCGCACCGTCCAGTGGGAGGCGAGCCACATCCGCGTCTGGTTCGGCAGCCAGCCCTGGGTCGTCAGCTCCGTCCATGCCAGCGACAGGCAGGCCTCGTCCCCGCGCCACGGATCGTCCGCCCCCGGACCTGCGTCATGCTCCTCGACAGCGAAACGCAGGGATCGACGGGTCTCTCCCCCGAGACGGGCGTACAGGTGCCGGGCGTACTCCTGCCACAGCAGTTCGTCGCGGAATCGGCTGACGTCGTCGTCCGGTCCACCCTCCACCGCGTCCCACACTCGAGGAAGCGAGAGCAGCCCATGGCGGATATAGGGCGACAGCCCCGATGCTCCA